>Ga0116210_1000219_pt1 | contig 62303 bp, 57 predicted proteins | sample TshhotsprinmetaG_FD_94483 | JGI IMG/M metagenome (GOLD analysis project Ga0116210, IMG submission 94483) | Hot spring microbial communities from South Africa to study Microbial Dark Matter (Phase II) - Tshipise hot spring metaG | ecosystem: Environmental > Aquatic > Thermal springs > Hot... | reverse complement strand
GTCCCAGCTGATCCGGGTGAACCCCGCTTCCCCCCGGCGGCGGCGCATGGGGTAGGGGAGGCGGCCCAGCGCCCGCAGCTCGGCGGAGCTTCTGGACTTGAGGTCTTCCACGTTCCGCAAAACTTCCGCCTTCAGGGGCCCCATGGTGTTGAGCCGCAGCAGGCGTAGCCGGATGTTGCAGAGGTGGATGCCCTCAATCGTCCAGTCCCTCAGGCCGCGGGTGCCCAGGGCGCAGCCGTCGCAGACCCCATCGCGCAGGATGCGCCAGGCGTACTCGAGGTTGTCGGCGTTCTCGCCGATGGCCCGGAAGACCTCGAGGAAGTTGTTGGGCTTTTGCAGCCCCAGCCCAAACGGCCGCAGGCTCACCCAGGTTTCGGGGCTCCACCCTTTTTTCACCGGCTTGAGTGCCACCGCTTACCTCCGCTGAACGCCCCTATTCTAAGGCCAGATCGGGGCGCGGGTGTGTGAGCGCGGGGTTGTCCTCAAAACTTAGCCAATTGCCCTGCCAATCGAAATACTCCAGCGCCCCCAGCCGTTTTTTGTAGTCGTACTCGGAAGGTTCCAGGTAGGCGTAGCCGGGGTAGTAGTAGGCCTTGCCCCAGGCCCTCGAGAGCAGAATCGAGTGCAGGATCATCAGGATGCCCAGGCTGCGCCTGGAGAGGTCGGGGTCGAAGCACTGGTAGACGCTCGAGGTGGCCTGGGCCCCCTCGTCCAGATAGCTGATGCCCACCAGACGGCCCTGGTGGTGCAGGGTCAGGCTGTGGCAGCGGCAGGGGATATGGGCCGGATGCCGCGAGATGAAGTTGTAAATGCTTTTGGGGATGCTGTGGGAAAAGCGGGTTTTGTGCCGGGCAAAAAGCGCCTCCACCTGGGCGTTCACAAAGGCCGGCTGTAGCTTTACCTGGATGTCCTGGTTCTTCTTGAGCACCCGCTGCTGGCTTCGACGCAGGACAAACCCGGCCAGCCGCACCCGCAGGGGCAGCACGGTGTGGCTTCCAGTTTGACTGTAACGAAAAAAGTACTCCCCGAAGTGGCGCCAGCCCTTGGCCCAGAGCCGATCCATGGTCTTGGGCTCGACCTCAGCGGCCAGAAAATACTCATTCAGGTAAGGCACCATCGCTGGATGAGCCTACCATTCAGGTATGCTTCCGAGGGCCCTACACCGACTGGAGGTGGGCATGAAACAGCGGGTCGAAGATGTGGGGCTTTTCCATGTGGGGCGAGTGGCCGGTGTCCGGGATCACCTCTTCGCGGAAGGAGCCGCCGTTGGCCCGGTACTGCTCGAGCACATAACGGGTCTGCCCCACCATCGGCTGCGGGGGGTGCACCTCGTCGCCCGGCCAGCCGGGTACCACCCCCAGCTTGCCCAGGGTGCCCATGTTGAAGAGGCTCATATCCCCCACAATCGGGTCGTCGGAACCGCGCACCCAGAGGATGGGCGGCTTGGTGGGGGCCGTGAGCATTCTTTGCACGCTATCCCCCACGTACTTGGGCGAGATGGCGTTGGCCGGCCCCCACTTTCCAGGGGCAACCCCCGGCCAGTGGGGTGAAGGCACAGCGTCGCCGGGATACTTGTTGGGTCCGATTTTCTCCGAGAGCACGCCCGAGAGCAGGGCCTCCTCGCGGGGATGCCGGAAGGGCGGCTTCCAGTAGAAGCTGTTCATAACGTTGCGGGGGGCGGCCTGAAACTCGCTGCCCCGGTAGCCCTCGGCAATCAGCCGGGCGAACTCGGGGTTGACGATGCCCGCTCCCGAGCCGGCAAAGTCCGGGGCGCAGGGGGTTCCCTGGATATCCTTGGTGCCGCCAAAGCCAAAAGGGGAGCCGGGCGCGATGACGGTGGCGGTGAGGATGCGCTCGGGGGCGGCTGCCAGCATGGCCCAGACCACACTACCCCCCAGCGAATGCCCGGCCACGTGAAAGCGGGCATAGCCCATTACATCCATCAGGTCGAGCAGGTCGTTCACCCAGTCCATGCAGCCGCGGGTGGCGTCAATCAGCTTGTCCTCGGTGTCGCCATAGCCGCGCAGGTCGGGCGCGATGGCACGGTAGCCAAGGGGCAGGGCCAGCATGGTTTCTTCCCAGAAGGTGCTGCTGCTGGCGTTGCCGTGAATCAGGAGCACCGGCACCCCGTCGGAGGGGCCCCGCAGCAGCACGTGCATCTTGAGGCGAGGGGTCTCGATCATGGTGGAAACCAGGCCTGGCAAGGTTGGGATGGAACCCATAGCACACTCCTTCAGAGTTAGATATGCCGCCATGTTACCCGGTTGCTGTTACAAACCTGTTACCCATGGTGAGATGGAACAATCGAGTCCGGTGAAACTGGGTATCCTTTGGGGTATGTGGGATCTGGTGATTGTGGGGGCTGGGCCAGTGGGGCTGGCTGCTGCCATCGAGGCCAAGCGGGTGGGGCTGCGAGCGGTGGTACTGGAAAAGGGCACCATCGTGCACACCCTGTACCGCTGGCCCAGGGAGACGGTCTTTTTTAGTGAGGCCAGGAACATCGAAATCGGGGGGCACCCTTTCCCCTCGCTCTCGGCCAAGCCCACCCGCCGCGAGGCCTTGCAGTATTACCGCCGGGTGGCCGAAAACGAAGGGCTGGACATCCGCACCTACACCGAGGTGACCGACCTGTACCCCGAGCTGGGGCATTTCAGGGTGAGCTACCGCGACCGCGATGGGGAGGGGGAGCTGAAGAGCCGCTTTGTGCTGGTGGCGACGGGCTACTACGACAACCCCAACCGCCTGGGGGTGCCAGGGGAGGATCTACCCCACGTGCGCTACGGCCTGGACGAGACCCTGCCCTACTGGAACCAGCGGGTGGTGGTGGTAGGGGGTTCCAACAGCGCGGTGGAGGCGGCCCTCGAGCTCTACCGCGGCGGGGCCAGGGTCACGGTGGTTCACCACGGGCCTGAGATTCGGCCCAGGGTCAAGTACTGGCTCAAACCCGACTTCGAGAACCGGGTGCGGGAGGGTTCCATCCAGCTTTTGCTCAATACCAAGGTGCGGGAGATTGCCCCGCGGGCGGTGTGGGTGGAGACCTCGAGCGGGCAAGGCTTCCAGAGCATTCCCTGTGATTTCGTGCTTATTCACATCGGTTACAGAGCCGTGGATGGGCTATTGCGCCGGGCCGGGGTGGCCTACCAGGGCGACGCGCCGGTGCTCAGCGAGGCTTACGAGACCAGCCTCGAGGGCCTCTTTGTGGCCGGAAGCGCGGGGTACGGGGCTGATACCCGCACGGTATTTATTGAGAACGGCCGGGAGCACGCCAGAAGGGCTGTGCAGGCCATGGCTGCGCGCTTGCAGACAGTGAGCGGCTCTGCGGTGTGAGCCTTGACACGGTATACCAAACACCCGTAAACTCTTTCACAAGATGCTACTGCCGAGCAGCCTAATCCTAACCGTGGTAGGCCTAGTAATTACCGGGCCTAGGGGGGATTTGGTCTAGCGAAGAGCCTATAAGCGCATCCTAAAGCCCCCCGAAGCCTCGGGGGGCGGTTCTTTGAGGAGAGAGGTATGAACGGAGCCGCCGCCATTCTGAAAGCCCTGGAGATGCAGGGAGTGGACACCATTTTTGGGCATCCGGGGGGCACCATTATGCCCACCTACGACGCCCTCTACGACTCGCCCATCCGCCACATCCTGGTGCGCCACGAGCAGGCCGGTGTACACGCCGCAACCGCCTATGCCCGGGCCTCGGGCCGGGTGGGGGTGTGCATGGCCACCTCGGGGCCGGGGGCCCTGAACCTGGTCACGGGTTTACAGGATGCCCTGATGGACTCCACGCCGGTGGTGGCCCTGACCGGCAACGTGCCCCAGCACCTGATTGGCACCGATGCCTTTCAGGAGGCCGACGTGGTGGGCATTACCCAGCCGGTCACCAAGCACAATTTCCAGGTGCGCAACGTCAACGACATTCCGCGGATAATTGCCGAGGCTTTCTACATCGCCTCGACCGGACGGCCCGGCCCGGTCTTGATCGATTTCCCTAAGGATGTACAGCAAGCCGAGTTTACCGGCAGCTTCGATGTGGAGATTAATCTGCCGGGCTACAAACCCACCTACAAGGGCCATCCCCGGCAGATCGAGCGGGCCCTCGAGGCCCTGCAAAAAGCCGAAAGACCCGTGCTGATGGTAGGCGGTGGGGCGCTGAATGCGGCGCCGGAGATTGTGGCCCTGGCCGAGAAAACCGGCATGCCGGTGATCCCGACCCTGATGGGGCTGGGGGTGTTCCCCGGAACCCACCCGCAGTGCCTGGGGATGCCGGGGATGCACGGCTCGGTGGCGGCCAACCGGGCCATCCACCACGCCGATACCATTCTGGCCATTGGCCTCCGCTTCGACGACCGGGTGACCGGCAAAGTCTCGCGCTTTGCACCCCACGCCCATACCGTTATTCATGTGGACATTGACCCCGCCGAGATCGGCAAGCTGGTCAAGACCACCATTCCGGTGGTGGGGGATGCCAAATGGGTGGCGGCGGAGCTGGTTAAGGGGGCCAAAAAGCTTCACCTGAGCAAGTGGTGGGCCCAGCTCGAGGACTGGAAGACCAAATACCCCTTTGCCTGGAAGCCCAAGCCCCACCTGCAAAGCCAGGAGGTGATCCAGGCCTTCTGGGAGGCCACCAAGGGCAAAGCCGTGGTAACCGCGGGGGTGGGCCAGCACCAGATGTTTACCGCGCAGTTTTATAAGTTCGACGCCCCGCGCTCCTGGATCAACTCCGGGGGCCTGGGCACCATGGGGGTGGGCCTGCCCTTTGCCATTGGGGCGGCGCTGGCCCGACCGGGCGAGCTGGTGATCGACTTTGATGGCGATGGCAGTTTCCAGATGACCCTGCAGGAGCTGGCCACCCTCAAGAAACACAACCTGAACGTCAAAATCGTGATTCTGAACAACGGCTTTTTGGGTATGGTGCGGCAGTGGCAAGACCTGTTCCATGCCAAGCGCTACAGCGAGGTCTACCTGGCCGACTCCAACCCCGACTTCGCCAAGCTGGCCGAGGCCTACGGCATCCGGGGCATCACCCTGACCGACAAGGCCAAGCTGCATGAGACCGTCAAGGAGGTGCTGGCCCACCCCGGCCCGGTGCTACTGGAAGCGCGGGTCTACCACGAGGAAGGGGTTTTCCCCATGATTCCCTCGGGGGGTGCGGCAGAGGACATGATTATCGAGAACCCGCGGGAGACCGTGGCGGGCGACTAAGCCCTGAATGGAGACTGTTCATGAGGCACTTGGTTTCGGTACTGGTACAGGACAACCCGGGCGTTTTGCAGCGTGTGGCTGGGCTGATTGCCCGTCGGGGCTTCAACATCGAGTCGCTGGCGGTGGGGCGCACCCATCAGCCGGGTCTGTCGCGCATCTCGCTGGTGGTTTCGGGCGACGATGCGGTCTTGGAGCAGGTGGAGAAGCAGCTCAACCGCCTGATTGAAGTTATTAAGGTAACCGATCACTCCGAGCCCCACGTGGAGCGCGAGCTGGCGCTGGTCAAGGTGAGCATCGCCGGCATGGAGGAGCGCCTCGAGGTCAAGGACATTGCCGAGGCCTTCCGGGCCCGCATCGTGGATGTGGCCAAAAAGTCCATCATCTTCGAGCTCACCGGCGACTCCACCAAGGTCAACAACTTTGTCGAGGCCATGCGGCCTTACGGCTTGCTCGAGGTCATGCGCACCGGCGCGGTGGGGATGTCCCGCGGCGAGCAGGTGCTCAAGGTACGCGAGAAGAAGGCGGTCTAGGATGGGCGACGGCCCATCTTTTGTTTTTTGTGAAGACGTCGGAGGGGCGGCCCTTCGACCTTCGATGAGGAGAAAAGAATGAAGATTTACTACGACCAGGACGCAGACATCGGCTTTATCAAAGACAAGACTGTGGCCTTTCTGGGCTTTGGCTCGCAGGGCCATGCCCACGCCCTTAACCTGCGGGACTCCGGCATCAAGGTGGTGGTGGGGCTGCGCCCCGGCAGCCGCAACGAGGAGAAGGCCCGTAAAGCGGGGCTCGAGGTGCTTCCGGTAGGGGAGGCGGTGCGCAGGGCCGATGTGGTGATGATCCTGCTCCCGGACGAGACCCAGGGGGCCGTTTACAAGGCCGAGGTGGAACCCAACCTGAAGGAAGGGGCTGCCCTTGCCTTCGCCCACGGCTTCAACATCCATTTCGGCCAGATCAAGCCGCGCCGCGACCTGGACGTCTGGATGGTGGCCCCCAAAGGCCCCGGCCACCTGGTGCGCTCGGAGTACGAGAAAGGCTCGGGCGTGCCCTCGCTGGTGGCGGTCTACCAGGACGCCTCCGGGTCGGCCTTCCCCACGGCGCTGGCCTACGCCAAGGCCAACGGCGGCACCCGCGCCGGCACCATCGCCACCACCTTCAAGGACGAGACCGAGACCGACCTGTTCGGCGAGCAGACCGTGCTGTGCGGGGGCCTGACCCAGCTCATCGCCGCCGGTTTCGAGACCCTGGTGGAGGCCGGCTATCCCCCCGAGATGGCCTACTTTGAGTGCCTGCACGAGGTGAAGCTGATCGTGGACCTGATCTACGAGTCAGGCTTCGCCGGGATGCGCTACTCCATCTCCAACACCGCCGAGTACGGCGACTACACCCGCGGCCCCATGGTGATCAACCGCGAGGAGACCAAGGCCCGCATGCGCGAGGTGCTGCGCCAGATTCAGCAGGGCGAGTTTGCCCGCGAGTGGATGCTGGAAAACGTGGTGGGCCAGCCCACCCTGAACGCCAACCGCAACTACTGGAAAGACCACCCCATCGAGCAGGTGGGCCCCAAGCTGCGGGCCATGATGCCCTTCCTCAAGTCCAGGTTCACGAAGGAAGAGGTCGGTAGCTGACCCATGTCGGCAGAATGGGAGGTTGTATGCGGCACATCCGAATTTTCGATACCACCCTGCGGGACGGCGAGCAGAGCCCTGGTGTAGCCCTTTCCCTCCAGCAGAAGCTGGAAATCGCCCATGGGCTGGCCCGGCTCAACGTGGACATCATCGAGGCGGGCTTCCCGGTGAATGGGGCCAGCGAGTTCGAGTGTGTCTCGCGCATCGCCGCCGAGGTCAAGGGGCCGGTGATCTGCGCCCTGGCCCGCACCCACAAGCTCGACATCGAGCGGGCTGCGGCGGCCCTCGAGAAGGCCGAGAAAAAGCGCATCCACGTGTTTACCAGCGCCTCCAAGGTGCACCTGCAGTACATGCTGCGCAAGACCCCGGAGGAGATATTGGAAATTTCCGACGCCATGGTGCGCTACGCCCGGCAGTTCACCGACGACGTGGAGTTTAGCGCCCAGGACGTAATGCGGGCCGACTTCGACTTCGTCATGAAGCTCTACGAGACCGCCATCAACGCCGGGGCCACCACCATCAACATCCCCGACACCACCGGCTACGGCACCCCGCAGGAGTACGGGGCCCTCATCAAGCGCATCTACGACGAGGTGGTGCGGGGACGGGATGTGCACATCTCGGCCCACTGCCACGACGACCTGGGCATGGCCACCGCCAACAGCCTGGCCGCGGTGGAGAACGGGGCCACCCAGATCGAGTGCACCATCAACGGCATCGGGGAGCGGGCGGGCAACACCGCGCTGGAAGAGGTGGTAATGGCTTTGTACGTGCGCCGCGACCACTACAAGGCCCATACCCAGATCAACACCCGCGAGCTGTACCGCATGAGCCGGATGGTGGAGCGCTACACCGGCATGGTGGTGCAGCCCAACAAGGCCATCGTGGGGGACAACGCCTTCGCCCACGAGTCGGGCATCCACCAGGACGGGGTCATCAAGAACAAAGAGACCTACGAGATTATGAACGCCGAGCTGGTGGGCCGCCAGGCCGCGGTGCTGGTGCTGGGCAAGCACTCCGGGCGGGCCGCGGTCAAGAAAGCCCTGGCCGACCTGGGTTACAAGCTGGACGACACCCAGATTGGCGCGATTTTTGCCCGCTTCCGGGAGATTGTGGAGCGCAAAGGCCCCATCGAGACTGAGGAACTGCGGGCCCTGGTGGAGAGCGAGTCGGTCTCGACCCCGCACCTGTTCAACCTCGAGAAGCTCCAGTTCTTCTCCGGCTACGGCATGCTGCCCACCGCTACGATAAGCCTCGAGACCCCCAAAGGCGTGGTCACCACCACCGCGATTGGGGACGGGCCGGTGGACGCGGTGTATAAGGCCCTGTCCGAGGCCATCGGGTTCAAGCCCGAGCTCGAGCTGTACCGGGTGGAGTCGGTAACCGGGAGCACCGAGGCTTTGGGTGAGGTCACGGTCAAGCTCAAGTTGGGCGAGGTGATGGCCACCGGGCACGGCATCTCCCCGGACATCATCGAGGCTTCAGCGCGGGCCTACCTGGATGCCGCCAACAAGCTGGCCGCGGGGCAGTCGGCGCGGCATCCGAAGTCGCTCGAGGAAGTGCAGCGCTCGGGTTTGGGCAAATAACCATGATCGAAATCCTCGACACCACCCTCCGCGACGGCACCCAGGGCGAAGCAGTCAACCTGTCCTCGGACGACAAGATCGCCATCGCCAAGCGCCTGGCGGCTTTCGGGATTCCCCTCATCGAGGGGGGCTGGCCGGGCAGCAACCCCAAGGATGCCGAGTTCTTCGCCCGCATGAAGGGGGTAGACCTGGGGAATAGCCAGCTCTGCGCCTTTGGCTCCACCCGGCGCAAGGGGGTGCGGCCCGAGGACGACCCCTCGGTGCAGGCCATGCTGGCGGCGGCCACCCCGGTGGTTACGGTGGTGGCCAAAAGCTGGGACTTTCACGTGACCCACGCGCTCGAGGTCTCCCTGGAAGAAAACCTGCGCATGATCGAGGAGACCTACCGCTACCTGGTCTCCGAAGGCAGGCGGGTGATCCACGACGCCGAGCACTTCTTCGATGGCTTCAAGGCCAACCGGGGTTATGCCCTGGCTACGCTCGAGGCTGCCGTGCGGGGTGGGGCCGACACCCTATGCCTGTGCGATACCAACGGGGGCAGCCTGCCCGAAGAGGTCTTCGAGATCACCCAGGCCGTGCGCCAGGCTTTCCCTGGGGTGACCATTGGGATTCACCCCCACAACGACGCGGAGCTGGCGGTGGCCAACGCCCTGGCCGCGGTGCGGGCCGGGGCCACCCACGTGCAGGGCACCATTAACGGCTACGGCGAGCGCTGCGGCAACCTGAACCTGACCAGCGCCATCCCCAACCTGATGCTGAAGTACGGCCTGTCGCTCAAAGGGCTCACCCTCGAAAAACTCGCTGAGTTGCGCGAGGTCTCGCACTTTGTGGACGAGCGGGCCAACCTGGCCCCCAACATCCGCGCGCCCTACGTGGGGGATGCAGCCTTTGCCCACAAGGGGGGCATCCACGTCTCGGCGGTGCTCAAAGACCCCCGCACCTACGAACACGTGCCGCCCGAGATGGTAGGCAACAGCCGCCGGGTGCTGGTCTCCGACCTCTCGGGCCGAAGCAACCTGCTGGCCAAGCTGTCCGAATCGGGTGTGAATGTGCCCAAGGAGATGGCCGGGGCCTTGCTGGAAGAGGTCAAGCAGCTCGAGCACGCCGGCTACTCGTTTGAAGGGGCCGAGGCCAGCTTTTACCTGCTGGCCCATAAGCTGCGCGGCGGCCGCATGCCCTTCAGCGTGGAGGGCTTCACGGTGTTTGTGCACGTCAACGACGCCAACCCCGAGACCCCCACCTGGGCCGAGGCCACGGTGCGGGTTAAGGTGGGCGAGACCCTCCAGCACACCGCCGCCGAAAGCCAGCATGGGCCGGTCTCGGCGTTGGACAAAGCCTTCCGCAAGGCCATTGAGTCCTTTTACCCCGAGATTGCCGAGATCGAGCTTTCCGACTACAAGGTGCGCATTCTCTCGGGCCAGGAGGCTGGTACGGCCTCCGGGGTGCGGGTCATGATCGAGATGCACCGGGCCGGGGAGCGCTGGAGCACTGTGGGGGCCAGTAAAAACAACCTCGAGGCCTCCCTCAAAGCCCTCACCGATGGCTACGCCTATGCCTTGGTGAAGAGCCAGCCCATACCGCAGGACTAGGGCCGCTGGCTGGCCTCCTCGAGGCTGGGGGTTTGGGGCTGGGTTTGGCTATAGGCCGCGAGGGCTTTTTCCTCAGCGGGGATGCGCACACACAGCAACAGCCAGGCGTTGAGGACGGTGGCCGCCAGGGCTGTAATCCAGGCGTTAAAGATGAGGGGCAGGGACAGCAGCTCCAGGGCCACTGCCAGGTAGTTGGGGTGGCGCAGGTAGCGGTAGGGTCCTCGAGTGATTCGCTGGCCCCCAGGAACGATCACAATCCGGGTATTCCAGTACTGGCCCAGGCTGCCAATGGCCCAGTAGCGCAGACCCTGGGCCAGCAAGAAGACCAGCAGCCAGAATCCCCAGATGGGGGAGGGCTGGTTGCGGGCAAGCCCTTCCAGCAGCCAGCCCAGCATCCAGCCGATGTGCAGCAGAAAAAACAGCGGGTAGTGCTCTCGTCCGTACTCTTTGGCCCCCTGCGCCAAAGCCCAGCGCAGGTTGGCCTGGGCCAGGCGAAGCTCCAGCAGCCGCTGGAGTACCACCCAGATCAGCGCGACCCAAAGCCCTACCACTGCAAAACCACCCCTTCGGCGGCAAAGCCAGGCCCCAGGGCCAGCAACAACCCTTTGCTGCCGGGTGCGGGCCGCTCGAGCTGGTACATTTGTCGCTCCAGCACAAAAAGCACGGTGGGGCTCGACATATTGCCATACTTTTTGAGCACGCAGAAGGCGGCCTCGAGGCTCTTTTCATCCACCCCCAGGCCGTTGCGGTAGGCGGCCAGCACCTTGGCCCCGCCGGGGTGGAGCGTCCAGGTTTGAACATCCTGGCTCGATAACCCGTAGCCGGCCAGACCGTCCTCGATCAGGGGCCCCAGCGCCCCCTCGACCAGGGCCGGGATGCTCTGAGCAAAGCGTACCTGCAAGCCCTCGAGGCCCAGATCCCAGCCCATCACCGCGTAGCTATCGGGCAACAACCGGCTGAAGCCCCCCAGCACCGCCGGGCCGCCAGCACCTTGCCCCAGCACCGCTGCGGCCACGCCATCGGCAAACAGGCTGGTAGCAACCAGGTTGCTCTTGCTTTTGTCACCCCGTACAAAAGTAAGGCTGCAAAGCTCAACCGCCACCAGTAGAACGTAGCGCCCTGGGTTTTGCTGGGCCAGCTCGGCGGCCCGGGCCAGCCCGGCGGCCCCGCCGGCGCAGCCCAGGCCCCACAGGGGCAGGCGGAGCACCGAGAGCGGAAGACCCAGGCGCTGGGCCAGGTAGGCCTCGAGGCTGGGGGTCGCAAGGCCGGTGCTGGTCACCAGTACCACTGCCCCAACCTGCTGGGGCTTCAGGCCGGCCAGGCCTAGGGCTTTGCGGCTGGCCTGTTCACAGAGCTCGAGGGCGGTATCGAACCAGCGCTGATTTTTCTCACTAAAGCTGCGCGGCGCTGCGAACCACTCGAGCGGCGCGGCCAGGTAACGCGACTCGATGCCGGTGTTTTCGAAGATGTTCAGCAGGCGCTCCAGGCCCGCCAGCCCCTCGAACAAAACCTCTACCAGCGCGCGAACCTCTGGCTGGCTTACTTTGTAGGGCGGGTGGGCGGTGGCGACGCTTAGAACCCTGGCTTGCACACTCATACCTCAGGTATCGCTTTCGGGGGTGGCGCAGGAGTCGCGAAACACAAACTGCGAGATGCGCTTGCGCTGGTCGGACTTCCAGTCAATGCGGGGTCGGGGGTTATCGGGGGGCAGGTAGCCCAGCCGGTAGATGGCCATGAGTTCCAGGTGCTCAGGTACTTCCAGCAGCCGCTTGATTTCCTCCCAGGCCTCGGGAATTTCCATGGGTGTGGAGACAAACTGAATGCCCATGCCCAGCTCCACCGTGGTGAGCCAGATGTTCTCGATGGCCATGCCCAGCCCCAGCACGCTGTAAAATCCGGAGAGTTCTCCCGGGCGGTACTCCTGCTTATCCAGCAGCGCTGCCAGCAACAAAGGCGAGCTTGCAACCAGCTTGCGGTTGTCCTCACCCAGAATTTGCGGCACCCGCAAGGCCCGCAAAAGCCCCAGGGCCGAGGGGCTCATGACCTGGCGGGTAAAAGGGCGTAAGGGGCCCGGCAACTGGTCAATTAGAATCCCGTCGCGCCGCTCGGCCATCTCCTTTTCGCTGAAGCGAAAGTAAGGGCGGTAGCGCTCAAAAAACCGGCCATCGGCGATGAGCTGTTGCATGGTTCGCCCCCCAATCTCGGCGATTTTCTCCCGCTTGGCCCTGTCCTCAATCAAAATAAAGCGCCAGGGTTGAGAGTTGAAGTGACTGGGGGCCCGGCTGGCCGCCTCCATCAGCAGGTGCTGGTGTTCCCTGGATACGGGCCTGTCCAGAAAGGGGCCATTGGTGGTTTTACGCTTCCGGATTACCTCTAGAAATTCCACATCAACCCCCGATTGACAACAAGTATCCCACCAACCCCACCGCACCCAGTGTGGGATGGGGCCAGGTGTGGGGGCGGGCCTTGGGAAACAGGGCTAGGCAAGCGATGGTTAGCAACAACCACCACTCGCGCGTGAACACCAGGGCCAGCACCGCACTAACCAGCACCACCAGGTAAAGCGCGTGATGCCAGAGGCCGAAGTGGGCCAGCCGCAGTTGCGCGGCCAGCCCCACCAACAAATTGAGCACGTACAAACCTAAGCCCACAGCCAGGAATGGGGACATCCAAATTTAGCATACGGCACTGGGTCGATGAATGGTTTGTGGGCCTGGGGGTCTTTTTTATCTTTTCTCGCAGCTCGAGCCCGTCCAGCGCCCTCCCCGTGCCTGGCATTCGCGCCACAGGTTCTCCTCAGGGGCCCGCAACACCACCAGCACCAGACCGGCCGGGTAACCCCCGGCGCCAGCCCCCAGGCCCATGTTCAACCGGGTTATAACCAGGCGCTCGCGGGTGCTGGGCACCTGGGTGCTCACGTAACCCTGCCCATCCCAGGTGTAAACCACGCTCTTGATGATACGGCTGCTGGGACGATAGGGCGGGTTGACCTGTAGCTCAACTTCGATGGGCTTGAGAAAGCTGGTTGTGCCGGAGGAAAACCGGTAGATGCCCACCACTTCGCGCTCGGGTAGGGTCTGGATAAAAAAAACCTCGTTTTGAGGTGGGGAAGTGGGGACGGCCTGGAGGCGCTCGAGGCGGAATCGAACCGAAGAAACCAGGGCACCGGGTGGAATCAGAACCTGAATGCCGGGTAGCGTTAGGGCCCCCCCCTGGGCATCAATCCGGCGCTCAACCACTTGAGCACTCAGCCCCCATCCTGCAGTTGCCAGCAGACTAAATAGCAATAATAGCCGCATCATAGCTTGTCCACCCCTGGGCTCAGATTAACCCACGAATTTCTGAGAAAATCCATGTCCACACTGCACAAGCTAAGAATGTCACCAACCGACGATAAAAGAAAGCCAAGGTGATGCTTTGGCGGCAGCCGGCACTGCAAAAAACTCCCAATTTGGGTAGGTATGGCTTATCGGCTATAAACCTACCAGTTTTTTGGCTTCGGCAAGAACGGCTTTTACAGTTTTTTCTTCCTGGGCCTCGCAATAAATGCGCAATACAGGCTCGGTACCGGAGGCCCTGAACAACAGCCAACCGGCATCACCAAAAAGCCACTTTATGCCGTCCAGACTCTCGGTACCGCTCACCTGCTGACCGGCAATGGGCTTTGGGGTTTGTACCTTGGCCATGACTTCCTTGAGTTGCTCCATCGAGGGTAGGTGTAAGTCGATGCGGTCATAGGCGTGTTTGAAACCCAGCTCGACCTCAATTTCGGCAAACTGCTCTCCCAGGCTTTTCCCGGTATGCACAACGGATTCCAGGAGCAACAGCGCGTTCAGGAGGCCGTCGCGCTCGGGAAGATGCCCGGCCACACCAATACCGCCCGACTCCTCGCCCCCAATCAGCACATCGCCTTTTAGCATCTCATCGGTGATGTACTTAAAGCCGATGGGCGTAACCAGCAGCTCCAGACCCAGCCGGTGAGCGAGCTTATCTATCACTTTGGAGGTCGAGAAGGTTTTGACCACCCGGCCGGTGCGCCCTTTGCGGTGCAGGTGTTTGAGCAAGACCGCGAAGATTTGATGGCTGTTGAAGTGGATGCCGCCTGCCAGCACGGCCCCGATCTGGTCGGCGTCCCCGTCGTTGACCACGGCAAAGACAGGGTCTTGCTCGGCCTTTAGCACGGTCATGACGGTGAACAGGTTTTGCGGGATGGGCTCGGGGTTCACACCATAGAACATGGGGTCGGGCACGGCGTGCAGTTCACGCAGCTCGAGCGGCAACCCCGCGTGCTTAACAAAACCGGCCAGCCAGCCCGCCCCCGCCCCGCCCAGGCTGTCGTGGTACATCACCCCGGTGTAGCTGCGCAGGGCCTCCAGGTCTAGCTGCTGCGCGATAAAGTCGTAGTAGGCTTTCCGCACATCCAGGCTGTGCACGGTTGCGCTGGTTGTTTTGGGCGCTGCCCCCAGGTGCTTTTCCACTTCGGCTACCAGTGCTGGGGTGGCCGCACCGCCGTAGCTGCCCTTGATTTTGAATCCGAGATACTCGGCCGGGTTGTGGCTCGCCGTAATCATGACCCCGCCATCGGCCTGCAAGTGCTTAACGGCAAAAGACAGCACTGGGGTAGGAAGGTACGATTTGGAAAGGTAGACCTCGAGCCCATTGGCGGCCAGAACCTCGGCAGCTCTTTGAGCAAAGCGATGGGCCATAAAGCGGGTATCGTAGCCTACCACCACTTTCTTGCCCTGGTGCTCCAGGAGGTATTCAGCGTAGGCCTGGGCTACGCGAGCCACATTATCGAAGGTGAATTGGTCGCCAATAATGGCCCGCCAGCCGTCGGTGCCGAACTTGATGATGGTTTTTGATGGGGTGCTGACGGCTTCTGTTGCCTTTTCCATACCAGGAAACACTATACAGGGTAGGCGTAAGCCAGCCGCTTCAAATCTGCATCTTCATCCACGGGGCGGAGTTATGAAAGTTGGCCACGGCGCTGCCGGGCGGAACCAGCCCATCGCAGGCTATTCGGATGTCTTCCGGGAGCTTCATGTCCAGTACAGGTAGTAGGTGCTCGAGCTGCTCCACGCTTTTGGGCCCGATGATGGGTGCGGTAATGCCGGGCTGGTCTTTGACCCACAGAAGGGCCAGTTGGGCGGGGTCGTAACCGGCCTCGCGGGCCAGTTTGACAAAGCGGTTGCCCACCTCCACCGCTCTGGGCGTGACCCGCTCGGCGTAAATCCCACCCCGCAGGCGGGCGCGGGAACCCTCGGGGCGGATGTTGTCCTCAGCGTAGCGTCCGGCCAGCATGCCCATGGCCAGCGGCGACCAGGGCAGCAGGGCCAGGTTGTAGGCCTGGGCCATGGGAACCAGCTCGTTCTCGATGCGCCGATCCAGCAGGTTGTAGGGCGGCTGCTCCGAGACAAAGCGCACATAGCCCTTCAGCTCGCTCACCAGAATGCCCTCCAGCACCTTCCAGGCCGGGGCGGTGGAGCTGCCGATGTAGCGCACCTTGCCCTGCCGCACCAGGTCGGTCAGGGCCGCGAGCGTCTCGTCGATGGGCATGTCGAAAACCGGGCGATGAAGCTGGTATAGGTCGATATAGTCGGTTTGCAGGCGCTTGAGCGAGTCTTCGCAGGCCCGTAAGAGGTGGAGCCTCGAGTTCCCCCGGTCGTTGGGGCCGGGGCCGGTGGGGTAGTGGGCCTTGGTGGCAATGAGCACCTGGTCGCGCAGGCCGCTTTCTTTAAGGGTTTCTCCAATCACCCGCTCGGCCTCGCCTCGCATATAGCTGTTGGCGGTATCAATCAGGTTGATGCCGGCCTCAATGCCCCGCAGAATCATCTTTTTGGCCTCGGCCTCGGGGGTGGGGTTCAGGATGTTATCGGTTCCCAGGGCCAAGGGTGCTACTTTAACGCCGGTTCGGCCCAGATGGCGGTATTCCATAGGTGGCTCCCTTCAGGGTAGAACAGGTGTGTTCATCGGGCGGCATACCCCGCATCCACCAGCACCAGCGAGCCGGTCATGTAGCTGGCCTTGTCGGAGGCCAGAAACAGCACCACCTGGGCGATTTCGGCGGGGTCGGCCAGGCGGCCCATGGGCACGGTCTCAGCCAGGCGTTGCAGCAGTTCGGGGGTAACGGGTTCCTTGCGTTCGGACTGGAGCATGGGGGTGTTGACCTCGCCGGGGCAGACCGCGTTGATGCGGAGGCCGTCTTTGGCGTGCTCGAGGGCCAGGGCGCGGGTCAGGTTGTGCACGGCCCCCTTGCTTGCACAGTAGGCCGCCACCCCTGCTGCCCCCAGGTCGCCCCAGATTGAGCCAAAGTTGACGATGGCCCCGCGGCCCTGGGGCTTCATGGCCCGGATAGCGGCCCGGCACATAAAAAAGGTGCCGCTCACGTTCACCGCCATGACCCGTTGCCACTGCTCGTCGCTGGTCTCCTCGCCGCTGGCCCGCACGATGATGCCGGCCGCGTTGACCAGCACGTCGAGCCGTCCGTGCTGGGCGAGGGTATCGGCGACCACCCGGTCGCAGAAGGCCGATTCGCTGACATCCCCAACCCGTACCTGGGCGCCGATCTCGGCGGCCACCTGGCGGGCCCGCGCCTCGTTGCGATCCACAATCGTTATGTGGGCCCCGGCCCTGGCAAACTCCCTGGCCGTGGCCTCGCCCATGCCCGAGGCGCCTCCGGTTACGATCACCGCTTTTCCCTGGAAATCCACGGGTGCTCCTTATCCAGACAGCAGCGATTGTATTGAGGTGGATGGCCGGGGTCAATGTTTGGGCGAAGGAGCCCCACACTGGTATACTTCCCTGCGTAGATGGTATACCAAGCTGTGGCAGGTTGTTTACGGGAGGTTCAATGGTCTTAATCGCAGTGCCCAAAGAGACTGCTTCAGGCGAACGTCGGGTGGCGCTCACCCCGGATGTGGTGGGCCGCTTGCACAAAGAAGGCTGGAGGGTGCGCCTCGAGGCCGGCGCTGGAGCCCAGGCCTATTTCAGCGATGAAGCGTATCGCAACGCAGGGGCCGAGGTGGTGTCGCGCGACCAGCTTTTCCAGGGAGCGCAGGTGGTCTTTACCGTACAGCCTCTAGAACCGGCCGATCTGGAGAGGCTCGAGCCCGGCGCCATAGTGGCCGGTCTGATGTACCCCCACCGCGATCCGGCGCGGGTGCAGGCCATGGCCTCGAGGCAGCTTTCCGCCCTGGCGATGGAACTCGTTCCCCGCATCACCCGGGCCCAGAGCATGGACGTGCTCTCCTCCCAGGCCACCGTGGCGGGGTATGTGGCGGCCCTGATCGCGGCCCGCGAGAGCAGCCGCTTCTTCCCCATGCTGACCACCGCCGCCGGCACCATCCGCCCGGCCAAAGTGATGGTGATGGGGGTGGGGGTGGCGGGCTTGCAGGCCATCGCCACCGCGCGCCGCCTGGGGGCCAACGTCTGGGCCTACGATGTGCGCAAAGCCGCCGCCGAGCAGGCCTTGTCGCTGGGGGCCAAGGTCATTGAACTGCCCATCAGCGCCGAGGGCGAGGGGGGCTACGCCCGCGAGCTCACCGAGGAGGAAAAGAAAATCCAGCACGAGGCCCTGGCCAAAGAGGTCGGCAGCATGGACGCGGTCATCACCACCGCCCAGATTCCGGGCCGTAGGGCGCCCATCCTGATTACCCAAGACATGGTGGAAGGCATGAGCCCTGGCGCCGTCATCGTGGATCTGGCTGCCGAGTCGGGGGGCAACTGCGAGCTCACAAAGCCTGGGGAGACCCTCGAGGTAAACGGCGTGAAGATTGTGGGGCCCCTGAACCTGCCCAGCGCGCTCTCGGTGCATGCCAGCGAGATGTACGCTAAAAACCTTTACAACCTGTCCAAGCTCCTCATCAAAGACGGGCAGCTCGCGCCCGACTGGAGCGACGAGATTCTGGCGGGGGCTCTTTTAACCCATCAAGGTGAGATTACCCATGCGCCCACCAAGGCGCTGGTAGGAGGTGCGTGATGGACTCAACCTGGGCTGCGCTGTATATCTTTTTGTTGGCGGCTTTTACCGGATACGAAGTGATCAGCCGGGTGCCGGTGATTCTGCACACCCCCCTGATGTCCGGCTCCAACTTCATCCACGGGATTGTGGTGGTGGGGGCCATGGTGGTGCTGGGCCACGCCGAGACCCCTTTGGAACAGGCCATCGGCTTTTTTGGGGTGATTCTGGGGGCGGCCAACGCTGCGGGGGGCTACGCTGTAACCGAGCGGATGCTGGAGATGTTTGAGCGGAAGCCGAAGGGGGGTCAGTAGCTCTTAGGCCGATAGCCCTGGACTTGCCCGGCTATCAGCTTGCGCGACGCGGTTATGGAAAACTTCGTTCAGCTTATCTACTTCCTCACGGCCTTCCTGTTCATTCTGGGACTGAAGCGCATGTCCTCGCCCAACACCGCCCGCAGCGGGGTGGTCTGGGCCGGGGTGGCCATGGTGGCGGCCACATTGGTGACGTTTTTTGTACCCGGCCTGCACAACCAGGGTCTGATGATTCTGGCCATCGTGATCGGTACGGTGGTGGCCTGGATTGCCGCCAAGCGTGTGCAGATGACCGATATGCCGCAGATGGTAGCCATCTACAACGGCATGGGCGGTGGAGCGGCCGGGGCCATCGCGGCGGTTGAGCTTTTGCGCGGGGAGTTCGGCGAGGCCCAGGGGCTCAAACTCCTGGCCATCCTGGGGGCCTTGATCGGCTCGGTCTCCTTTACCGGCAGCCTGATTGCCTTTGCCAAGCTTCAGGGCCTGATGTCGAGCCGGCCCATCCAGTTCCCGACCCAAAAGCTGGTCAACACAGCGGTGGGGGTGGGGGCCTTGCTGCTGGCCCTGCTGGTGCTCTTTACGGAATCGGGGCCGCTTATTCTGGTTTTCTTCCTGCTGGCTCTGGCTTTTGGGGTATTGATGACCTTGCCCATCGGGGGCGGGGATATGCCGGTGGTGATCTCCCTCTACAACGCCTTCACCGGGCTGGCGGTGGGTTTTGAAGGCTTTGCCATTGGCAACGCCGCGCTGATTGTGGCGGGTACGGTGGTGGGGGCTGCCGGTACCTTGCTCACCCTCTTGATGGCCAAGGCCATGAACCGCAGTCTCTGGAGCGTGTTGGTGGGCGGCTTTGGCGTGGAGCAGGACAGCGGCGAAGTCAAGGGCAGCCTCAAGCCCATTGACCTCGAGGACGCCGCGGTGATGCTGGCCTACGCTTCGAAGGTTATCTTCGTGCCCGGCTACGGGATGGCGGTGGCCCAGGCCCAGCACAAACTGCGCGAGCTGGCAGACGTGCTCGAGGCCAAGGGGGTGGAGGTCAAGTTCGCCATTCACCCGGTGGCGGGCCGCATGCCCGGCCACATGAACGTGCTGTTGGCTGAGGCCGGGGTGGCTTACGAAAAGCTCTACGACCTGGAAGACATCAACCCCGAGTTCCCCCAGGCCGATGTGGCGGTGGTGATTGGGGCCAACGACGTGGTCAACCCGGCCGCTCGGCGCAAGGGCTCGCCCCTGTATGGCATGCCGATTCTGGAGGTAGACAAGGCCAAGAATGCTATCGTTATCAAGCGCGGGCAGGGCAAAGGTTTTGCCGGGGTTGAAAACGAGCTGTTCTACGCCGACAACACCAGGATGCTGTATGGCGATGCCCAGGGTGTGCTGGGGCAGTTGGTGCAGTCGCTCAAGAAGCTTTAGGATAAGGGCTGTGAAGCCGCGGCTGGATCAGGTGCTGGTCTGGCTCGAGCAGGGCCGGGCGGCGGTGCAGGTAGAGTACTTTGATGCCCTGGGCAGGTTACGGCGCGAGACCTTCCACCGCCCTACGCGCGATTTAGGGCAGGCCCTGGAGGAGGTGGCCCACCTGCTGGCCGACGAGGGCATGCAAGGGCGGCCTCGAGTGCGCCGCAAGCAGGGCAGCGGGCTGCGCGTGGAGCCCGGGTTGCAGGAGCGTTTCTGGAAGGCCCTGGGTTCTTGAGCAGAACCTGTCTGCGGTGCTTTCTGGCTGGAACAACCCAAAAAAGCCCCCACCGGTGGGGGCTTTTTTACTAAAGGTGGAGGATTCAAGCGGAAGCGGTGTTAGGCCCCAGCGCCGGGCTGCTGGCGGTTGTCGCTAGGCTGCACCACGGGGGGCATGGCAGGTTCGGGCAGCAGCAGGTATTCCAGCACCTCCCCTACGTCCTCGACCAGCTTGATCTCCAACCCCTCCAACACCTCTTTGGGCAGCTCCTCGAGCTGGGCCTCGTTGTCCTTGGGCAGCACAATTTTGTGGATCCCTGCCTGGTGGGCGGCCAGCAGTTTTTCCTTTACCCCGCCAATGGGCATCACCTTGCCGCGCAGGCTAACCTCGCCGGTCATGGCGATGTCCATACGAACCGGGCGACGGCTGAGGGCGCTGGCGATGGCGGTGGTCATGGTGATGCCAGCGCTGGGGCCGTCTTTGGGGGTGGCCCCGTCGGGCACGTGGACGTGCAGGTCTACTTTGTTATGAAAGTCTTCGGGAAGGCCGTAGGTCTGCGTATGGGCCCGCAGATAGGTTAGCGCGGCCTGGGCCGACTCCTTCATAACCTCACCCAACTGGCCGGTCAGGCTGAGCTTGCCGCTGCCGGGCACAGCGGCCACCTCAATGGTCAGAAGGGTGCCGCCCACCGGCGTCCAGGCCAGCCCCTGGGCGGTGCCGACCTGGGGTTCGGTCTCGGCTTTGTCGGGGCGGTAGCGGGGGATACCCAGATAAGCGGGTACGTCGGCAGCATCGATGGTACGCAGCCCCTCCCAGGCCCCCTCGAGCCAGAACTTGGCCCCTTTACGGGCAATTTTGCCCAGCTCGCGCTCGAGACCCCGCACCCCGGCCTCGCGGGTGTACTCGGAGATCACCCGCAGAATGGCGGCATCGGTCACCTCGATCCGGCCTTCCATACCCGATTCCCTGAGCTGCTTGGGCCAGAGGTACTGACGGGCGATGGCCTGCTTTTCCATGTTGGTGTAGCCCGGTATCTCGATGACCTCCATGCGGTCGAGCAAGGGCCGGGGGATGGTCTGCAGGGTGTTGGCGGTGGTGATGAAGAAGACCTTCGAGAGGTCGTAGGGCACATCGAGGTAGTGATCGGTGAAGGTGTTGTTCTGTTCGGGGTCGAGCACCTCGAGCATGGCGCTGGCGGGGTCGCCGCGCCAGTCCGAGCTCATCTTGTCAATTTCGTCCAGCAAGATGACGGGGTTGACCACGCCCACCTGCTTCATGGCATGGATCAGCTTGCCGGGCATGGCCCCGATGTAGGTGCGGCGGTGGCCGCGAATCTCGGCCTCGTCGCGCACGCCCCCCAGGCTGATGCGGTGGAACTTGCGGTTCATGCTGCGGGCGATGGAGCGGCCCAGCGAGGTCTTGCCCACCCCCGGCGGCCCCACCAGCACCAGGATGGGGGCTTTGTTGCGCACATCCAGTCCCTGGGTAAGCTGGCGCACCGCCAGGTACTCCAGGATGCGTTCTTTGACGTCCTTCAGGCCGTAGTGATCCTCGTCCAGAATCTGCCGGGTGTGGTTGATGTCCAGCACCTCAGGGTCGGCCTTGCTCCAGGGCACCTCGGTGAGCCAGTCCAGGTAGGTGCGGGCCACGGTGGCCTCGGGGCTGCCCTGCTGCATGCGCTCCAGCCGGTCGAGCTCCTTGAGGGCCTTGGTCTTGACCGCCTCGGGCATGCCCACTTCTTCGATCTTCTTGCGCAGGGCCTCGAGGTCGCTGAGCCCATCCTCGCCACCGAGCTCCTTCTGGATGGCCTTCATCTGTTCGCGCAGGTAGTACTCGCGCTGGTTGGTGTCCATCTGTTCTTTGACCCGCTGAGCGACCCGTTTATCAAGCTCGAAGCGCTCGAGGTCGCGGCTGAGCAACCCCAACACCTTTTTGAGGCGGGCTTCAAGATCGGTGAGCTCGAGGATTTCCTGCTTCTCGGCCACCGTCCAGGTGGCGTGATAGGCAATGGTATCGGCCAGCATGGCCGGGTCGCTGGTACCTTTGACGGCTTCAAGCTGGTAGCGGTCAAGCCGTAGCGATTTGTGGTTGGCTACATACTTGTCGAATGCTTCCTTGAGCTCTTCCACCAGCACGCGCACCACCGCTTCGTCGATGGGGAAAATTTCGCTGAAGACCTCACCGCGGGCTCGCAGATAAGCGCCGGGAATATACTCCGTGACCTGGGCCCGGGCCCGGGCTTCCACCATTACCTGCAGGGTGCCGTCGGGAAGGCGCATGGCCTGTTTGACCACCGCCTGCACACCCCAGGTATAGAGGTCGTCGGGGGTGGGGTCGTCAACCTCCGGGTCGCGCTGCGCGACCAGGAAGATCAACCGGTCGGCCCCCATGGCTTCTTCAACCGCACGCTTGCTTTTGGCGCGGCCCACGTCCACCGGGGTGGTGGTGTGGGGAAGGATGACCGTGTTTCGCAATGGAATGACCGGTAGTTCTAAACGCATATGGTATCTATCTCCTATGTTCCGCCTATGATTCGTCGCTCTCGCGGCGGTATGGGAGCGATATATAACTCAGATTCTAAACGGTGATGCTTCACCGATAGGGTCAAATCTTACACTTAGCGAACTTGAGCAAAGTTCACTCAAGTTTGGCCTGCCTCCGCCCAAAAGCAAGCCCTTACACAAGGCTTTACGGGGCTGCAATGCGCTGCACATCGTGCACGTTGCCTAAAATGAGCTCAATGCGCAGGTGCTCTCCAGCGATTGGGCCCGGGTGTAAAAAAGTGTCCTGAAAGCGCAGGCGACGCGGGGCGTGGGGGGTTTGCAAAACCACTTCATAGAACACAGCCCCATGGATGCTGATGGTCTGAACCTGCAAGACCGGGCCCTCGAGCGTCTCGTACATGCTGCAATTCTAAAGCCGACCGGTGGGCCTCAAAAGGCGGGTGCCAGGCGAACGAACCACACCAGCAGCAGGGCTGCAACAACCCCGGTGGCAATGTCCAGCAGCAGTTCCTTGGCCAGGCCTTTTTTATGGGAAGTTCGCTTTATGGACATGGAATATGTATATAGCATATCGCTATTTAAGTCAATACATAAAATCGGAGCTTGGATTAACTGAAAACACAATCGGGGGGTTGGGCTTATTCCCAGCTCAAAATCCCATCCACCACAAGGTTGATACGCTTGACAACGCGCTGGGCTAGCTCGTATATTCGCGTTTAACAATCCAGGCTCCAGGTTAAATCGGCTCCCGCGAGGGCTCGAACCTTCTTAGTGAACATTTCACCGAGAAGGTTCTTGGCTTTTTAACGCCGCAAGGGCAAAGGAGGCAGGTGCAGATGATCAAACCCGAGGAAGTTCTGAGCGAGTACCATCCGCCCCTCACCGATCACGAGGCGATGGTAGAAGCCAACCGATGCCTTTACTGCTTTGATGCACCCTGTACCCAGGCCTGCCCAACCCATATCGATATCCCCAAATTCATCAAAAAAATCGCAACCGGAAACCTGGTGGGCTCGGCCCGCACCATCCTGGAAGCCAACCTGATGGGGGCTAGCTGTGCCCGGGTCTGTCCGGTGGAGGAGCTATGCGAAGGGGCTTGTGTGCTGGGGGCTGAGCACAGGCCCATCATGATTGGCCGGCTTCAACGCTACGCCACCGACTACGTCTATGAGCGGGGGATTGATGTCTTCAAGCCTGGGGCGCCCACCGGCAAAAAAGTGGCGGTGATTGGGGCCGGGCCGGCGGGTCTTACCTGCGCGGGTGAGCTGGCCAAGCTGGGCCACAGCGTAACGGTGTTCGAGAAGCGGGCGCTACCCAACGGCCTATCCACCTACGGCATCATCGTGCTGCGCGAGCCGGTGGAGGTGGCCCTGGCCGAGGCCGAGATGATCAAGCGGCTGGGGGTCGAGATCAAAACCCAGATGGAGCTGGGGCGGAACTTGAGCTGGGAGGAGGTGCGCAACACCTACGACGCGGTCTTCCTGAGTGTGGGGCTGGGCTCGGTGCCTCAACTGGGCATACCGGGCGAGGAGCTGATTGTGGATGGCCTCAGCTATATTGAGACCTCCAAAATGAACCCGTCTGCTCTGCAGGTGGGCCGGGAGGTGGTGGTAATTGGTGCGGGCAACACCGCGGTGGACTGTGCCACCATCGCCAAGCGACTGGGGGCCGAACGGGTCACCATGGTCTACCGCCGCAGCGAGAAAGAGATGACGGCCTACCCCCACGAGTACGAGTTTGCTAAAAAAGAAGGCATCGAGTTTCGCTTCCTCACCCAGCCGGTTGAGGTGATGAGCGAGGGGGGCCGGGTTACGGGCCTGAAGTGTGTGCGGATGCGGCTTGGAGCGCCGGACGCCAGCGGGCGGCCGGCACCGGAGCCGGTGCCGGGCTCGGAGTTTGTGCTGCCCTGCGACCAGGTGGTCAAGGCCATCGGGCAGGAGAAGCCGGCTGTGGCGAAGCTACTGGGCCTCGAGACCGAAAAAGGTTTTATCAAAGTCAACCACGAGTTCGAGACCAGCCTGCCGGGGGTGTATGCGGGCGGCGACTGCATCCGGGCGCAGGGCTCGGCCTCGACGGTAATGGCCGTGCAGGATGGCAAGCTGGCGGCTTTTGCTATTCATCGGCGGCTTGCTGGCAGCCTCGAGGCTGCCGCCGACTGAGCTGAAAGGAGAAGCAGATGGCGGACTTGAGCATTAACTTCGCAGGCATCAAATCGCCCAACCCCTTCTGGCTGGCCTCGGCGCCCCCCACCAACTCGGGGGCCCAGATCCACCGGGCTTTTGAGTACGGCTGGGGTGGTGCGGTCTGGAAAACCATCGGCGCACCGGTGCTGAACGTGTCTAACCGCTACGGGGCCTGGCACTATGGGGGCCAGAAGATGCTCGCCATCAACAACGTGGAGCTGATCTCCGACCGGCCCCTGGAGGTCAACCTGCGGGAGATTCGCGATGTCAAGCGCCACTGGCCCGACCGGGCGGTAATCGTCTCGGCCATGGTGGAGTCTACGCCGGAGGCCTGGCGGGACATCATCCTCAAAATCGAGGATACCGGGGCCGACGGCATCGAACTCAACTATGGCTGCCCTCACGGTATGAGCGAGCGGGGGATGGGCAGTGCGGTGGGGCAGGTGCCCGAGTACTGCCAGCAGATCACCCAGTGGGTGATGGATGTAGCCAAAATACCGGTTATCGTGAAGCTCACACCCAACGTGGCCTCGGTGGTGCCCCCGGCGCGGGCGGCCCTGGCGGCCGGGGCCAACGCCCTGAGCCTCATCAACACCATCAACTCCATCATTGGGGTGGATCTGGATACCTTGGAAATCACCCCCAACATCGGCGGTAAAGGTGGGCACGGGGGCTATGCCGGGCCGGCGGTCAAGCCCATCGCCCTTAACCTGCTGTCTTCGCTGGGTGTGGACCCGGTGGTGAAGCAGTCCGGGGTGCCCATCAGCGGCATGGGCGGCATCTCCACCTGGCGGGACGCGGCGGAGTTTTTATTGCTGGGCGCAACCAGTTTGCAGGTTTGCACCGCCGTCATGCACTACGGTTACCGGATCATCGAAGACCTCATCGACGGCCTTAATGCCTGGATGGACGCCAAAGGCTTCAAGACCATCGCCGATGTGGTGGGCAAGAGCCTACCCCGCATCTCCGACTTCAAGGACTTCGACCTCTCCTTCCGGGCGGTGGCCCGCATCAACCCGGACAAGTGCATCCGTTGCAACCTTTGCTATGTGGCCTGCAACGACACCGCCCACCAGTGCATTGACCTGGTAGACGCCGCGGGCAACCGCGTCGAACCCTACCGCTACGACCCGCGTTCCAACGGGAAGCACCAGGCGGTGAGCACCCGCCCGCAACCTGTGGTGCGTGAGGATGACTGCGTGGGTTGCCGGCTGTGCCACAACGTCTGCCCGGTGGATGGCTGCATCGAGATGGTCGAGCTGCCCTCGGGCCGGCCCCCCATCACCTGGGACGAGCTGACCAGGGTTCGCCCCGAGGTGGGCACCGACTGGGAGGCCATGCAGCGGTACCGGGAAGAGGTGGGGATTGAGATCCACTAAACAGGGGGCAGCCTAACAACCCACGGGTTTGAGTAAAGCGAAGCGTTTGGAGCGAGCAAATTTGGCTTGTTTTGCTCTCTCGAGGCTCAGATACCCATAATGGAATAGCCAGACGTAAAAAGGGGGACTCTATACCATGGGACTGCTCATAAAAAACGGCGAGATCATAACCGCGGACAGCCGGTACAAGGCCGACATCTACGCCGAGGGCGAGACCATCACCCGCATCGGGCAGAACCTCGAGGCCCCGCCCGGCACCGAGGTGATAGACGCCACCGGCAAGTATGTGTTCCCCGGCTTCATAGACCCCCACGTGCACATCTACCTGCCCTTCATGGCGACCTTTGCCAAGGACACCCACGAGACCGGCTCCAAGGCGGCCCTGATGGGGGGCACCACCACCTACATCGAGATGTGCTGCCCCAGCCGCAACGACGATACTTTGGAGGGCTACCAGCTCTGGAAGAGCAAGGCCGAGGGCAACAGCTACTGCGACTACACCTTCCACATGGCGGTCTCCAAGTTCGACGAAAAAACCGAGGGGCAGCTGCGGGAAATTGTGGCCGATGGCATTAGCTCCTTCAAAATTTTCCTCTCCTACAAAAACTTCTTTGGCGTGGATGACGGAGAGATGTACCAGACCCTGCGCCTGGCCAAGGAGCTGGGGGTGATTGTGACCGCCCACTGCGAGAACGCCGAGCTGGTGGGGCAGTTGCAGCAAAAACTGCTGTCGGAGGGGAAAACCGGCCCGGAGTGGCACGAGCCCAGCCGGCCTGAGTCGGTGGAGGCCGAGGGTACCGCGCGGTTTGCGACCTTCCTCGAGAACACCGGGGCCACCGGCTACGTGGTGCACCTCTCCTGCAAACAGGCCCTGGATGCGGCCATGGCCGCTAAATCGAGGGGCGTGCCCATCTATATCGAATCGGTCATACCTCATTTCCTGCTGGATAAAACCTACGCCGAGCGGGGTGGGGTGGAGGCCATGAAGTACATCATGTCGCCCCCCTTGCGCGACAAGCGCAACCACAAAGTCCTGTGGGATGCGCTGGCCCAGGGCTTCATTGATACGGTGGGCACCGATCACTGCCCCTTCGACACCGAGCAGAAGCTGCTGGGCAAGGATGCCTTTACCGCCATTCCCAACGGCATCCCGGCCATCGAAGACCGGGTGAACCTGCTCTACACCTACGGGGTGAGCCGTGGCCACCTCGACATTCACCGCTTTGTGGACGCGGCTAGCACCAAGGCTGCCAAGCTGTTTGGGTTGTTCCCGCGCAAGGGCACCATCGCGGTGGGCAGTGACGCCGACCTGGTGGTCTACGACCCCCAGTACCGGGGCACCATCTCGGTCAAGACCCAGCACGTCAACAACGACTACAACGGCTTCGAGGGCTTTGAGATTGACGGCCGGCCCAGCGTGGTGACGGTGCGGGGCAAGGTGGCGGTGCGGGACGGGCAGTTTGTAGGGGAGAAGGGGCGCGGTAAGCTCCTGCGGCGCGAGCCCATGTACTTCTAGATGAAGCCGAGATGGGTCTTGAATTTGCTGGGGGGGATCTGCCTGTGGATCGCGGTGGTGCTGGTGCTGGGAGGTAGTTCGGCCTGGGCGCTTTTTGCGGTGGTCGGCGGGCTCCTGTTGCTGCTGGCCCGAAGAGGCTTCAAGCGGGGATAAGAGGTGGATGCATGTTTATGCAAAACCGGGTACAATCCCCTCCCAAGAGGGTGATGCGATGCTGATACCCCCCGACCAATTGCTGGTGTTTGCCCTGGCCAGCCTGGCCCTGCTTCTGATTCCAGGCCCGGCGGTGCTTTACATCGTTACCCGCAGCGCTTCGCAAGGGCGCGCGGCGGGTGTGGCCAGCGTGCTGGGTATCCAGTGCGGGGGCCTGGTGCATGTGCTGATGGCTAGCCTGGGTCTTTCGGCCATCCTGCTCTCGAGCGCCCTGGCTTTCAACCTGGTTAAGTATGCAGGAGCGGCCTATCTGGTCTACCTGGGCCTGCGAACCTGGCTGGCTAGAGAGCCCCTCGAGCTTGCGGTAGCAGCACGCCAGCCTCTAGGGCAAATTTTCCTGCAAGGGTTGGTGGTCAACGCCCTGAACCCCAAAACCGCACTGTTCTTTTTTGCCTTCCTGCCCCAGTTTGTCGACCCGGCGCGGGGGGCGGCCTGGCTGCAATTTTTGCTGCTCGGCCTGGTTTTCATAGCCCTGGCTACCTTTAGCGATGGTACGTATGCCTTTCTGTCGAGTTCGTTAGGGGCATGGCTGCGTCAAAAAACCAGGGAAGTGCGCTTTGCCCAGGGCCAGCGTTGGATCACTGGGGGCATCTACATTGGGCTGGGCCTGACCGCAGCCCTGACCGGCAGCCGGCATAAATAGGGAAGACCATGATGCAAGCCAATACCTCTCCAGAGTCATCCGCCAAAGGTTCTAAGGCAGAGGCCATCGTGTCGGTGCAGGGTGTCTCGATGGTGTTTCCAAACGGAACCGTGGCCCTGAAGGATGCCAACCTCGAGATCGCCCAGGGGGAGTTCATCAGCCTGATTGGGCCCTCGGGTTGCGGTAAAACCACCCTGCTGCGCCTGCTGGCCGACCTGATCCAGCCCTCTTCGGGCACCATCCGCATCGGGGGTAAAAGCCCCGAGCAGGCCCGCAAGGCCCGGGCCTACGGCTATGTGTTCCAGGCCCCCACCCTGATGGAGTGGCGCAATGTGCTCTCGAACGTAATGCTGCCCTTGGAGGTGATGAACTTTCCCGTGCAGGAGCGCAGGGCCAGGGCCGAGCGGATGCTGGCTTTGGTGGGGCTGGAGAAGTTCGCCAGGCACTACCCCTGGCAGCTTTCGGGCGGGATGCAGCAGCGGGTCTCCATCGCCCGGGCCCTGGCTTTCGACCCGCAGCTTTTGTTCATGGATGAGCCCTTTGGCGCCCTGGACGAGATTACCCGCGAGAACCTGAACCTGGAGCTTTTGCGCCTGTGGCGCGAGACCGGTAAGACCATCATCTTTGTGACCCACTCCATCCCCGAGGCGGTCTTCCTCTCCACCCGGATCGTGGTGATGACCCCGCGCCCCGGCAAGATCGAGACGGTCATACCGGTAGACCTGCCCCAGCCCCGCACCTTCGAGACCCGCGAGACCACGCGCTTTTTCGAGCTGGCCACCCTGGTGCGTGAGGCTTTGCGCAAAGGCCACAGCTACGAGGTGACCGAGTGATGCGAACCTCGCCCAACCTGGTACCCATGCTGGTGGTGGCCCTGGTGGTGCTGGCGCTGTACTGGCCGCTAATGTACCTAGCCAACATCCCGGTAGCGCAGCGGGCCTTGGATACGGGCGCGGCCCTGCCCTGCCAGACTGCTTTCGAGTGTGCAACCCAGCTCAGGAGCCCGGTGCTGCCCTCACCCCAGCAGCTCTGGAACGGCTTTGGCAACCTGATGTTTCCCCTCAACTCACCCAACGCCATTCCCGTCAACGCCGCCGTGACGGCCTTCGAGACGGTGGTGGGTTTGCTGCTGGCGGCGGTGGTGGGCTTCTTTTTTGCGATAGGGATGGTGGCCTCGAGGGCCTTTGAACGGGCTTTGCTGCCCTGGATTGTGGCCTCCCAGACCGTCCCCATTATCGCCATTGCGCCCATGCTGGTGGTGCTGCTGGGGCAGTATGGGGTGCAGGGCTGGCTGCCCAAGGCCATCATCGCAGCCTATATCGCCTTTTTCCCCATCACCATCGGGGTGGCCAAGGGTCTCAAAAGCCCCGACCCCATGGCCCTTGACCTGATGAAAACCTACAACGCCAGCCACTGGCAGACCTACCTTAAGCTGCGCTTCCCGGCCTCGGTGCCCTATCTGTTTACGGCCTTCAAGGTCGCCATGACGGCGGCCCTGATTGGGGCCATTGTGGCCGAGATCTCCACCATCAGCTTTCAGGGCATCGGCAAGATGCTAGCGGAGAACTCGAGGGCCTCGGATGTGGTGGCGATGTGGGTGATCATGCTCTCCTCGGCGGTGCTGGGAATCTTGCTGGTGGCCCTGGTGAACTGGCTCGAGCGCCTGCTTACGCCCTGGCGGCGCCCCGCTGGAGGCACAGCGGTATCCGCTAACGCCAAACAGGCCCGGCTGCCTGGGCGGGAGGGGGTGGGTTGAACATGGCCCCAGCATACCGGGCAGTCTTGGGCGGCTACTGGCTGGGGTGGCTTTTGCTGGGGCTGGGGTTTGGGCTATTGCTGTGGTTTATCGTGGCCTGGTGGCACCAGACCGAACCGGCCTCCGGCTCCCAAAAGCTGCTGATTGTCCTCGGCTTTTTGGGGGTGGTGTGGGGTATTGCCAGGGTGGCCCGGCAGTTTGTGGACACCCCCAACCCGGTCATCGGCTTCACCCCCGCGGCCCTCACCCTGCTGGCCCTGGTGGTGACCGCCGAGGCCCTGCTGCGGGCCTACCAGGTGCCCCCCGGCCTGATTCCTACACCCAGCCGGGTGCTCTCCACCTTGCTGGAGGTGCGGGATGTGCTTTTGCAGGACGCGTTTCAAACCGTGGTGCTGGAGGCCCTGGTGGGCTATCTGGTCGGCTGTAGCCTGGGTCTGGTTACGGCCTTGCTGGTAAGCCGGTATGTGTTTTTGGAGCGGGGACTTCTGCCGTACGCTGCGCTTTTTAGCAGCATCCCGATAGTGGCCCTGGCCCCGGTGCTGGTCAAGATGATCGGGATTGACTGGCCCTCCAAGGCGGTTATCGTGGCTATTACGGTGTTTTTTCCCATGGTGGTGAACACTTTCCGGGGTCTGACCGAGGTCAGCCCGCTCTCACTCGACCTGATGCGCTCGTACGCCGCCGGGGAAGTGCAGCAGTACCGCTGGCTGCGCCTGCCCAACGCCCTGCCCTTCATCTTCAACGCCCTCAAGCTGGGTACGACCCTGGCCATGATCGGGGCCATCGTGGGCGAGTTCTTTGGGGCCAACGGCCAGGGGCTGGGCTTTCGCATCCAGATCGAGGCCGGGCGTTTTGGCTTCGACATCGTCTGGTCGGCCATCATTGTGGCCTCGGTGATTGGCATCGCCTGGTATGGCCTGGTGGCGTGGCTCGAGCGTAGGTTTACGGGATGGCACGTATCTTTCCGCTAGCAGGGGTGCTGGATGAACCGCAGCTCTACCTGCAACTTATCCAGTGAGGGGGTGACAAGAGCGCGCTTGACGAAAGGGTTGTAAGGTGCAGTAGGCTACCATCTGAAGTCGTTCTGGCACAAAAGGAGGCAAGGATGAAGAAGTGGTCGGTCGTTTGGGTACTGGCAGTTTTCTTGCTGGCGTCGTTGGCGAGCGCCCAGCAAAACCTGGTGAAGGTAAACCTGCAGCTCAAGTGGTTTCCGCAGGCCCAGTTTGCTGGTTTCTTTGTGGCTAAAGAACGGGGCTTTTTCCGGGCCCAGGGGCTGGATGTAACCCTGCTACCGGCGGGCGACCAGTCCCCCATTCAGGTGGTGCAGTCCGGCGCGGCCGACTTCGGCACCACCTGGATTGCCGACCTGCTCACCGCTCGGGAGCGCGGCATTCCGGTGGTGCACCTGGCCCAGATTTTCCAGCGCTCGGGCTTTACGCTGGTGGCGCTGAAATCCACCGGCATCAAGGACCTGTGCAAAGACCTCAAGGGTAAGAGCGTGGGGGTCTGGCCTTCCGGCAACGAGTACCCGGCGGTGGCCCTGTTCCGCAAGTGCGGCCTGACCAGCTCGCTGGACCCCCGGGTAACCAACCCCGATGTCACCGCGGTGAGCTACCCCTTCGACCCGGCCCTGGTCTTCCCCGACAAGGTGCAGTTGGTCTCGGCCATGACCTATAACGAGGTCAACCAGATCGCCGGGCTGGGCTACGACGAGACCAAGGTGGATGTGTTCAAGCTGGCCGATGAGGGTATCAACCTGCTTGAAGACCTGATTTTTACCACCGAACGGGTTTTGAATGACCGCAACTTCAAGGGTTCGGGCCTCACGGGCCGTCAGGTGGCCGCGCGCCTGATTCGGGCCTCCATCCAGGGCTGGAACTGGGCGGTGGCCAACCAGGCCGAGACCGTCGAAAAGTATGTGCTGCCCTTCTGCGGCAACACCTGCAAAGGCTCCGGCACCCGCGCCGACGCCAAGGGCCACCAGACCTGGCAGATGGCCGAGATCGCCAAGCTCTACAACGCCGGGGCCACCACCAAAGGCTGGGCCGGCTTCCTGGTGCCTGCCGACTACCAGGCCTCGGTGCGCCTGCTGCGCGAGCAGGGCATCCTGACCAAAGACCCCCCGGCGGCCACCGTGGACTACGGCCCCTGGGAAGCCGCCACCGGTAAGCGGGCTCGAGACTGGAAATAACCCGTACCTGAGCCAAAGACAATCGTGCCAGAGGGGCGGCCAGCGCGTCGCCCCTATTTCACCCCAAGGCTATCCAAACAGATCGCTTTCCTGGAGACAACCATGCTAAACCCCCAACGAACCATCGCCGAACTTAAGGAGCTGCGCGAACTGACCGCCGACGAAAACGGCGCCTGGCGGGTGGCCTGGAGCGATACCTGGCTCAAGGCGCGCGAATGGTTTAACCGCAAGCTGGAGGGCCTACCGGTGGAGCAGCACTACGACGCCGCCGGCAACAACTGGGTGACGCTCAAAGGCAAAAGCGAAAAGGCCCTGCTGATTGGCGGCCACCTGGACTCGGTGCCGGGCGGGGGCTGGCTGGATGGCTGCTTGAACGTACTGGCGGGCCTCGAGGTTCTGCGCCGCATCGCCGAGGAGTACCAGGGGAACCCCCCGGTCACGGTGCGGCTGGTGGACTGGGCCGACGAGGAGGGGGCCCGCTTTGGCCGCAGCCTGCTGGGTTCCTCGGCCTTCTCGGGCACCCTCGAGCCCGAGTTGGAAAAAGACCGCACCGACAAGGACGGCATCCGCCTGGAGGAGGCCCTGCGGCGCTGCGGGGTGGAGATGGATAGGATGCTCGAGGCCCAGAGTGAGCAGAAAAACGCCGCAGCCTACCTCGAGCTCCACATCGAACAGGGCCCGGTGCTGCTGGATATGGGCCTGCCCCTGGGGGTGGTGCTGGGAACCTTTGGAGTCGAGCGCCACGCCATCACCTTTAGGGGCCAGGCCGCCCACTCCGGCTCCACGCCCATGCATAAGCGCAAGGATGCCTTTCTGGCCGCAGGCAAAATGGCCTCCGAGATCTACAACATTACCGACCGCAACGGAGGGGTTAGCACCATCGGGAGCTGCGTTACCAAACCGGGGATTGTGACCAGCGTGGTGGCGGAATGCACCATCACCCTCGACCAGCGCCACCTCGACGCCGAGGCCCTGGCCCGGCTCAAGTTCGAAGCCGAAAAAGCCAGCCAGCGCTTCGCCCGCGAGGGGGGACTGCCGGAGCCGGAGTGGAGCACCATCTGGCGGATTCACCCCATCCTGTTCCACCCCGACCTGATCGAGTTCTGCGACCAGGCCATCCGCGAGGTGGCCGGGGTCTCGCACCGCCTGCCCTCGGGGCCCCTGCACGACGCCGCCGAGGTGGCCCGCGCTGGCATTCCCACGGTGATGATGTTCGTGCAGAGCCTGCACGGTATCAGCCACAACAAAATCGAGGACACCAAAGAAGAACACCTCGAGCTCGCGGTGCAGGCCCTGGATCGGCTGGCCGAGAAGACCATGCACTGGATTGCCAAGCAGTAGGGTATGCACCTGCCCACCCTGCGCCAGATTCTCGAGCTTCCCGCCTTTGCCGGGGCGGAACTGCTCTCGGGGCAGGCTCGGCTCGAGGCCCCCATCACCTGGGTGCACGTGGCCGAGGTGCTGGACGTGGCCCGGCTGCTGTCGGGGGGTGAGCTGGTGCTTTCCACTGGCCTCGAGCTCTCCCGCAGCACGCCCGAGGCCCAGGTGGCCTATGTGCGCTCGCTGGCCGAGGCCGGGGTGGGGGGGCTCGGCCTCGAGCTGGTGCAGTGGCTCACCGAGGTGCCCCCGGAGATGCTGCAAACCGCCCGAATGCTGCAATTCCCCATCCTGGTTTTTCGCAGCGAGGTGCGCTTTGCCGACCTGACCCGCGCGGCCCACGAGCGCATTCTGCGCCCGGCGGTGGATAGGGAAGAGCCGCTGCTGGACTCGCTCCTGGAGGCCCTGGTCGAGACCGGCCGCGACCGCAGCTTTCTGCAGCGCCAGCTAGGGGCCATTCTGAACCTGCCCAGCCGGCCCCGCAGCACCCTGCTGGCTACCCTGGAAGCCCTGCTGGCCTCGCAGTTCAACATCGCTGAGACCGCCCGCCGGCTGGGGGTGCGCCGGCAGAGCATCTACTACCGCCTCGAGCAGCTCAGGGGCATGCTGGGCGACCTCGAGAGCCCCGAACGGCGGCTGGGCTTGTGGGTGGCGCTGGAGCTGCTCAAGCGCTAAGCCGTATGAGTTTTATGAGTGCTTATCGGGCGTTTTTACTTCACCACTGTAGGGTAAAGTCCGCCGCTTGAATAGCCGCCCCACCCCCATCGCTGGGCGCAATTTCTGGCAGGCTGGAGATGGAGGAATCTATGCCCCTGCTGATCTGCCCAAACTGCCAGACCGGAATGAACGAAATCCAGCGCAACGGTGTGCACATAGACGTCTGCCCCAAGTGCCGGGGTGTCTGGCTCGATGGCGGTGAGATGGAAAAACTGCTGGGCCAGGTGCGCCAGTACGAACAGGAATACGAGGCCGAGATCGAGCGCTACCGCCAGCAGTACGCCCCCCCGCCCACCCATCACCGCAACCCCTACGACACCGACGACGACGAGTACTACAAGCGCCACGGTAAGAAGAAAAGCAAGCTGGGCCGGCTTTTTGACCTGTTCGACTAAATTTCCCGACAACCTTAGCTGGGGCCGACTGCAGGGTGTGGTAAGCCGTATAATCGGTGCGTACAGAAAAGGAGCCCTGCTATGGATCGAGTCCAACGCCTTCGCACCGTGGTTGCTGCTGCGCAAAAGCACCCCGTTTACGCCCAAAAACTCAGCAATGTAGACGTCCAGAGCCTGACCCCTGAGCGTATTGCCAGCCTGCCCCTCACCACCCGGCAGGAGTGGCTGGCCTATATCCAGTCGAACCCCCAGCCCCCCAAAGGCGCAGCCCTGATGCACCTGACCCCGAGCCCGGCCATCGGCTGGATGCCCGAGTACCTCTCCGCCGAGGATGTGGAGTACCAGGCCCAGGCTTTATCGGCCCAGATGCAGCGCCTGGGGGTGGCCGGCAAGAAAGCCCTGGTGGCTTTTGGCTACCACATTTTTGCCGGCGGCTGGCTGTTTCACGAGGCCCTGCAACGGGCCGGTGCGATGGTTTTGCCGCATGGCCCCGGCGAGGCCGAGCGCATCGTGCAGCTACAGCAGCAGTACGGTTTCGAGATTCTGGTCGCTAACCCCAGCTTTGCCATGAAGATTGCCCAGGCCGGGGGCCGGTTTGAGCTTTTGATGGCCGGTGGCGAACCCTTTACCTCGGTGCCGGGCTACCGCGAGAAGCTCGAGCAGGCCATTGGCGGGGTTGCGGTTGACGCCTACGGCACCTCGGAGCTGGGGGTGGTGGCCGGGGAGGGGCTGGAAAAAAACGGGCTGTGGGAAATCCCCGAGATGGCCATTATCGAGGTGCTCGACCCCGAGACCCTCGAGCCCACCCCGGAGGGCGAAAAAGGGGAGATGGTGGTGACCTCGCTCTCGCGCACCCTGATGCCCATGATCCGCTTCCGCACCGGCGATCTGGCGGTGGTATTGCGCCCTGAGGGGCGGCTCTGCCTGCCCAGGGGGGTGATTGGGCGCACCGACCTGATGGTCAAGGTGAAGGGGGTCAAGCTCTACCCCACCGAACTGGCTCCCCTGCTGATGGCCTTTGGCATTGACCCCCGCGGCGGTGCCCAACTGGTGGTGGAAACCAAAGAAGGGGGCACCGACAAGCTCACCCTGCGCATCAAGGCCGAGGCGGTGCCGCCCCAGCTTGGCCCGGCCTTGCAGCAGGCCACCGGCATCCGCCTGGACGAGATTCAGGCCGACCCCGCCCTGGAAGGGCCGCCGCTGGTGGATAAGCGCTACTAAAAATCTCTTCTGCGAACCCCTCCCAGCGCAATGAGCCTGGGAGGGCAATGCTTTGGGCCATTGGCTGGCCGGGGCACGGTAGATTTTTCTACAATGTTTGCCCTTGTTCCAAACTATCTTCTAAGTAACAACCTGGTTGCGTCGGGAAGGTGGAAGTGTAAGATGTTGGCGACAGTCGGTCGGGCAGTGCGGGCTTTACCAGGCCTCGTGAAGATGGGCACAAGCTCGACCACCCTAAGTTAAGAGGAGGCGCATGTCACCGATTAGTGAGTATCAGGCTCTGCTGGTGTACTTGGCTGTTGCCGTCGGCATTGCCGTGCTGGCAACCGTGGTGGGGGCCCTGCTGGGCCCTAAAAAGGGCGGTCGTTTCAAGTTGATGCCCTACGAGTCGGGCAACGACCCCGCCGGGGAGGTCAAGCGCTTCCCGGTGCACTTCTACGCGGTGGCGATGCTGTTCATCATCTTCGATGTGGAGGTGGCCTTTTTGTGGCCCTACGCGGTGAGCGCCGGTACCGTGGGTGTGGTGGGCTTTTTCGGCCTGCTGGCCTTCACGCTTTTGTTGTTCGTGGGGTTTTTGTACGAGTGGTACAAGGGCGTGATGAAATGGCACTAGTGGGCCCAGCCCGAAGACAAAGGGGGTTTTGAATGGCAACCATTGCAGACTTATTTACAAAAGACGTGCAGGAACTGGAAAACGAGGGGGTTTTGTTTACCACCCTCGAGAAGCTCATTGCCTGGGGGCGCTCGAACAGCCTGTGGCCGGCGACCTTTGGCCTGGCCTGCTGTGCCATCGAAATGATGGCCTCGACCGACGCCCGCAACGACCTATCCCGTTTTGGCTCCGAGGTCTTCCGGGCCTCACCCCGTCAGGCCGATGTGATGATCGTGGCCGGGCGGCTCTCCAAGAAAATGGCCCCGGTGATGCGCCGGGTCTACGACCAGATGCCCGACCCCAAATGGGTCATCTCGATGGGGGCCTGCGCCTCCTCGGGGGGGATGTTTAACAACTACGCCATCGTGCAGAACGTGGATAGCGTGGTGCCGGTGGATGTGTTTGTGCCGGGCTGCCCGCCCCGGCCCGAGGCCCTCATCTATGCGGTGATGCAGCTTCAGAAAAAAATCCAGGGCAAGGCCCGCGACGACCAGGGTCGCAAGCTGCCCAAGGTGGAGGCCTGGAAGCGCTAGGGCGCTCGAGGTGGACATGCAAAAGCTGACCGAGCTAAAAAAACAGGCTCAAGCCAACGGTTGGGCCATCGAGGAGGCCCACGGCAACACCTGGGTGGTGGTGCCCCGCGGCGAGTTCAAGGCCTTGCTGACCCAGCTCAAAAGCCAGGGTTGGAACTACCTGGCCGACGTGGTGGGCATTGACTACCTGAAATACCCCCAACCCAAACCGGAGCGTTTCTGCGTGGTTTATGAGCTGGTTTCGTTGCCGGGCTACCAGGGGGGCGATGGCAGCCGGGTCTTCATCCGGGTGTATGTGCCCGAGGCCAACCCCAGCCTGCCCAGTCTGACCGATCTATGGATGGGGGCTGACTACCTCGAGCGCGAGGTCTTCGACCTGCTGGGCATCCGCTTCGAGGGCCACCCCGACCTGCGCAAAATCCTGACCCCCGAAGACCTGGAAGGCCACCCCCTGCGCAAGGACTTCCCCCTGGGCGAGACCCCCACTTTGTTCAAGGAGGGCCGCTTCATTGATCCCGACGCTTTCCGGGCCGGCCTGTCCGGCGATAAAGGCGGCATGACCGGCTGGCGGGGGGGTACCCGCAAGGGTTACCAGGATGTGGCCGCTGAGGTGCAGAAGGTTGTGAAGGGAGGCAACTGATGGTGCGCGACCCGCAAAAGCTACACAGCCCCTCGGTGGAGGCCTACGATATCGCCGATGCGCCGGAGCTGAAATCCGAGGTCATGACCCTCAACGTGGGGCCCCAGCACCCCTCAACCCACGGGGTGCTGCGGGTGGTGGTGGATCTCTCAGGGGAGCAGATTCTGCGCCTGACCCCCCACATCGGCTACCTTCACACCGGCTTCGAGAAGAACATGGAGCACCGCACCTACACGCAGTGCATCACCTACACCCCCCGCATGGACTACCTGCACAGCTTTAGCCACGACCTGGCCTACGCCCTGAGCGTGGAAAAGCTGGTGGGGGCCCAGGTGCCCCCCAGGGCCCAGGCCATCCGGGTGATGCTCAACGAGCTGTCCCGCATCGCCTCGCACCTGGTCTTCCTGGGGACGGGCCTGCTGGACTTTGGTGCGCTGACGCCGTTCTTCTACGCCTTCCGCGAGCGCGAGGCGGTGCTCGACCTCTTCGAATGGGTCTCGGGGCAGCGCTTCCACCATAACTACATCCGGATTGGCGGCCTCAAGGAAGACCTGCCGCCGGAGTTTCTGGGCGAGGTGAAGAAGTTCATCGCGCAGATGCCGGCCCGGATCGACGAGTACGAGGCTTTGTTCCGGGAAAGCCCCATCTTTTACGAGCGCGCCCGCGGTGTGGCGGTGATCCCCCCCGAGGTGGCCATCAACCTTTCCCTTACCGGGGGCAGCCTGCGGGCCTCGGGGGTCAACTACGATGTGCGCAAGGCTTATCCCTACGCGGGCTACGAGACCTACGACTTCGACGTCCCGGTGCTGACCGGGGGCGATGTCTTTGACCGGATGGTGATCCGCATCCTCGAGATGCGCGAGTCGGTCAAGATCATCCGGCAGGCCGTGGAGCGGCTCGAGGCCCTCGGGCCAGGCCCCATCCGCGACCCCAACCCGCAGATCTCGCTGCCACCACGCCACCTGCTGGAGACCTCGATGGAGGCGGTAATCTACCACTTCAAGCTGGTCACCGAGGGCTTCCACCCGGCCCTGGGTGAGGTCTACGTGCCCACCGAGAGCGCGCGGGGTGAGCTCGGTTACTACATCGTTTCCGACGGGGGTTCCATGCCCTACCGGGTCAAGGTGCGGGCGCCCAGCTTTGTGAACCTGCAAAGCCTGCCCTATGCTTGCAAGGGCGTGCAGATGGCCGACATGGTGGTGGTAATCGCATCCTTGGACCCGGTGATGGGGGACGTGGATCGGTGAGTTTTTCGCGGGGGTCTGGCGAGTCTAGGCCCCCGATGATGCGGAGGCGTATGGGATTTTTCGACGATAAGCAAGACTGGTTAAACGAGGTATTCGCGCAGTACCCCGACCGACGGGCGGCCCTCATGCCCATGCTGCGGCGGGTACAGCAGGACGAGGGCTGGATCTCCCCTGAGCGCCAGGAGGAGATCGCCCGAATCTTAGGCATCACCGCGACCGAGGTTGCGGGCGTGATGAGCTTTTACAGCTACTACCAGGCCCTGCCCACCGGCAAGTACCACCTGCAGGTGTGCGCCACCCTGAGCTGCGCCATTGGCGGGGCCGACGAGCTGTGGGATGAGCTGGTCGAGACGCTGGGCATCCTGCGCGGGGAGGTGACCCCTGACGGGCTCTTCAGCATTCAGAAGGTGGAGTGCCTGGGCTCCTGCCACACCGCGCCGGTGATCCAGGTCAACGACGAGCCCTATGTGGAGTGCGTGACCAAGGCCCGGCTGCACGCGCTTTTGCAGGGCCTGCGGGAAGGGAAGAAGCTCGAGGAGATCGCCCTACCCGGCAAGGTGGGGCACGAGGTGCACGTGCGTGGGGAGGAGGTGGGCGCATGACCGGCCCCATCGTGAGCGGGAAAGACCCCCGTTTCGAGAAGACCCTCTACAAACACGTGGGCCAGCCCAACTCCTGGACGCTCAGCTATTACCTGGCCCACGGCGGCTACCAGGCCATCCGCAAGGCCATCGCCCAGGGCCAGGACTGGGTGATCGAGGAGGTCAAGAAGTCCGGCTTGCGCGGGCGCGGTGGGGCGGGCTTCCCCACCGGGCTCAAGTGGAGCTTCATGCCCAGAAACACCGGCAAGCAGCACTACATCGTCTGCAACGCCGACGAGTCGGAGCCGGGCTCCTTCAAAGACCGCTACCTGATGGAAGACGACCCCCATCAGCTTATCGAGGGCATGATGATTGCGGGGGTGGCGATCCAGGCCAGCAAGGGCTACATCTACATCCGCGGCGAGTACCGCCGGGCCTACGACCGGCTTATCGCGGCGATTCGCGAGGCCTATGCGGCGGGTTACCTGGGTCAGAATGTGATGGGCACCGGCTTTAGCTTCGACCTGTATGTGCACCGGGGGGCCGGGGCCTACATCTGCGGTGAGGAGACCGCCCTGATGAACTCCCTCGAGGGCCTGCGGGCCAACCCCCGCATGAAGCCCCCCTTCCCGGCCCAGGCCGGCCTGTGGGGGATGCCCACCACCATCAACAACGTGGAGTCGCTCTGCTCGGTGGTGCACATCATCGAGCGCGGGGCCGACTGGTTCGCCAGCATGGGCACCGAAAAGTCCAAGGGCCACAAGCTCTTCCAGGTCTCGGGCCCCTTCAAGCGCCCCGGCGTGTACGAGCTGCCCCTGGGCACCACCTTCCGCGAGCTGCTCTTCGACTGGGCCGGGGGCCCCACCGAGCCCATCCAGGCCATTATTCCGGGGGGCTCTTCCTGCCCGCCTTTGCCCTGGAACGACGAAATCCTCGATACCCCCATGGACTACGAGTCCATCAGCGCCAAGGGCTCGCTGCTGGGCACCGGGGGGGTGATCGGCATCCCGGCCAGCATGAGCATGGTGGATGCTATGTGGAACATAACCCGCTTCTACGGCCACGAGTCCTGCGGCAAATGCACCCCCTGCCGCGAGGGGGTTTCGGGCTGGATGGTGAGCCTGTTCGAGAAGATCGGAACCGGACAGGGCCAGAAAGGCGATGTGGAGCTTTTGGAGAGCATGCTCGACCAGATCGAGGGCCGCAGCTTCTGTGCGCTGGCCGATGCGGCCTGCTGGCCGGTGCGTGGCAGCCTCAAGCACTTCCGCCACCAGTTTGTGGAAGCTGTAGAACAGGGCAGGCCGGTCGAGCGCCTGGGGAGCCGCTGGGGGTGAGGTAGGGAATGGCCAAGGTAACCATTAACGACAGAACCATAGAGGTACCGAACGGCACCTCGGTGATGGATGCCATCTTCCACGCTGGCTACGATGTGCCGCTGTTCTGCGCTGAGAAGCACCTGTCGCCCATCGGGGCCTGCCGGATGTGCCTGGTTAGGACCGGCAGCCCGCGCAAAGGGCCGGACGGCAACTTCATCATGGAGGATGGGCAGCCCAAAATTTTCTGGATGCCCAAGCTGGCGGCGGCCTGCATCACCGCGGTAACCGACGGGATGGTGGTGGACACCCTCTCCGACGAGGTGAAGCACGCCCAGTCGGGCATGGTGGAGCTGACCCTGCTCAACCACCCGCTCGACTGCCCCACCTGCGACAAGGGCGGGGCCTGTGAGCTACAGGATCGCAGCTACGAGTACGGCCTGGTGGAGAAGTTCTACCAGCCCGACCCCATGGAGCTGCCCATGTACACCCGCTTCGAGATGACCCGGCGGCACGTGGACAAGCACCATCCGCTCTCGCCCTTCATCGTGCTCGACCGCGAGCGCTGCATCCACTGCAAGCGCTGCGTGCGCTACTTCGAGGAGATTCCGGGCGACGAAGTGCTGGACTTTATCGAGCGGGGGGTGCACACCTTCATCAACAGCGAGGACGACGGCCTGCCCTCCAACTTCACCGGCAACATCGTGGATATCTGCCCGGTGGGGGCCCTGCTCGACCGAACCGCGCGCTTCAGGGCCCGCAACTGGGAGTACGACGCCACCGAGACCACCTCGATGGACGACGCCTGCGGGGCGGCCATCACGGTGGACACCCGCAGCGGTCTCCTCGAGCGCATCCGGGCTGCCGAGCGCCGCGAGGTGAACGAGGTCTGGATCTCCGATGCGGCCCGCTTCGGCCACGAATGGGTGAACGAGAACCGGGTGCGCGTTCCTTTGGTACGCAAGAACGGCCAACTGGTTGAGACCAACTGGGAGGAGGCCCTCGAGGCCATCCGCAAGGGCTTGAGCGGCGTGGCCAAAGCGGACATCGGCGTGTACCTGGCGGGCAGCAGCACCCTCGAGGAGGGCCTGGCGGCCCTCGAGCTCACCCAGGCCCTGGGCACGCCGCACCGCGACTTCCAGGGCCGCACCGCCTACCCGGTGACGGGGTTCACCCCGGCCAGCTTCGACGAGCTGCTGGATGCCGAGTTCGTGCTGATCCTGGGCGAGCCCACCGAGGAGGCCCCCACCCTGCACCTCAGGCTTTCGGAGTACAGCCGCGGCCTCAAACCGGCGGCCCGGCTGAACCACGGCACCCCCTTTGCCGACCTCAACATCAAGGAGCGGATGCCCCGCCTGACCCATAAGCTGGCCCTCTTCAGCGCCTACCCCAGCAACACTGCCAAGTGGGCCGGGGCCAGCGGCGTGCATGCCCCAGGGGCCGAGGCGGCCCTGCTGGCGGCCTTGCTGAACCAGGGCGAGGCCCCAGCGGGCCTGGCCGAGGCGGTGGACTGGGTCAAGGAGCGCCTGGCGAAGAGCCAGCGGGTGGTGCTGGTGCTGGGGGCGGGGGTGCTCAACCAGCCCCAGGCGGCCCTCAAGGCCCGGCAGCTCGCCGAGCGCACCGGCGCCAAGGTGATGTGCATGACCCCGGCGGCCAACGCGCGGGGCTTGGAGGCCCTGGGCTTCTTCCCCGGCAAAGGGGGTGCGGGCTGGACGGAGGCCGGGCCCAGGGCGGTTTACTATGCCTACCTGCCCACCGAGGCCCAGCTCAAGGCGGCTTCTTTCCGCATCCTGCACCTCACGCACCGGCACCCGCTGGCTGAGCGGTACGCCGACGTGATTTTGCCCAACCAGACGCCCTACGAAAAGCGCGGCCATACCCTGAACCTCGAAGGCCGGGTGCTGCCTTTGGAGCCCGTGGCCATCAACAACGGCGAAGCCGACGGGGCGGTGGCGGCGCTGGCGGTGCTGGCCGAGGCTTTGGGGGTCAAAACCCCGGTGCGGCTGGTGCGCCAGGCCACCCGCCTGTTGGTCGAAAAGCACAAACTGCCGGCGGCGCTCGAGCGCTGGCTGCCCAAAGGTACCGGCTGGGCCGCCTCCGAGGCCGATGCCACCCAGGGAGCCCTCTACCTGCGCCCCACCATGTGGCGGCGGGAGCAGGTGGTGGGGGCGGTGGCCCAGGCGATCGAACTCAGGCTGGAGATGAGTCCGGCCACGGCCCGCGCCCAGGGCCTGGCCGATGGGTACTGGGTAGAGATCGAGCTGCCCGGTGGAAGGGAGCGCCTCGAGGTCAGAACCGTGGTAGGGTTGCCCGATGGTGTGATGTACGTGCCGGCGCTGGGGGCCTGGGCGGGCCGCAGCCTGGAGGCCAAAATTCTGGTAGGAGGTGCCGCATGAACCAGACCCAACAGAAGCACCCGCGCCTGGGGTGCCTCCAGACGCGCCTGGCTTTTGGTGCACCGCTCCTGGCTGGCCTGGCCGTGGCCGCCGAGGCCACCCCCGCGGCCAGCTCGAGCGCCACCGATCCCTTGTGGATGGTGGGGATCAAGGCCTTTCTGGTCATCTTCGGACTGCTGACCGCCTTTGCCTACATGACCCTGATTGAGCGCCGCCTGCTGGCCCGTATCCAGATCCGCCAGGGGCCCAACCGGGTGGGGCCCACGGGCCTGCTGCAACCCCTGGCCGATGCCATCAAGTCCATCTTCAAGGAAGACCTGGTGGTGGCCAGGGCTGACAAAGTGGTCTTCGTCCTGGCCCCCATGATCTCCGTCACCTTCGCGGTGCTCACCTTCGGCCTGATTCCCTTTGGCCCCAAGGACGCCTTCTTTGGCTACGACCCCTGGGTGATTGACCTGGATGTGGGCCTGCTCTACGTCTTCGCGGTCTCGGAGATCGCCATCTACGGTATCTTTCTGGCGGGCTGGGCCTCCAACTCCAAGTACTCCCTGCTGGGCTCGCTGCGCTCTTCGGCCTCGCTCATCTCCTACGAGCTGGCCCTGGGCATCAGCCTGCTGGCCCCGGTCCTGCTGGTGGGCTCCCTGAACCTGCGAGAAATTGTCGAGTGGCAACACCAAAACGGCTGGCTGATTCTCTACATGCTCCCGGCTTTCGCCATCTTCCTGCTGACCAGCATGGCCGAAGCGGCCCGCACGCCCTTCGACCTGCCCGAGGCCGAGCAGGAACTGGTGGGGGGGTATAACACCGAGTACAGCTCCATCAAGTGGGCCCTGTTCCAGATGGCCGAGTACATCCACCTGATTACCGCCTCGGCCCTGATTCCCACGATCTTTTTGGGAGGCTGGCGGATGCCCGGCTTCATGGAGCAGATCCCCCTCATCGGGGGCCTGTTCGCCCTCCCGTACCTCTGGATGTTCGTCAAAATCGCGCTGTTCCTGTTCTTCTTTATCTGGGTGCGGGGTACGCTCTTCCGCCTGCGCTACGACCAGCTCATGGTCTTTAGCTGGGGCCGCCTCTTCCCGCTGGCCCTGGCCTGGTTCCTGCTGTCGGCGCTGGTGGTGGCCTTCAAGTGGCCGGTTGCGGTGCTGGGCTGGCTTTCCTTGCTCAGCCTGGTGGTCTTCTCGGCCTATGTGATTCTGACGGCCAAACCCAAGCCCCGGGCCATGCCGCGCATGGGTGCGGGCGATTAGTCTCGATTGAAAGGAGTGAACCTGTGAGCATTGCTGCACTGGCGCAAAGCATGGGGATAACCCTGAAGGCGCTGTTTTCCAAACCGGTGACCATTCCCTATCCGGATGCCCCGGTGCCCCTGAAGCCCCGTTTCCACGGGCGACACGTGCTGACCCGGCATCCCAACGGCCTTGAGAAGTGCATCGGCTGCTCGCTCTGTGCGGCGGCCTGCCCGGCCTACGCCATCTACGTAGAAGCCGCCGAGAACGACCCCAATAACCCCGTCAGCGCAGGGGAGCGGTACGCCAGGGTCTACGAGATCAACATGCTGCGCTGCATCTTCTGCGGGATGTGCGAGGAGGCCTGCCCCACCGGCGCGGTGGTGATGGGCTACGACTTCGAGATGGCCGACTACCGCTACTCCGACTTTGTCTACGGCAAGGAGGACATGCTGGTCGAGGTGGAGGGCACCAAGCCCCAGCGCCGTGAGGCGGCCTACACGGGCAAGCCGGTCAAGCGGGGTTACAGCCTGCCCTACGTGCGACCCGAACTCGAGGGCTTTAAGCCGCCCAAGTAGGGCAGACCGGAGGCTCGAGTCCAAAAGGCAGGTGTTCCCCAACACACATTGTTGGGGGTAAAATCGCTCGGATTATGTGCGACCCTAAAGGCTCGAGCCCACCCCTGGCTCTCTGGAGGAATCAATGAGTATCGGATTTTGGGAAGTCCTTGCGCTGCTTGTGCTGGTCGGTACCGGCCTGGCCGTGGTGCGGCTGCAAAACGCCGTGCACGCCGCCCTGGCGCTCATCGCCAATTTCCTGGTGGTGGCGGGTGTGTACGTGGCGCTCGAGGCCCGCTTTGTGGCTATGATCCAGATCATTGTCTACGCCGGGGCCATCGTAGTGCTCTTTCTGTTCGTCATCATGCTGCTCTCGGCGGCCAGCGCCAACGTGGGCCAGGACTTGCTGCCCCGGCTGGGCTGGGTGGCCGCGCTTGGGGCGCTGGGTCTGGCCGGCGTGCTGACCTACGCTGTAACCCGCTTTCAGCCGCCTGCCGGCACGCCGGCCCTGGGGGGCGGCCTGCCCCAGGCCCTGGGGCCCCTGCTCTACGATCCCGAGAAGTGGCTCTATGCTTTGCTGGTGGTGGGCTTCTTGCTGCTGGTGGCCACGGTGGCAGCGGTGGTGCTGATTGAACCCGAGCGGATTGTCGCGGCCACCAGTCACCCGGCCCACCTCCGACAGGATCAAAAGCCCAGCCCTTCCGCCGGGCAGCAAAAAGATGAGAAGGCGGTGGTCAAGCGATGATCTGGCTTGTGGCTTCGGCCCTGCTGTTTTCAATTGGTGCTTACGGTGCCTTGACCCGGCGCACCGCCATCCTGATGTTTTTGTCCATCGAACTGATGCTCAACGCCGCTGCGCTCTCGCTCATCAGTTTCTCCAAGCTCACCGGGAGCCTGGAGGCCCAGGTGGTGGTGCTTTTCATCATCGCCATTGCCGCCGCCGAGGTGGCGGTGGGCCTTGGTCTGATTGTGGCCATCTTCCGCCGCCGCGAGACCACCAGCGTAGATGAGCTAAGGCAACTGAGGGGGTAAAACGTGCAAGAGACCTTTCTTCTACCCCTGATTATCGCACTGCCCCTCCTGGGGTTCGTGCTTCTGGGACTTTTTGGTAAGCGAATTGGCGAGCCGGCAGCGGGCTGGCTGGCCTCCTTGCTGGTGCTGGGCAGCTTCCTTTTGGGCCTGGTCTTGCTGCTGCAGGGGGGGGGGCGCTGGGCGCTCCCGGACTGGCTGCCAGGCATCCCTTTCAGCCTCAACCTCGACAACCTCTCGGGCGTGATGCTGATGGTGGTGACTGGGGTGGGTTTCCTAATCCACGTCTGGGCCATCGGCTACATGCACGGCGACCCCGGTTACAGCCGCTTCTTTAGCTACTTCAACCTGTTCATTGCGGCCATGCTGGTGCTCATCCTGGGCGACAGCCTGCCGGTGGTCTTCATCGGCTGGGAGGGGGTGGGGCTGGCCTCGTACCTGCTGATCGGCTTCTGGTACCACGAACGGATTAACGTCGACTCGGCCCGTAAAGCCTTTATCGTCAACCGCATCGGTGACCTGGGCTTCCTGCTGGCCATGGGCCTGCTCTGGAGCATGTTCGGCACCCTCTCGATCAGCGAGCTGGCCGAGAAGGTGGAGGCTGGGGGGTATAGCTTTACCACCCTTACGCTGGCCGGCTTCTTCCTGCTGGTAGGGGCCATGGGCAAGAGCGCCCAGGTGCCCCTGATGGTCTGGCTGCCCGACGCCATGGCCGGCCCCACCCCGGTATCGGCCCTGATTCACGCGGCCACCATGGTCACGGCGGGGGTTTACCTGCTGGTGCGGCACGCCTTCATGCTGCACGACGACGCTTACCTGTCGGGTCTGATCGTTTTCATCGGCCTCTTGACGGCCTTTTACGGGGCGCTGTGCTCGCTGGGCCAGTGGGACATCAAGCGCATCGTGGCCTACACGACCCTTTCGCAGCTCGGCTTCATGTTCGTGGCGGTGGGGGTGGGGGCCTACTGGGTGGCCATCTTCCACATCGTGACCCATGCTTTCTTCAAAGCCCTGATGTTCATGACCTCGGGCTCGGTGATTCACGCCCTGGGGGGCGAGCAGGACGTGCGCAAGATGGGCGGTATGCGCAAGTACCTGCCCGCCACCCATCTGCACGGCCTAATCGCCACCTTCGCCTCGGGCGGTCTGGTGCCGCTGGCAGGCTTCTGGTCGAAAGACGCCATCCTGGCCTACTCCTTCGAGTATGGCCCCTGGCTGTGGTTCCTGATGCTGCTGGCCTCGGTGTTGGCTGCCCTCTACTCGATTCGCTGGTATGTGCTGGTCTTCTGGGGCGAGTACCGGGGCAAAGAACACCCCCACGAAAGCCCGGCGGTGATGCTCTGGCCCAACCACATCCTGATGGGTGGTGCCATTGGTGTGGGCTTTATGGGGTTGCCGTATGTGATTGATTACAAGAACTTTATCGAACCTTTCCTGACCAAAGCCATCGGAGAGTTTCCCCACGAGAAGCTGCCGGTGCTCACCGAGTGGGTACTCATCCTCACCTCGGCGGTGGTGGCGATTGCCGCTTTGTGGTGGGGCTTCCGCTTTTTCCAGCAGAAGATGCCGGCCTGGTACGAGCGCTTCCAGGCGGCGGCTTTGCAAGGCTTCTATGCCGATGCCCTGTACAACACCCTCTTGGTGAATCCGGCCAAAGGGCTAGCGGAGCTTTTATTCGGGGGTGATAAGGGTCTGCTGGCGGGTTTTGCTGGCCTGGGTAACCTGGTAGGCGGGCTGGGGAGCCTGCTGGCGAGGCTCGAGACCGGGTCTTTACGCTTTTATCTGGCCGGGCTTCTGGTAGCCCTGGTGCTGTTGGTGGGCTGGGGGGTGTTGCGATGATTCATGTGGGACTGTGGTTACCCCTCCTGGCAGGTTTGTCGCTCTTTATGTTGCCGAGCCTGGGCCGCACCTTCGCTATCGTCTCGGCGGCGGTGAGCCTGGCGATCGCGGTGGCGCTGTTTGCCGGCTACGGGGGCCAGGGGGTGGCCTATGCCAGCCAGACCCCCTTCCTGCCCGAGGTGGGGGTCTACTATGCGGTGGGGCTGGATGGGGCCGGTTTGCTGTTGTGGATTGCAGTGGGCCTGGTGGTGCTTTTGGGTGTATGGATTGCCGAGGTACCGGTGCGCTTCCTGGCCCTGGCTCTGATGATGCAGACCGGTTTGTTGGGCATTTTTGCAGCCCAGGATCTGATCTTTTTCTATGCCTTCTTCGAGGCCACGCTGATCCCGGCGCTCTTGATGCTGTGGTTTTACGGGGGGGCGGAGCGCCTAAAAGCCATCTACATCTTTGCGCTGTTTACCCTGGTGGGCTCGCTGCCCATGCTGGCTGCCATCTTCGCGGTGCGCTACCTGGGCGGGGCCGAAAGCTTCCTCTATACCGACCTGGTGGCCCATCCCCTGACCGGGCAGGCCGCGGTCCTGGCCTTTCTGGGCTTTTTAGTTGCCCTGGCTGTCAAAACGCCGCTCTTCCCGCTGCATGCCTGGCTGCCTAGCTTCCACCAACAAAACCACCCCTCCGGCCTGGCCGATGCTATGGGCACCCTGTACAAGGTGGGTGTCTTTGCCCTGTTCAAGTGGGCCATTCCCCTGATGCCCGAGGGCTTCAAGGAGTGGCAGGGCTTGCTGCTCTTCCTGGCCGCTTTTGGGGCGTTGTACGCCGCCTGGCTGGCCTTCAGCGCGCCCGACTGGAAAACCTTGCTGGCCTATGCCGGGGTTTCCCACATGGGCGTTGCAGCCCTGGGGCTCTTTAGCGGCAACATGGAGGGCACTGTAGGGGCGCTGTACCTGCTGGGCGCTTCAATGATTTATGGTTCCGCTATGTTCCTGTTTGTGGGTCTGGTGTACAAGCGCACCGGCAGCCTGGACATCCTTCCGGTGCGTGGTCTGGCCAGGCACACCCCGGCGCTCTATGTGCTGGGCATGTTCTTGCTGATGGCCATGATCGGGCTACCGGGGCTCTCGGGCTTCCCCGGCGAGCTGATGGTGTTGCTGGGGGCCTACAAGGTCTCGCCCTGGCTGACCTTCCTGGCGTTCCTGGCGGTGATTGCGGCGGCGGCCTATGCGCTCACGGCCTTTCAGAAGCTTTTCCAGGAAACCCCCCAGGCCCAGGCTGTGCCCGATATGGACACCCGTGAGTGGGGTTTTGCGGCTGTTACGGTGGGGGTGCTGCTTCTGATGGGCCTTTATCCAAAGCTTTTTACGGTCTACCTCGAGCCTCTCGGTAAGGCCCTTGCGGCGCTCTTTGGAGGTGCTTCATGACCGACCGCAAGCGCCAGGTTTTTAGCTCTTTTGCGCGGATGGGAGGTGCGCGATGCTGACTTTGTACTTGCTGGCAGGCTTCGCCACCGTGCTGTCGCTGCTGGCCTTCCTCATCTCCCGCGAGGCCAACCGCATCGTGACCGTGGCGGCGCTGCTGTTGGCGGGTTTGTTCTCTCTGGTGGGCTGGGGCCAGACCGTGGAGGCCTTTGGGGGCCTCTACCGCTTCGATACCCTGGCCCGGGGCCTGACCCTGGTAGCCATTCTGGGTGGGTTGTGGGCGCTTTTGCTGGGGCCTGCTAAGAAATTTGAATACCCCTTGCTGGTGCTGTTTGCGGTGACCGGTATGCACGTCATGGCCAGCAGCCCCAACCTGGTGGTGCTGGTGATTGCCTTGGAGGTTTTCTCGCTGCCGCTGTACGTACTGGCCACCTGGCAGCGCGATGAGAAAGGTTTTGAAGCGGGCCTGAAATACTTCCTGCTGGGGGCGCTGGGGGCGGCCATCTTTCTCTATGGCATCGCCCTGTACTTTGGGGCAACCGGCAGCTTTATGGTGGGTGCGACCGGCTCGGGGCCGCTCTACGTGGCTGGGTTGTTGCTGATTATGGCGGCGTTTGCCTTCAAGACCGCCATGGTGCCCTTCCAGTGGTGGTCGCCGGACGTTTACCAGGGGAGCCCTACGGTGGTCACCCTCTTTATGGCCACGGCGGTCAAGGCGGCGGCTTTTGCGGCCATGCTGCGCATCTTTACCCCTGAAGGCCTGGAAGCCTGGGGGGTCGGGATGGCTGCCCTGATTGCCCTCAGCACCCTGTTTGGGAATCTGGGAGCTCTGTCTCAGACTGAAGCCAAGCGGCTTTTTGCTTACTCCTCCATCGCCAATGCGGGCTACATCGGCCTGGGGCTGTTTGGCCCCACCGGGCAGGCCACCATCCCGTTCTATCTGCTGACCTACGGCCTGGCTACGGGCCTGATCTTTGCGGTGCTCTCGATGCTCTCCAACCAGGATGTACCGCTCGAGCGCCTGCGGGGCCTGTGGTACCGCAAGCCCCTGCTGGGCGGGGCCCTGGGGCTGGGCATTCTTTCGGTGCTGGGGCTGCCCCCGCTGGCCGGGTTCTGGGCCAAGTACCTGGTCTTCCAGGAGGCGGCCCGGGCCGGGTTCTACGGACTGGTGGTGCTGGCCCTGGTCACCTCGGCCATTGGCGCTTACTACTACCTCCGGGTCTTCTTCCTGATTTTCAGCCAGCCCACGCCGGCCCAGGAAGCCGAAGACCGCGAGGCCGAGGCGGCCCTGGCCCAGTATGGCAGCTCGGAAGCGCCGGGGGTTCCGGTAGCGGCGGCCCCGATGGGCCTCACCCAGGCCCTGATGGCCCCCGCGACGCGAACGGGCCTGCCTGCGGCGGGGATGCTGGTGGGGGCGATGGCCCTGCTGGGCCTGCTCTCGGTTCTGCCTGGACTGGGCCTGCGGGCCTTCAGCGCGGGCCTGCCCCCGGCGGCAGCGGCTGTAACCATCACCGCACCGGCGGACGGTTCGACCCTGGCAGTGGGCAGCTATACCCTGCAGGGGGCTGGCCAGCCAGGGGAGACCCTCGAGCTCTTCGACAACGGCGCGGCCCTTGGCGCTGTAACGGTAGGCTCCGATGGGCGCTGGAGCTTTGCGCTCCCGGTCTCGGCCCTGACCGCCGGTGCACACACCTACGAGGCCCGCCGCCCCGGGCAGATGACCGGGGCCAGCGTCCGCGTGACCGCCACGCCCCCGGTCGAACCCACCTTTATCGCGCCTGTGGATGGGGCCACGGTTTCGGCCACCGGTTTTACCCTCCAGGGTACGGCCCAGCCGGGCCAGACCGTGGAGGTTTTTGAGGACGGGGCCAGCCTGGGGCGGGTCAGCGCCGATGCCAACGGGTTGTGGAGCTTGAACGTTCCACCGCCCTCGAGCGGCACCCGCACCTATGAGGTGCGCGCCGAAGGCGCAACCTCGGGAAGCAAGATTGCCCTGGTGGTGGCCGAGGCCCAGGCCGGGGCTGCCTGCAACCTGCAGTTTGCCCTCTCGAACCTTCAGGCCGGGGGTACGGTCTCCCGTCCATTCCGCTTCGGTGGGGTGGGCTCGGCCAGAAGCTATACCGTGCTGGTCAAGCGCGGCGACCGCGTGATCGGGCGGCGCGACCTACCCTTGAGCGCCGCCTGCGGCTGGAGCTACTTCTCCGACCCCGGCCCCGGCCAGATCACCTACGAGGTGCGCCCCACCGGGGCGCCCGAGAGCGAGCCGCCCCTCGCCACCATCTCGCTCAATGTCCAGTAGGCTTTTTTTGGTCTGGGGGCTCGCGCAGGTGGGCCCCCAGGCTGTTTAACCCTCGAGGGGCCGATTGGCCCACCCCGCAGAAGACCTGCAATGGTTGGCTTTATAAGCTGCCATCGGCGGATACCAGAGCCCACCAAATAAAAAGCGCCCAGCCTAGGGCGCTCGTGCCATCCGGGCTAGGGCGCAGCGGTGGGGGGCACCTGTACGCCGGTAATGGACACCGGCTTGGCGGTATCAGAGGAGTTAGGAGTCCCATCACCTAGCTGACCCTGAACGTTGCTGCCCCAGGCCACCATCGAGCCATCGTCCAGCAGGGCCAGGGCGTGGAAGATGCCCGCCGTTAAGCCCCGCACGCTTCGACCTGTGGGTATGCCCTGAACATCCACCGGGGTGGTCTGGTCGCCCGTGGTGGCACCGTTGCCAAGCTGGAAGCTGTCGTCGTGCCCCCAGGCCTTGACCGAACCATTGCTCAGAACGGCCAGGGTGAACTCGTAGCCCGCCGCAATGCCCACCACGTCCGTTAGGCCCGTGACCGGAACCGGTACGTTGCTGTTTGTGTTGCTGCCATTGCCAAGCTGACCGTGGTTGTTATAGCCCCAGGTACGCACCGTTCCGTCAGCCAGCAGCGCGACCGAGTGGTTGCCCCCGGCAGCGATGGCCTTTACACCTGGTAGGTTTGATACAGCGGTCGGTACGCTGTAGGGCGTGATGTCTCCGGTTCCCAGCTCGCCGTTGGGGTTGTCGCCCCAGGCCCAGACGCTGCCATCGGCTTTGAGGGCTAGGGTGTGGTCGTCGCCGGCGGCCAGGGCAATTACGTCGCTCAAGCCAGGAATAAGCGCGGGCGATTCCTGTGGGGCAGTGATTGTGCCAAGGCCGAGCTGGCCCACATCGTTGCGCCCCCAGGCGTAGACGGTGCCTTCGGAGGTCAAAGCCAGGGAGTGGTAGCGGCCTGCCTGAACAGCCACAGCCTTGATCCCAGCCGGCAGGATGTTGTCGCGCAGGTTGGGGGCGGTGTGGGTGCCGCTCGAGTCCCCCGGCCCATCCCCCAACTGCCCGTAGTCGTCTCGTCCCAGCGTAACCACCCGGCCATCGTTGGTGAGGGCAATGGCGTGGTACTCGCCCAGGGAAATCGAGACTGCATCGTTGATGAGAGAAGCCTGGGTGGGGGTGCTATCGCTGGGGCTGGTGGTTGCCCGGCCTAGCTGCCCGTAGGTGTTGTCGCCCCACGACCAGACCTGGCCGTTGGGTTTGATGGCCGCGCTAAAGTAGCCCCCGGCGGCCAGGGTGTTGGCCCGCAGCACCCGCAGGGTAAGGCGGGCGGTGCGGGTCAGGTTGCCGCTGCTGGCCTGTACGATGAGGTTGTAAACACCTTCTGGAACCGTGCGGTCTACTGAAAGGGTTACTGGCCCGGAGGCGCTCAGGCTGGCCGGGCTGAGGCTGATACCGCTGAGGGGTGATTGCAGGCTCAGGCTCACCGAACCGCTAAACCCGGCCTCGGGGGTGAGGGTGAGGCTGAAGTCTGAGAAGCTCTGACCCTGGGCCCGCAGGGTGCTCGAGCGGGTCAGGGCAATGTTGAACGAGGTTACGGTTAGTTCAAAGCTGACGGTTTTGCTCAGGCTGCCCTGGGCAGCCACCAGCGCGAGGGTGCTGGGGCCGGTGGGGGTGCTGGAAGTGGTGTTGAAGGTGATGGTGAAGTCCTGTGGGTTTGGCCCGCTTACCTCGATGGTGCTGGGTGAGACCGTGATGCCCGCCGGGGGGTTTTGCAGGCTCAGGTTCACAGTGCCGCTAAAGCCGTTCTGAGGGGTGATGGTGAGGGTACTCGAGGCCGAATCACCAGGGCTGACCAAAGCGCTGCTGGGGTTGAGGGATAGTGTGAAGTTGGGCTGAGACTGCGATTGCGTGCTACAACCAGTCAACATCAGACCAGCCACTGCGAGAGGTAAGAATAACTTCTTCACAGTACCTCCTTGCTAAATTCGATTTCATCATAGAGCTTGAGCAATTCGAAGTCGGTGACAAATGTGGCACTGGGTTTACTAAGTTTCAGTTACCTGGTTGAAGCCACCCGCTTCAGCCGCTCTAAAAAAGCCGCAAAATCTTCTGCATTTTCCAGCACCAGCACCTCGTCCTCTACCGTCAGCGCGAAGCCTTGTTCGCAATGCGATAGACACGATACAAAATCTACCTCAATCCCCTGGCCCTCCCCGCCAAAGTAGCCCACCCCCAGGCGGGACTGAAGAAGCTCGATCCAGCCCGCAAAGTGCTTTTCGTCCTCCCGGGCGTGACAGCCGGTACAGATAGCCAGGCGCATCAGCTTTTAAGGCGCTCGAGCAGGTACTGGGGCAGTTCCTTTACCGCTACCCGCTCCTGCTGCATGGTGTCGCGGTCGCGCACCGTCACGGTGTCTTGCAGGGCGGTGCTGCCGTCCTGGCTTTTGCCGATGGTGTCGTAGTCCACCGTAACGCAAAAGGGCGTGCCCACCTCGTCGTGGCGGCGATAGGCTTTGCCGATGTTGCCGGTGTCCTCGTAGAGCACCCGGCCAAAGCCCAGGGCCTGCAAATCGGCCTTGAGGCGGCGGGCGTAGCTGGTGATCTCCTCTTTGTTTTTAGCCAGCGGGATGACCGCCACCTTGATGGGGGCCAGGTGCGGCTTGAGTTTAAGCACGATGCGCTCCTCGCCGTTTTCCAGCTTTTCCCGAGTGTAGGCCTGGGACAAAACCGCCAGCACCCCCCGATCAACCCCCGCCGAGGGCTCGATCACAAAAGGTACGAACCACTCTTTGGTCTCGGGGTCTTGCACTGCCAGCTTGGCGGTGGAGTCGTGGTTTTCCAGCACCCGGGCCTGAATCTTCAGCTCGGCCTGGCCCTTGGTGTGGCTGCCCAGGTCGTAGTCGCTGCGGTTGGCGATGCCCTCAATCTCCTCGAAGCCCAGGGTGGGGAAGTTGTACATCAGGTCGAAGGTGCGCTTGGAGTAGTGCGAGAGGTCTTCCTTGGGCACGTCCAGCACCCGGATTTGCTCGCGGGGGATGCCCTGCGCCTCCCACCAAGCCAGGCGCGCCTCGAGCCAGCGCTGGTGCCATTCTTCGTCGGTGCCGGGCTTCACAAAGTACTCGATCTCCATCTGCTCGAACTCGCGCACCCGGAAGATGAAGTTGCGCGGGGTAATCTCGTTGCGGAAAGCCTTGCCAATCTGGGCCACCCCAAAGGGTAGGCGGCGGCTGGTGGCATCGAGCACGTTTTTGAAGTTGATAAAGATGCCCTGGGCCGTCTCGGGACGCAGGTAGCCGTAGGAGTCTTCGTCGGCCACGGGGCCAATCTGGGTTTTGAACATCATGTTGAAAGGCCGCGGGGGTGTCCAGTCGCCGGGCGCGCCGTCGGCAGGGTCTATGACCCGGGCGGTGTTCATGGCCAGGGCGGCCTTCTCGGGTTCAGCCAGCAGGCGCGAGACCAGGGCCGCCAGGCTCTCGTCCTGCTGTAGCCCCATGGCTTGTGATAAAGCCTGTAGCACGCTGGGTTTTTGCTCCTTGAGGAGGTGATCCAGGCGGTAGCGCTTTTTGGAGATGCGGTTATCCACCAGGGGATCCGAGAAGGTGGCCTCGTGGCCCGAGTAAAAAAGCACCAGCCGGTGGGTCAGGATGCTGGCATCCAGGCCTTCTATATCGTCGCGCTCGTAGACGTTGGCCCGCCACCAGGCGGCCTTGAGGTTGTTTTTGAGTTCAACCCCCAGGGGGCCGTAGTCGTAGGTTCCCTGCAAACCCCCATAGATATCCGACCCAGGGAAGATAAACCCCCGGCGCTTGCACAGGCTTACCAGTTCTTCCATCGTTTCAGCAGGCATAGCTTGCTCCTTTTGGCTGGGCAGGATTGGGGCCCCTCACCAGCTTATGCCGGGAAAAAAGAAACCCCCGGCACGCATGCCTGGGGACGAATACGCGCCGGGAAAGGCGCGGACATCCGCGGTTCCACCCCAGTTCCTCGAGGTCGCTCGAGGCCCTTTGAGCTGCGTTGAGGTTTGCCCCGCCGCCCTTCACCCGGTTCTTGGCTGCCCGGCTCACACCCTCCCAGGCTCGCTGTAGCGGAACGCCGGGTTACTCCTGCGGTTCAACGCAAGCTACAAGGTAACACAGCGGCCCTTTCCCATCAAGGATTTTGCTATCCTGTAGGGGATGCCCAGGTCGAAACCCCCTGTCAAAACCGAGGTGTCGGTAGAGGAGTTTCTCGCCTTTGAGGCCACCTCCTCTGAGCGGCACGAGTATGCCCATGGACAGGTTTTTGCCATGGCCGGTAGCAGCGAACGCCACAACCGCCTGGCCTTTGAGCTAGCCATGGCTATCGCTCAAAACAGCAGAGACACTGGCTGTCGGGTTTTGATGAGCGATGTCAAAGTCCAGACGCCCACGGGCGCTATCTACTACCCCGACGTCATGGTGGTATGCGATGCCTCCGACGACCATCCATACATCAAGCGCTCACCCTGTCTGATTGTGGAAGTTTTGTCAGATAGCACACTCGACATCGATCGGGGCGAAAAGTGGCTCAACTACCAGACCCTACCCAGTCTGCAAATGTACGTCTTGCTCGAGCAAGACACCATGCGGGCCGAGGTGTTCCGGCGGATGGAGGGGGGCTGGTTCTACGAACGCATTGAGAGCGGCTCGCTCAAGCTGCCCTGCGTAAACCTGGAGATTGCCCTCGAGGACATCTATGCCCGGCTGGGGTAGTCTCTGGGCTGGTTTTCCGAGGCCTCCGCTTTTAGCATTCTTTCTCGTATAGCGGTTGTCCACTCAAAAAACGGTATCAGGTGGATGGCTTGACGGGGGCGCTGTTGGATGATATATTTAGGAGTCCTAAATAAATGGGGGTTCTGCTATGAAAAAGCCCTGGCTTGGTCTCCTTTTGTTGATAGGGTCTTTTGGCTTGGTGGTCGGTGTATCTGGACAAACTGTAGAAGGCGTGGCCTTTCCCGAGGGTTACCGCACCTGGACTCACGTCAAGAGCATGATTGTGGAAAAAGGCCATCCTCTGTTCGAGCTGGTGGGGGGCCTGCACCACATCTATGCCAATAGCAAAGCCATGCAAGGCTACCAGGCCAACCCACGGGTTTTTCCTGAAGGGGCTGTAATAGTGTTTGATCTGCTCGAGCCCGTAAAGGCGGAAAACGCGGTTGTTGAAGGTAAACGAAAAGCCGTGATCGTGATGGAAAAAGACACGCGCCGCTTTGCTGCTACGGGCAACTGGGGATACGCAGTATTTGAAGGCGATAGCCGCAGGCCCGTCGAAATAAACGCCAATAGCTGCTACGAGTGCCACAGGGGCGCTGCCAACACCGATTTTGTTTTTAGCAGCTTCCGCCCCTAGAGTAAAATTGGCGGTGCGGCTATCTGCACCGCGCCATGGAAGCACCTCTGGAAAAAAAACTCACCTCGGCCCTCGAACGCCTGGCTCAGGCCCAGCGGGTTTTGCTATGGCAAACAGCGGAGCCCCTGGGCCTCAGTCCTATCCAGGCTCTAATTCTGCTACACCTCCATCTCCGCGAGCCGAGCACGCGCAGGGTGGGGGTGCTGGCGCAGTACTTTGACCTGACCCCTGCTACCATTAGCGATGCGGTCAGCGCTTTGGTGACCAAAGGGTTGCTGATACGCCATCCTGGGCGCGATCGCCGAACCCATACCCTAGAGCTTACCCCCGCTGGTCTCGAGTACGTGGACAAGCTAAAAGACTGGGATTACCCCATACAGCATGCCCTAAGAGCTCTTCAGACCACACAGAAAGAAGCCCTGTACGATCTGCTGCTGGCGCTGCTAGCTCGGCTGGTAGAGGATTCCGTCATCACCGTGGTGCGTATGTGCTTGCTATGCCGGCATTTGCACAGCCAAAGCGGTAAATATCACTGCACCCTATTGCAAAAACCTTTGCTCGCGCCCCAACTGCGGGTGGACTGTCCTGAGTTTAGCCCGGGCGCACAACCCGATGGTCGGTGCTAGATCCCCACAAAGGCTTCTTGGGGCTGTCTGTTACAGCGCACATGGCATTATTAAACGCTTCGTAACGTGTGGCGCAAACACCAAGCAAGGGCCGGTCATACTGTAATATTGAGGTAGGTAGAAAGCGGCGCTATGAATACTTGTACGACACACCAGGAGGTTCGCGCTTGAACAGGTACGACGATCGCGCCAGGTTGGTTTTTCATTACGCCAGGGAGGAAGGGAGCCGACTGGGCCATAGCATGATCGGGCCCGAGCACCTGCTACTGGGCCTGATGCGCGAGGGGGGTACGGCCGCGCGCATCCTGATGGAGTACGGGGCCAGCTTGGAGGCCATGCGCCGGATGGTCGAGGAGTTGGTCGGGCGGGGCGAGGGCAGCCGCACCGGTGAGCCGCCGGCCATCACCCCGCGCGCCCGTCGGGTAATGGAGCTGGCCGGGGCCGAGGCCCGCAACATGTCCAGCCAGGTGATTGGCACCGAGCACATCCTGCTGGGCATCATCCGGGAGGGCGACGGCATCGCCTACCGCATCATGACCCATTACGCCAAGGATGTGGATACCATCCGCTGGCGGGTGCTCTCGCAGGCTGGTGAGCAGACCAAAGAGAAGGCCGTTGCCACGCCATTCCTGGACGAGTATGGCCGCGACCTGACCCGCGAGGCCCGCGAAGGCAAGCTCGATCCGGTGATTGGCCGCACCGAGGAGATCAACCGGGTCATTCAGATTCTGGCCCGCCGCACCAAGAACAACCCCGTGCTGGTGGGCGACCCCGGTGTGGGCAAGACTGCCATTGTGGAGGGGCTGGCCCAGGCCATCGTGGAAGGCCGGGTGCCGCCGGTGCTGCGCGGGGCCCGCATCGTCTCGGTGGATCTGGCCGGGGTGGTGGCTGGTACCAAGTACCGGGGCGAGTTCGAAGAGCGCCTGCGCCAGATTATCGAGGAGCTCAAGAATGCCAAGGTGGTGGCCTTTATTGATGAGCTGCACACCCTGATTGGGGCGGGCGGGGCCGAGGGCACCCTGGACGCCGCCAACATCCTCAAGCCCCCCCTGAGCCGGGGTGAGATTCAGGTGATCGGGGCCACCACCACCGGCGAGTACCATCGCTATATCGAGAAAGACGCGGCCCTGGAGCGCCGCTTCCAGCCGGTAATCGTGCTGGAGCCCACCCCCGAGGAGACCCTGGAAATCCTCAAAGGGCTGCGCCCCCGCTACGAGGCCCACCACGGGGTGGTCATCCCCGACGAGATTCTGGGCCTCTCGGTCAAGATTGGCATCCGCAGCCTGCCGGGGCGCAACTTCCCCGACAAGGCCATTGACCTGATCGACGAAGCCGCCAGCCGGGTGCGCCTTAACGACTCGCTGGGCCTGCCGGTGGCGGTGGACGAAGACGGCACCCCACTGGTAGCCCGCGAGGACATCGAGAGCGTGGTGGACTCCTGGGGCGGTATCTACGTAGACGACAAGGACGACAGCAAGCTCTTTGGCCTCGAGGAAGAACTCAACAAGCGGGTAATTGGTCAGAAAGAGGCTGTCGAGGCCCTGGCCGCCGCGCTGCGCCGCAGCCGGGTGGGGCTGGGCGGGCGGACGCGGGTCTCGGCCAGCTTCCTGTTTGTGGGTTCCTCGGGTGTGGGCAAGACCCACCTGGCTAAAGCCCTGGCCGAGGTGCTCTTCGGCTCGGAGCGGGCGCTCATCCGCTTCGACATGAGCGAGTTCCAGGAGCCCCACTCCATCTCCAAGCTGATTGGGGCCCCGCCGGGCTACGTGGGCTATGAGCAGGGGGGGCGCCTGACCGAGGCGGTGCGTCGCCAGCCCTTCAGCGTGGTGCTGCTGGACGAGATCGAGAAAGCCCACCCCGACATCTACAACACCTTCTTGCAGGTGCTGGACGAAGGCCGCCTGACCGACGGCCTGGGCCGCACGGTGGACTTCCGCCGGGTGATCCTGATTATGACCTCCAACACCGGCTTCAACGTGGGGCCGGCCATCGGCTTCACCAACCGCGAGGTGGACACCGAGAGCCCCCTCAAGGCCATCTTTACCCCGGAGTTCCTCGACCGCCTGGACGAGGTCATCCGCTTCCGCAACCTGAGCGAGCCCGAGCTGGTGCAGGTCGCGCAGATTATGCTCGAGGACATCGCCAAAGAGCTCGAGTCCCGCGAGAAGGTGGTGCGTTTCGACCCCTCGCTGGCCTCCTGGCTGGTCAGCCAGGCCCCCAAGCAGGGCAGCACCCGCATCCTGCGCAACCTGATCCGGGAGAAGATCGAAGACCCGCTCTCCCTCGAGCTCCTCTCCCGTCCGGGCCGCACCCTCTTTGTGACCCTCAAGGACGGCGCGGTTGCCATCGAAGAAGAGGCGCTGAGCCTGGGCTTGGCTTAGCAAAGCCCAGGCCCCACACCTCCCCGCCCGCGGGGGGGTTTTTCTGGGTTTGCGCTGACATTCGAGGCTTACCATAAAGGCGTGCAAGTGCAAGCCCAAGACCTGAGTGCGCCTGAAATTCTGGTGCTGCTCGAGCCCGAGGTAGCAGCCGACGAAGTGCTGAAGGTCGCGCTCAAGGAGCTGATTGCCAGGGGGCTGCTGCGGGTGGACAACGCTACTCCTGGCGGTGAATCGCATTTTGTCCTCGACTTGGACAACCAGCCGCAAAACCCGGTCTTGCAAAGTTTGTGGGCCCATCTTCGCAGCGCCAGCCGGCAAGGGCTCGAGATCAACCGGGTCTTGCAGCACCTGCAAAGAGAGTATGGTCTGGGCTATGGCGGCTTTAAGGCTAAAACCGTCCTACCCAGCCTGGTAGAGCGGGGGCTTCTTCATAAGGAATCTGGCAAATTTCTAGGCCTGTTTCCCTATACCAACCACCGACTCACCCCAGATGGGGCGGACTTGAAGAGCCGCTTGAAGCAAGGCTTGCTTGAAGCCCGCCGGCTGGTTCCGTCGCTCGCCGACGGCAAAGCCGAGGCGGTCGCCTTGCTGGGGGGCCTGGGGGCCGGCCTTTTGCTGCTTCCGGGGATCGAGTCGCAGCTACAGCAGCTCAGAACCCTCATGGGCGGCAACAGCTCGGATGGGTATGTACCCATTTTTGTGGTGGATGAGTCCGATCACCACGACCTCGAGCGCGCCTTTCAGCAGGTCGGTGTGGCCCTCGATGCTGGGGATGGGGGGGCGACGGCGGGGGCGGTGAGTAACCCAATATCCCATTACCAGATTACCCTTCACCCTGGGATGCCTCTTGCGGGCGGGTGCGCTCCAGGTCGAGGTAGGTGAAGGCCCAGGGGTGGCGTTCGTCGGCGGGGTGGTGCTCCCGGTAGGTCTCGCGCCACCCGGTCGGGTTCCACGGGGGGAAAAAGGCGTCGGCATCGGGGACGACCGTCTCGACCAGGGTCAGGTGCAGGTGGGTGACCAGGGGCAGGAACAGGGTATAAATCTCACCCCCCCCAATCACCATCAGCTCGTCGTCCAGCTTCAGGGCGTCCTCGAGGGTGTGCACCACCTCCACGCCCTCGGCGGCAAAGGCCGGGTCGCGGGTGAGCACCACGTTGCGGCGTTTGGGGAGGGGCCGCCCGATGCTCTCAAAAGTCTTGCGGCCCATCAGCACGGTCTTGCCCAGGGTCAGCGCGCGGAACCGCTTGAGGTCGTCGGGCAGGTGCCAGGGTAGCGTCCCAGCCCGGCCAATGGCGCGGTTCTGATCCATCGCCACCACAAAAGCAATCTTCCGGGCCATACTAGACCGCCACCGGGGCGGGGATGCGGGGATGGGGATTATAGTTTAGCAGCTCGATGTCGTCGTAGGTGAAGGCAAACAAATCCTTCACAGCGGGGTTGAGGCGCAGCGTGGGCAGGGGCCGGGGCTCGCGGGAAAGCTGCAAGCGGGCCTGCTCGAAGTGGTTCCGATACAGATGCGCATCGCCCAGGGTGTGGATCAACTCGCCCGGCTCCAGGCCTGTGACCTGGGCTACCATGTGCGTCAGCAGGGCGTAGGAGGCGATGTTGAAGGGCACCCCCAGAAAGATGTCGGCGCTGCGCTGATAAAGCTGGCAGGAAAGCCGCCCCTGGGCCACATAGAACTGGAACAGGATGTGGCAGGGGGCCAGGGCCATCTGGGGCAGGTCGGCCACGTTCCAGGCGCTCACCACCAAGCGGCGGGAGTCGGGGTTGCGCCGAATCTCTTCCAACACCCAGGCCAGTTGGTCGATGGTCTGGCCGTCCGGGCCGGCCCAGCTCCGCCACTGCTTGCCGTACACCGGCCCCAGCTCGCCCGCCTCGTCGGCCCACTCATCCCAGATGGTGACCCCGTTTTCCCGTAAAAAGCCGATGTTGGTCTCGCCCCGCAAGAACCACAAAAGCTCGTAGACCACGCTTTTCCAGTGGACTTTTTTGGTGGTTACCAGCGGAAAACCCTGGCGCAGGTCGAAGCGCATCTGATAGCCAAAAACCGAGCGGGTGCCCACGCCGGTGCGGTCGGACTTATCTACCCCGTGCTCGAGCACATGGCGCATCAGGTCGTGGTACTGCTGCATGGCGCATAGTCTATCAGGATTGGCCGGTGAGACGTTT
>Ga0116210_1000216_pt1 | contig 62542 bp, 53 predicted proteins | sample TshhotsprinmetaG_FD_94483 | JGI IMG/M metagenome (GOLD analysis project Ga0116210, IMG submission 94483) | Hot spring microbial communities from South Africa to study Microbial Dark Matter (Phase II) - Tshipise hot spring metaG | ecosystem: Environmental > Aquatic > Thermal springs > Hot... | reverse complement strand
TCCACCATTTCCTGGATCACTTCCTGGCTGCGTTGCCAGACCACTCGGAAGCCCAAAAAGGGGCGCGTCAACCGGTCTACCAGGATGATGAAGATTTGTTGTTTTTTATCCCCAACGAAGGTGAATCGCTCGTCCCTTTCCACCTTCTCGACCCTGGCGAGAACAGACCGGTCGGGTATCTGTTCGGGGTGGGCTTTGACCCACAACGAAACCGTGCAATGATGCACGCCCAAATGCTGCGCAATCCGACGCAAACTCATGCCATCCACATACAGCTCGACCGCTTTCCGCCTGATCTCTTCTGGATACGCCCAGGGTTTCCGCTCTGGCGTATATTTGATGTGACCGAACAGGCAGCGATACCGCTGACTGCCGCTGCCGGTTTTCCCGACTTGGTTTTGTCGTTCGGTTCGGCGACATTGTGGACATTCTATCATGTCGCGATTTTAGCCCATTTTTAAGCCACTCCCGCCTCCCAAACCTTTCCTCGGCCACGGAAGAATTCAAGTATACTTGTCCAATAGCTTGCCCACCGCGATTCAGAAAGGACCCAAAATGACTGCGCAAATCACGATCATCGGCCTAGGACAAATGGGTGGCTCGATCGGCCTGGCCCTAGCGGCTCACTCCTCGCGTCTAACCCGGCTTGGACACGACAAGGACCCCGAAACGGCCCACTTGGCCCGCAAGCTCGGAGCCGTGGATAGTATTTGCTATAACCTGCCGGCGGCGGTACAACAAGCCGATATTGTCCTGCTTGCCGTGCCATTGAACGAGGTGTACGATACCTTAAAGCACATTGCTCAAGATCTCAAAGAGGGTGCGGTGGTTATAGATACTTCCCCTGCCAAGCGTCAAGTGGAACGTTGGGCGCTGGACGTGCTTCCCCCCAGGCGATATTACTTGGGAATTGCAGCAGCCGTTCAAAGCGCCTACTTGCAGCAGGCCGGCGGCGGCTTGCAGGCCGCCCATGCCGATCTCTTCCAGGATGCCGTCTTTTTCCTATGCCCGCCTTCTGGCACGCCTGCCGAAGTGGCCGATTTGGGGATGAATCTGGCCCGCCTGGTTGGAGCCAGGCCGATCTTTTCCGATGCTATGGAGGTCGATGGGCTACTGGCCACGATGTCTACCCTGCCGCATTTGTTGACGGTATCGTTGATTGCCGTCACCGCCGACCAACCCGGCTGGCAAGATGCACGTTTCCTGGCCGGCCGCTCTTATGGAGCCGCCATGGCAGTGGCCTTTGACCGTGAGGATGCCAATGCCCTCTGCGAGGCCGCTTTGCTCAATCGGGAGAACGTGGTGCATGCTCTTGATCGCTATCTTGCTGCCCTGACCGACCTACGCAGACGTATTGCGGATCAAGATCGTGAGGGGCTGCGCCAGCTTGTTCACCAGGTCTATCAACAGGGCCATCGTTGGCTGGCCGAACCACGTTCGGCGGGGCCGGCCTCTTTGAAATCATCGTCTGCCTCATCAGAAGAACCCGCCGGCCTGGGACAACATTTGCGCCAGATGGTTCTTGGACGGCTATTCGATCGTCCTTTGGGCAAGCAATAACCCCAAAAACAAGCCGTGTGGTTCCACGGCCTGTCTGCATCATCCTTTGCGTCAGGAAGATGTTTCCTCATCCATAAACAGCGGCAGATGTCCTAGGGAGTAAACGTGCATCCATTGCGCCCGATCGCCTTCCGTCAGAATGGCTGCTTCGCCCACCACCTGGGCGCCCACCTTGTCCATCAGGAGTCGCATCCCTTGTAGGGTGGAGCCAGTGCTGATCACGTCGTCCAAAAGCACCACTTTCTTGCCCCGCAGCAGATCGTGGTCCTTCTCATCGAGCACCAGAATCTGCGGATAGCCGGTGGTGATCGAAAGCGTTTCGACCATCAAGGCGGCACCCATATAGGGTTTGTAGGTCTTGCGCAACACCACGTAGGGTTTGCTCATCTCCAAAGCCAAGGCATACACCAGAGGAATGGATTTTGCTTCGGCGGTGACCAGCATGTCGAAATCCAACTCTTGCAACTTTTTGCCCAGCTCGCGCGCACAGGCCTGAACCAGTTCGGTGTCTCCCAAGATATTCAAAATCGCAATTCGAAGCCCTGGACGGACCTCAAAGAGAGGAAGGTGACGCTTCACACCAGCAATTTCGATCGCATACGTCTCACGAGCCATGTTTATTCCTCCAAGGTGGGTTAAGGCGCTTTCCCGCCTCGGTGTAGTTTATCATAAACGCTTCAGGGCAGGTATAATTTTCAACATGCTGCCCGACCTACAACTCAACGATGTTGTCCGTTTGCGCAAACCTCACCCTTGTGGGTCATTCTTGTGGAAGGTGACTCGCCTGGGCGCAGATATTGGTTTGGAATGCCTGGGCTGTGGACGGCGCATTTTGTTGACCCGACGCGAATTGATGCGACGCACCAAGGCGATCCTTTCAGCGCCGCATTCGAGTTCTGAGAATGGAGTTCCTCCTAAACTATGAGAAAACCCCATGTTCTGTTTTTGTTCTCCGATACCGGTGGAGGCCATCGTTCGGCCACCGAAGCAATCATTGAAGCCATCGGTTTGGAGTTTGGCGATCAGATGACCACCGAGATGGTGGATGTCTTCCGCGACTATGCGCCGGTGCCGTTCAACAAAATGCCCGAACTGTACCCCTACCTGGTCAAAGCGCCACAGCTCTGGAAGGCCGGCTTTTACATCAGCGACGGGCGAAAGCGGGCGCAAGTGTTGGCCAGTGCCCTGCGACCTTATGCAGCTCGAGCTGCCAGGCGTCTGATCGAGAATCACCCCAGCGATGTGATCGTTGGGACGCATATGGTGGCCAATTTTGTCAGCCTGTGGGCGTTAGGACGCGGACGCAAACAGCCCTTTATCACCGTTGTGACCGATGCGGTGACGACTCATGCGCTGTGGTTCGATCATCGCGCCGACTTGATCTTGGTGCCCACCGAATATGCTCGTCAGCGCGCCATTACCTATGCAATGCCGCCTCACAAAGTCAAAGTGGTCGGCCAGCCGGTCTCAGAGCGTTACTGTTCTCCGATCGGCGATAAACGTGCTCTGCGCCAAAAGCTAGGATGGCCAGTGGACAAGCCAATCGTCCTGTTGGTAGGCGGCGGGGAAGGGATGGGCCCCCTGGCGAAGACCGCCTATGCGATTGACGCGTCGGGTCTGGATGTGGCTCTGATCGCTGTGGCCGGCCGCAATACACGCCTTCAGGCTGAATTAGAGACCTACTCGTGGCACATCCCGACGCGGATCTATGGTTTCACGCGCGACATGCCCGATTTTATGCGCGCCGCCGATGTGCTGGTGACCAAAGCCGGCCCGGGCACCATCGCCGAGGCCCTGATCGCTGGCCTGCCGATGATCCTCTACGCTCGCCTGCCTGGTCAAGAGGACGGCAACGTGACCTTCGTCCAGAAGGAGCGTGTCGGTGTCTGGGCGCCGCGCCCGGCGCGGGTGGTGAATACCCTGCGAAGCTGGATCGAGAACCCAGCCCTACGAGAGCAGTTCGTCGAGAATTGTCGTCGTGCGGCCCGCCCCGAAGCTTCGCGGCTGATCGCGCGCTTCATCGGCGCCCAAGTCGGTTTGTGTGAGGAACCGCAGGTGTGAGCGAACGGGGTGTACACCCAAATCGCAGCTCAGACGACTCTTCTCCCGAACAGGCAGGGGTATAATCCCATCCATGCCGATCCTCGATGCCCATAGCCTGGAATTCATCAGCCGTAGCCCTGAACAGACACGACGTATCGGCCTGCGCCTGGGGGCACTGTTGCAACGCGGCGATGTGATCGGCCTGCAAGGCGAACTCGGAACGGGGAAGACCACGTTCGTCCAGGGCTTGGCCCAGGGATGGGGCGCTCTGGATGCCGTGTGTAGCCCAACGTTCGTGATTGTCAATGTCTATCGGCGCGCAGATCAGATGCCTTTCTTCCACATGGACGCCTATCGTCTAGACTCGCCGGCCGAGGGCGAGGAACTCGATCTGGTTGCGATGTTGGATGCCGGCCCATTGGTCGTAGAATGGGCCGAGCGGGTGGAGCGCCTGTTGCCGGACGAGCGGCTGTGGGTGATGTTGAAGCATATGAGCGAGGAGCATCGTCAGTTGCGGTTCATGGCTCGCGGCAGCCGATATGACCAGGTGCTCCATGCCTTGCGCCGATCGTTGCTAGGAGGTCCTTAATGTTGTTGGCAGTAGACACCTCTACGGCGCAACTGGGGTTGGCGCTGTACGATGAAGCTCAGGTCCAAGCCGAACTGATCTGGACCTCCCAGGCGCATCACACGGTGGAGCTGGCGCCAACTTTGGCCTCTCTCTTGGAGCGGCTGGGCCTCACCACCCAAGCGCTCTCGGCGCTGGCCGTGGCCATCGGCCCCGGTTCGTTCACCAGCTTGCGCGTGGGGTTGGCGTTCGTCAAGGGGTTGGCTTTGGCGCGAACTTTGCCGGTGATCGGTGTTCCTACCCTGGACGCAGTGGCTGCTTCGGCGCCGGTGCAGGATTGCCGCCTGGCCACGGTGATCCAGGCTGGTCGCAGACGCATTGCAGTGGGATGGTATCGGCCCTCGCCGGACGGTTGGCAAGCCGAGGGGCCGGCCCAGGTCACCACAGTTGAGGCCTTGGCCGAATCCATCCGAGGGCCGACCTTGGTGGTGGGCGAATTGGACTCGGCGGAGCGCCAGCGGTTGGCGCGCAAGCGCAAATGGGTTCGGTTGGCCTCGCCGGCCCAATCGGTGCGACGGCCGGCTTTGCTGGCCGAGTTAGCTTGGAAACGACACCAGGCCGGCCAGGTGGATGATGTCCTCTCGTTGGCGCCGATCTACCTGCACATCGAAGGAGGACCATCGTGATTGAAATTCGTAGGATGACCCTGGACGATCTACCAGCCGTGGTGGAAATCGAGCATATCTCGTTTTCTATGCCTTGGTCTGAGCGGGCGTTCCGCTATGAAGTGCAGGAGAACCCGGCTGCTCGCGGTTGGGTGACCACCCTAGATGGACGAGTGGTGGCTATGATGGTGCTCTGGATGATCGCCGACGAGGCGCATATTGCCACGATTGCCACTCATCCCCACTTTCGGCGGCGTGGATTTGCCCGGCAGATGTTGATCAAGGCCTTGCAGGCTGCTCGACAGGAAGGGGCCAAGCATGCCTTGCTAGAGGTGCGCGCTCATCATCATGCGGCCCAAAATCTGTATCGCAGCTTGGGCTTCATCGAGGTTGGCTATCGGCCCAAGTATTACTTCGACAACGGCGAAGACGCCATTTTGATGAACTTAGAGACGCTCGACGCCTTGGAAGGATTGGAGGCAGAATGAACGCCGAAGAGATTTTGAACCAAATTGCTGCCGAAGTGGCGGTCTGCACCCGCTGCCCGTTGCATAAGAGCCGCAAGAAAGCCGTGCCCGGCGAGGGACCGGCCAACAGCGAGATCATGTTCATCGGCGAAGGGCCGGGATTCCATGAGAACGAACAGGGGCGTCCGTTCGTCGGCGCCGCCGGCCAATTCCTCGATCAGTTGCTGGCCCGGGCAGGGTTGAAGCGCTCCGAAGTCTGGATCGGCAATGTCGTAAAGTGCCGCCCTCCCGACAATCGCGATCCGTTCCCCGAAGAACTAGCCACCTGCGATGACTACCTTGAACGGCAGATTGCTGCCATCAACCCCAAGATCATCGTCACTCTTGGCCGTTTCTCCATGGCCAAGTTCCTCCCTGGAGCGAAGATCAGCGCTGTGCATGGGCAGATGCGCCGTGTGGGCGATCGCTTTGTGATTGCCATGTTCCATCCGGCAGCAGCTCTCCACAACCTCAACCTCCGGCCCCTGATCTTGGCCGATTTTGCCAAACTGCCGCAATTGCTCGAGCAGGCGCGCCGTGAGTTGGACCGATCGACGCCGGCGCCCCAAGCTCCTAAACAAGAACCCAAACAACTCAGTTTGTTTTGACCTTATATCGCTGAGGACGACCAATCGATGACCATCAAAGAAGCATTGATCCAAAAATTTCAAACCCGCTCCGCCCGCGTGGCTGTGTTGGGTTTGGGCTATGTCGGTTTGCCGTTGGCTGTGGTGTTCGGTCAGGCCGGCTTTTCAGTGACCGGCATTGATCCCGATGCCCGAAAAGTGGAGAAGTTGAACCGAGGCGAATCATACATCCCCGACGTATCGAGCGAAGAAGTGAGCAGCTTGGTTCGCTCTGGACGCTTGCGGGCCACAACCGATTTCTCGGTCTTGCAAGAGATGGATGGAGTGAGCATCTGTGTGCCGACTCCACTGCGAAAGACCGGCGACCCCGACCTGTCGTTTATTCTGGCGGCAACCGACGAGCTGGCTCGCTACATGCATCCTGGGATTGCGGTGGTGCTAGAATCCACAACCTATCCGGGCACCACGCGCGAGATCCTCCTTCCCAGGCTGGGCGCAGCTCAGGGGTTGACGGTGGGGGTGGATTGGTTCCTGGCCTTCTCGCCAGAGCGCGTTGACCCCGGCCGCCGCGACTGGACCACCGTGAACACGCCGAAGGTGATGGGCGGCATCACCGAGGCCTGCGGCGAGGTAGCCGCCGCCTGGTATGGAATGGCTATCCAGACGGTGCATCACGTCTCATCGGCAGAAGTGGCCGAGATGGCCAAACTGTTGGAGAACACCTTCCGCATGATCAACATCGGTTTGGTGAATGAGCTGGCGATCATTTGTGAGCGCCTGGGAATTGACGTATGGGAAGTGATCGATGCTGCAGCTACCAAACCGTTCGGTTTTATGAAATTCACCCCGGGCCCGGGCCTGGGCGGCCACTGCATCCCAATTGATCCGCTCTACCTCTCCTGGAGGATGAAGACCGTCAACTACAAGACGCGCTTCATCGAGCTGGCCGATGAGATCAACGCCAACATGCCGCACTATGTGGTCACCCGCCTGCTCGAGGCGATGAACGATCGCGGCGCTACCCTCAAGGGCAGTCGAGTGCTGGTCCTGGGCGCCGCCTATAAACCCGACGTAGACGATCCGCGCGAATCGCCGGCCTTCGACGTGATCGGCCTGCTCCAGAAGAAAGGCGCCCAAGTGTCGTACCACGACCCGTATATCCCTCACATTCGTCACGAACACGACGGTTGGGAGATGGATTGTGTGCCCGACTTGATTCAAGCCGTGCGTCAGGCCGATGCAGTGGTGATCATCACCAATCACAGCGTGTACGATTATCCGGCCATCGTCCGTGAAGCAAAATTCATCTTCGATACGCGCAACGCCACCGGTCCTCTAGCCAAAGGCAATCCCAAGATCGTCCGATTGTGAACGATCTGCATAGCGAGGAAACCATGTCCTATTATCTGGTCACTGGCGTGGCCGGCTTCATCGGCGCCCGAACGGCAGAAGCGCTTATCTCACAGGGTCACACCGTCCTAGGTGTGGACAACATGAACGACGCCTACGATGTTCGCATGAAGGAGTATCGCCTGCATCGGCTGCAGTCGCTGCCCAATTTTCGCTTCTTGCGAGATGACATTTCCGATAAAGGGATTGTCTCGCGTCTGCTGGCCGTTGCTGAGGGACCCTTCAATGCGTTGATCCACTTGGCGGCGCGGGCCGGCGTTCGCCTCAGCGTGGAGAACCCCTGGGTGTTCTTTGAATCAAACGTGATCGGCACCCTGAACATGCTGGAACTCTGCCGCCAGATCGGATGCCGCAAGTTCCTGTTGGCTTCCACTTCCAGCATTTACGGCGCCACTCCCCCCTATCCGACCCCGGAAACGGCCTCCAGCAGCGAACCTCTGCAGCCCTACGCCGCCAGCAAGAAGAGCGCTGAAGTTCTGGCCTATAGCTATCATCATCTGTACGGGATCGACGTCAGCGTGGTGCGCTATTTCACTGTCTATGGGCCGGCCGGCCGGCCCGATTTGGCTATGTTTCGCTTTGTGCAATGGATCAGCGAAGGGCGTCCAGTGCGCGTCAACGGCGACGGCGCCCAATCGCGTGGCTTCACCTACATCGACGACATCGTGCGCGGCACCCTGGCTGCCCTACAACCCTTTGGCTATGAGATCATCAACCTCGGCGGCCATGAGGTGATTACCATTAACGAGCTGATCCACCTCACCGAAGAGCTGATCGGCCATCGCGCCCGGGTAGAATACGGCCCTCCCAACCAGGCCGACATGTTCCGCAACTGGGCCGATATTTCCAAAGCCCAGCGCTTGCTTGGCTGGCAGCCTCAAGTCACCCTGCGCGAAGGCATGCAGCGGCTGATCGACTGGTATCGCGCCGAACGCCACTGGGCCAAAGACATTGTGACCACCTGAGCGTGCCCCTCCGACCGAGCGGTTTGCCAACGGTATGATTCCTCTGAAGTCCCTGCTTGCCCGCTGGAACGCCGATGCTTTGCTGCGTCGCGTCGTGCGCAACAGCAGTTTCCTGTTCTCCTCAACCGTGGCCTCAGCGGCCTTAGGGTTCCTGCAGGGCATCCTGGTGGTCCGTCTGATCGGCATTGCCCATTATGGCTTGCTCGTCGGAACGGTCTTCGTCTTTGTCACCAACGTCAACCGTTTGCTCTCCTTTCGCATGGCCGAGGCGACTGTCAAATACCTGCGCCAGGCCCTAGAACAAGGGGATTTGCAAGGCGCAGCCAGCCTGGTCAAAAGGATCGCCTGGATCGAAGCGGCCACCTCGGTGATAGCCTACCTGGTCTTGCTGGGGCTAGCGCCTGTGGCGGCACGCAACCTGGCCGGCGACCCAAGCCTGGCGCCGCTCTTCGCCGCCTACGGTCTGTTCCTGATCGGCAACCTTGTCTATGAAACTGCTAGCGGTGTGTTGCAAACTCTGCGGCGGTTCGACCGCATTTCGGCCGCTCAGTTTACGGGCAGCCTGATCACTGCCTTGCTCATCCTGGGGGCGTTCCTGCTGCGCGGTCATCTGGTGCACATCCTAGCCGCCTACCTGGCCGGTAAACTAACTGCCGGCCTCCTGATCACCCTCTTTGCCGTCCATGCCCTGCGCGCTCACCTGGGGCCGGCTTGGGGGCATCCCTCTCCCCACCTCCTTCCCAGCCGCTCCTCGTCCGCTGCGATCGATGCGCCCACCTCCCCTGCTAATCGTCCTCCCTGGCGCGACATTCTGGCCTTTGCCTTCCAGACCAACCTCAACGGCACGGTCAACCTGATCGTGCGCGACTCAGCGCCCCTCTTCCTGGCCTTCTTCGCCGGCCCGGCCGAAGTCGGCTATTTCAAACTGGCCCTTTCCTTAGTCAACTTGATCACCCTGCCGATCGAACCCTTCATCTGGCCGACCTACGCCGAAATCGCCGAAACCATCGCCCGCGCCCAATGGGCCACCACTCGGCAGCTGCTATGGCGCATCTCGATCATCGCTGCTGCCTGGACCCTTCCTGCTGGAGCCGCCCTGATCGCCTTGGGAAAGTGGCTCATCCCGTTTGTCTATGGCGCCGAGGCGGGGCCGGCCTATCCGGCGACGGTCTTGCTTCTAGTCGGCTACGGCATGGCCAACATCTTCCACTGGAACCGTCCCCTCTTGCTGGCCCTTCACAAACCCTCCTATCCGTTGATGGTCTCGGCCATCGTAGGCGCAGGCCAGCTGGCCTTGATTGGCCTGATTATCCCCCCTTTTCGCCACCTTGGTATGGCGGCCCTGCTATCTGCTTACCTACTGATCTCGATCCTGCTCACCGTTTGGCGCGGCCTGGCCGAACTCCGAGGTCGTGCCCTCCCCTCTGCCCGATGAACATCGTTGCCATTGCCGGCTCTTCCATCCCCTCCGACACAGCCAACAGCATCCAGGTGATGAAAGCCTGCTCGGCCCTGGTTGAACTCGGCCATTCCCTCACCCTGATCGTGCCCGAGTTCGCCGGCCGGCCTCAGATCGACATCCAACGCCACTATGGCATCCCTTGCCCCTTCCCCATTGAATGGCTTCCCAGCCCTTCGCGTCGCCTCTTCCCCATCCTTGCCTTTGGGCGCGCCCTGCGCCATCGGCCCGAGCTGATCTACACCTGGTTCCCCTTCTCGGCGGCGTTGGGACTACTGGCCCGCACGCCTGTTGTCCTGGAGGCCCACTTTTACCCCACTGGTCGCTTCGGCCCTCTATGGCATTGGGCCTTTGTGCACCTGCCCGGTCAGAAACGTCTGGTCTGCATCACCCAAGCGCTCTTAGACATCTTGGAACGTGACTTCGGCACCCACCTCCGCCCCGAAGAGATCGTCATCGCTCCCAACGGAGTCGAACTCGAGCGCTTCGCTTCCTTACCGAACCCCGAACAGGCTCGCCGTGCCCTCGGCCTTCCCTCCGCGCCGACCGTTGTATGCGCTGGCCACCTCTACCCGGGTCGCGGCGCTGACCTGTTCCTTGAGTTAGCCAAGTCCCTGCCCGAGGTCCAGTTCGTGTGGGTTGGTGGTCGGCCTGCCGACGTGCAAGAGTGGACTCGCCGAGCGACCGGTATACAGAACATCGCCTTTCTTGGCTTTGTCCCCAACCACGAACTGCCGCGCTACCTAGCCGCAGCCGATGTGCTGCTCATGCCCTATGGGCGTGTCATTTTGGGTTCCAGCGGCTCCCTATCCTCGGCGGCGGTTGCCAGCCCGATGAAAATGTTCGAATACATGGCAGCCGGCCGGCCCATCCTCTCGAGCGATCTGCCCGTGATCCGCGAAGTGCTTGACGAGACCATGGCCGTCTTTGCCCCACCTGAAGATGTGTCTGCCTGGCGCTCGGCCTTGATCGAATTGCTGAGCGACCCGCAACGTCGTGCCCGCCTGGCGGCCAACGCCCGCCGTGTTATAGAGCGATACACCTGGTCGGCGCGTGCACGAGCTATCCTGGCCGGCTGGTAAATGTCTTCGGCGCTTGTCTTGCCTCTGTTGCTTGCTGCCATCTGATAGTTCCTTCTTTGCGTGACCTTCTCTGGGCCGGCGCCGTGCAAATACACCGTTCGCACGTTTGGCCCAAGCGTTCCCTCTGAGTCCCAGAAAAATCACCAGGACAACCAACAGCAGGGTAATGCCAAACCGAAACAGTTGAAACAAAGGCGACATGTAATTCTAACCGGCAAATCTTTTCAAAGAACACATCCCTTCTTGACAAATTCTTTACATCTTCCCATTATGATCAGCGCAGAACGAAAGGAGATGAGACGATGAACAGAGTATGGAAATGGATTCTCGGTATCCTAGCGGTTCTGGTGCTTCTCTGGCTGCTGGTTCCGATCGGCTATGCATGGCGGTCCTACTCCCTAGGCGCCTTCGATGCGCCCTGGATCGACCCCAATTGCTACTGGATGTGGCATCATCCCGGCCGACCCTCGATGTGGTTCGGCTGGGGAGGGTATGGAATGTTCCCCTTCGGCGGTTTCGTATGGGGATGGATAGGAGGCCTGATCCGGCTTCTCATCTTGGCCGCCCTGCTCTACGGGGCGTATTGGCTCGGTCAACGCAGCCTCCGCTCCCAGCCGAACCCCGTGCCGGCCGCGCCGGCCCCGAGCGCCTCCTCCGCCCCGACGTCTCCCCCCGCTCCTACGCCTGAAGCGGCCCCTGCCCCACCCCCGGCCGATACCTCCTCTCAAGCGACCTAATCTCCCTCTCTCCCCACACAACAAGCCGGCCCTTTCCAGACCGGCTTGTTGTCTTCCTGCCCACTCTAGCTCACACCCGTCCCGTGATGGTGGCCAATTTCAACTCAGCGATCGCCTTGGTGATCTGAATCTCGCGCGGGCAAGCCAGAGTGCAGTTAAACGCCGTATGGCAGCGCGCCAGGCCCGAGGTCTCGCTGATGATCTTCAACCGTTCGGCAGCAGCCTCGTCGCGGCTATCGAAGATGAAGCGGTGTGCCGCCACCAAGGCCGCCGGCCCTAGATAATCATCGCTCGCCCAGAAAGAAGGACACGACGTCGTGCAACATGCGCACAGAATACACTTGGTCGTGTCATCGAAACGAGCGCGTTCTTCGGGGCTCTGGCGACGTTCGCGACCATCCTCGGGCAAGGGTGAATTATTGATAAACCACGGCAGCACCTTCTTATAATTCTCAAAGAACGGCTCCATATCTGTGATCAGGTCTTTAATGACCTTCAAGCCCAAGATCGGCTCCACCGTGATATGCGTGCCCACATCGCGCACCAACACCTTACAAGCCAGCATGTTCTGCCCGTTGATGCGCATCGCGTCAGAGCCGCACACACCGTGAGCACAAGAACGGCGAAAAGCCAATGTGCCGTCGTAATACCCCTTAACGTATTCCAACAAATCCAACACCCGATCGGTTTCTTGGGCATTCTCGATGACATACGTCTCATAGTGGAAAGTCTTATCCACTTCAGGGTGATAGCGGAAGATCTTCAATGTCACCTGCATGGCATCACCTCACCAAAGCGCTAATACACGCGTTCCTTAGGCGGATACTTAGTGATCACAACCGGTTTATAGCTGATCTCGGTGTGACCGTTCCGTTTCCAGATCAGCGTGTGCTTGAGCCAATTCTGATCATCGCGATCAGGATAATCCTCTCGCGAATGACCACCACGCGACTCGGTGCGATTCAAGGCGCTTTCGGCCACCACCTCAGCCACATCCAACAAATTGCCCAGCTCCCATGCATTAAGCAATTCCGTGTTAAAAATGCGCCCCGTATCGCGCACACGGATATGCTTATAGCGCTCCTTCAGCTCATGGATCTTCTCGATCGCAAAGCGCATCCCCCTCTCGTTGCGATAGATCCCCACCTCTTCAAACATCACCTTGCGCATCTCTCGCCCGATCTCAAAGGCGTTTTCCCTGCCAGAGCCGTTGCGCAAGGCCTCCAATTGAGCGCGAACCTCCTCTTCCGGATGAGCGGGGAGCGCTTCGAAATCGGCATGTTTAGCGAACTCAGCTGCCTTCAACCCAGCATGCTTGCCGAACACCACCAAGTCAAGAAGCGAATTGGTTCCCAACCGATTCGCCCCATGCACCGAGACACAGGCACACTCACCGGCAGCATACAAGCCCGGCAACACAGTGTTCTTCTCGTCAATGACCACTTCACCGTACTTGTTGGTGGGAATGCCGCCCATCGTATAGTGGGCCGTGGGCTGGACCGGCATCATCTCCGTGAGCGGATCGACGCCCAGGTAGACACGGCAGAAATCAATGATGTCAGGCAATTTCGTTAGGATTTGCTCCCCAGTCACCGTGTAAGGTGAACCGTCGGGATTGGTACGGCCATCCATTGCGGCATATTGATTGACTGACTCAGGACGCACGTCGAGCCAGACGTAGTTCTGGCCATTCACCCCACGACCCTCGCGGATCTCGGTGTAAATGGCGCGGCTGATCACATCGCGCGAGGCCAGGTCCTTCACCGTCGGTGCGTATTTCGACATAAAGCGCTCCCCCAGGCCGTTGATCAACACCCCGCCCTCACCGCGCACTCCTTCGGTGATCAAGATGCCGAGCTTGTAAATGCCCGTGGGATGGAATTGGAAGAATTCCATGTCCTCCAGCGGCAGACCACGGCGCAACACGATAGCTGCACCATCACCAGTATACGAGTAAGCGTTCGAGGTCACTTCAAAGATGCGGCCATGGCCACCGGTAGCGAAGATCACCGCTTTGGCATGGAAGGTGTGGAATTCACCGGTCGCCAGCTCGACGGCCACCACGCCGGCCGTCCGTCCATTGACCAAGATCAAATCGAGCACCTGGAACTCATCGAAGAAAGTCACTTGATTCTTCAGACACTGCTGATACAGGGTTTGCAAGATCATGTGGCCGGTGCGATCGGCAGCGTGACAAGCACGTCGGACAGGCTTGCCGGTCACATTATTCGTATGCCCCCCAAACGGTCGCTGAGAGATGCGCCCATCAGGCGTGCGGTCGAACGGTAGCCCCATGTGTTCCAGTTCAATGATCGCCTGTGGGGCCTCGTAGCACATGAATTCAATCGCATCCTGATCCCCTAGATAATCCGACCCCTTGACCGTATCATACGTGTGCCATTCCGGATGATCCTCTTCGAGATTCCCCAGAGCCGCTCCGATGCCTCCTTGGGCCGTACCAGTGTGTGAGCGGGTAGGGTAGAGTTTGCTGATCACGGCCGTTTTGGCCGTGCGCGAGGCGTAGAGGGCGGCCATTAAGCCGGCCCCTCCTGCACCAACAACCACAACATCAAATTGATGAAGCTTGGTCATGAAATCAACTCCTACCAAGTCCAAACCACATACAACCCTGCGACCACCATTAACAGCAGGAACACGATGCTCAACGCACGAACGTTGCGCCGTCCTCTGGGATGGACGATGTAATCGTCGGCGATCACCACCAAACCATGTACCCCGTGGGCTGTAGCGACCAGCAACATGGCCGAAGCAGTCAGCCGCCAGAAGGGCGTAGCCCAAGGCTCTAGATCGGGTATATTCGTATTTTGGATATGGCCAGCTATTGACAGGAAGCCCCAGCGCAGGACATCCGCCATGTTCATCTGGGTGCGCGCTCCCATCAAGAAGGCACCGACCATCGCTACCAAGATCAGGCCATACATGACCAGCGCCGAAAGGCGCGTGAAGAGCCACATCAGCATTTCAAAGTTCAAGCCGCGCTCGCGCAGGGAGAGACGTCGTGATTTCGCAGCCATATTAACCTCCAAGCGCCGTAGAAAGAATAGTATAAACAGCTAAGCCGTAAATCGGCAGGAAAACTGCCCACTCGATCCACAACGCTTCGCGACCATATACCCATAAGGATGGCCAGAGATCGAGCAGGGTGATCCGCAAGCCGTTGACGGCATGGAACAGGACAAAAAAGTAAACTACGATCTGAAAGGCCCAGTGCATGTACAGATCGTTCAAGAACTGCCCCACAGGACCGCCCAACGCCGTAGAGAGGATGTGAACGGTTAATAAAATGGCCATTCCCAATCCGCCCAAGCGATGCAGGATGAAGGCCCACATAGGCCCTCGGCCCTTATACCGCAAGGCCGTTGCCAGACTGACATTGTGCTTCAGTGCCATCGAGATGCCTCCTTGGAGAATTCATCGGATGGTGTAAAGTGTCAATTCGGTCAGATGCCGTTTCTGACCGGCCCTCGACTCAACCGAAGAAGCTATCGAAACGCCTTACGAGCGCCGGCCATGAACCGCGGACTCGATGTTCCTCCACAGATAGGGAAATTCTCTCACCCGATCGTCCTGATTGAAAAGTGACAATGCTCATAGCTTATTTGTTCTAGACTTCCCTATTCAGGAAAGACTTGACCCGTATAATCCACGTATGCTATCGATTCCAATTAATGAAGATTGTCGCTTTTAGATCCCCAACCGCATCCTGCTAGGGGATCGAATCTACTTACACGAAATCGCTTAGCCTATGCGCACATCGTTGGATTCTAACCGAAATTCGTGCACCCTGCGAATATGCTATAGAAAGGCTAAGCCTAAAGCCATGCCGATACGGAAACGAAAGGTCGTTTCCAGAAGAAAGCATGCTGTCGTCTAAGAGACTTTTGGAACCGCTCTTTGTCCCAGTCATACAATTCCTTCCTGCGAATTTTGTTCAAGTTCCGCTACCTTTTCTCACAACGTTCTTTCCTGCAGATGGCCTTGCGCCGCTGCATTTTCACTCCTTGGAGGTTGTATGTCTGAACCTATTAGTCGCAGGGATTTCATGAAAGCCACGGTTTACTTTGTGGGAGGACTGGTTAGCGCAGCGATCGGCCTGCCGTCCATTGTATACCTGCTTGATCCGGCTTTGCGCTCTGAGGCCGGCGAAGCTTGGGTGCCCATCGGCAAACTGACTGATATGCCCGAGATCGGCAAGCCCTACCCCTTCTCATTCACCCGCGTTCGGATCAACGGATGGGAACGCACCGCCAGCACCCATGGCGGCTTTGTCATTCGCCGCTCCGAGGATCCGAACGACTTGCTGCTCCTCAACAGCCGTTGCACCCACCTGGCTTGCACTGTGAACTGGAAGGAGGAGGAGGGCATATTCGCCTGTCCTTGCCACGATGCCGGCTTCGACAAAGAAGGACGAGTGACTCACGGGCCGCCGCCGCGTCCCCTTGATCGGTATGAGAACTTCCGAATCACTGAAGATGGCGTTCTCGAGATCCTATACAAGGAAGGGTAGCTATGTGGAAGCGTTTCTTCGACTGGTTGGATGAACGCCTTGGTTTCAACGGCATGTACAAGGCCTTGCTTGATCGCCCGGAACCCCGCGGCAACTGGTGGAACACGCTGGGATCGGCTAGCCTAGTGCTGTTTCTGCTGCAGGGGATCACCGGTATCTTTTTGACCATGTATTACACTCCCTCCCCGGACCATGCCTACGACAGCATCACCTACATCATGAATGACGTGGCTTTCGGTTGGCTAGTGCGCGGCGTCCATCACTGGGGAGCCACATTGATGGTGCTGGTGGTGTTCATCCACATGCTGCGCGTTTTTGTCAGCGCTTCGTTCAAGTATCCACGCGAATTGACCTGGATCATCGGCGTGGGGTTGCTCCTAGCCACGCTGGGCATGGGATTTACCGGTTATTTGCTCCCTTGGAACCAACGTTCCTACTGGGCCACGGTGGTCGGCACCCAGATTGCTGGGACAGCGCCGTTGGTGGGGGAATTCATCTTGCGGGCCTTGCGTGGCGGCACAGATCTGAGCGCCCTTACCTTGCAGCGCTTCTTCGCTATCCATATCTGGGTGCTGCCTGCGGTGATGACTGCCCTGATTGGGGCCCACCTCTACCTGATTATCCGTCATGGCGAATCGCACTGGCCCAAACAGAACGATTAGGAGCCGCCTATGAACCACGATTGGAAGCAGAAAATCAACGAACGCTATGAGCAGGAACTACGTAAGGGCGAATTCTTTTGGCCAGATAGCGTCTTTCGAGATGCTATCGTTGCACTGGGATTGGTGATTCTGTTGCTGTTGCTCGCCACCTTCGTTGGCGTCCCGAACGAACCGAAAGCCGATCCCGCCGACACCTCCTATCTGCCACGTCCAGAGTGGTACTTCCTGTTCCTGTTCAAATTCTTGGCCCTCTACGGACAGATCCCCCTGCTGGGCAGGGTTGAATGGTTAGCCACGGTGGTGGTTCCCTTGCTGGCGATCGGCCTGTTGTTGTTCTTGCCCTTTATCGAACGCGGTCGGGATCGGCACTACACCAAGCGCGCCATTCCGCTAGCAATCATGGCTTTGATCGTGGTGGATATGGTCAGCCTGACCCTGATGGCCGAGATCCCCACCGTGGCGCCAGAAGACGCTCCTCTCGGCTGGAAACTCGCCGTGGCACTGCAACCGATCACCGGCCTGGCTATTCCGGGGGTAGGCCTGGTGCTTCTGTTGGTCTTGCCCAAAATCCACCGTAACGCCACGTGGCGCACGCCGGCCTGGATCGCCGGCATCGGATCGGGATCGATGCTCGTGCTGACAGCGACCATCCTGGTGCTCTACGGCGCGTTCGGCCCGCCACCGGAAAAGACCGAAGAAGTGCCGGTTACCCTGGCGGAGAAAATCTTGGCCGGCCAAGACCTGTATTCGATCCATTGCGTAGAATGCCACGGCGACGATGGCAAGGTGACAGTGATCGAGGGCGTAGAGGGACTGGAGGGCAAGCAGATCTCGCCGATCAACAGCCGCGATGTGCTCTATACGGTGAACGACGCATCGATGGTGGAGATCATCGCCTACGGCCGGCCCGATTCGGGCATGCCCCCGCTCGGCAAGCAGTATAACCCAGAAGGGTTGAGCAAGAGCGAGATCGATTACATCGTGCTCTTCATGCGCTACATGTGGGACGACCGCTTCCAGCCGCCGGCCGAGGTGCTGCAGCCGCTATTCCCACCGTTGGCCGCCGGTGAGGTGCCGTCCTACGAGGTGCACATCGCACCGATCGTCAAACGCTACTGCATCTCCTGTCATCGTCCAGGCAAGGACAACAACAATTACCTGATGACCACCTATGAGGAAGTCCTGTTCAGCGGCGACAACGCCGACAAAAATGTGGTAGCCGGCGATCCGAATTCCTACCTCCTGCTCACCATCCAGGGACAAGAGATCCTGGATGCCGAGGGCAACGTGCTGATCGGGGTCATGCCGCCGCGCGGCACGCTCAAACCCGATGCGATCGACGCTCTTATCCGCTGGGTGATGAACGGCATGCCGCGCACCGCCGAAGAGGCTGCCCGTCTAACTCCCACACCAACCCCTACGCCCTAAGAGGGTTTCCGACGCTGGGGATCGGGCTGCCTCGAACCAGGGGCGGCCCGATTCTCGTCGGCTCGCTCAGCCGAGCAATACTTCCAGGTAAGCATCCACCATCCGATCCAAGCCGAGCAGGGCCTCGGCACGCGCCCGGGCCCCTTGCTGGAAGCGCGGCAGATCGTCCAGCAAGGAATCAGCAGCTCGGGCCAGGGCAGGAATGTTGGGCCAGTCCAATTGCCAGGGATCGCCTCCGTAGGGAACCAATATGCCGCCTTCTTGCCCGACCAACTCGCGCAGCGCACCGCTATCGAAAGCCACCACCGGCAAACCGCAGGCCAGCGCTTCGATCACGGCGTTTGGGCAAGCCGAGTTGACATCCGCAGAATACAGCAGGTGCGCCGACCGCGCCAGGTAAGGGATTCGATCGCGCGAGATAACGCCAGCAAAGCGGATCGCCAAGGGAATAGGATGCAGGCAAAACTGATGATCCTGGACGGTGACAGAGTGGCCTTGGCGGCTCAAGAAGCGATACAAGGCCTGTTGGGTAGCCCGATCGGCCACGCCGGCGACCATCAGTTCCACGCGCCGGCGCTCTGCCAAGGCCAAGCCCAGGGCGGCAGCATGCAGCAAGCCTACGCTCCAGGGCCCTCCTAGATTGCCCTCCAACAGCAGGATGCGCAGGCGATCGTCGGGACGATCGTGAGGCCCTTCGGGAGAGAACGCCCGCAAATCCACACCGTTGAGGATGACCGTCGCCGGCGCACGCACAGCGCCGTACCATGTCTCCCACCAGCGACGAACAAATTGGCTCTGATAGACGATGCGATCGGCCAACCGAGCGCGGATCCACCTCAGCAACAGGTTGCCGTACTCGGCGCGCAGGTGGTAGACCAGGCCGCTCCAGCGGACGCGCTGGATCCAGTTGATGCCATCCAGGCGCTGTACCAGGCGCACACCTCGACGGCGCAGTTGATATAGCTCGGCCAGACGCGAGGTGCCGGCCAGGATCAGCGCAGCATCACACGGGGCGACAGGGTCATAGGTCACCTGCAGGCCGCGGGCGCGCAGGCCGGCCTCGAACTTCAGACGAAAACCGGCCACCCCGCCAACCCGTTCCACACGAGGGAGAATGCAAATCGTGGGCATACGAGAGCAACACCTGAAAGGGAAGATCAACAACCAAGTTGAGAAGATCTGGCTAATCGAGGGGCTCCATCGGTCACCGAGCGCCCCCGCCAGGGCCAAGGACCGCCCGACAGCACAAGCACCCCACCCGACAGCCGCTCACGGGGAGGCCGGCAGCGGGCGGGTCAGATCATAGATCACAAAGCCTGGCCCCTGGGCAAAAACCGCATAGCCGGCCAAGCGCTCTTGCAGCTTGGGCTGACGCGCCAGGTCAGCCAGATCGGTGACCAGGAACAGTTCTTTGTTGCTAGCCAGGCGCTCGAACAGTTCGTCGAAGGTTTTGCCTTGGCCACGCACGGCGCTATGGGCCTGGTCGGTCGAGTCGGGCCAGTTGGTCGCATACGCCCAACCCCAATAGATCAAGGGAAGGCCATAGTCCTGGGTGAGGGCGACCACGCGCCGGCCGCGGACGAGATCCCCCACTTGGCGCCAGAAATCGGCCTGGGGGCGGTAGTCGGTGGACTTTAGGGTGGAGCGAATCGTCCATAGGCCGGCAAGCAGGCTAAGGGTCAGGAGGGAAGCGACCAGAAGGCGGTTCAGGCGAGATCGAGAGGCGCAGTCGGCCAGCCGGTCCAGGATCGCCTCTCCGAGCGGAGTCAAGGACAGCGCCGCAATCGGGATGAGAGGCAGGTTGTAGTAGTCGTGGGTGGAGACGTGGTAGTTGAAGAACACGGCAAAGGCCAGGTAGCTTCCCCATAGGCCGAGGAGCAGGGCGCGGGCGGAGAGGCGTTGGATGGTCAATAGGCCCGCCAAGGCCAAAGGCACGGCGACCAACCCCAGCACGTTGTGCAGCATTTGGGCCCATCCTAGATACATGGAGGGCGAAAGGAAGAGAGCCGGCAGGAAGCGACCGCCAAACTGCTGTCCGAGGAAGCCGCGGCTCAGGCCGTAGATCACCCAGGCTGCGCCGGGCAGCGCGCCCAGTATGGCCATCATCCACAGCTGAGGGTGACGGATGAGAGAGCGCAGGGAAGTCCAGCCGAGAGCAGCGCCCAACCCCCCACCGATAACAAAGAAGGCGGCCGGCAGTTTGACGAAAATAGCCAGGCCACCTAACAGGGCAGCCAATAGGGCATAGCGCCTGGAGGCACGGCGATCGACGCCGGCCGAATCGGCAAATGCAGCCTGGGCCCAGCGGTGGACGGCCCACCAAAAGCCGATGGTGAGCATTAGCATCAGCGAGTCGGGCTGAAAGGATCGGCTGGCTAGCACGCCGTAGGGCAGGAGCAGGTAGAAGGCTAAGGTAAAAAGCGGCGCCTCTGGGCCGGCCGAGCCGCTCGAAGCGGAGGCTGGAGGAGCCCGTCCGAATAAGTCCCGGCTCAATAGGTAGAGAAAGAGGCCACCGATCAGCCAGCAGAGCGTCGAATACAAGCGAGGCACCCACAACTGTTCTCCGGTGACCTGCCAGGTGAGGGCGGCGAGGCGCTCGAGAATCTCCGGCTCGATAGTGGGGCGTAGCTTGGCCTGTTGGATGGCAAAGCGATGCTGTTCAGCCGGCGCCTCAGGCCAGGCAGCATAGTACAGCCCTCGGGCTTTGATGGCCGAAAACAGTTGACGGGTAGGGTGAAATTCCAGCGGAAGATCGGTCAAGTCGTACAGGCGGATGAGCAGACCCGAAGCCAATACGATAAGTACCATCCAGCGGCGAAAACAACCGAAGCAGGACATGGGGACATTATACAGCGTTCAAGTGGAGCAGGGGTCAGCGGGTGAGCGACGAAAACGGTATAATTTACCCCATATGATTCCCATCTCGTTGCGCATCTCCGGCTTTCTCTCGTATCGTCAACCGGTGGAGCTGAATTTTCGATCGTTCGACCTGGCGTGCATTTCAGGTCACAACGGCGCCGGCAAATCGTCTCTGCTGGATGCGATCACTTGGGTGCTGTTTGGCGAGGCGCGCAGCAAGGATAAAGAGACCATTATCAACCTCCAATCCAAAGTGGCCGAGGTGACATTGGTGTTCGAGTATGAGGGCAATATATATCGCGTGCAGCGGACGGCGCCGCGCGGCAAGACCACGCTGCTGGAATTTCAGATTTGGGAAGCCGATCTGGAATCGGACCCTGATCCACCGGCGCACCCCAGATCGGACTTCTCCACCCCTGGACGCTGGAGGCCCCTCACCGAGAAGTCCCTGCGCGAGACCCAAGCCCGTATCGAGCAAACCCTGCGTTTGGACTACGATACGTTCATCAACGCCTCATTCTTCTTGCAGGGAAAAGCCGATCAGTTCGCCCAAAAGAGGCCAGCCGAGCGCAAGGCCGTGCTCTCCAGCGTCCTCGACCTGGACGTGTGGGAAACCTATCGCGAACGCGCGGCAGAACGCCGTCGAGAGGTTGAAAAGGAAGTGAGCGCCATCGATCGCTTGGTGGCTGATCTCGATGCCGAGCTGGCCGAAGAGGGGCTGCGCCGGCGGCGCCTGCAGGCCCTGGAGGCCGAGTTGCAGCAGCTCCAGGCGGCGCGCCAAGCCCAAGAGCAGGCCCTGGAACGCCTGCGCCAGATTGCCGCCTCGCTCGATCAGCGCTTGGCCGAGGAGCGAGCACGCCTGGAGGAAGAACACCGTAGCCTGTTGGAACAAGAGAAAGCGATGCGCGAGCAGGCTGCTTCGCTGGAGCGCTGGACGGCCCAACACAAGCAGGACCAGGCCGAGTTGGCGCAGATCGAAGCCGCTCTGGGCCGGCGCGGTGAACTGGAACAGGAACGCAACACCGCCCGCGAGGAAGCCTCTGCCTTAGAAGCCGAAAACAAACTGCTCAAGCGCGAGATGGATGACCTAAAAGCACGCCTCGATCGCCTGGCGCAGGCCAAGGGAGCCGAATGCCCCTTGTGTGGCCAGCCCTTGAGCGCAGAGCATCGCCGCCAGACCTTGGAACAGCTGACCGAACAAGGAAAAGCCCGCGGCAACCGCTACCGCGCCAACCAAGCCCGCATCGAACAACTCAAACAGGCCATTGCCGGATATGATGCTCACCTGGCCCGCATGAACGCCGACGAAACCAAACGGCTCACCCTGACCTCCCGCCTCGGCCAATTGACCGAACGGATCGAGGCGGCTCGAACGGCCCTGTCCCGCTGGGAAGCAAAAGACGCACCTCGCCTGCGCGAAGTTGAAGCCTTGCTCTCCGAGGAGCGCTATGCCGCCGCGGCCCAACTTCCTGCCGTCAATTTGGAGGAGGCCGAACGTGCCCTGTTGCGGCTAAAAGAAGAAGAGAACAAAAAGCACCAAGAAGTGGGCGGCGCACGACAGTTGGTCGAGGTCCTCGAGACTCTGCGCGCTCGCAAGCAGAGCCTACAAGCCGAACGCCAGGCCAAGGCGCTGCTGGTCGCCCGCTACAAAACCCTGGAGCGCGCCTTTAGCAAGGATGGAATCCCCACCCTGCTGATCGAACAAGCCCTGCCGCAGATCGAGGCCCGCGCCAATGAATTGCTCGACCGCCTGACTGACGGCCGGATGAGCATCCGCTTCATCACCCAGAGCGAATACAAAGATGCTCGGCGCACCGACCTGAAGGAAACGCTGGACATCTTGATCAGCGACGGCGCCGGCGCGCGGCCCTACGAACTCTATTCCGGCGGCGAGGCCTTCCGCGTCAACTTTGCCATCCGCTTGGCCCTGTCCGAGTTCCTGGCTCGCCGTCGCGGGGCCCGTCTGCAAACGCTGGTGATCGACGAAGGCTTTGGCTCGCAAGATGCCCAAGGCCGTCAACGCTTGGTGGAAGCCATCAACGCCGTTCGCGGCGATTTTGCCAAGATCCTGGTCATCACCCACCTGGATGATCTCAAGGATGCCTTTCCGACCCGCATCGAAGTTGAAAAGACGCAGAACGGGTCACAAATTCGAGTGTTCTGATCGTTTCTCAGCCTATTCCGCCCTGATATAATCTTTGCCTGTGAAGCCTTCGCCCATGACCTATGACGTGATCGTGATCGGCGCCGGCCACAACGGCTTGACCGCCGCCGCCTACTTGGCGAAACAAGGGAAGCGCATTCTGGTGCTGGAGCGCCGTCCCCAGATCGGTGGTTCAGTGGTCACCGAAGAATTCAGCGAGGGATTCCGCGTCGATTCGGTCTGGGCCGGCGGCCGGCTGCGCCCCGCCATCGAGCGCGAACTTCGCCTGAACCGCTACGGCTGGCAGCCCGACCCTGCGCCAGCCCCCTTCGCTCTGTTCCACGACGACTCGACCCCTCTAGTGTTCGACCCTGACCCGCTCCAAGCCGCCCAAGCCATTCGGCGCTTCTCCGAGCGCGACGCGGCGCGCTGGCCCGAATTTGTGCGCTTCCTGGACCGCGCTGCCTACCTGCTGGACGTGACCTACGAGACCATCATGCCGCGCCTGCCGCGCAGCTTCACCCTGGCTGAAGGCTATGGTCTGCTAGAGTGGGCCCTCGAGCTGCGCCTGGCCGGCCGTCGCGAAATGTTGCACTTCATCCGCGCCCTGCCGATGACCGCCCTCGAATTGGCCGAAGAATCTTTCGAATCGGAGCCGGTGCGAGCAGCTGTGGCAGCCCTCGCCATCCACAGCCACACGCTGGGGCCGTTCTCGGCCGGCACCGGCTACACCCTGATCCACAACTGGCTCAACCGCGGCGGCATGGCCCACCCCAACGTTGGCAAAGCTGGCCAACTCACCCAAGCCCTGGCCCAGACCGTCACCACCCACGGCGGCCAGATCCGCACCCAAGCCGAAGTCACTCGCATCCTGATAGACACCTATACCTGCCGCGGCGTTGCCCTGAGCGATGGCAGCGAGATCTCAGCCCGCGCTGTACTTTCCACCGCCGACCCCAAACGCACCTTCTTCGCCCTGGTCGGCGCGGTCTACCTGCCGACCGAGTTTGTAGCCGCCGTGCGCTCGATCAAGATGCGTGGCGCGGCTGCCCGAGTGCACCTGCTCACCGATGGCCAGCACGGTCTGCCCGCGGGCACCATAGCCGTTGCCCCTTCGGTCACCTACCTAGAGCGAGCCTACGACGCCGCCAAATACAACCAGATGTCCGAGCGGCCGTTTGTGGAAGCCACCGTTTCTGGAAACGTGATCAGCCTCTTCGTCCAATTCGTCCCCTATACTTGGGATGCACCCCCGCAAGCGGCCCGCTCCATCGTCCTGCAGCGCGCTCTAGAGGTGCTAGCTCCATACGCCCCACGCCTGGCCTCCTCGATCCGACAGAGCGTTGTCCTGCTCCCTCAAGACCTGGAAGAAACCTACAGCTTGACCGAAGGCGACCTGAACCACGGCCAGCTCATGCTCGACCAGTTCCTCTTCATGCGCCCGCTTCCGGGCTGGTCCAACCACAAGACGCCGATCGACAACCTATACCTAGGCGGCAGCGGCGTGCACGGTGGAGGAGGCGTCTCGGGCACGGCCGGCCGCAATGCTGCCCGTGTGTTGCGCCGCCTATGATCGCCTTCCTTCTCTCCTTCGCCGCCCTGGGGATCGGCTTGATCATCCTGCGCTGGATTCATTCCCAACACCGGATGGATGTAGTCGTCACCCCGGCGCACGTCCAGCCGCCGGCCCCCTTGATCAGCTTATGCGTGCCGGCCCGCAACGAGGAGCGCAACATCGCCCGCTGTTTAAAGGCCCTGCTCGCCCAGACTTACCCGAACCTGGAGATCATCGTTGTAGACGACCGATCGACCGACTCCACCCCGCGCATCCTCGACGACCTGGCCCAATGCGACCCCCGTCTGCGGGTCATCCACGGTTCCGAACTCCCCCCAGGCTGGGCCGGCAAACCCTATGCCCTCCACCAAGCCTCGGCCGTTGCCCGCGGCGAATGGCTATGCTTCGTGGATGCCGACACCTTCCTCGCCCCCCACGCCCTAGCCTCCTGCTACCTCAAAGCCCTGGAGACCAAGGCAGACCTATTCACCATCCTGACCTACCAAGAACTGGGCACCTTCTGGGAAAAAACCCTCATGCCCTTGGTGTTGACCGCCATGTCGGTAGGCTTCCCACCGCGCCGCGTGAACGACCCTCGCCGGCCCGATGCCGTGGCTAATGGCCAATTCATCCTCATTCGGCGGGCGGTCTATCAGGACCTCGGCGGCCATGCAGCCGTACGCGACCAGATCGTAGAAGACAAAGCTCTAGCCGAGCACGTCAAACGGAACGGCTACCGCCTGATACTAGCCGACGGACAACAAATAGCCCGCACCCGCATGTATCGCTCCCTGCCCGAGATGTGGGAAGGTTGGACGAAGAACATCTACCTCGGCCTGCGCGATCGTCCCTCGCTGCTCCTGTTGGGAGCGTTTGGGGCCGCCCTGGCCTGGCTAGCGGCGTTGGTTCTACCGCTCTGGCCATTGCTCGGCCTGGCGTGGTACCTACAAGGCGGTGGAGGGCCGGCCCTGGGCGTAATCGTCCACCCCCTGATCCTATGGGGCGCCCTGCTCTGGGAACGGGCCAACGCCTGTGCCGCCCTGGGCATCCCGCGCCGCTACAGCCTCACCACTCCCTTGGGAGCAGCGGTATTTGCCGCCATTATGCTCGTCTCCGCCTGGAACGTGATCTCAGGCCGCGGCATCCGCTGGAAAGGACGTCACTACGCCGTTTCCTAATCGGACTCTTTGGAAGTTTCTCCTGAGCTGACCCCATCTATAGGATGGACAACCTGCACGACTTTCTGCCAAAGGAGCAATCTCATGAATCTGAGAGCCCTTCTTCTCTCCTGGCTTTCTCTGGCCCTCCTGTTGACCGCTTGTGCCCCTCAAAGCAGCGCTCCGGCCATCGAAGTGGAAGACCCTTGGGGTCCTGCCGTACCCTCCTCAAGCGACATGGCTGCCTTCTACATGGTCCTTCACAACCGCGGTGCACAGCCCGATCGCCTCATTGCCGCCTCCTCCCCGGCCTGCAGCATGACCGAACTCCACCAATCGATCCTATCCTCCGATGGCGTTATGCGCATGCAACAAGTCCGCGCCATCGAAATCCCGGCGAGAGGGCGTGTCGAGCTCAAACCAGGCGGCCTGCACGTGATGTGCATGCACAAAAAAGCGGCCTTTGCCGTTGGCGACACCTACTCCCTAACCCTCACCTTCGAAAAAGCCGGCCCGATCCAAGTCCAAGTCTCCATCCGCAACCCCTAACCCCTCCCGCTCTCCCTTCTCCTGCTCTCCCGCTCTCATGCCCTCCTCCTCCCACTTGACTCCCCTCTCCTTTCCCCTTAAGATACTCCCCTAGAACAAACATGCTCTCGCTTTGGCATCAGGCGACCCTTCCGCAAAGCGACCACCGAAGATAGGTCGCCGATGGCCTAGCGCGGCGGACACCAGCGATACGGAGCGAACATGGAACTCGGTCTCGTTCGTAAAATTGACATCGATCGCGAAATGCAGCAGGCCTACCTCGATTACGCCATGAGCGTGATCGTCTCACGCGCCCTGCCCGACGCGCGCGACGGCCTAAAACCTGTCCAACGGCGCATTCTATATGCCATGCACGACATGGGCTTGCGACCCGATGCCCCCTACAAAAAATCAGCGCGCATCGTCGGCGAAGTGCTCGGAAAATACCACCCCCATGGCGACGCTCCGGTCTACGAAGCTATGGCTCGCCTGGCCCAAGACTTCACCATGCGCCTCCCCCTCATCGACGGTCAAGGCAACTTCGGCTCAGTGGATGGCGATCCACCGGCGGCCATGCGCTACACCGAAGCGCGCCTCACCTCGGCTGCCGTGGACTTGCTCACCGACATCCAAAAGAACACCGTCGAATTCATCCCCAACTTCGACGATACCCTTCAAGAACCGGCGGTACTGCCGGCCGCCATCCCCAACCTGCTCGTCAACGGCGCCACCGGCATTGCCGTCGGCATGGCCACCTCCATCCCTCCCCACAACCTGGGCGAGATCGTAGACGCCTGCGTATACATGCTCGAACGCTGGGAGCGCCTGGACGACATTGACGTCGAACAACTCATCAAATTCGTCCAAGGGCCCGACTTCCCCACCGGCGGCGTCATCCTCCAAGAAAAAGGCCACGAAGGAATCGAAACCGCCTACGGCACCGGACGTGGCCGCATCACCGTGCAAGCCAAAGCCCACATCGAAGAAATGGAACGTGGCAAAAGCCGCATTATCATCACCGAACTGCCCTACAATGTTAACAAGGCTAGCCTGATCGAACGCATCGCCGAACTGGCTCGCGAAGACCACCTGGACGGCTTGGCCGACCTGCGCGACGAATCCGACCGTCGCGGCATGCGAATCGTCCTCGAACTAACCAAGAACGCCGACCCCCAAGCCCTCCTGCGCGAGCTCTACCGACGCACCCCCATGCAGACCACCTTCAGCATCAACCTGCTGGCCTTGGTGGACGGCGAACCCCGCACCCTCACCCTCAAACAAGCCCTGCGCGTCTATCTGGAACACCGCCTGACGGTCATCCGCCGCCGCACTGAATTCGACCTGGCTAAAGCCGAGGCCCGTCAACACATCCTCGAAGGCTACCTGATCGCCCTCCAGAACCTAGACCCGATCATCCACCTGATCCGCTCCGCCCCCGACGCCGAGACCGCGCGCACCAAACTAATGCGCCGCTACAAACTCACCGAGATCCAAGCCACGGCTATCCTAGACATGCAGCTGCGTCGCCTGGCTGCCCTAGAGCGCAAAAAGATCGAGACCGAATACAAAGAAGTCACCGCCCTAATCAAACAACTCAAAGCCTTGCTCAAATCCCCCAAACTGATGCGCCGCGTAGCTGCCGATGAACTGCTCAAACTCAAGGCGGCCTACGCCGACCGTCGCCGCACCCAGATCGTCAACCTACGCCAAGGCAAGGCCGAAACACCGCTCACCGTCACCGACCTGCTGTCCGATCAGACCATCTGGGTGAGCGTGACCACCGAGGGTCTCATCGCCCGCACACCCGACGACAAACGACCGCCCCGCGCCGGCCACGACGCTCCGCGTTGGCTAGTACGGGCCTCCACCTCCGACACCCTCTACCTAGCCACCGAGAGTGGTCGTTGCGCCGCTGTCGCCCTGCACGTCCTGCCCGAAGCCGAAAAACCGAGCAACGGTGCGCCCTACTACAAAGTCTCCCCGTTGAGCCAAGACGATCCCTTGGCGGCGCTCTTCGCCCTTCCGGCCCGCAAGAGCGACCTGCCTGAGGGCGCCTGTGTGCTCACCGTCACCCACAACGGCATGGTCAAGAAAAGCCCGGTGAGCGAGCTCCCTGGTCCCTCCGCTCAGCCTTTCACCCTGGTGCGGGTGAACAAAGGCGACCGCTTGGGATGGGTGGGCCTGACCGACGGCACAAACGCTCACATCCTGCTGTTCACTGCCCGCGGCATGGCGATTCGCTTCAAGGAAGACGAAGTGCGACCCATGGGGTTGGTGGCAGCCGGCGTGAACGGCATCAAACTCGACGAAGGCGATTACCTGATCGGCGCCGAAATCCTTCCTGCCGAGGGCGACATCCTCCTACTAACCTCCGACGGCAAAGCCCGGCGCGTCTCCCCCAAAGAATTCCCCCTGCAAGGCCGATACGGCAAAGGAGTGCGCGCCTGGGAACTACCCCACCACGTCACCTTGGCTGGCGCCGTGTTAGGCAAACCCAACCAAGTAGCCATCATCCTGCTCAAAAAAGGCGCGCCCAAATCCACCCGCCTCGACGCTGTGGCCCTACGCAAGCGTTCCGCCATCCGCGGCGATCTCCTGCTCGAAGTGCGCCAGGAAGATGCCATCCTCGGCCTCGCCCTGCCCTGGACGGTGGATCGCTTCCTGAAAACCGACGGAAAAGACAAACCAGCCAAAAACAACCGCCAAACCGCCCGCCGCAAACGATGAACCGCCTCCCCTCCCCTCTCGATCGACCTGCGGTTCCCCTTCGGACCCTGATCGGGATCGGCCTACTTGGCGCGATCCTCCTCCTCGCCTGCGTTCCCCTCCCCACCTCAACGGCGACGCCTCCTCCCCTCATCCCATACCCGACCCGAACACCTACCCTCATCCCCACCATCGCCCTGCTCCCCACAATTTCCCTCTCGATCTCCCCCACACCCACCCCTTTCACCTACGTCGTCCAGCCTGGAGACACCATGAGCGCCATCGCTGCGCGCTTTGGCGTCTCGCTCGAAGCGCTGATGGCTGCCAACCCCACCGTGCTCCCCAACCTCCTCCCGATCGGCGCCACCCTGATCATCCCCACCGACCCAGACAACCCGGCCGGCCCAGCTCCCCCGACGCCGGCCCCCTTCACCATCTCCCAAGCGTCCTGCTACCCCCTTCCAGACGATAGCCTCTACTGCCTGGCCTTAGTCCAAAACGACGGCCCCCAAGCCCTAGAAAACCTCTCGGCACGCCTAGTTCTATTTACCCCCAACGGCCAATTCTTTGCCGAACAAACTGCCGTCTTGCCCTTCAACCGCCTCTCCCCTGGCATGGCATTGCCCATAGCGGCACTCTTCCCGTCGCCTCTTCCGCCCGACGTGCAGCTACGCCTACAACCCATTTCCGCTATCGCCCTGCCACCCGACGACCCTCGCTTTCTCGAGACCACCCTGAGCGATCTGACCACCCAGCCGGCCCCCGATGGCCGGACGGTTCGGATAAGCGGCCAGGTACTCCTGCCATCAATAGCGCAGTCCGTTTGGATAATCGCCATAGCCTACGACAAACACGATCGAGTAGTGGGCTTCCGCCGCTGGGAGCGCCAGGGGCCAATTCCCAGCGGCGCCCTCCCCTTCGTCCTGACCGTGGCTGGCTTTCGAGCGATAGGCCGAGTTAAAATCTTCGTAGAAGCCCAAGCCGAGTGACCGCCTTGCCTCACCCGGCCCAGCCAACGCTCTCCGTGCAAGTGTGATCCGTTCGCAGATATATTCGGTAAAATAGCGTTTGTTCTGTTGAATCGGCGTTGATGATTCGAGAATGGGATCGGTGTATCGCAGAGGGGCCGGCTGATACATTGGCGCTCTCATCCCTAGCGAATAGCGTTGACGCGGTTCTCTGCAAACCGATTGGAGAGCACAACATGGCCGGAAATCCCAGGCGCCCCGCCCAGCAAAACTCGGCATCGAAATTCCGCTGCAACCCACAGTACGGCATTATTCACTAACTTTGCACTTCTAGCTTCAGACCACCATATATGCTGGACTGAGCGGTCACCCAACGCCAGATATGGCACGGAAACCCAAAAGTGCAAACATCGTGATTATTCCAATCCTTTGGAGGCCAATATGAATTTAGCAATGTGGAAGAAAGCCCTTAACGTGATCCCAGAGGTGTCAAAAGAAGAATGGGATCGTCTGGATGTCATTTCGAAGTGGTTGATCTCCTCGCGAGCAGCTGTACTAGTGATGACATTTATCTCTGCTGCCTTGGCCGGGATTTTCGCTTGGCGCGATGGCTCATTCTCCTTCGCTCCATGGCTGATCCTAACCATTGGTCTAATCTTGGCTCATGCTTCGAACAACATTTTCAACGATTTCACCGATTACATCCGTGGCGTCGATAAGAACAATTATTTCCGCACAATATATGGTGCTCAACCGATCGCCTCAGGTTTAATGACCAAGCGTCAACACCTAACGTACTTCGGCGTCACTGGCTTACTGGCGCTTCTCTGCGGGCTTTACCTCGTGTTGATCAATGGTCATGACCCCCTGATCTGGACCTTGATTGGGCTAGGAGCTTTCTTTGTCCTGTTTTACACCTGGCCGTTAAAATATATCGCCCTTGGCGAATTGGCCGTGTTAATCGTTTGGGGGCCACTCATGATCGGAGGAGGCTATTATGTCCTGACCCACCGTTGGGACTGGAACGTGACCATGGCTAGCCTACCCTACGTGCTTGGTGTCACCACGGTCATCTTCGGAAAGCACATTGACAAATTATCGATTGACAAAGAGAAGAGAATTTATACCTTGCCGGTGGTGATCGGTGAGAAGGCTGCACGCTATGCAGTGTTGAGCATGATGATCCTCCCTTACTTCTTGACAGCCTACCTGATCACTATTAAGTTTTTCACACCGGTGATGGCCATCGTGGTGCTTGCCCTGCCGACACTGAAACAAGTTTTCCCAGCGTTCCTCAAGCCTAAACCCGAGACTTGCCCTCCCGGCTTTCCCGAAGGACAGGGAGGATGGCCGCTGTTCTTTGCCCCGCTAGCATTTTGGAACAACCGAAAATTCGGTACGCTATTTATGCTTGGCTTGATCGCAGATTCTATGCTACGAGTCGCTATGCCCTGGTTTTGGCGATGAGATCTGTGGGGCGATTTCGATGGAATGCCGGTCGGCAAGGCGGGGACAGGGTTGGCCAACCCCAAGAAACGTTTTTCGAAACCAAACACCTCCACGGCCATCAAGCACTTTGCCGTGGAGGTGTGTCGTCAGTTAGGCAATCTACTACGGGACAACGACTCGGAATTGCATCGAGCAAAAATTACGGCTTCCCACACGTATGACCCAAGTAGCGGAATAGGTGCCGGCGTTTGTAGGAGCAGTCATATCAGCCACCAAGTCGATCTGTTGCTGCGAACGGACATCTCTAGGAAGGTCATAGATGGGCTGGACATGGATTCGCGCTCCACTTTGATAACGATAGTCTACGCTATTGTGGTCCCAGGTTTTGTATCCTGTGTTGAGCACTTTCCAGACCACATTGAAATTTTTCCCCCTCGGCACACTTGCCCCAAGCGGTGGAGAGGTGCTAAGGACCACGCAAGCATAATCATCGGGATTTCCACCGCCTCCGCCTCCGCCGCCCCCTCCGCCCGATCCGCCGCCAGTGCCCCCGCCGGTGCCGCCGCCTGAGCCTCCTCCTGCTGGTATAGAGAAAACGATGATCGAGGTAGGCGTCAGGGTAACCGTAGGGGTAAGCGATGGGGTGAGGGTGGGAAGTGGCGAGGGCGTTGGAGTATATCGGTTGATGGCCAAGGCTGTGCCGGCTTGGGCAGCGCCATAGGTGGCGGCGATGATCGTCTCTACGGCGCCGGCGGGTTGGGTGGGCAACGGCGCTACAATAGGCAAAGCAGGAACGCAAGCCAATACAAAGACCACAGTCACACAGAGAAGGCCAATCAGCTTTTTTCGTTCCATGCTATCCCTCCAGAAAAATCGTTATCTCCACAAGATCTGCCCGGCTCCCTAGACAATCTCACCAACGCGACCGCAGGGCAAGAGAGTGATTCTCCTACGGCGTCATCCCTGGTTTGATGACCTTGATCTGGATATATGGCCTGCAGAATTTGACGCCATCGCCAATAATGGCCATTTGCACGGTAATCCAGATCGGCTGGTTGCCCTCAAAGTTCGGAGCGGTTAGCTCTACACCTAAGGTGACGATTTCGTTTGGCTTAACATCCTGGCCAATACCCACAGTCAATGGGGTCGGATTAGTGGTCAGATTCCAATTTGCAGAGTTATCCGAACGAACGACCTCGCTGATGGGCAACCAGGAATAGGTAGCGGCAGACCAAGTTTTCGTCCCGGTGTTCTTCAACGTCCACTTGACATCTAGCTTATCTCCCACCTTGAGAATAGTGGCGGGTGAACTGTCGCGCGGGACCTGATCAATCAACTGACAACGATAGCGGGGATCCGGTGTTGGCCCCCCTCCTCCACCACCAACAAACGGCGCGTTTGTCCCACCACTGAAGGGAGTAGGTGCAAACGGAGTTAAGGTGGGGAAGGGAGTCAGGGTAGGCAATGGCGTGTGGGTAGGCGTCGACGTGGGCAAGGGAGTATTGGTCGCCACAGGCTGGGCAGCTGCAGTGAGGACGTCGCGCGCCGCAATCGTTTGCGCTATTGAAGTTTCAATTTGCCGTGCAACCGCTTGGGGATCCGGTGTAACCGGTGCGGCAGGTGTACAAGCGGCGATAGCCATCGCAAGAGCGAGGAAAATGGATAGCAGATGGGGCAATCTCACTGTTTTTCTCCCTGTGGATTTTCCTCTTCTGTCTGCTCCTGGGTGCCAATGCCGAGAGGAATCCACTTGCGTTCGTCTTTGAGTCGATGCTGAATGCCGCCGCGGTCGTGGATCTGGTCAAATCCTTCAGGCTTGATGAACATCTGCTCGCCTTCCAGCAGGCCATGGATGCCAATTTGGCCAGGCTCGGGGCGCCTGTCGCCCTTGAACTTAGCCGCGCGGCTCGGATGATAGTCCGTCGGCTCCTCATAGGTCGTGATGTAGCCCTCATAGTTGCGCAACACCACCTTGTGATCGGACATACTCAAGAGGTAATTGGGCATGACCGGAATCTTGCCTCCGCCCCCTGGAGCATCAATCACATAGGTCGGGACCGCATACCCAGAGGTGTGGCCGCGCAATCCTTCGATAATTTCGATGCCTTTGGCAACCGGCGTGCGGAAGTGGCCCGCTCCTTCAACCAAGTCACACTGATAAAGGTAATATGGACGGACGCGAATGCGGACCAAATCGTGAACAAGCTTGCGCTGGATATGAACATTATCATTCACGCCGGCCAGCAGAACGGACTGGTTCCCGAGAGGGATGCCGGCCCTCGTTAAACGATCACAAGCTTCGGCCAGTTCCAAGCTGATCTCGTTCGGGTGATTCACATGGATGTTCATCCAGAGCGGATGGTACTTTGCCAACATATCACACAGCTCTTGGGTCACGCGCATCGGCAGAAAGACTGGCACGCGCGAGCCAATACGAACAATTTCGACGTGAGGGATCTCACGTAGACGGCTGAGAATCTGTTCTAGAATCTTGGGTGCTAACACGAGCGGATCGCCCCCAGAGAGCAACACGTCTCGGATCTGGGGGGTTCGCTTGATGTATTCAATTTGCATATCGAATTCCGTCTGTGAGAAGGTCTGGCTGGGATCGCCAACAATCCGGGAGCGCGTGCAATAGCGACAGTAGGACGCACACTGAGTGGTAACTAACATGAGTACCCGATCAGGATAGCGATGGACCAGGCCAGGAACAGGCGAATGGCGGTCTTCGGCTAGCGAGTCTTCCATCATGCCCGTGAAAGTCGTTAACTCCTCTGCGGTGGGGATGACTTGTCGCCGGATAGGATCCTCGGGATCGTTGGGGTCGATCAACGAGATGAAATAAGGGGTAATATCCACACGGAACAAGCCTTTGGTCTGCAAGGCTTTCCGTTCTGACTCGGTTAGGGGAATTACCTGCTCGATTTCTTCTGCGGTATTCAAGCGATGGCTGAGTTGCCAGCGCCAATCATTCCATTTTTCATCAGGGACATCGGTATAAATCGGGGCTCGTTTTGATACAAAGGGGGTAGGCATGGCTTTCTCCTCTCAAGAAATACAAGAACATCAGACAACGGACGAGAGACCAGAAACAGTAATATCAAACTCTGTCCGGCGGGTCGTGGTCAGAACGGAAAAAACCGGCAAAGTAAGACATCATGCCAGGATTGTAAAAGCAAACTGGATAGGGGTCAATGTCATTTTCTCGTGCTCGAGAAGCGATTAGGGTAGTACAATAGGGGGAGAAAGAATAAATGAAGACATGTCTCAAACCGCTATTGTGACCGACAGCACAGCCAGCATTCCAGAATCGATGTTAAGGGCCTTGAATATCCATACTGTGGCCTATTATATCCACCGGGGCAGTGAGGTGCTACGCGATCTAGTCACCATTCAACGAGAAGAGTTCTTGCACTGGTTGACCACGGCTACCACATTGCCTACAACAGCCAGCCCGGGTCCAGGGGACTACCTGGAGATGTACCGCACGTTAATTGCACAAGGGGTACGGAATATTCTCTCGATCCACATGACATCGGTGGGAAGCGGAGCCTACCAGGCGGCCTGTGTTGCACGCGACGGCTTGCGCGAGGAGGCCCCTGATGTGCGTATTGAAGTAATAGACACACGTAATGTTTCTCTATGCCAGGGATGGATGGCGATCGAGGCTGCCCGCAGAGTTTTAGAAGGACTATCCTTCGATGAGATCGTGGAACGCGTCAAACAGATGATCCCGATCACACAGATGATCCAGACCGCCGATACCTTGAAGTACCTTTACATGGGTGGTCGGATTGGAAAGGCGCAACACCTGGTGGGATCGCTCTTGCACATTCGACCGTTGATTAGAATGAAAGATGGCGTGATCGTCGCTCTGGGAAAGGCACATAGTCGTCTGCAAGCCTATATGGCTATAGCCAATATGATGGCCGAAACGATCGGCAAAGGTGCTGCAAAGGTGGCCTACGTTCACGCTGGCGCTTTGCAGGAAGCGGAAAAGATTCGCAACTTGGTAGAAGCTAAGGTCAACATCGTTGAGTCGTTTTTTGCAGAACTTTCTCCGGCTCTGGCGGTCCATACCGGACCTGGCACAGCAGGCGTGTGCTTTTTCCCGGTAAAAACGTAGTTCTCGGTTGAAAAACCATTCAAGCACGAAGCAGGATGGTTTAACTCAATCGAAATGAGAAGTCCACGATTTATTTTATGGATGGCCCAAACTTCAGCGTTTCCCGATTCCACCCCCCGGTTCCTGAGGAAAGCGAAGAGTTCGGTTTGGGAAGGCATTACTGAAGCAGCCATGGACGTTCTTGGCTGCCGCTCATCCTGTTCAAGATAGTCCCAGGTGGAGCGCGTTTTACGTGTAGCTGAGAAGTCTTTGGGTTGATAAGATAATGAAGCTTTCTTTTTGGCATAAGGTGCTATATGGATCGGGCGATTGGGGGCTTTCTTCCATGGGAATGTTGCGTTCGATCTTCTACGCCATCTATGTCACAGACGTAGTCGGCCTGGATCCAAGAATTGGTTCCTTGGCAGCCTTGATCGGGTTGATTTGGGATGGCATGAACGATCCATTGATAGGTATGTTCAGCGATCGAACGCACACTCGGTGGGGACGACGTTTGCCCTTTTTGCTCTGGTTTGGTATACCGTTCGGATTGTCGTTTGTCTTTCTGTGGTGGGCGCCGCCCTGGAAAAGCCAGATTGCCCTGGCCATGCACATCACCTTAGTGTTCATCGCCGCTGACACGTTATCCACGCTGATCTCGATCCCTTATCTCTCGCTCACCCCAGAACTGGTTGAGGACTATGACGAGCGCACTTTTCTGACCGGTTTTCGAAATTTTTTTCAATTGACCGCCGGTCTAACGGTGGTGGTTGCTGCGCCGATGATCGTGGACGCAGCATTGGCAGCCGGCCTCACTCAACAACAAGGCTTCTTGCTGGTAGGCAGTTTATTCGGTCTGCTGGCTATTCCTCCCTATCTCATCATGCCCCTAGTTTTTAAGGAGCGTTTGAAAAACAAGGCGCCCCAAGCCATCTCCTTGCCAGAGATGTTGCGAACCGCTTGGGCCAACAAGCCATTTCGAGTGGTCGCTGCGGTTCACACCTTGAACTGGTCGGCCGTGGATATGATGGCGGTCATGTTCCCCTACTTTGCTCTATACTGGCTCGCGGCCGGCGACCCCTTGACTACGGTAAACCTCTTTGGCTTCGGGCTCGCCCTTGAGTCGGCATTGCTCGGCGTCTTAATGATAGTCACCATTCTGTCCGTTCCTTTTTGGTTGTGGTTCTCCCGACGGACGAACAAGCGCCTCGCGTACATAAGCGGCGTTCTGTTCTGGGTGATCATTCAGCTAATGGTGTTCTCTGTCCAACCCGGAGAAATTGAAACCATGCTCTGGCTCTGTGCGCTTCTCGGGATCGGGCTTTCGGCCGGCTACGTTTTGCCGGATTCGATGCTGCCCGACATCATCGAATGGGACGAATTGCATACCCATCGCCGCCAAGAGGGGATCTATTATGGGGCCCGAGCGTTCATCCGTAAAATGAGCGGAGCCTTGACGGTAGCAGCGGCTCTCCAACTCCTCGGTTGGTCAGGTTATTCGGCCCCTCAGGGCGAAGAATTCGTATACAGTCAACCTGAAGCGGTCTTGACGATGATCCGTCTGCTGATCTCCCCGATCGGAGCGACGCTGCTGCTAGGCGCCGCGTTGTTTGCCTGGATGTATCCTCTCTCGCGCCAGAAACACGGTCGCTTGCGCCAATTGTTGGAGCGCAGGCGACGAATCACAGCATGACCACCTAAGATATAGCAAGCACACAGAATATCAGCGGCTTAGACGCGCCGCACCTTGGAGTTGTTTCACTTGGATGCCAATGGCGGGAACACGCACCGGTTGAGCGCCCATTGGAGAATATCCCCCCTGCCGCTTTTCGGGAATTTTAGGAAAAGGGCTAGGCAGCGCTGAGCCCCCTGTTGCTAGGGTGAATTGCGGACGACGACCAGCACAGTAGCTGTTTCCAACCGTTGATCGGCATAAACTACACTCAATTGAATAGCGTATAGGCCTTGTAGGCCGCTGGTATCCCAGTCGGCCAGTGAGCCATTGAAGACGGGCGTGGTGGCCTCAGCGATGCGCTGCCAACGCTGGGGATACAATCCCTGGCCAATTTGAACAAAATAGGAACGAAATCCACTTCCGGCCGCTGTACCGACAATAGGAACACGACCTTGCACTTCTGCAAACAAGCTCGGCGATGTGATGTTGGCATTGGGATTGGGAGGCGGCGGTTGGATGGCATCATACGTCTGTGGAGGAAGAGGCAAGCCGGCCTGGAACGCCCAGGGGCGGGCGCGTTCCGGGACATCTAGAAACACGCGCTCTTCCACAAGTTCTGGCGGCGTGAAGACGGTAGCCAACAGGCCAGTTTCACGGTTGACCGGGTAAGTCTGGAACAGGGTGTCGGCCTGAACCGGCTCGAAGCCGGCCAGAAACACTTCGCGCACGATGTTGGGACAATAGGGAGTGGGAAGCAGCCCTGAGGGATCACATACTTCCACCTCAACACTCCCTTCGGGAGGTAGCCAATCCTCAGCCGGCTGTGAGGCAGATGCCACCTGCATCAGGGCGGCCCAGAGCACGGCCGGCAGGCGAGGAGGGAGAGTAAGGGTCTCCTTCTCGGCTAGAGGAGCCAACTCTCCAACCCAGACGCCGACCAAACGGCTGGGGGTATAGCCGATCAGCCAAGCATCGGGGCCATTCGTCCAACCGCCCTTGATGGCCACGGGGCGCCCGATCTGGGTAGGATTGGGGTTGCCCCAAGAGGGCCAGCGGGCCGGCTCATCGCTCAGCACATCGTTGATCAGATACGCCAGAGGGGGAGCTACAATCGATTGGCTCAGGGGTTGCTTCCAATCTAACCAGAGAGCGCCATCAACAGTCTCAATACGCAGAATCAGAGACGGACGGATCGAATCCTGAAAGCGTTGGCCGTTGCGCGTGCCTAGGGTGGCCAGGATACCATAGGCCGAGGCGAGATCGAGCAGCGTCTGGGGGGAGGAATCGAAGAGAAAGGTTGCGCCCGGATCGAGGTCTAGGCCGAACGAGCGGGCTGTGTTGATCACATTCGGCCGTCCCATTTGATCGAGCACCTCCAGCGCCGGAGCGAGGTAATCGTTGGCCAGGGCGATGCGCAAACGCATCGGACCCTGGAAACGTCCATCGGTAGGAGTGAGATCGTCTCGCGGGATGTCCCATACCAATGAGGCCGGGCCAAGGCCACGCGTGAAGCCGGTCAGGTAAATGAACGGGGTGAGGAGAGTGCCGGCCGGGCGGCTGGGAAACACGCCGGCCATGGCCAAAATCTGCCCGCTGCCAGGGTCCAAGACAAGGACGCCTACCCCGGGCTGCAAGAGCGAGACAGGCGGGATGGCTGAGAGGTAGCGCGCCGCTTCGCAGGCGATCGGGGCAGCCGGCTCATTGACCAGACGAACAGTGTAAAGCTGGGTAAGGCAAATCGCCGACTGTTGTAGGTCATACTCCAAGGTGGTGATGATGTTCACGCCGCCGCGTTCGAGACGTTGCACGTCGTACACCGAGGCAAGTTGTCGGAGAAGCAAGGAAAAAAATTCCGGAGGCGTTGGGGGAGACGTTACAGGTGGTTCAAAAGAGATGGGCGGGACTTGCTCGATCAGGCCCAGGGCCTGCATGGACACTAAGAGTTCATGAGCACGCTGGGAAGCAGCTTGAGGAGCGTCCAGAGGATTCAAGCTCGGGACTTGAGCGGCGGCAGCCAGCAAGGCCGACTCGGTTAGCGTGAGCTCTTCGGCTGATTTTCCAAAATAAAAGCTCGCTGCAGCGCCTACTCCAAAGGCATAATTGCCGAAGTTGGCCGTGTTCAGATACCACTCCAAGATTTGCTCACGTCCAAAACGGGCTGTGATTTGCGCCGCCAACAGTCGCTCACGCAAGGCACGGCGCAAAGAAGGAGGTTCGTGGAACAGGAGAAAGTCGTAGGCCAGGGTCTGTGCGAGGGTGGGATGAGCGGAAGGATCGTCCAGCTCATCCAGCAAAAAGCCGGGATGGTGTGGGAAGCGCGGATCCAGGGCAACTTGAATGGCTTGTTGGAGCGGGACAGGGATACGGTTCAGAGGGATGTAGCGGCGAGGGGAATCGCTCGGGGCGAGGGTGAACAGCAGGTATTTGCCAGTGCGATCATAGAGGCGCGTGGGTTGAAGCAAGGCGCCCTGCGTTGGGTGAAGCAGCGTGGGCAGAAGGTCCGGCGAAGGTAAGTCACGGGTGAGTTCGGCGTAGCCAAAGGCCACGGTCAGAAGAGCTAGGGCGAGCAACGCCGAAGTAGTGTAGCCCACCCCAACGCCCAGGGCATGGCGATAGCGTTCAAGACGCCGCTGCGCAGTGCGGCGTTCGCGGCGACGATGAACGAGGGGGAGAAAAGGCATAGGGAGAACGATCAGGCGGAAGGGACGGGGATGCGGACGATAGCATCGGTCATCTTGACCACGCGGCTGACAGGCAGGACATCGTGCACGCGGACGATGTCAGCGCCGCGGGTGATGGCAACAGCAACGGCGGCAATCGTCCCCTCTAGGCGCTGGTCAGGAGGTAGGTTGAGGGTGTATCCGATGAATGATTTGCGCGAGGGACCGACCAGGATGGGAAAACCGAGGGCGCGAATCTCGTCCAGGCGACGGATCAGCTCCAGGTTTTGGGCAACGGTTTTGCCGAAACCGATGCCTGGATCGAGGATGATGTGTTCGTCGGGAATGCCGGCCCGGCGGGCGAGCGCAACTGATTCCATCAGCTCGCGCTTTACGTCTTCGATCAAGTCCTGATAGTCGGCACCCAGATAGGCGCTGCCCAAACGCTCGCGCACCTCGACATTGGCCGGATTGCTTCGATTGTGCATCAGGATGACTGGCGCTCGACGTTCAGCAGCCAGACGAGCCATGGCTGGATCGGCGCGCAGGCCCCACACATCGTTGATCAGGTGTGCGCCAGCCTGCAAGGCCGCCTCGGCGACCTCGGCTTTGTAGGTATCGATCGAGAGAACAGCTTGAGGGAATGCTTCGGCGATAGCCTGAATCGCCGGCACCACGCGCGCCTTCTCGGTAGCAGCATCCACTGGTTGTGAGCCGGGCCGAGTGGATTCCCCGCCGATGTCGAGGATATCACAGCCGGCCTCGAGAAAGGCGCGCGCCTGCTCTAGCGCCCGACGCTCAGGATCGCGATCGCCTTCCTGAGCCGAGAGCAGGCCATCCCCGGAGAACGAATCGGGCGTAACGTTGAGGATGCCCATCAGATAGGTGCGAGCCCCCCATTCGAAGGTCCGTTCGGCGATTCGTAAGGCTTTCATGGAATTTGATCGAGCGGTCGAGATAACCAGGCTTCGGCTTCGTTGATGTCGGTGAAGATCTTGATAGCAGCGGTGGTCTCGGCCGGCGCCAGCGCTGCCACGGTGCGTATTGCATCGGCGACCTGCTGATTGACCACCACGACCGCCAGGCGAATGTTGCGCGCTGCCGGATCGCTGTTCACCTCAATCGCTGCCTGAATGGCCTTTTCAGGGATCTCGGCAACAGCACGCAGATCGTATAGGTTACGCGTACGGCGATCGGAGCCAAGCAAATGCTCCAGAGCAAATTCTCGCCAAGCTTGGATGGTGGCGTCGGAGAGATCGGTGAAGGTCAAGGTCATGCCTCCGTCCTGGCGACGGGTGACATTGAGCCCAATGCCAGGAGAGGGAGTCCAATGTAACGGCTTGAGTTGAGTCATCGGCGCCTCCAGGGTAGGGATAACACAGGATGCAGCAGCGTTGTATGGAATTATAACCCAGGCGTCTCTCGCACCTCGAGCAGGATCCCCAAATCGGCCAAGGCAGCTGCAATCTTGGGAAGAGCTCGGACCGGAACGATCACCGCAGTGGGCCCGAGCGGCTCCCCAAGAAAGCGCGCAGCTTTGGAATTGCGCAGCTCTTCTAGGACCTCGGGGCGGGCCACACGCAACACGGTGTAGGTCTCCACCCGGGCTTCACTGCCAAACCTCTCCCAACGCTTGAGGGCTTTGATCAGAGACGGCGGCAGTTTGCCTTGGGTAGCTTTGGCCAACAGGGAGAGAAGTTGACCTGCCTTGAGCCCTTGCTCGGTGGCATGACGCAGGGAATGAGCGCTCACATAGTAGCGATATTCTTCTCGATGAGGTTCTTCCCACTCGCAGAAACGGGCAATCTGATAGCGAACGGCGCGTGAGGCATAGCGCGGCGCGATGATGCGACCATTGGATAGGACGGTAAAGCGGGCTTCTCCTTCGGGTGCGGTCGGCAAAGTCGTTCTCATGCGGAAGGCGGTGATCTCCTTATCGGGCTCAGGAGCGGCCAGGTCCACCAGGCCAAGGTGGTGCATGATCTGTATTAGGAAACGGATCAGAGCGCCTTCCACGGCATCCCAATAGGCAAAGCCACGGAGATATTGACCATCGGCCACACGTTTGATAAACCAAGAATCGTAATCCCCAGCTGGGCGCTGGAAGTCGGGATGGTGACGCTTGAGATCGCGCAAGAAGGCCGGCAAAGACCACCACTGATCGGGAGGGAGGGCCGTTAGGAAGGAGAGCAATGTGCGTCGGGTCTGGAGAGGATCGTTGGTCCACTCGCCTTCGCATTGGAGGGTGGGGATCAGGCGCAGTTCGTTGAAGGCGCGCGAGCTCTTCCAGGCTTCCGAGAGCAGGGCCAAGGCTGGCTGGCGTGGGGATTCCAGGAAGGTTTTGACGGCTTCGGGGCGCAAGGCATGCTTGGCGTTGATCAGGCCGGCGGCCTGAAGCAGGGCCGGCAGGGCCAAGCGCCCTTCGGTGCGCCAGAATGGCGAGAGGAAGGGCAAGTAGTCTCGGTTGCCGAGGCGCAGGGCAGCCAGCAAGGTGGTGGCATCGTCTAAAATATGATCGGCGGCTAGGATCTCGTGCGTTCGCTCGATGGGAGTGGCGGGCCGGCCAAACGGCTGTGCAGTCGCTTCCAATTGTGAAGGCAGGAGCGAAGCCAACAGAGCCAGTAAGTCATCGGGGAGGTAAGCGAATTCTTGCGGGCCGTTTTCGGCATCAAAGAAGGCACGGTAGAGCAGGCCGTGGTAGTAGAGGGTTTCCGTGGAAGAGATAGGATGACGATGAGGTTGTTCGCGATCGCGTCGGGCAGGACCCATCTCGCGCAGGGGACCGAAACGACGCGTAAACTCGGCCCAAGGAATGCGCCCGCCGGAGGCCACGAGCGACCGCAGGGCATAGCGCGCTTGGGAGGGGAGAAGGTCGAGGGTCTCGCCGAGCAGGTTCGGGGTTAAGAAGGAAGCGCTCAGCGTTTCGACCGCTGCCGGACGACCCGCAGGGGGCAGTTCCACCCCCCAACGTTCGGCCAGTAGGGAAAGGTGTCCGGCATCACACGAGAGAAGAGCCGCACGCAGATCGGGCATGGTTATCTGGAAAGGTCAATCGGATTCTAACCTTTCCAGGGTTCCTATGCAACTGCTGGACCACGTACCACCTGCAAGGCACTAGGCAACGCTTCGAACAGCAGACGACGCACGTTGGAACCAAATGAGGTGATGACTTCGCCATCGGCATGAATATACAGCGGACGATCCGACTCGAGGCGAATCTTCTTGAACGATTGCAGACGGATCGTCGGAAAGCGCAGATGGGTGCCTTTGATGAATTCGGGCAACAGGCGGAACATCATTGGCCGAGAGACCCGCTGAACGGTCAGGATTTGCATCACACCATCATCTAGCTTAGACTCGGGGGAAATCAGGAATCCGCCTCCTTCGCGCGGGCCGTTGCAGATGGTAGTCATTAGGACGCAATCGTCCCATGCCTCTCGATCGCTCTCGAAGCGGATGCAGGCGGGATGGTGATTGAGCAGGATGGTTTGGATCACGGCCGTCAGGTACATGAGAAAGCCCTTGACAATCGGCAATTGATGGGAACGGATGTTGACGATGGCATCAAAACCGATGCCAACGGTGTTATCGAAGTATTCCTGACGACCGCGAGTTTCATCGGTGAGTAAGCCGATGTCCACCGGCGAGGCCTGGCCGTTCAGAGCAAGGGCCAAAGCGCGCTCCGCTTGAGCAGGGATGCCCAGGGCATGGGCAAAATCATTGCCCGAGCCGATGGGGACGATGCCGAGCAAAGGGCGTCTTTCGGCAGGGATGCGCATCAAGCCATTGATCACCTCGTGGACGGTGCCATCGCCGCCCAAGGCGACGACTCGGTCGTAGCCTTCGCTCGCTGCTTGTCCGGCCAATTCCATGGCATGGGTGGGGTAGATCGTGTCGCTCCACGAAGCCTCACCGTCGAATTCCTCAACCACGGCTCGCAAGTCGTTTGCGATGCGCCGGGCGCGCCCCATGTCGGCCATGGGGTTGAAGATCAGTTTGACCTTTTTGGGCATGAAACCATCCTTGTTAAGAGCGATATAGAGTTTGTAGGTTATAACCCCATCGAGAGGAGAAAGGATTGGGCATATTGGATCAGGTATAAGCGCTTTTGGGTGCGCAGGTCAGAAGATCTCCCGACAAGTGTGTTAGAATGAAACAAAATGCCTTATTAGGAACAGGCTGACTGATATGAATCCAACTCTATCCCCTGCAACGCCTCTGCGACCCCGACGACGGGCCATCCTGGTCGGAGCGTCTAGCGGTTTGGGGGCCGCTTTGGCCCGCAAGTTGGCACGCGAGGGATGGACGATCGCATTGATCGCTCGGCGAGCCGAGCTTTTAGAACGCTTGCAAGCCGAGATCAATGCGGATGGTATCATACGTGCGCTCACTTATATACACGACGTAAAACGCCATGAACAGGTTACACCTCTGTTGCGACAGATCGTTGCCGATCTTGGGGGATTGGACCTGTTCATTTTCAACGCCGGCATCAACCTGCCTCCCGGCCTAGAAACGCTCAACGCCGAAACTGACTTGGAGATGATTGCGGTAAACTTATCCGGCGCCATTGCCTGGCTAGCGCCAGTTGCCAATCTATTCAAAGAAGCCGGGGAGGGGATGATCGTAGGCGTTTCTTCGGTAGCTGGCGATCGCGGGCGCTACGCCAACCCGGGCTATAATGCATCCAAAGCCGGCCTAACCGCTTATCTCGAGTCGCTGCGCAACCGCCTCTCGCGACACGGCGTACATGTGTTGACCGTGAAGCCCGGTTTTGTCGATACCGACATGCTGCGCGCTAGCCTTGGACCAAAACCCTTCACCATTTCGCCCGAACGCGCCGCTGAGGATATCTATCGAGCCATTCGTCAACGCAAGCAGGTGATCTATACTCATCCGATCTGGCGCTGGATCATGCTGGTTATCCGGCATATCCCATCATTTCTTTTCCGACGATTGCGCATCTAGCGCCGAAGGCGCTGACGCCTGCTTCATTGCCTCTTGCTTCTTTGCTACAATGACTCACTTTTCCATCTTCGAAAACTTCGGACACTCGCTGAAAGCTCAAGCGCATCGGATTGAAGCGCGCTCAGTAGAAGACGTTGAACGGGCGTTTCGCCTAGCGCGTCAATACGGACTCACAGTCACGGCTCGGGGCGCAGGGCGTAGCTACAACGATGCGGCCATGAACGGCGGCGGCATGGTGTTGGATTTCTCGGCCATGAACCGCATCTCGGAATGGGACCCGAAAACCGGTTTGGTGCGCTGTGAACCTGGGGTCACCATCCGCCAACTCTGGGAGCATGTCTTGCCCGATGGGTGGTGGCCGCCTGTGGTTTCGGGAACGATGACCACCACTTTGGGGGGCTGCCTAGCGGCTAACATTCATGGGAAGAACAACTTTCATATGGGGACCATCGGCGAGCATGTGGTGGAGTTCACGGCGCTGTTGCCCTGCGGCAATTTGGTCACTTGCTCCCCCCAGCAGAACGCCGAACTGTTTTATGCCATGATCGGCGGCTATGGTTTGTTGGGCGTTTTCTTGACCATTACGTTGCAAATGAAGCGGGTCTTCTCAGGCCTGTTAGAGGTGCATGCCTGGCCAACGTCTACCCTGGCCGACCACCTGAAAAGCTTAGAAGATCATGCGCCCGATTTCGATTATATTGTCGGCTGGCTGGATTGCATCACTATCGGCCATGGTCAGATCCATGCCGCCCGCCACCTGCACGACGGTGAGGATCCGGCACCTCAGCAGACGCTTTCGCTCGCCTATCAAACCTTGCCGAGCCGGCTGTTTGGCGTGATCCCGAAAAGGCCCTTGCACGTCTTGATTCGGCCCTTTATGAACAACCTGGGTATTTGGGGGATTAACACGGCGAAGTATTTGGTCAGCTTGCGACGTCACGTCTTCCGGCAGAGTCATGCGGCTTTTCATTTTTTGTTGGATTATGTGCCGAAGTGGGAATTGGCCTACGGAAGCGGCGGCCTAATCCAATACCAGAGCTTGCTGCCGAAGGAGACAGCGCTTCCGGTCTGGACCGAAATGTTGGCTCTCGCCAAACGACACGGCGTTCCTCCCTACCTGGGAGTGACCAAACGACATCGCCCCGATCCGTTCCTGCTGAGTCACGCCGTCGATGGGTTCTCTCTAGCGATGGATTTCAAGGTGACTGAGGCCAGGCGCCGGCGCTTGTGGCAGGTGTTGCAAGACTTTGACCGGATTGGGCTGGAGGCCGGCGGGCGGTTCTATTTCGTCAAGAATAGCGAGACAACCGCCGAGACTGCTCGCGCTTTCTACGGCAAAGAGAGGTTGTTGAAGTTCAAGCAACTCAAGCAACGCTGCGATCCAGATGGAATATTGCAGTCGGATTTGTATCGGCGCATCTTTGGGCCAGCACTGGCTTCTCTGGATGGTCAGGGATAATTTGTTGGCGAAGAGGGTTTGGCTGTGTTGAGCCGGCTAGAGGTGATTGACCTGGGCTTGATCGAATACGAGCGCGCCTGGGCACTGCAAGAGGCCTATGCGGCAGAGATCGCCGCCGGCCAGCGGCTGCCAACCTTACTGCTGCTGGAACATCCCCACACCTTCACTTTTGGCCGACGCGGCCAGCCCGAACACTTGCTCTGGTCGCCAGAGGAGCTGGAGCGGCGCGGCGTGACGGTGCACTGGGTGGACCGCGGCGGCGATGTGACGTATCACGGGCCGGGCCAGTTGGTCGGCTATCCCTTGCTGCCCTTGGAACGCATCGGGCCGGCTCACCTCGGCCGAACCGAAGCGAGAAGTGAGGCGGGAGCGGAGGCAACGCCTGTGGCGGATTACGTCGGGTATATCCGACGCCTCGAACGGGTTCTGATCCTCGCCCTGGAGCGTTTGGGGGTGAGGGCTGTGCAGCGGGCCGGCCTGAGCGGGGTCTGGCTGCCCCCTGAGGTGTGGGGCCGACGTCGAGATAGGCAAACCGCTTCAGGGGCCGGCATGGCCAAGATCGCTTCGATCGGGGTGAAAGTGGATGCGCAGGGGATCACCCGCCACGGGTTTGCTCTGAATGTCTGCCCTGACATGTCGTATTGGAAGGGAATTGTGGCCTGCGGGTTGCACGAGCCAATGGCCGCCCTGGCCGAGGTGATCTCGCCAGCCCTCTCCATGGAGCAAGTGAAAGCCCAAGTGGTAGCGGCATTTGGACAGGTGTTTGATATGCAACCTATGCTGGTCGAATCGACGGCCTAGGGGGTTTAGGACTTTCGTCGGATGAGCAGAAAATTGACGTTTCGGCGGCATCCCTGTTACACTGGGGCAAGAACGTATCTCTCGGGTCGGTGAGTCGCCGTGGGTGCGAGCAGGTGCGTTTAGGTTGGCAAATGTCTTAGGAGGTTAAGCGATGATCACTAAGTATCAATTCGTAATGCGTAGTGGGCCGACGGCGGGTGCTCTGTATCCGTTGGAGGGGGAAGCGATCTCCATCGGTCGAGACGCGTCGAGCACGATTCAGATCAATGATCCGGAGGTCTCTCGTCGCCACGCTCGCTTGCAATTTCAAGGGGGACGATATGTGATCGAGGATTTGGGTTCAACCAACGGCACCTATGTCAATGGACAGCGATTGATAGGGCCGTATGTGCTCAAGCCGGGGGACGTGGTTTCGCTAGGTGAAAATATCGTGCTGGCGTTTGAGGCTGTGGAGTTCGATCCTGGGGCAACTGTGGCCGTTCAACGAGCAGCGCCGCCTCCTCCGCTGCGTCCTATGGCTCCGCCCCCGGCGCCGGCCTACGTGGGACAAGTGCCGCCAGGGCCGGCCACGCCTACCCGCAGTATCAATCCGCTTCCGATCACCATCGGTGTGGGAGTGCTGGTGTTCCTATGCGCTTGTGTGATCTTCTTCTGGTGGGTGGACTCGGCCAATCTGTGGTGTACGTTCTTCCCGTTCCTAGGCGGGTGCCCCTAGGCTTCTCCACTCTAGGTGCGAAGAAAGGCCAAGCCTTAATCCAGAATATGGTGCTGTAGGTCCCAAAGGCGGCGATAGAGACCATTGCTGGCCAGCAGGTCGTCGTGATGGCCGCGCTCTACGATGCGACCGCGATCTAGGACCAAGATCTCGTCAACTCGATCCAGGCCAACCAGGCGATGGGTGATTAAGAGGGAGGTCTTCTGCTTCATCAAGGCGAAGAGGTTCTCTAACACCTGTTGTTCGGTCAGCGGGTCGAGGTTGGCGGTCGGCTCGTCTAGGATCAGGATAGGGGCGTTCTTGAGGATGGCGCGAGCGATGGCCAGCCGCTGACGCTCGCCGCCGGAAAGACGTAATCCTTGTTCGCCGATGCGCGTGTCGTAGCCATTGGGCAAGCTCACGATGAAGTCGTGAATCTGGGCTGCTCGAGCAGCAGCCTCGATCTCTTCTTGGGTCAACCGACGACGAGCTAGACGCAAATTGTCGCGAATGGAGGCGTTGAAGAAGTAGGCGTTTTGCGAGACGACGGCAATGTGAGCGCGAACGTGCTCCGGGTGGAGTTGGCGAATGGAACGACCACCCAAGTAGATGTCTCCGTCCTGGTATTCCCAGAAGCGCAGGATGAGATGGGCGATGGTGCTCTTGCCGGCGCCGCTCGGGCCGACGATGGCCAGGGAGCGACCGGGCGGCAGGTCAAAGGTCACATCTTGGACGGCAGGAGGAAGGGGGTCTCTCCCGTTGGGATTGGGGTAGGAAAAGGTCAGGTGGACGATCTGGAGGTGGGGAGGGATCGATTTGGACGCTAGCTCAGCAGGCGATTCAGGCGGCTCCTCAACGGCGGGACGGGTGTCTACTATTTCAAAGAGGCGCTGCGCCGCCCGCCGACAGGCATTCCACATCTGGGCCGCGGCCGGCAGCGGGGTGACGGCTTCAAACGAAGCCAGGGTGAGCAAGGCCAAGGCAGCCAGCATGGGGCCGGCGAGTTGACCGGCGCTGACCAGCGGGATGGAAAGCACCAGCACAATCCACAGCCCCAGGTTGGTAAGCAGGATAGAGAAGGCCGAATACAAGCCGGCTATGCGCGCCATGCGACGCTGGGCCTCGCCATAACGCCAGCCCAGCTCGGTCAGTTGGCTCAGGCGCTCGGCAGATCGGCGGAAAGCAATGAGATCGGCCATGCCTTGGATGCCATCCACCAGACGGGTATGTAGGTCGGCGCGCAGGGTGATGGTTTGGATGGCGGGGCGACGGCTAAGGACTTGGGAGAGGAGGGGGAGGATCACGCCCAGGGCCAGGAACACGGTCAGGTAGGCCGGACCCAGCGTGGGGGAGAAGGAACCGAGGAAGAGGGCGGTTCCCAAACCGACGATCAGCGCAGCGAGGGGCGGTGAAACGACGCGGACGTAGAAGTTTTCCAGCGTTTCTACATCGCCCACGATGCGGGCCAGCAGATCACCAGAGCGGAATTCCATCAATCGCGCCGGGGCCAACGGTTCCAGTTTTTCGTAAAACCAGACTCGCAAGCGAGCCAACAGGCGGAAGGTGACGTCGTGAGAGACCAGGCGCTCCAGGTAGCGCAGCAGGGCACGGCTTATACCAAAGAAACGCGTACCAACTACGGAGACGCCCAGATCAGCAACCGAGGTGACAATGGCTGCAGTGGAGATCAGCCAAGCGGAAGTGCCCATCAAAGCGACACTGGCGCCAACGGTGCCGGCACCCAGCAGCACCGAGAGGGCTACCCGTCCCCAGTGGCCCTGCAGGAAGGCTAGCAAGCGGGCCAGGATGGATGCGCCCCGATAGGGCAATGCGGTCGGCTCGGGAAAGCTCAAGACATCGGAGGCGGGAGAGGTGGCCGGCATAGGGATCGGGCCATCGGAGATCGGGCGTCCTTCGGCTTCGAAGCCGCTCTGATAGGTGCGCACCATGGCGGCATACAAGCCGTTTTGGGCCAGCAGGTGGCGATGGGTGCCTTGTTCGACCAGACGACCTTGGTCGAGCACAAGGATACGATCGGCTTGGAAGATGGTGTTCAGGCGATGGGCGATGGTGATCACGGTGCGCCCGCGGATCAGGCGGCGGGTGGATTCTTCGAGCAGGGCTTCGGTTTCGGGGTCTAGGCTGGAGGTGGGTTCGTCTAGGATGAGGATCGGTGCGTCGAGCAGGAAGGCACGCGCCAGGGCCAGGCGCTGGGCCTGGCCGGCCGAGAGGCGCGCTCCCCCTTCGCCGATCACGGTGTCGTATCCCTGGGGAAGGGTCTGGATGAAGTCGTGGAGGTGGGCGGAGCGTGCGGCAGCGATGACTTCTTGGAGCGAGGCTTCGGGACGGCCGAGTTTGATGTTGTTGGCAATGGTGTCATGGAAGAGGTAAGGGCGCTGCGGCACCCAGGCAATGGTCGGCCGATGATGTTGGGGAGGCGGGAAAGGTAGCAAGCGACCGTTTACGCTCAGAGAGAGACTCCCCGAGGTGGGATGCAGAAATCCCAACAGCAGGTTGACCAATGTGGATTTGCCGGCGCCGGTCTTGCCAACCAGAGCCAGGTGTTGATCGGATGGGATGCTCAGGGTTATTCCTTGCAGGGCCGGCGTGGTCTCTCCGGGGTAGGTGTAAGTGAGATCTTGGATGTGGATGGTGAAAGGGGTACTTTTGAGATCGGGGAGAGGGGAAGGGGCCTCTGGAACATCAGTAGAGGTGGGGGGCGGCGGCGCTGGAACGTCGAGGACTTCAAAGATGCGCCGGGCGGCGGTGACGCCCGACATGCCGGCGTGAAAGCGCGCCCCCAGAGCTCGCAGGGGCATGTAGAATTCGGGAGCCAACACCAACAGGAAGAGGGCCGGCTGGAATTCGATGAAGCCGTACAGCAGGCGGAAGCCGATCTCCACGGCAACGATGGCGGTGCTGATGGTGGCCAAGAGCTCCAACGCCAGCGCCGAGAGAAAGGTGACGCGCAATACGCCGAGGGTGGCCTGACGATACTGTTCGCTGGCCTGGGCGATGGTTTTGGTTTGTGCTTTGGAGCGACCGAATACCTTGAGGGTGGTCAAGCCCTGCAAACTATCCAGAAAGTGGGCGCTTAGCAGGCTGAGCTTTTCGTACTGGCGGTGGGTGATGGCTTCGGCGCCTTTGCCGATCATGATCATAAAGAAGGGGATCAGCGGCGCAGTCACCAGAAACACAAAGCCTGTCAACAGGTCAATCGGAAAGACCACGACCAGAATGGAGAACGGCACCAAGGCCGTGATCACTAGGTGGGGCAGGTATTGGCTGTAGTAGGCATCGAGGGCTTCGATGCCTTCTACTGCGGCGGTGGTCAGCTCGCCGGTGCGCTGGCCGCGGGTGTAGGCTGGCCCGAGGCGCAGCAGGTGGGCGAATAAGCGCTGGCGCAGGTCGGTCTTCACGCGGACGGCCACAACGTTGGCCGTCACTTCGCTGCCCCAGGTGAGGGCGGCGCGCAGGGCGATCAGGAACAGGAATCCAAGCAGGGCACGGCTCACCTGATCGAGGGCATGTCCTCTCAGAAAGACGTCATTGATAATGCGACTGAGCAGCCAAGCTTGGGCGATAGTCGCCAGGCCGGCTAGAAAGCTGCTCAGGATGGTCATCAAAAACGGGAGACGGGCATGACGAGCAAGAGCAATTAGACGACGGTGCATAGCCTAAAGTGTACCGATAAAAGAGAGGGATGGGAAGGGCAAACGAGAAGGGTTGAACGGCTTGCCCCTTCAACCCTTCACACAGGCCAAACGATGGAAGGGATTACTTCCACTTGCTCTGAACGGCTGCGATATACACTTTGATACTGAGGACGATAAAGCGCCAGAGCTGGTAGAGCTTGAAGCTCATCCAGAATTTTTCAGCTTTGGAGAATTCTTGCGACCCAGACATAGGATTCCTCTCTATTCAGGGATAAGTGTCCAGCCGGGTAGGCCTTTGAACTTCCAGATGAAGGTGTGGTGGAGCATGAACTTCATCCATGCGCCAGCCAAGCCCATCTCCAGATGGGAGATGAACAGATCGCGCCCATATTCGTTGTGGTACTTCTTGCGATTGGGAACCACCGGACGCATCACAATGGTGACAGCATTTCCATCCCACAGCGAGTCACCCATGGAGGCGATACAGGCGACAACCATCTCGCTCATGCGCTCTTCGTGGGTCATAGAGCCTTTTTCGATCAGGTCAATCACGTTCATGGCCACCACGCGCCCGATCATACCGCTCACCATGCCCGTGCGCGGGGGCGAAGCGGTGATCGCCAGGTTGTTCTTGTTGGTAAACGGTTTAGAGATAGGCCCAGGAGGTGCAAAGGCGATGCCGGCAGCAAAGATGTTGGGATAGTTGGGATTCTGGTAGCGGGCCGGCCAGGCTTCCGGAGTTTGGGCCAATTCCTCATAGGAGAGGCCATAGATCGCGTCTACCACCACAAAACCGGCTGGGTTGACCAATTTGCTCGAGACATCCGACCCATCCTTGCCGATATACTTGAAAGGCTGGCCCTTGAATTGGGGGATGAGCATGGCGAAGTCAAATTCGGTAACCCCTTCCTCGCCCTGATAGTTTTGCCAATAGATCTTGCCTTCTTCGACTTTGGTCACGCCGGTTTGCACTTGGTAGCGAATGCCGTGATCGTTGAACACAGAGCGAATGAATTCCTCACTGCGCAAGATATGGCCGTTGCGTTTGATCTGCACGCCGTTGACGCCGAAATCGCCCAGCTCCGGCTCGTTCGAAAGCCAGAGCAGATCGGCTTTATCGCGCAGACCTTTTTTGAGCAGATCTTTGTGGATATTGACGAGGTATTCAAAGGCTGCTCCCTGACAGGTAGCCAGAGGATGCCCCGTACCGACCACGATCTTGACCTTCTCCCCTTTGCGCATTCGCTCGCATAAGGCCAGGTAGGCATCGCGAGCTTTGACCGCATGGGGCAAGGTGCATATGGAATGGGTGTAACCGTTTTCCGGGCCCAGGCCAGGCGTGCCAGCGTAATTCAGGAAGGGGCCGCTGGCGATGATCAAATAATCGTAATCCAAGCGGACAGTTTGGCCGCTGCCGATTTCCGTTTCAATGATATATTGATCGCCTGGGTCGGGATGGATCTCGGTGACAGCAGCATGAACAAAGCGAATGTTTTTGCGATCATAGACCGGCTTGAGCTTAAAAATGGTCTGTTCCGGCTTCATGTGACCCATGCCGACCCAGACCCAGGATGGCACGTAACCGAACACATCCCGGTTGCTGACCACGGTGATCTCATGCTTCTTGCCGATCTTGCTGCCAAGATAAAGGGCCGCCGTTTGGCCGGCAAAACCTGAGCCAATCACAACTACTTTTGCCATTCGTATCTCCATAGATTGTGAAATAAGTAACAAGACGGAGGGCTTTGCCTCCGCCTTGTTTTGGACTAGTAAACCAAGTCCTTCTTCTCTACAGTGATCCGCTTACGGAACATGTAATAGGTCCATGCCTGATAGGCCAGCACAATCGGCACGAAGATCAGGGCAATGATCGTCATGGCCGTTAGGGTGTACTGGGACGAGGAGGCGTTGTAGATGGTCAGGTTCCATGCTGGCTTCAGGCTAGAGATCATTACCCGCGGGAACATCAGCATGAAGAAGGACACCTGAGTCAAGACGATGTAGGCCGAGACAGCGGCAAAGGCCCGTCCTTCGCGACGCTGGTTGATGAAGTAAATGGAAGAGACCAACGCTACCACAGAAAGGATGGGGATGATGCCCGGGTTGACGCCGATCTTGGTCAGGACGTCGGTGTAGACATAGGTACCGATGGTAAGCAAGATTACTGCAACCAAGGCAATCCAGTAGAGCTTCTTGGAGAGAGCATGAGCACGTTCACGTAGCTCGCCATCTAATTTGAGGGTCAAGAAATTGGCGCCGTGCAGCAGGAAGACCGCCACCGTGGCCAATCCGCCGATCAAGCCGTAGGGGTTAAGCAGGCTGATAGTGGTTACCAAGCCGTTCGGGCTGACATAGTTCATGTTGGCATCAATCGGAACGCCTTTGGCCAGGTTGGCAAACGCTGTGCCGAGCAACAGGGCCGCCAGGAAGGAACCGATGGCGATCATCCAATCGAAGCGATTGCGCCATTTCGGATCGGGGCTTTTCGAGCGATACTCGAACGAAACGCCGCGCAGGATCAGACCCACCAGCAGGAGGAAGAGGGGCAGGTAGAAGCCACTGAACATGGTGGCGTACCAGTGGGGGAAGGCGGCAAAGGTTGCCCCGCCGGCCGTCAGCAACCATACCTCGTTCCCATCCCAAAATGTGCCGATGGTGTTGATGATCGCCCGACGCTCCTCATCCTTTTTACCGAGGAAGGGCAGGAGCATACCCACCCCGAAGTCAAAGCCCTCAAGGAAGTAGAAGCCAATCCACAGAATGGCGATCAGGATGAACCACAAGGTTTGGAGAAATTCATAGGACATGGTGAGCCTCCATATTAGTCATCTGCCCCAACCGGGGAGAGCGCGACGTCCACCGATTCATGCATGGCGGCTTCTGGGCCGGCCAGAGCGTATTTCTTCATCAGTCGGAACATGATCACGGCCAACGAACCGTACACCAAGGTGTAGCCGATCAGCGAGATCCAGAGATCGGCCACCGTCAGGTTGGGCGAGATGGCGTCTTCCACCTTGAGCAAACCATACACCACCCAGGGCTGGCGCCCCATTTCGGTCAGGATCCAACCGCTCATGCCGGCCAAGTAGGGCATCGCCACCGCCCAGGGCAACCACTTGAAGCCCGGCCGGTTCTCATATCCCTCACGGCGCATTGCAAGCAGAATCCAGGCAGAGACTCCCATCATGATGAAACCAAACACCATCATGATGCGGAACGTCCAGTAGGTGACCACCATCAACGGGATGTAATTGCCGGGCCCATACTGAGCTTCATACTGAGCCTGCAGCTCGTTGACTCCTTTCACCTCGCAGTCAAAGTTGTTGCAGGCCAAGAAGCTCATCAGGTAGGGAATGCGGATTGACCACACCTCGCGCCGGCCGCTGAGGTCGCCGATGGTGAGCAACGAGAAGGAGGCCGGCTGTTCGGTCTCCCAGATGGCCTCCAGGGCAGCCAACTTCATGGGCTGCTGTTCATACATCAACTGACCCATCGTATGCCCACCCAGGAAGACGATGATGCTGGCGATCAGCCCCACCCAAGCGCCGATGCGCAGCGAGCGGCGGAAAAAGTCCACATTCTGCTTGCGCAGCAGATGATAGGCGCTCACGCTGATGATCAGGAAGGCGGCAGTCACCAACCCGACGGCCAGCGTATGCCAGATGAAGGTCCAGGCTTTTGAGTTACCGATCAGAGCAAAGAAATCCACCAATTCAGCGCGACCGGTTGCCTCGTTGAGCACATACCCCACCGGATGCTGCATCCAGCCGTTGGCAATCAGAATCCAGATCGCCGAGAGGTTGGAGCCGATAGCCACCAGCCAGATCGAAGCCAGATGTACCTTTTCAGGGATACGCCCTTCCCCGAAAATCCACACCCCTAGGAAGGTAGACTCCATGAAGAAGGCCAGCAGCGCTTCGATGGCCAGCGGTGCACCGAAAATGTCACCCACGTATCGCGAATAGCCCGACCAGTTCATGCCGAACTGAAACTCCATCACGATACCGGTGACCACGCCCATGGCGAAGTTGATCAGCAACAACTTTCCCCAAAACTTCGCCATCTTGCGCCAGGTCTCATCCCGCGTTTGGTAGTAGCGAGTCTGCATATAGGCCACAAACCAGCCCATGCCTAGGGTGAGCGGGACAAAGAGCCAGTGATAGATGCTAGTGAGAGCAAATTGCCATTGAGATAGAAGGGTTGGGTTCATATGCACTCCTTATTGGGAAGAGGTTGAAACGAATGAAAGCCGAAATTATGCAGGATGAGGAACGGTTGCATCCTTTGTTAAGTCCTCAAACGTAATTGACGCTAGTTCGCGCATCATCGCTATCTGGGCGCGCATCCATTTAGGACGCACCGGACATTCAGCGCGAAAAGGGCAGTCATCTTCGCCGTGCGATTCCATACACTCCGAAAGCTGGATCGGCCCTTCAAAGGCTTGGACGACATCCCACAGGCTGATCTTATTGGGCGGACGGGAAAGTTCCAGCCCACCCTCGCGCCCAGGAAAAGTGCGAATCAAACCGACCAGAGCTAATTGAGCCACAATCCGTGCTAGGAATGCCTTAGGGATCAACATTTGACGTTGAATTTCGCCGGAAGATAACCGTGTGCCGATGGGTTGCCTGGCTAAAGCCAAGATCACGCGCACCGCATAGTCGGTTTGGCGATTAATTTGGAGCATTTTCTATCTCTATTACCTTTATTACATCAGTAAACGATTACTTTCATTGTAATGATTTTGTGTAAGAGAAGCATATGACATGTGTCACATTTTGCTTATCAAAACGTCATAACCTTGCTCAGGCTGGGACGGCCCTCTGGCTTTTTTACGACCGAGACCGCAGAGGAGACAGAGTCCTTTTTGATGGGTATCTCTGCGCTCTCTGCGCTCTCGGCGGTTGACTCTTGCAAGGGGCTCACACAAGCAAAGCCCTTGGCCCATTTCGCAGCCAGACCGTCAGAAACCTCGATCTTTGTGGTAGTATAATCGCGGCATTGCCCATTGTGCGGAAATTCCGGAACCCGATCGAGATCGCCATCGTCTCTTGAGTAACACTCGAATCCCACGTCTACCGAGGAGGCTTATGATGCGCATCCTTTCCTTGATCCTACTCGCTTCGTTTGCGCTGGCCGCTTGTCAACCGTTCCCATCGCCACCTACCCCTACCCAGGGGCCAGATATAGCCGCAACCCAGACCCAAATCGGCACATCTGTTGCCCAAACGCTCACCGCCGTTTTCGAGACCCAGGTAGCGGCATACACGCCAACGCCCGAAGACACCCCCACCCCAATTCCCACGGCTACCTTGACCCCCTTCCCTACCTTCACCCCTTTCCCCACAGCTACTCCGTATCGCCCGCCGGCTGTCACTCCGACTATCCCACGCCCTTACGCCTGCCTCGTCATAAACAAATCGCCGGCTGACAACACCGTCTTCAACAAGAACGCCGACTTCGACATCAAATTCTGGCTGAAAAACGTGGGCACCAAAAAGTGGGATGACGGCATTGACCTGCTCTATGATAGCGGCACAAACTTCCTCACCAATCCGAATTTTCGTTACGAATTGCCTGAAGTCGACCCTGGAGAGACGGTCGGGCCGTTTGTCTTCGACGCCAAGGCTCCGAACAAAGCCGGCACCTACACCATGACGTTCAAACTACAAGGTGGCTTCTGCCAACCATACATCCGAATCGAAGTCAAGTGAGGCTGGGCTTGTTCAATAAGTCTCTTTGGATGGTACGAACTGTCTCTAGAAGAGCCACAAGCAGGCTGTTTGACCCTTGAATCAGCGGCTGATTCCATCGCTGATCCCCTCCTATGCCTGCTCCACTGGGCTCTCCTTTCGCACCAAGGGTACTTGTTGAACAAGCCCAGTGAAATTTGATCGCTCTATCTCACCCCAAGGAGCTTTTCTATGTCTACCCTTCCCCATTGGGATATGAGCAACGTATATCCGTCCCTTGAATCCAAAGCGTTCAAGGCAGCCACAAAGAAATATACCGCTCTGCTCGATGAACTTGAATCATCCTTGGACCAACTTGTTCGAAAAGCCAGCTCCAAGACATCCCCCAAACGCCTCGGTCAATTTATCGGAGAGACCGTTGACCGCTTCAACGAGATCTACGAGCTGGGTGGCACCTTGAACGCTTACGTGTACGCCTTTGTCACCACCGATTCGCGCGATCGGCTAGCCATGCGCACCCTGTCCCAACTCGAACAAATACAAGTGCGACAGCACATACTGGGCACGCGCTTTCAGGCTTGGCTAGGCAAGCTCGGCAAGACTACCTTGAAAAAGGCGATCCCGTTTCATCCATCAGCCCAATCGCACGCCTTCATCCTTCAGGAGATGGCAGAGCAAGCTCAATACCTGATGAGCGAAGCCGAAGAGTCGCTGGCTGCCGCGCTGACCTTGAGCGGTGGAAACGCCTTTGGCAAACTGCAAGGAACCGTTACCTCGCAACTCACGGTCGAGTTTGAGCTAGAGGGTCAGGTGAAGAAACTGCCCATGCCGGCCCTGATCAACCTCCGTTCTCACCCCGACGAATCCGTCCGCCATCGCGCCTACGAAGCCGAAAACCAAGTCTGGGAATCCGTCAAAGAAATCTTGGCAGCCTGTCTGAACGGCGTCAAGGGCGAGACCATCACCCTCAACCGCCGTCGTGGTCGAGAAGATGCCCTTCATTCAGCGCTCGACGCCGCCCGTATTGACCGTCAGACGCTGGACGTCATGTTGCGGGCCATGCGCGAGTCCTTCCCCACATTCCGCCGCTACTTTCACAGCAAAGCCCAAAAACTCGCTAAAGAAAAACTGGCCTGGTGGGACCTATTCGCCCCCACCGGCAAGGTCGACAAGGTGTACTCCTTTGAGGAAGCACGGGACCTGATCTTGGAAACCTTTGGTTCATTCTCCTCCGATCTGCGAGACATGGCTCAAACGGCCTTCGACCGCCGCTGGATTGACGCCGAACAGCGCGAAGGCAAGCGCGGCGGTGCGTTTTGCATGGACGTTCCAGCGGTCAAAGAGAGCCGCATCCTCGCCAATTACGACGGTTCGTTTGAACAGGTGAGCACCCTGGCTCACGAGCTTGGCCACGCCTACCACAATCACTGTGCCCATCAGGCCGGCAAGACCGAGATGCAACAGTTCACGCCGATGACCCTGGCCGAGACCGCCTCCATCCTCTGCGAAACCATCGTCACCGAAGCCTTGCTGGCTCGAGCCAGCGATCCAAAGGAACAGCTAGCCATCCTGGAATTGCAGCTGATCAATGCCTCCCAGGTGATCGTGGATATTTACTCCCGCTTCCTCTTTGAAAAAGAAGTCTTCGAGCGTCGCGAGAAGGCAGAACTCTCGGCCGATGAATTCTGCGAGATCATGGAACGCGCTCAGAAGGCCACCTACGGCGACGGACTCGACGAGCGCTACCTGCAGAAATTCATGTGGACCTGGAAGCCGCACTACTACGAACCGCGTCTCTCCTTCTACAATTTCCCCTACGCTTTTGGCCTGCTCTTCGGACTTGGCCTGTATGCCATCTACCAACAACGAGGTTCGGCATTCATCCCAGAATACAAAAACTTGTTGGCCTCCACGGGCGAGGCTTCGGCGGCCGATCTGGCCGCTCGGTTTGGGATCGACATTCGCAAGAAGAAATTCTGGAAAGACAGCTTGACCATCATCGGCCGTCAAATTGACCGCTACTGCGAACTTTCTTAGAGGTTAGCCTGATGACAAGACGAACCACCCTGCTCCTGTTCCTTGCCTTGACGATCGGATTGACAGCCTGTGCACCGACGGCGTCTTCCCCTACGGCGTCGCCAGCGCCGGCTCAACCATCCGCTTCAGCTTTGCCGCGCAGCGAAGCTGAGATCCCGCGGGTGAGTGTAGAAGAAGCCAAAGCCGCCCTCGATGCCGGCCTGGCCATCTTGGTAGATGTGCGCAGCGCCGACGCCTTTGCGGCCGGCCACCTCCCCGGTGCCAAATCCATCCCCCTCTCAGAAATCGAACGAGATCCCAGCAGCGTCCCCCTAAGCCGAAATCGCTGGATCATCACTTACTGTGCTTGACCCGATGAACGATTGAGCGCCCGTGCGGCGTTCCTCCTGCTCCAACATGGGTTTGTCAAAGTGACCCCGATGCTCGGCGGCCTCTGGGCCTGGCTGGATGCCGGATACCCAATCGAACGCTGAAAAAAGCCATGGAACCTCGTGTTACCCCCTGGGATCAACCCACCCCTCCCACCGAAGCCGATCTGCGCCACCGTTTTTCCCAAGAAGGCCTATCTTACCTGGCCTGGTCAAACGGGCCTTATGACACCTACCCCCCTCATTGGCACGAGTATCACAAGGTGATTTACGTGTTGCAAGGGTCAATCACCTTCCAAGTACCTGAGCTAGGACAAGAGTACACCCTAAAAGCCGGCGACCGGCTCGACCTGCCGGCCGGCACCCTGCACGCTGCCGAAGTAGGCCCACAGGGCGTGGTTTGTCTAGAGGCCCATAAACTGGCGCAAGGCTAAGTCTGCTTCGGTTGAACAACCCCAAACTCCCAGCGAACAGCGCTGCCCATCGGCTGCGTCTTTCCATCCCCCTGCCGGCTAAGAGGCAACAAGACGTGGAACTGGCTGCCCGGCAAACGTTCCTCGTCGTATCCCTCACTTTCTACCCAAATGCGCCCACCGTGCGCCTCCACGATACCTTTGGACAAGGCCAAGCCTAGCCCGATTCCCCCGCCTTTGAAGCGACTCTTGCTTGTAGAGTGCCGATCCAGATCGCCCGGTTGATAAAACTTGGTGAAAATCAGATCGCGAAAATCGGGATCCACGCCCACACCGGTATCGTTCACAACGATCTCCACGCCGCCGTCCGGTAGATCGTTGCGATTGGGCGGAACCAGCCGGCCGGTGATTTCAATCCGTCCCCCGTTTGGGGTGAACTTGATGGCGTTGTTCACCAAATGCAGAAAAACCTTGTACAAAATGTTCGGATCGGCCCGGATCAACGGCAGAGCAGGGATATCAACAATGAGGGCCAGTTGTCGGTCGGCCAGAAGCTTTCTCAAGTCCAAGCAGGCATTGCGCACCAGCAGCGCCGTATCCACCGGCTGCAAATATAGCTGCAGCGCGCGCGCGTCGATCTGAGCGAGGTCAAACATCGAATCCATGATCTCATGCAGGCGCAAGGTGCTCTTATGAAGGGCGGCGATCATCGGTTTCAAACTTTCATCCAGACTCGGATGTTCTGAGAGCATCTCGATATAGCCGCGCATCACCGTGAGCGGCGTACGCAACTCATGCGAAGCAATCGAAATAAAATCGCTCTTGGTTCGATCCAACTGTTCCAGGTCACGATTGGCCTTATCCAAATCTCGGTACGCCTGCGTCAATCGCTGGTTAAGCTTCACCAGATGGTCCACCAAGCGAGCGTTCTCCAGCGCTACCGCCGTCTGATTGGCTAGAGCGGCGACGGTGACCAGATCATCTTCACTGAAGCGCTGCCCTGAGAGCTTTGCGCCCAGCGCCAACAACCCAATCCAGCGACGATTAGCGAAGATCGGTGCGTAGACCTCAGCGTCCAAACGGCTGAACCATTGGCGCTCCTGGAAACCCACTTCTTGGAACTTAGGCAGCAAATCCAAATCGAATTGCAACAACAGTTTCTGCTCACGCGCTAGGTGAACGGCAATCGGGTGGTCCTCGGCTAGGACAAGTGGAGGGATAGAGCGCTCCTGCTCTGAGCGAACTGCGCGCAAGCGATAGGCGCGACGACCATCGGGCATGGTTTCCGTGTCCACCAAGAAGAGAAAACCACGCCGCAGTTCCATCTCCTCTAAAATCAGGCCCATGGCCACGTTAGCCAAGCGTTGAACATCCAGGATGTTGCTGATCGACTCGCTATACTGACGCAACATTCGGCCGGCGTCGGTGATCTGAATATCCAACAGATCGTCCACCACGCGCTGCACTACCCCCAACATCGGGGTGAAGAGCATGGCCAACAAAATCGCAGTCATAGCACCGGTGATCAAAGGATTGTAATTTGGCAAAGCTCGAAAGAGCGGTTGAACCCCCAGCGTACTAATCAAGTAGAAAATCACGATCAACGAAGTTGTAACGACATAGATCAAGATGCGGCGCAATAGCAAGCGTGAATCGGGCAAATGATGGTTCAACGTCACATAGGCTATCAATGCAGCGCCCGCTAAGCGCAGTGGTGCTCCGACCACCGGCAAATAAGCAAACAAGAGCAGATCGTTAACGCTTATCAGGATCGCAATCGGAATCCAATACGAAATCCGATTGCGATGAGATGGTTGACGCAGATAGTGCTGTGCAGTAAGAAAATGAACGATTGTCCCCGCCATGAAGATGAGCCATCCCAACAGGCTCCATCCCAATGTCAGACCCTCGCGCGGCAGCATCACCCGACCGTTGGTCCAAATCACCTCCGGCAAGGGCAACACGTCCAAGGTCAAGATCGCCAGGATCAACGCCCAAGACGCGCCCACCCACAGCCAAAGCCACCCCTCCAAACGCAAAAAAGCGCGCACGATCAAAATCAACAAGAATGACAGGAAAAACGCACCGAAGGTTTGGACGGCGACAAAATCGCTTACCCCCATACGTGGGATCACATCGCCGCGCCAAAGCGCTTCCACTCCCTGCAACAGCATGGCTGCTGCCAGATAAACAACGATCAACCACGCCGCCAGCTCCTGATCGCTACGGCGACGGATGGCCCACACCAACAGTGCAACATACAACGCAACGCCAACGAGCGTACCCAAGAAAGCCAAAAACTGTGGCGTAAAAGCGGGCATCTTAAGAACTCACCTTACGCAGTTGGAGTAAACTTGGTGCATGAAAAACGGCAAACTCTTTGACCTGTACAGCGATTATCTGATAAGCGCCTTCGGGCAAACCACGGCGACCGGGCTGTCTGCACTG
>Ga0116210_1000215_pt1 | contig 62596 bp, 62 predicted proteins | sample TshhotsprinmetaG_FD_94483 | JGI IMG/M metagenome (GOLD analysis project Ga0116210, IMG submission 94483) | Hot spring microbial communities from South Africa to study Microbial Dark Matter (Phase II) - Tshipise hot spring metaG | ecosystem: Environmental > Aquatic > Thermal springs > Hot... | reverse complement strand
TTTTTTTGTTAATATTTTGAAAATTAGTGCCTAAAATTCAAAACTAACTCCAATGCTTGGCAGCACTCCTATCGAACGACCATATTCTACTTTATTTTCTTTACTATTCCAACGCATATTAGAAACATTTTTTCTTCCATAGATGTTTTGGATATCTAAATAAGTAATTAATGTATATTTTGTGAAATTCCAACGTTTATCAGCGCGGAAATCTAAAGCATGGAATATAGACAAACGCTTTCCTAAATTATAATTCTCCCAATCTCTTAGACCGCTTGGTAAAAATGCGGTGGTTGGTTGTCCTGATGCTATTCGAAACTTAGAACTTAATTCCCATTCTTGATTTATTCTATATCCTGCTGCAACATTTAAAATCACTCTGCTATCGTAGTTGCTTGGACGGTATCCACCTTTGAGAGACTTGAATTTACTCTCACTCAAAGTGAAGCTTAGCAATCCATATAGTGGAAGTTCACTTAATTTTTTCTGGATAAAAATTTCAAAGCCTCTTGAATATCCTTTGCCTTGACTAACCAGAGGTTCGAGACCGAATGGAATATCATTGCTAATATCATCAAATCCTGTTGGTGCAAGAACAGCATAAGGCCTCCACAAACGTGCCGGATAATTGGAATACCATTTGTGATAGACTTCAACTTGTACTTTTACATCTTCAAGCGGTGTATGGTCGTAAGCAAGAACTACTTGGTCTGATTGTATAGCTTTAAGTTGCCCGTTTTGCGGTGCTCCAATAAGCCAAATTTTAGATGGGGATTGGAAATATCTACCACCGCTTACACTTATTGCTGAGACAGGATTTATCTGATAAAAGACAGAAATTCGAGGAGAAAACAGCCATTTTTTTTCTACATAATTAATATATTCTAATCGTCCGCCTAATGTTAATTTGTGCTGTCCAATTCCTTGTGTGTAGCTAAAATAAGAAGAATTTTGGTAAGTTTTGAAAGTTGTGTCAATTGATAATTCTTGTGGAATTCCATTTTCATCTGTTCTGAAAAATCCAGCAACAAAGACGTCATATTTCAATTTTGTTGCCCATTTAAGTTGATTTCCAAAAGTAATCTGTCCGGTATTTGTTACCATTAAATCAACGTCCGTTCTTAATGATGTTTCAGCTTCGCGCGAATCATTTTGTAAAATTTTGTTCAAATTTATATCATTTTGAAACGTTGAATAATCAGTCAAAGTTTGTCCCAATGTTACAGTGGAAAATCCATTTTCAAATAAGTGTTTCCAAGTAAGACCAGAAAAATACTGTTTTTGAGTAGGAACTGCAACACGACTATTTTCAAATCTATTTTCTTCATCATCGTTATTCAATTTTACAGATCCAATTGCACCAATTGTTAAAAAAGATAGAGTATTAGAACTATTTAACCTTTGATTAAATTTAGCGTGAAAATCCCAATATTCTGGAATGAATGCAAAGCCAGCTGCCTCAAATATGAAATCAAGATATGAACGCCTCGCACTAAATAGAAATGACCCGTTTTCGTTTGTTGGCCCTTCTAAATTTAATCCAAATCCTGTCGCAGATAATGTTGCCTTTCCTCCAAATTGATTTTCATTTCCATTTCTTAAACTAATGTTAGTTATCGACGATACTTTGTCGCCATATTTTGCACCAAATGCACCAGCAGAAAATGATACTTCTCGAATAAAATCAATATTTATTATTGATAATGGCCCCCCGCCAGTTCCTTGCGAACCAAAATGATTTATATTCGGAACTTCAATATTATCAACAACATAAAGATTTTCGAATGGTGCTCCGCCACGCACTATTAAATCATTTCTACCTGCTGAAGTAATTGCCACACCAGGCAATAATTGAGTTGCCCGCAAAACATCTTCCTGAACACCCGGTGCTCGCCGAATATCTTCCGAATTTAGTGTCTGCGTGCTTGTAACTGTTTCTGCTTTTTTTATAAAGTAGCTCGAACGTACTTCTGCACCCTCGAGTCGAATGACACTTTCAGTTAGGTAGATTTCTAAATTTACTATTTTACCAGAGGTAATGCTTGTATTAGCATTTACATAAGTTTCATATCCAACGTAACTAAACTGTAGTGCATAAATACCAGGTGGTATATTACTAATTGTAAATGTGCCATTTCCACGAGTTATTGCTCCTAAACTTGTTCCAAGAACCCTAACAGTTACTCCAACAAGAGGTTTTTCATTCATTCGTGATAATACTCGTCCTGAAAGTGTTCCTGTTGGCTGCTGGTTTGCTGATGTATTATTAGTTAAAATGAAGAGAGTTAGCGCAAGAAATAAAATTATGTTTTTCATAAAAATACAATTTAATGTTAGACATTTATTTAATTGTTTAATGGTGACGAATGAAAAATACGACAATTTTAATCGCATCTAAAAAAATATTTAGCATCACTAAATTAATAAATAATTTTTGGGGTTGCTTTATATTGCTTAATTTTGCGTTGATTTATTGTTGATACGGTAAATAAATGAATAATATTAATAGATTGGAAACTGAAAACATTGATTCACTGATTTGGAAGTTCTCACTCCCTGCAATTGTTGGAATGGTTGCTAATGCTTCATATAATGTTGTCGATAGGATTTTTGTTGGTCAAGGGGTTGGTTCTAACGCTATTTCTGCAATTACAATGACATTTCCATTGCTAATGTTCACTTTTTCTTTTGCTATGTTATTTGGGATTGGAGCAGGTGCTGTTGTTTCTCTAAAGCTTGGTGAAAAGCAGAAAAATATGGCAGAAAAAGCTTTGGGAAATGCTGTTTTTTTAAGTATTTCGACTTCGTTAGTATTATCATTTCTATATTATTTCTTCCTTGAACTAATTATGCGATTTCTGGGGGCTAAGGGAGAAATTCTTACGCTTTCAGCAGACTATCTTCGAATTGTAATTTGGGGGATAATATTCCAAATAGTGGCTTTTGTCTTAAATGCAATTATTCGCGGAGAAGGGAATCCAAGAATAGCAATGTTTACGATGATTATTGGAGCGATCGGCAATATGATTTTAGATCCAATTTTTATTTTTGGGTTTCGCTGGGGAATAAAAGGCGCGGCTTTTGCGACTGTTCTTGCTCAAATTATTTCTGCGATTTGGGTATTGGTTTATTTCTTGAACCAAAAGAGCTATCTAAAACTCTACTTTAAAAATATTCATCTTGATAAAACTATTTCTAAACAAATAGTCGGGATTGGTTTTTCTCCTTTTATTATGCACATTGCTTCAAGTGGAATATTTATTTTGTTAAATAGTAGTTTTCTCTATTATGGTGGTTCTACTGCTGTTGCAGCTATGGGAATTATCAATAGTACCGTTATGTTTATTTTAATGCCAGTATTTGGCTTAAATCAAGGTATTCAACCAATAATTGGCTATAATTACGGTGCTAAGCAATTTACAAGAGTTAAGAAACTACTTTCACGTGGAATTATGTATGCTTCTATTGTTTGCTTTGCTGGATTTGTTTTGTTAATTTCATTTCCAAATGATGTGATTAAACTTTTTTCTTCTAATGATTTGAAATTATTGGAAGTTGGGAGGCATGGGCTTACAATTTATGTTTTATCGCTGCCTATTATTGGATTTCAGGTGATTTTAGGTGCATACTTCCAAGCTATTGGTAAGCCGTTGAAATCTATTATACTTACATTAACAAGGCAAATTATTTTTATCATACCTCTTGTGCTTATTTTGCCGCATTTTTTAGGGTTGGATGGACTTTGGGCATTCGCACCATTCGCTGATTACCTTGCAGCTGTGCTTGCTCTAATTTTCCTTATTTATGAGCTTAACAATCTTAAAAATAAATCGCTTCTAATTATTAATAAGTAAAAAGGGACGCTATCGAAAATGCGCGTCCCTTTTCTTTTCTATTAGTGTTTTTATCCTAACTTGCTTCCCAATTGCTTTGCTCGATTCCTTGATAGTTGTCTCATAGGCATATTAGAACTGTATTCGTCCACTTTGAATTGTCTCATCAAATCTGCCAATTGGTTGGTCATCTTAGCGAGCTCCTCGGCTGTATGTGCAACATCCTCTACACGTTTAGCCGATTCAGAAGTAACCTGAGAAATAGAAGTAACATTCTTCGAAATCTGTTCGCTTGTTGCCGATTGTTCTTCACTTGCAGCTGCTATTTGGTTAATCATATCAATTACTTCTTGCGTAGAATTAAGTATTTGCTGCAGGGATTGTCCAGCCTTGTCTGCAAGCTCTATTCCACTTGAAACTTCAACCGTTCCTTTATTCATTGCAAGTACAGCTGATTCTGTTTCGCTTTGAATTCCCTTTATCATTATTGCAATTTGTTTTGTGGCTTCAGTTGTGCGTTCGGCAAGTTTGCGAACTTCATCAGCAACTACTGCAAACCCACGTCCTTGCTCTCCAGCTCGTGCTGCTTCGATTGCAGCGTTCAAAGCAAGTAGGTTCGTCTGATCCGCAATGTCGTCTATTACAGAGATAATTTCACCAATTTGTTTGCTTGATTCTCCTAACTTTTCAATATTTTCAGCTGAGTTTTTAACCACCTTTGCAATATCTCTCATTTTGTTGACTGTTTGACTTACAACTTGTCCACCTTCCGAAGCAATCCGGCCATTTTCTTTTGCTACTTCTGCTGTTTTGTTCGCTGCCATTGCATTTTCTGTGATAGTTCGAGACATTTGTTCTACTGCCGACGCTACTTCGTCTGCTTGAGCACTTTGTTCTTGTGATGCTGCTGCCAAACCTTCAGCTGTTGCAGAAATTTCGGTTGCTGAACTTGCTGTATTATCAACCAGTTCATTCACTTGTTGGATTAGTCCACTTAACGAATCAGCCAGCATATTGATATCTTGTTTTAGCTTTGCAAGGTCGCCACGATAATCACCAAGCATTCGAACAGTCAAATCTCCTGTTGCCATTATCCCAAGCACTTGGCTTGCTTCTTTTATTGGTTCTATTACAGCATCCAGAGTATCGTTTACACCTTGCACAATTTTACAAAAATCACCTTGATGCTTGGATGCATCTGCTCGAGTGTCGAGACGCCCTTCAACCGCTGCTTTTGAGAGCATCATAGCATCTGAAATTAATAAATTAATAGCATCTATGCAGGTGTTTAGATTAATTTTAATTTCATTGAAATCACCTTTGTATTCATCAGTGATTTTAGGAGGAATATCACCTTTGGAGATACGGTCAACGTATTCAGCAGCAACATTGAGAGGTCCAATAACTGCATTAAGAGTGTCGTTTACACCTTGAACAATTTTACGAAAATCACCTTGATGTTTAGATGCATCAGCACGAGTATCTAATTTGCCTTCAATCGCTGCAAGAACTAACATATTAGCGTCAGAAACAAGAAGATTGACAGCATCAATACAAGTATTCAAATTATTCTTAATTTCATTGAAATCACCTTTGTATTCATCAGTGATTTTAGGAGGAATATCACCTTTGGAGATACGGTCAACATATTCAGCAGCAACATTGAGCGGCCCAATTATTGCGTCCAGCGTTGAATTGAACCCCAAAACAAGTTCTTTAAAATCGCCTTGATATTTCATAGCATCAGCACGATAATCAAGCTTGCCGTCCTTTGCCATTTTCACTGAATTGTTTATTTCATTAATAATAGTCTTAATTGTACCAGCCATTCCTTTCATTGCAGTCAAAAGAACAGCTGTTTCGTCTTTGCCTTTTACTTCTATATGTACATTTGTATTACCTCGTGCAATTTCTTCGGCTACTTTAACACCAACATTAAGTGGCTTTGTAATACCACGAGTAACAACCACAGCTAAAACAATTGCCAATATTACTGCGATTATTCCCAAAACAATCAGCATGGTAAATTGGGAGTTGTATGTTTCTGCTGCTTCAGTTGAGGATTTATTAAACATATCTGTATAGTATGTTATTATTTCAGTTATTTTATCCATATATTCAGTTTGATATTGTCTAAATTCACCAAATAAATAATCAACTGCTTCTTGTTTTTTTTCGGAGTTAATGAGTTCGAACAACTTTTCTCTTCCTTTTATATATTGAGATCTAATTTCTTTTAATTCTTCAATCATTTTTCTTTCTTGTTCAGTTTTTGCATTGATTCTAAGAGAATCCATATTAGATATTACAATAGAAGCAACTCCTTTTGCTCTTTCAATTTGCTTCTCTTTTTCTTTTGGATCGTTTGTAAGCATCGCATCTCTAAATGCTCGTGCGTTTTCATTGAGTGCATCTATTATATTATTAGCCCATACGGTCTTAGGGAATCTGTCTTTAGCTAAATCTTGGATAGATTGATTTAATGTTGAGGTTGCATTAATTCCCATATAAATAACAATAATCATAATACCAGTAAGTATAGCGAACGCAATACCTAATTTCATACCAATTTTCATAACATAACTCCTATATTAACTATTATTAGAAATGTTTTCTAAAACATTTAAATCATCGCCCGAGAGAACTTTTTCTAAATCAAGCAAGATAAGGAGGCGATCGTCAAGCTTTCCAACTGCTGTTATATATTCAGAATCGATACCAGCAACCATTGGAGGAGGTGGTTCGGTAATAGAACTACTGATACGAAGAACTTCATTAACACTGTCAACAATGAAACCTATCACACGTTTCCCAATTTCTACAACAATTATTCGAGTAGCTTTATCAGGTTCTTTAAGAGGAAAGCCTAATCTTTTCCTTAAATTAACAACAGGTATTACTTGCCCACGAAGGTTAATAATTCCTTCGACAAATGCAGGCGTGTTAGGCACACGTGTAATATTCATCATACGGTTGATTCCCTGAATATTCAGAATATCGACCGCAAACTCTTCTTCCTCAATATGAAAAGAAACTAATTGAAGAAGTTGGGATTGCGAAGTATCGGAAACAGCGTCTTTTTTCAACTCCATAAATAGCCTCAAAAAATGTTGGAATAAAATGTAATCTAAATAATATTATCGTAATAAACTAAAAAAAATTGAGGGAATTTTTTAAGAAATATATTGTGTTATCAATTCTTTAATATCAAAGAATGGTTCAAGTCATGTTAAGTCATTTAAAATCAAAAGTTCGATTAACCTGAAAAATGAATAACTTTTAACTGATTGTTAAGAAAAATAATGATGTTTCAAAAAAATAAACTACAACCTATATGTTTGATTAAAAATAAATCATTAATTAATAATATTAAATTTTTTTATTAGATATAAATTAAGTTATTAAGATACAACAATTTGATTGTTAGATGGAACTAATTAATTATTGAAAAATTTTAATCTAAAATGAAAAAAATATTTGGAAAATATCATAAAAAGTCGTAAAATAATTGAGAATTATTTATCGATTTTATGAAAGTTCCTAAAATAAATACAAAATTCTTTAATTAACTATATATGAATAAAAAATGAAGATTTTACTTAATTGTACCACTTTTTATTTAGGAGTTTTATGAAAGATACTTCTTTGTTGGTAAGTGAACTTGTTGCTCGGTATGGCAATAAACGAGAGAGTCTATTGCCGATTTTGCAAGGTATATTCGATGAGCAACGTTATGTTTCTGACGAGGCGATGGTAGAAATTGCACGTCATCTTGATATTTCAAGTGCAGAAGTATATGGCAAAGCAACATTCTATCATTTTCTCTCAACCAAACCACTCGGAAAATATGTAATCAGAGTGTGTAAAACAATTGTTTGTGATATGAAGAACAAGAAAGAAATTGTAGCGACACTCGAAAATTTATTGAAAATCAAGATGGGGGAGACCACCAACAATCGCAAGTTTTCCTTGCTATATACTAATTGTCTTGGTTGGTGCCACAAAGCTCCAGCTATGCTCGTTAATGACGACGTTTATACAGAGCTTACCCCTGATAAAGTTCGTGATATAATAACAATGTATAAAAATAAATAGAGGTAATTATGCCAGACAGATTAAGAAAACTCGATATGATTCTTGGCTCCTACACAACTGAAAAATATAAAGTACTCGAAAAAACACTGAAAAGGAGCAATGAAGAAATTATTAAAGATTTAATCGATTCGGGACTTAAAGGTCGTGGTGGCGCTGGTTTCCCAACGGGACTAAAATGGAGATTGGCTGCTGCTGCTCCTGGTGACGAAAAATATGTAATTTGCAATGCCGACGAAGGAGAACCCGGGACATTCAAGGATCGTGAAATCTTGGATTGTGTCCCTCGCAAGGTGCTTTCTGCTATGGCTATTTGCGGTAGAGTCGTAGGTGCCAAAAAAGGATATATTTATCTTCGTGGTGAATATAAATTTTTAGTTCCAAAACTTCAAGCTGAAATTGATTTATTTCATCAAGTTGCAAAACAATTTAATCTTGATTTTAGAATTGAAATTTTCCTTGGTAGTGGAGCTTATGTATGTGGTGAAGAAACAGCATTAATTCAATCAATGGAAGGAAAACGTGGTGAACCTCGAAATAAGCCGCCATTCCCAACCCAATCTGGCTTCAAAAATATGCCAACTGTTGTAAATAATGTAGAAACTCTTGCCTCGGCACTGATGGTTTTCAAAATTGGCCCCGAAGAATTCAAGAAGCTTGGTATTCAAGATTCGCATGGTTCCAAATTGTTTTCCGTTTCAGGGGATACACCTAAGCCTGGTATTTATGATCTTGAATTTGGTCTTTCGCTTGCGGAGTTTGTAGAAGAATTTGGCGACGGCGATACGAAAGCGGTGCAAGTTGGTGGAGCTTCTGGTTTTTGTGTTCCCCGTAAAAAGTTTGCAGAAACAACTATTGGTTTTCAGGGTGGACTTGTTGGCGATTCACTTCCTACAGGTGGCTCGATGATGTTGTTTAACAGTTCACGCTCTATGTATAATGTTTTAAAAAATTATTTAGACTTCTTTGCAGAAGAATCTTGTGGACAGTGCACTCCATGCCGTATTGGTTGCCAGCAGCTAAAAATTGGTATTGATGCTGTCAAGCGTGGAATTAAGCCTCCAGAATATCTCGATCAATTGCTGAAGCTTACAGATACAATGAAAATAACTGCTAAATGCGGTCTTGGTCAATCAGTTGCAAATTCTTTCTCATCGATTGTAACTAATTTTATTGAAGAAATGATTTATTAAAATCAGGGAAAAAATATGGAAAAATTTCTTAATGTAAATATTGATGGTATTGATGTCATTGTAGAAGAAGGGACATCGATTCTTGATGCAGCAAAGAAAGTAAATATATATATTCCGACACTTTGCTATCACGAGGACCTTTGCATAGCGGGTAACTGCCGCATATGTGTTGTAGAAGTTGTCGGTCAACGAACTCTTGCTGCGGCTTGTGCTACTCCTGTTACAAATGGAATGGTTATTAAAACAAATTCACCGAAAGTGCGAAATGCAAGAAAAGATTTAGTTGCTTTGCTTGTTTCCGAACATAATACTCAATGTACTACTTGCTATCGAAGCACTAACTGTGAATTGCAAGCATTGGCGAACGAGTTTAATATTGATAATAACCGTTATATTACTTTATCTCACGCTGACTCAGTGATAGATAGATCTTCCTGGTCGATAGAAAAAGACGATAGCAAATGTGTTCGCTGTCAACGATGCGTACGAACTTGTGCAGAATTGCAGCACGTAAATGCAATTACTGTTGCTCATCGTGGTGAGCATATGAAAATTTCCACATTTATGGAGTTACCTCTTGCAGAAGTTGTTTGCGTAAATTGTGGACAATGCGTTATTCACTGTCCGACAGCAGCTCTTACAGAGCGTCGTTATTTTGATTATATTTGGGAAGCTATCGGGGACGCGAAAAAGCATGTTATTATCAATACAGCACCATCTGTTCGCGTAGCTATTGGCGAAACATTAGGGTATCCACCAGGTACTCGTGTTACTGGCAAAATGGTTACAGCTCTAAAGAAAATGGGTTTCGATTCTGTGCTTGATACTAATTTTACAGCAGACTTGACAATTATCGAAGAAGGAACTGAGCTATTACACCGGCTTCGCAAGGCATTGCTCGAAAAAGAAAAGGTGGCTTTGCCTATGATTACATCTTGCTCCCCCGGCTGGGTAAAATTCATCGAACATATGTACCCAGATCATTTAGAGCATCTTTCCACTTGCAAATCTCCACAGCAAATGTTTGGTGCTCTTGCTAAAACTTACTATGCTGAAAAAATGGGATTAGATCCAAAAGATATAGTTTGTGTTGCAGCTATGCCTTGTGCTGCCAAAAAATACGAAGCAAATCGCCCTGAAATGAAGGATAGCGGCTATCAAGATGTTGATGCTGGGCTTACTACTCGCGAACTTGGACTAATGATAAAGCAATCAGGTTTGAACTTTGCAGAACTCGAAGATGGGTACTTTGACACACTTATGGGCAAATCAACTGGTGCTGCTGTACTTTTTGGTGCTACCGGAGGCGTTATGGAAGCAGCTTTGAGAACTGTTTATGAAATTGTAACAGGGTGCGAATTACCTTTTGAAAATCTTAATTTTACTCCAGCTCGTGGTTTAGGTAAAATCAAAGAGGCAACGATTCCACTTGAAGAGTGTAAAGAGGAGTGGGCATTTCTTAATGGAGTGCAACTTAAAGTTGCAATCGCTCACGGCTTAACTAATGCCCGAATAATTATGGATCAAGTCAAATCAGGAACATCACCATATCATTTTATTGAGATTATGGCTTGTCCTGGTGGGTGCATAGGTGGCGGTGGGCAACCAATACCTACAAACGATGAAATTCGTAAAAGACGTATCGCTGCTATCTATGCGGAAGATGAAGGTATGCCTATTCGCAAATCTCACGAAAACCCAGAAATAAAACTTCTCTACGAAGAATTTATTCCCGATGGTCCATTAAGCAAAAAATCACACAAATTATTGCACACTCACTATACAAAACGAAACAGGTATTAGTTGATTTTCAAAACGTTAATAATAAAAAATAAAAGAGGCTGATGAGCAAATCATACAGCCTCTTTTTTAATACTTATTATCTAAATCTTAAATTGCAGCACTAACCAATTCGTAATCAAGCAATTTTAATATATCAGGAGAGATTTTTAGAATAAATCCGCGTTTTCCACCATTAATATATATGCAATCCAGTTGCATTATGCTTTCTTCAATATAAGTTTTCATTTTTCGCTTTGTACCAAATGGACTTGTTCCGCCGAACAAATATCCAGTATATTTTATGGCATTTTCAGCTTTTGCTGGTTCAACTTTTTTCACACCCAATAACCTTGCTAAATTTTTGGTAGAAACTTCTTTATCTCCGTGCATCAAAACAACAATTGGTTGTCCGTCAGCTTCCATAATTAATGTCTTAATTACTTTATGTTCATCTACTTTAAGTTCTTCTGCTGTTTGTCGAGTACCACCTTTTTCCTGATATTCATATTCAAATGGTTCAAAATCAATATTCTTTTCACGTAAAAAACGGATTGCAGGAGTTACAGGATAATCTTTTTGAGCCATAATACCTCCTAATCAGATAAATTGTCAAGTGAACGTCTTTTTACGACGACGATAGTTTTGTCATCATTATATTTGGAATTTACATTGAATTTTTGAACGTGTTCTATTATCATATAAGCAATATGTTTTGCTGATTCATCTTTATATTTCTTTACAATTTCGCAAATTCTATTTTCACCAAAAATACTACCATTTTGATCCATAGCTTCTGATATGCCATCAGTATAGAGAATAAGAACATCATTTGGTTTCATTCTAATATTTTCAACGCTAAAAGATTGTTCACGAATTAACCCAAGCAATCCTCCTGTTGGCTTTAGAAATCTAAAGCTTTCATCTTCATATCTAAAATGAATTGGAGCACAATGTCCTGCATTTGCATATAATACCAATCTATTAGATGATAGAGTAAGTTCACAATAGAACAACGTTACAAATCTCTCATATGGGAAAGTATCGAAAATTAATGTATTTAATCTACTCAGAAGTGAAGAAATTTTGGGAGAAAAAGACTGTGCCATCCTTATTGCACCCGAGACAAACAGCGCTTGAATTGCAGCAGGTAGTCCTTTGCTAGCTGCATCACTAATTACAATACCTATTCTGTCCTCTTCATCGCTTTTATTTCTAAGATAATCAAAAAAATCTCCACCTACTTCACTATCAGGTATGCAAACGCCAAAAATATCAAAGTCGTGAAATTCTACATTATGCGGTGGTAGCAAACTGCGTTGAATTTCTGAGGCTTTATTAATATCTCGTTGTATTTTTTTCTGTATTTCGTTGTATGCTAAATCGCGAAGTTTAACAGTTGCAACTGAACTTATTACGTTCAAGGTTTCGTAAAATGATTGAAGAATGTGTTCCGCATTAAATCCGAGAACATATTTGAAATAATAATGCTGACCAATTCTGATTAAATCGCCCACTGCTGCAACTGAATAAATATCAATCCCTTTTTGCTTTAATAACTGATCAGTTTCCTGATGTAATGATGTTCTTTTGTGGTATAATTCTGAAAGTACGGGATAATCTTCAATAGCAAGTTTATAATTTGTAGGTATTTTACTCAATTTCCCATACTGGTATCGTAATTCATAACACTTTTCCTGAGCGTTTAATTCCCATACACGTCCGCCAATTATTTCAAATTCCTCGTGGCGAACGATTTCTTTGACTAATGTCTTTAAAAAGGAAAGCTCATTTCGAAAATTACCCGAAACAAGCTTTTCCACTAACTTATAGACATCTCTTTGGGTTTGATATAATTCCATTATGTTTGTTATTTTTTAATAATATCATCTATTTTTGCACCAGGAACATCTAATTTATTGAAAATCTCTACAATTTCCTCAATTGTTTTTGCCCCAATATCGCCAATGCCATGAACTCGAACGGAAACTGTATTATTTTCAATTTCTTTTTGACCGATAATTAATGCAAAAGGAATTTTTTGTTGTTCGGATTCAGCAATTTTCCTGCTTATTTTTTCTGAACGAACATCAGCAACTGCACGGAAGCCAAATTCTTTTAATTTTGAGGTCAACTCTTCTGCATACTCATATTGGTTTTGACCAATTGGCAAAACACTTACCTGAGTTGGGCACAACCAGAAAGGAAAGTTTCCTGCATAATGTTCAATTAGAATAGAGAAAAAGCGTTCCATAGAACCAAAGGGTGCTCTATGAATAATAACTGGTCTGTGTTTCGAATTATCAGCACCTGTATATTCTAAGTTAAATCTTTCAGGCATTACATAATCGACTTGAACCGTGCCAAGCTGCCATTTTCTGCCTATTGTATCTTTAACAATGAAATCTACTTTCGGACCATAGAAAGATGCTTCACCAACTCCGATAAAATAATCCAAACCCATTTCGTCTGCAACTTCTCGGAGCTCGCGTTCAGCTTTTTCCCAAAGTGAAGTATCGCCTGCATATTTTGATGAAGTTTCGTCTCTGAAAGAAAGACGAGTTGTTACATTCATACCAAAAGTTTTGAATACAAGCTGAGTAAGTTCGATGCAGCTTCTTATTTCATCTTTTAGCTGCTCTTCTGTGCAGTAAATGTGTGCATCATCTTGTGTAAAACCGCGAACACGAGACAAACCATTTAATTCACCTGATTGCTCATATCTATAAACAGTACCGAATTCAGCAAGTCGTAATGGAAGCTCTCGATATGAGCGTGGTTTCAATAGATATATTTGATGATGGTGAGGGCAATTCATTGGCTTGAGCATATATTCTTCTTCTTCTACTTTAATCGGAGCAAATTGCGAATCAGCATAATACGGATAATGTCCAGAAGTCTTGTAAAGTTCAAGGTTCCCTATGTGAGGGGTAATTACCTCAACATATCCGCGTTTTACAAGTTCTTCTTTAATAAACGCTTCTAATTTTCTGCGAATAAATGCGCCTTTTGGCAACCAAACTGGAAGTCCACCGCCAATCATCGGAGTAATCATAAACAGTTCGAGCTCTTTCCCAAGTTTTCTATGATCACGTTTTTCTGCTTCTTCTCTTTGATGTAACCATTCATCAAGCATTGCTTTTTTGGGAAAAGTGATGCCGTAAATTCGTGTCATCATTTTACGGTTAGAATCGCCTTTCCAATATGCACCAGCAATACTATATAATTTGATTGCTTTAATCATTGAAGTATTTGGGATATGTGTGCCTCGGCATAAATCTATAAAATTACCTTGCTTGTAAAAGGTGATTCCATCTTCCTTTAATCCTTCGAGCAATTCTAATTTATATTCATCTCCTGCTTTTTTCCAAAACTCAACTGCTTCATCCCACGCAATTTCAATGCGTTCATAATCAGCGGACCTTTTGGCAAGTTCCGCCATCTTTTGTTCGATTTTAGGCAAATCTTCGATGGTAATTTTCCTATCCCCGAGATCTATATCATAATAAAAACCGTTTTCAATTGAAGGACCAACTCCAAATTTAGCACCTGGAAACAATTTCGATACTGCTTCTGCCATTAAATGTGCGGAACTGTGCCAAAAAATTTCTTTCCCTTCCTCATCATCAAATGTTAATATACGTATGTATGCATTTTCATTAATTTTTCGAGATAAATCATAGGTCTTCCCATTGACAATTATCCCCACTGCATTACGTGCAAGTCCTTCGGAAATAGATTTTGCAATTTCCATACCTGTTGTGCCATCAGGATATTCTCTTATTGTGTTGTCAGGTAGAGTGATTTTCATTGTATTTCCTAAAATATTTTTTCATAAACAACAAAATTATTAAAAAAAAGAATAAAAATATAGACGAAAATAAGTATTAGTTCTTATAATTTTACTAATCAGTTCGGCAAGTCAAAAGATACAACCTATTCCCAATTTGACCAATGGTTTCGTATCTTTTGGTTTTTGAATTGTAGACTGGTGGAAGTATTCTATCGACCATCATTCCAGAGTGCATTTTGCCTGTTTCTAAAAATAGTAAATTCATAGAACTCGACGAGGAAAATGCAATTGTTTTAGAATTAGGTTTCATTGCTAATTTAGTTTGTGGAGCAAGGTTATGTCTAAGATTGTATCTAATTCCGTTAATTGAAATGAAGCAAGCAAAGTCGCATCCAATGAAATAAATATCGTTACCGTTACTTGAAAAATAGGGTGGACTTGTTTCATTACTTGTTGCATACTCGGCAGTATTTACACAAATTAACGGGAAATTATCTTTTTGTGCAAAAAAAGATAATATTGGCAATTCAGGATGGAGCGATAAATAAGATACTAAATCATATTGTCGACTTTCAAGTGGTTCAAAGAAATCATCGGTGATTGTTACCACTATTTGATAATTTGAAAATGTTCCTGCAATAAAAGCGAGCACGGTCCCTTCTGGATTTATTAAAGGCTCTTTGATACTTGCATATGTTCGAGTTATAGGTGCAAAATTCTTATAGACTTGCCAGTTAAGACCATTTCTCGCAGAATAGACAAATCCATCATCTTTCCAAAAGCCTATTGGTATTATTTCATCAAATGTATTGCTCTCTTTTCCATTAATGTTTAGAATATATTTTGTGCCTCTCATGCCTTTGAAAGCAAACTTTGTTGCATCTTGATTTACGTAGAAACTTCCTTGCTTTCCATATACTTCAATTGTTTTATCAGGCAATATAATATATTCCAAATTTGCAATAAAATAAGAATAAGCGAGGTAATTAGAATTATTGGTGAATACAATATTCCCAGAACCTGTCGCATTAAGCTCAATTATGTCTTTTTCTGTAATCAAGTACCAACTGCCCTGATATTCTCCAAAAGCAGCCCAACGCTTACCGTCTTGTGAAAAAATAGGGATAGAAATTTGATTGAACTCTTCGAGTTGCTCACCATTTACAATAAGACGATTGTAATTTGAAAAAGGCTCAGTAATAATCCACCAATTTCCAGTACTATCGATACCGTATTGCTTGACTGTTTCTGAGCCATCCCAGATTTGGTAGTCGAAACAAAGCTGAGCGCTAAGATTAATTGTTGAGAATAATGTTAATAGAATAATTCTTTTCATACAAAGATATTTAACGAAATAGGTAATAAATAGTTTCAAAATAAAGTAATAGTTCATTCGATATACCATTAGGACAATTTTTTACACAATTATTTGATAAATAATTTTTTTAATATATATTTGCATAATGATATTTTGAGAAATGATATACGGAGTTCAAATGCGAAAACCTTTCATTTTAGTAGTAGATGATAACAAAATTACCACAAAATTACTTAGACGTTATCTTGAAGCAAATGGCTACGAAGCAAAAGAAGCATACGATGGCGTCGATTGCCTGGAAAAGGTTGAGGAACGCAAACCTGATGCAATTGTTCTTGACGTTATGATGCCCAGGATGGATGGATATGAAACTGCTCGTCGTTTAAAAGAACAAGAACATACAAAAGACATTCCTGTAGTCATTGTTACTGCTTTAAATGATGTTCAGAACCAACTAAAAGCCATAGAATCAGGTGCAGATGATTTTCTCAGCAAACCTATAGAAGAAAAATTGCTTATTGCAAAAGTTAAGCTTCTATCGTCCTATTATATGGCTAATGCAAAGGCGAAAGCACTCGAAACCATTGCCAAACAAAATTTAAATGGTGTAAATTTAGAGGAATTGCTTAATCAACATGGGATTGATTTTTAATGAGAAAGAATATTAATACTTTTTTATTTTTTCTTGCAACTTTAGTATTAATTGCGGGTTGTAGTGCAGTAAAGCAACTATCTGATGCTTTGGAAAATCTTAGGCGTGTTCAATTCAAAATAGCTGGTGTTACTAATTTTCGTGTTGCGGGCATAGACGTTTCTAATAAGAAAAAAATATCTGACTTTTCTGTCTCCGAAGCATTAAAATTAACTAATGCATTTTCATCAAAAAAAATAGTCTCGGATTTTATTTTAAATGTTGATGCAAGAAATCCAAATGATGGAAGTACTCAGAAAAGCTCGAATTCTACTGCTTTAATTACTAATTTCGATTGGAGATTGCTAATAGATGATACCCCAACGGTTAATGGAAATATCGCCTCACCAGTTAGTGTTCCAGGTAAAGGTCAAACCGTTGTCATTCCACTTTCAGTAAATTTAGATTTATATGAATTTTTCGGTAATGCGGGTTATGATAGAGTAATCAATCTGGTGTTAGCAATTGCTGGTGAAGGTGGTTCCTCTCGTATTAAACTTGATGCAAAACCAATCATTCGCATTGGTAATTTCCCGATAACTTATCCTGGGCGAATTACAATTGTAGATTATGAATTTCGCGATTAGTATGTTTAATACCTTAGGAGTTAATTTAAATATTTAATGGAGTTATCTTTTGCTTTTATCTTACTTATTACTGCTTTCTTTGTTTCTTATCTAAGGGGATTAATACGCTTAATTAATCAAAATGTTATTGACGAAATAATTCAAGAATCTCCAGAAAAAAAAACAAAAATAATTGATTTTTGGAATAATTACGACAAATTTGATGATTCATTAATCATTTTCAAATTTTCTATTTATATTATTTTTTCTATCTTAATTGGTCATTATCTTTCCTTTGCATTATTTGATATAGTTGAAAAAATCATTGTATCAGTCGCTTTACTCTTTTGTATAATATTTTTTGATTACCTTTTTTATTACTTTGGAAAAAAAACAAATCTAAAAACATTTGTTTCATATTTAACAATTATTAATTTTTTTTCAATTCTCGTTTTTCTATTGTATTTAATTAAGAAAAAACTCTCCACTTCAATTAAGGGTCAAGCAACGACTGAAGAAGAAAGCTGGCTTGAAATCGAGGATGCTGTCGAATCTGCCCGTGACGAAGGTTCTTTGGACGATGGAGAATACAGAATACTGAAAAATATTATCAAATTTAATGAAATACTTGTTTCAGATGTCATGACACCTCGCACTGTTGTTTTCAGTTGCAATGCAAATAATACAATAGAACAAACTGTTTTCTTGCCAGAAATTCGTATGTATTCTCGTTTTCCTGTGTGGGAAGGAGAAACCATTGATGATGGTGTGATTGGCTATGTTATGAGTCGTGATATTCTCTATGCTGCTTTGAAAGGTGAAATGCATCTAACGCTTAAAAATTTTATCAGAGAGGTTTATTATATTCCAGAAAATGCTCCTCTTGATTCAGCTTTAGATTTGTTTCTTGAACGCAAACAACATTTATTTATCGTTGTAGATGAATATGGTGGTATCGAGGGTTTAATTACGATGGAAGATGTATTGGAGACAATTCTTGGCACTGAAATTGTTGATGAAGCCGATAAAGTTGTTGATATGCGTCAACTTGCAAAACAAAAGAGAGACAAACGAATCTCAGCTTTTCCAGAAACCAATAACTAAACTATATTTTTTCCACTCTTTTAATTTCTGAAATATTATTGAGTATCAAACGCTCAATTCCTGCTCGTAACGTCATCATAGAAAGTGGGCAATCTGCACAATTACCCAATAATTTTAATACAAGCACGCCATTGTCTTCCTCGAAATCAACAAATTCAACTCCACCACCATCAATTGCTAAATAAGGGCGTGCTTTGTTCAATAATTCTTCGACTCTATGAATTAATTCAGTTTTAGACATTATATCTCAATTTCAATCGATTTATTTAAATTTTCATAGTTATGTTTTCTCAATTCTTTGATTAGTTCTAATGTAGTTTCTTTTATTGTTCTTGCCTGATTTGGATATTTTTCAGTTAATCCAACGGGTTCACCGCCATCATTTGCTTCTCTCATTTCTACATCGAGCGGAATTTGCCCTAATAGCGGGACATTTTCTTCGTAAGCAATAATTTTGCCCCCATCTTTGCCAAAAATATAATACTTTTTATCAGGCATATCAGGAGGAACAAAGTAGCTCATATTTTCGACGATTCCTAAAATATCTACATTAACTTTTCTGAACATAGCGATACTTCTACGAACATCAGCAAGTGCAATTTCTTGTGGCGTTGTAACAATAACAGCACCATTGAGCGGCACTTTTTGCACCAGGGTTAGCTGAATATCACCGGTTCCAGGAGGCAGGTCGAATACAAGCATGTCGAGCTCGCCCCACTCAATTTGTTCAAATAGCAACGAAAAGTAACTTGCAAGCATCGGACCTCGTACAATTGCTGCTTCGTTTCTATTTAATACAAATCCCATCGAAGCTATAAACAGATTGTTATCACGTTTTATTGGAATTGCAACTGTGTTTCCATGACTGTCTGTTATCGCTTCTAATTTTGCTTCTTTCAAGCCGAACATTGTTGGTTGGCTTGGCCCATAAACATCAGCATCAAGCAATCCAACTTTTAAACCCATTTTTGATAGAGCCGCTGCAATATTACCTGCAATTGCTGATTTGCCAACTCCTCCTTTCCCGGAGGCAACAGCAATAATATGCTTCACTTCTTTCAAGAATTGTCTGTTTGTTCTGTCTAAACAAACTTCGTTGAAGATAATTTCGATTTTTTCAGACAAGCCGGCGGCACACAATGTTTCTTTTATTTGTTGATCTATTATATCCGCAACATGTATTATAGGGCCAACTAATTCAACAGTGATAACAACTCTGCCTTCCGACAATTCGATGTGCTTTATTGCATCTAATGCACTCAATGATAAAGACAAATGAGGGTCTTCAACTTTTCCAATAATTTGGTTGATTTGTTCAATGTCCATTTTTATTTCCTATTATTTGGGCAAAAGTAATATTTTAGATAATCCATTTTCATTGTAATGACTCTCAATTACCTGAACAACGTCATCAATTGTTATTTGATCGATACGTTGTATTATATCATTTAAAGTTTCAATTTTACTTGAAACAATTTGATTTTTTACAAGATTCTGCATTCGTGCAGAAACACTTTCGAATTCCAGAATTTTTGCAGTTTTTAATTGTTCCTTAGCTCTGGAAAATTCCGTTTTTTTAACTTTATTATTTTTAAGTTCGAGTAATTCTTTATAAATAGATTCTTCTGCTTTTTCAATTTTTGATTTGTCTGTTGCAATGTAATGATAGACTGAACCACAATCAGAATATAAATTCAGCTGAGAAAAAACAGAATAAGCAAGTCCTTGCTTTTCTCGAAGATTTTGATAAAGTCTTGATGAAAGCCCATCTCCAAAAATAATATTCAGAAGCGATAATGTGTATTTGTCTGGGTGGTTGGCTCCAAAAATCTGTTTGCCAAAAATTAAATGCGCTTGCTGTATTGGCTTATTAATGACTTTATCTTGGATAATTGGGTTTGGTGATACTCTTTTGACTTTTTCACAGTAATTACATTTATCTTCGAAATACATCTTTACAATTTCTAATACTTTCTCGTTGGGGATATTACCTGAAACAGCAATTACAATGTTTTGTGGCTGATAAAAACTTTGATGAAATGCTTTCAAATCTTCCGTTGTTATCCTGTTGAGAGAATTAATTGTTCCGTCAATGCTCAATCCAATAGGATTATTGGGAAAAATTACTTCATCTGCGACATCAAATATATGTTCTTCCGGGTCATCATCGTATGACTTTATTTCTTCAATAATAATTTGACGCTCTTTGTCTATCTCAGTTTTTATGAAAATTGGATGTAGGATTATATCAGCTAAAATATCAAAACATTTATTAAAGTGAAATTTTGTTGCTCTTACATAGAATAATGTGAGTTCTTTTGTGGTATATGCATTAGAATATGCACCAACAGAATCCAATTGAACTGCAATCTGGCGAGAAGTTCTATTCTCTGTTCGTCTATAAACAGAATGCTCCAAAAAATGAGCAAGTCCATTCTTACCACTCCAATCGTCTCTCGAACCAACTCCAATTCCAATTCCAAGTGAAAATGATTCAAGATAAGGAATTTCGTCGGTAATAACAGTAATCCCATTATCCAATCTCGTAATCTTGGGAGATAATCTTATTTGGCTATTGTTGTTATTCGATTTGTATATTTTATTTTTGTTTTTCATATTTATTTAGTACTATTTATCAAAATTAGCAAAATTAAGCGAAATAAAAAAAGAATGCATCAATTAGATAAAAATTGGATATTTATTAATATTTTCTGAACCGAAATAGTAATTTACTTTTCTATTCATATAAAAAAGGTTTTCAGTAGATGAAAACCTTTTTTATAAAAGCCTAAATAAAACATACAAGAATTACTTAACCTTCAAAGCTTCTGCTCCACCAACAATTTCAAGCATTTCCTTAGTTATAGATGCCTGGCGTTCTTTATTGTACTGAAGTTCTAACATACGAATTAAATCGTTTGCGTTGCTTGTAGCATTATCCATTGCCATCATTCGTGCTGCTTGTTCAGCTGCGTTAGATTCGAGCAATGCTTTCCAAAGGCGAGCATCTATTAATTTGGGTACCAATACATCTAAAATTTGTTCTTTTGACGGTTCAAAAATATAATCAAGCGATTTAATCTCTGTTTGTTCAGAAGCTGGTTCGATTGGGAGCAGTTGCTTAACACGTGGAACTTGCTTTAGAATATTGATGAATTCATTGTAAAACAAGTAAATTTTATCAACCTCGTTGTTCAAGTATAAACTTATCAACGAACCTACAATTTGCTGGACATCATCAAAACGTAATTTGTTAAAAATATCTGAGAATTCGGTTATGCTGTCCATTTTCGACCGTCTAACAAAAGAAACAGCCTTTTTCCCAACAGGGACAAAGCGGAAATGTGCATTTGGATATTGCTTTGTTAAATCTTCAATGTGAACGTTCAATGATTTGAATAAATTTGTATTAAAACTTCCGCAAAGTCCTCTATCTGAGCCTATCAACACAATGGCAATGTTTTTTATTTCAGTTTTTGTTTCTATAAAAGGATTAGAATAATCGTCAGAAATTAAAATTAAATTTGATACAGTGTCTTCAAGTTTAGAAAAATAAGGACGAGCATTTTCAATAGCATTTTGTGCGCGGCGCATCTTAACTGCCGAAACCATCTTCATAGCAGAAGTAATTTTAGCAATATTGCGAACCGCCCCAATTCTACGGCGAATATCTCTCAAAGTAGCCATAAATAATCCTTTTGATTACAAATAAATATCTTCGGATAATAAGTAATTTTGAACATAGTCAGCAACAGCATCTTCTAATTTTGTGAACTGATAGCTTGGTAAGTATTCTAATAATTTACTGATGTCAGCTACTGTATAATATTGGTACTGATTTTTAAGGTTGTCAGGCATATCAATATATTCAATTATTGGATGACGTCCCATCGCAGAAAAAACTGCTTTTATCAGGGTGTTCCACGAATTTGCCCTTCCAGTTCCTAAATTGAAAATGCCGTTTATTTTCTTATTGACAAGAGTTTTATAGATAATATCAACACAGTCTTTTACATAAACGAAATCTCGTTTTTGTTCCCCATTAGCAAATTCTTGTTTATACGACTTGAAAAGCTTCACTCTACCCGTGTAGGAAATTTGGTTAAAAGACTTGAAGACCATACTTGCCATATTTCCTTTGTGGTATTCGTTTGGTCCGAATACATTAAAGAACTTAAATCCAACGCAATTAGTATCGAGATTGTTTTCTATTATCCACAAATCAAAAATATGTTTAGAAAAGCCGTAACAATTTAATGGTTTAAGATCATAAAAAATATTATCAGAATAACCCTTCGAACCATCTCCATAAGTGGCTGCTGATGAAGCGTATATGAAGCGAATATCATTTTCGAAAGCGATGCTCGCAAGATGCCGTGAAAACTGATAATTATTTTTCAGCAGATAGTTTGCATCTTTTTCTGTAGTATCTGAACACGCACCTAAATGTATTATTGCTTCGATATCATCAACACTATTATTTTCGAGGTAATCGAATAATTCATTTTTATCAACGTATGTATGAAAAATCTTACCGCGAAGATTTTTCCATTTATCTTCTTTCGATAGATTGTCTACAATAATAATATCTTTTATGCCTTCATCATTGAGCTTTCTCAGAAGGCAAGAGCCAATAAACCCTGCTCCACCTGTTAATAGTATCATTTCAATGATTGCTTAAATTTATCAATAAATTCAGTAATAGCAGATTTCAAATTATTTGAAATATTTTCTGTTAATTCTTTTTTCGTCTTAATATCGTTTAAAATATTAGGGTATTTTGTGTCCATAAACTCGTAAAATTCTTTTTCCAGACGTTTTAGAGAAGATACTGGCAAATCATCAAGAAAACCAGCAGTAGCAACAAATATCAAGGCAATTTGCTTTTCTACTGGCAATGGGTTAAATTGTGGTTGCTTCAAAATTTCAGTAAGTCGAGCACCGCGTGTTAGTTTTGCCTGAGTTTCTTTGTCCAAATCCGAGCCAAATCGAGCAAAAGCTTCGAGCTCACGAAACATAGCAAGTTCCACTTTCAATGGACCTGCAATTTTCTTCATAGCTTTATTTTGTGCATTACCACCAACGCGTGATACAGAAATACCAATATTCAATGCAGGACGAATACCGGCATTAAACAACCCTGGTTCAAGATATATCTGACCGTCAGTGATAGAAATTACGTTTGTTGGGATATATGCAGAAACGTCATTAGCTTGTGTTTCTATTACAGGTAGTGCTGTAAGAGAACCCCAGCCATAATCCTGATTATATTTAGCGGCACGTTCCAGCAAGCGGCTATGTAGATAGAAAATATCTCCGGGATAAGCTTCACGACCTGGCGGACGTCTTAGCAGCAATGATACTTGTCTATAAGCAGCTGCTTGCTTACTTAAATCATCGTATATAATTAGTGCGTGCATACCGTTATCGCGGAAATATTCGCCCATCGAGCACCCACAGTAAGGTGCAATAAATTGCATCGGTGCAGGATCCGAAGCATTGGCAGCAACTACAATTGTATAATCCATTGCTCCATATTCTTGCAAAGTTGCTACAACATTAGCTACCGTTGATGCTTTTTGCCCGATAGCAACATATATACAATAAACTGGTTGAATTCCTAACGAAGCTGCTTCTTCTGTATGAGTGTATTTTTGATTAATAATTGTATCCAGAGCAATTGTTGTTTTACCTGTTTGACGGTCGCCGATGATTAACTCACGTTGACCACGCCCAATTGGAATAAGCGCGTCGATTGCCTTAATACCAGTTTGCAATGGCTCTTTTACCGGTTGACGCGAAATAACTCCCGGCGCTTTCCTTTCAATCGGGAGATACTGTTTTGCTTGAATTTCTCCTTTACCATCTATTGGCATACCCAATGGATTGACAACTCGTCCTAAAAGCTCTTTCCCAACAGGTACAGATGCAATACGTCCTGTTCTTTTTACTATATCACCTTCTTTTACCTTACTGTCGTCACCGAACAGCATAACACCTACATTATCTTCTTCCAGGTTGAGTACCATTCCCATTACACCATTAGGGAATTCAACTAATTCCGAGGACATTACTTTGTTCAAACCATAAATGCGGGCAACTCCGTCGCCCACCTGAAGAACTGTCCCTACTTCGTATAGGTCGACTTCATTTTCAAAGCCAGCAAGTTGCCGTCTCAATATTGCTGAAATTTCTTCTGGTCTAACTTCTACTACCATAAAAACTTACCTATATATTTGTTATTAATTCTCTGAAATTAATTTTTGATGTAATTTATTCAACATTGTTGAAATAGAAGCATCATAGATGACATCTTCTACTTTTATTTTAATACCACCTTTAAGTGATTTATCTATAATGTAGTTACTAATTATTTTCAAATTTAATTTTTGAGAGATATTTCCTTCGATTTTCTTTTTTATTTCATCATTCAATTCATTTGCAGTATGAATATCAATTTCAACTAATCCTTGTTCTTTATAATAAATCTTTTTAAATCGCTTGATTATATCAGGAATTAACACTTCTCTTCTTTTATCAGCGAGCAAAACTAAAAAATTCAATACGATTTCGCTAACTTTATTAGAAAATATCTCTTTGAAAATTTTAACTTTATGATGTGTTTTAATAATTGGACTTTTAATTAAATTTCGCAAATCTTGCGAAGATAAAATTATTGCTTCAACTTTATTTAAGTCGTTGAAAGCGGTATCCACAAGATTTAATGGCTTTGCTGCATCAAGTAAAGCACGTGCATATCTTATTGCAATACGTTCAGTATTCATAATAAATCTCAGTTTTTATTCATTTTTTGAATATAATTCTCAATAATTTTATAGTCTTTTTCAGTATCAATTTTTTCTTCTAATATTTTTTCTGTGGCTAATACTACTAAATTAGCAACTTCTTTTCTGAGTTCAGAAATTGCTTCATTTTTGCTACGATTTATTTCACGTTGTGCTTCTTCGATTTTTTGGTTCTTGATTTTATCAGCTTCTTCTAATGCTCGCTTAATATGCAATTCGGATTGTTGACGTGCGTTAACAAGCATTTGAGCAATTTCGTTTTGTGTGGCATTAAGTTTTTCTTCACGCAAACGAACAAGCTCTTCAGCTTTTTTCTCTTTTTCAGCTGCTTCATCCAGAGCTTTTTGAATTTTTTCTTCTCTTGCTTTTAAAGCATTGCTGATTGGTTTAGCACCAAACTTAATTAAAATAAACAAGAAAATTCCAAAATTTACAAGCGACCAAAAAATCAGTCCTGGCTTTATACTTAATAGAGCATCCATAATCAAACCTTTTTATATTATATTTTATTTTCACTACAATAATTTTCATTTGATATTAGGAACTTTCGTAGGGACATAAATATGCCCCCACGAAAAAAATAATTTGTAAATAAGACAAATTATTGTCCTAAGTATTATTATCAAATTATTTAAGCACAACAAGCAGCAAACAGATAATTGCAGCAAAGAATGCAATACCTTCGATAAGAGCAGCTGCAATTATCATACTTGTTCTAATGTCCCCTGCTGCTTCTGGTTGGCGACCACTTGCTTCCATTGCTGCTGCAGCCAATTTACCAATACCGCTTGCGGCACCAAAAACAGTAAAACCAGCTCCAATTCCTGCTGCTAAGTATGCAAATGCTTGTGCTAATTCCATTATAATCTCCAAAAAAGTTGATAAAAATACTTTATTTAAATATCTTTATAATAAATTAATGCGTTTCGTGAGCCTCATTGTGTCCGTGTTCGCCTATTGCCAATCCAACAAATATTGCTGTTAGCATTGTGAAAATATAAGCCTGCAAAAAAGCAACCAATAATTCAAGGAAATAGATAAAAATTGAAAATCCAACTATTGCTGGCGCAAGCAAAATGTTTCCGAAAAAGAATAACAATCCGAGCAAGGAAAACAATACAATATGCCCCGCACTCATATTAGCAAAAAGACGGATGGTAAGAGCAAAAGGCTTTATGAACAATCCTACGAATTCAATTGGTATCATAATAGGCCATAAATACCAGGGAGCACCGCCTGTTAAATGCTTGAACCAACTTCCCACTCCTGCTACTTTCATTGCTGTTAAGTTAATTACAAAAAATGCGGTTATTGCAAGCGCAAGAGTTACTGGTATAGCACCTGTTGCAGTATGTCCCCCAGGTATTAACCCAATAAGATTCAATACTAAAATGAAAAAAAATAAACCTAAAAAATACGGTAGTAATTTATCTGCTGTTTTTTGTGACGGGATATTCGGGCGAACTACTTCGTCTCTGATATATGTAACAAATGTTTCTACAACATTTTGAAAACCTTTAGGTGCTTTTGTAGGTTCTTTCTTAAATCTTTTCCCAACTTTAGCGAATACAAAGGTAAGGAAGATAATTGCAATCCACTGAAATACAACTAAATTTGTAATCGATAAGTCTAAAGTAGGTTTCCCTCCATCGCTTGCACGCACTATTTCACCGTGGCCTTTAATTGTGAAGGTACCTTCTTTCAACATTGATGATGGTGAGGAATAAATATGTAACCCATTATCTATTAAAATTACCGGAAGTTCTGAAATTTTGTGAGGACCTATGTAGAATCCCGCGTGATCACCTAATTCATTTAATAAACTTGTAAAAACGTCTTGATTTTCTTCATTATGAGCGGATTGAGACTCAGTGCTATGGCTAACGTGTTCTAATGTGTCTTTTGATGCGATTTCTGAACCGTTCATAAATTCCCTTTATGTTAATTTCAATTCAAGCATTTATTTTTTTATGAATATAATAAATTTCAATAATTTTTAAAATAAAAATTGCAGAAAACAACGATACCAAAAACGAAACAATTTCAAAATTTGTGTATTTTATTATTAGAAAAACACTAATTAAAATGATGATTAACCGAATAGACATAGAAAAAATAATAGTTTTGTAAAAAGCGTTCCACTGCTTTAAAAAAGCTATTTTGATAAAATATATTGCCAAAATAAAATCAATTACTCCAAGCAATATTCCGAATAATACTCCCATTTCGCGCTTATTTGAATTTACACGAGTGTAATAGACGTTATTTTATCTAATATAATTGTTATGAAATTTACTTTTTAGTTATTTCTTTTTTATTTAATTTGTAATTTGATTTCATTTATGTTTCATACTTAATTAATAATACTTATGGAAATTTTAAATGGTATTCGCGTTCTTGATTTAACAAATGTTTTATCTGGACCTTTTGCAACTTTACATCTTGCATTATTAGGTGCAGAAGTCATCAAGATTGAAAACCCTGATGCCGGGGATCTTGCTCGTAAACTTGGTTGTGTGTCGGATTACAACAATAAGCTTCTTGGCACAAGTTTTATCGCTCAAAACGCTAATAAGAAGTCTGTTACACTCAATTTAAAGGAACCAAAAGCAAAAGAAATTTTCTTGAAATTAGTTAAAACAGCTGATGTTGTTGTCGAAAACTTTCGACCCGGAGTTATGGACAGACTAGGAATAGGTTACAAGAAACTTGCTGAAATTAATCCACGAATAATTTACCTTGCCATTTCTGGATTTGGACAAACTGGTCCCGATGCGTTCAAACCAGCTTACGACCAGATTATTCAAGGATTAAGCGGTGTGATGGCAATCAATGGCACGCCAGAACTTAATCCATTACGCTGTGGTTTCCCGGTTTGCGACACAATTGGGGGAATAAATGGAGCTTTTGCTGTAATGGCTGCTCTTTTCCATCGTGAACGAACAGGGGAGGGGCAATTTATCGATGTTGCTTTGCTTGATTCTGTTATGCCATTTATGGGTTGGGTCGTTGCTAATCTGATGCTTGGCGGGCAACATCCACAGCTGCTCGGTAATGACAATTTTACTGCCGCTCCTTCTGGTACTTTTAAAACGAAAGATGGTTATATTAATATTGCTGCAAATAAACAAGAACAATGGCATGCAGTTGCCGACATTCTTGGTGCCCCAGAATTAAAAGAAGACCCAAGATTTAAGGAACGCGATGCACGAAAGGCGAATCGTTTCGAACTTACTCCACTTCTGGAAGAAAAATTGCAGCAAAATACTACTTCATATTGGGTTGAGAAACTAAATGATGCAGGTGTGCCATCAGGTGAGATCTTGAAATTAGATGAAGCGGTCAGCCAGCCGCAAATTGAACATAGAAACACTTTTGCAGAAGTTGAACTCCAAGGAATTGGCAAAGTGAAGCTTTTCAATTTAACTGCCAAGTTTGAAAAAACTCCAGGATTGGTCAAAACACCACCTCCGACTCTATCACAGCATACTTACGAAATTTTGCAAAGCGTTGGATATTCAAAAGAAGAAATAGATGAATTTAAAGCACAGGGCATTGTTTAATTACAAATATTTTTTAAAATTATTTGGTTATAATAAAAAATCTGTTTATTTTTGAAATCTAAAATGTGCTCGGATGGCGGAACAGGTAGACGCACAGGACTTAAAATCCTGTGGGCGAATAGCCCGTGAGGGTTCGAGTCCCTCTCCGAGCACTTTTTCATTTTAATGTTTTATTCAATTTATTGTTTTAAGTATTTTTTTCGCAGTTAATTCCTTTAAATCATTATGAAATTCCAATTATTTATGTTAATTTTGAATACATTTTGACTATTTTTTGGAGAAAATTATGAATAGAGCGTTTAATTTTAGTGCAGGTCCAGCTGTTCTTCCTTATGAAGTTTTGCAAGAAGCTAGTCAAGCCGCTTTAGACTTTAACGGTTTAGGTATGTCAATTATGGAAATGAGTCATCGTTCGAAGGAATATGATGCTGTGATTAAAGAAGCGCAAGCGGATTGTTTGAAAATTATGAGTTTGTCAGAAGAAGAATATAGCGTTCTCTTCCTTGGCGGTGGGGCAAGTTTGCAGTTCTATATGGTTCCTGCCAACTTTTTGATCAACAAATCTAATTATGTACTCACTGGTGTGTGGGCGAAAAAAGCTGCAAAAGAAGCTAAGTTTGTTGGCAATACAAACATTATCGCTAGCTCAGAAGATAAAAATTTCAACTATATTCCTAAAAATATACAAGTTGAACAAGATGCTGACTACATACATATAACTACCAACAACACTATTTACGGTACTGAATATAAAGAAAATCATATCCCAAATGCTGGCAATGTGCCTCTTGTTGCTGATATGTCGTCAGATTTGTTTGCCCTAAAACGTGACTTTTCGAAATATCATTTAATTTATGCTGGTGCACAAAAAAATATCGGTCCAGCTGGTGTTACATTAGTGGTTATCAAAAAATCTTGGCTCGAAAAAGGAAGAAAAGAACTTCCAACTATGATTAATTATGAAACTCATGTTAAAGAAGCTTCTATGTTCAATACTCCTCCTTGCTTCCCTGTTTATGTTGTCGGTCGCACATTCAAATGGATTTTGAAACAAGGACTTGAAGCAATCGAAGAGAATAACTATAAAAAAGCTAATCTTTTATATGATTTTATGGATGCAAACAACAACTTCTATAAGCCGACTGTTTCAGATAAAGAAGATCGTTCTTTGATGAATGTTACATTCAATCTCAATACTCCTGAATTAGAAGCAAAATTTATCGAAGAGGCTAAAAAACGCCATAATATGACAAACTTGAAGGGTCACAGAAGCGTCGGTGGAGTTCGTGCTTCGATTTACAATGCTTGCCCAATCGAATGGGTTGAAGCATTAGTGCGTTTTATGGAAGAATTTATGAAAGAGAATAAATAACACTTGTAATTTCTAAAATATTAATCGGGTTCGGTTGTATATTTCTAACTGAACCCGATTTAATTTAATTGTGTGAGGAGAAAATGAATTTTGTAGCAATCGTTGGACGCCCCAATGTTGGCAAATCTACACTTTTCAATCGCCTTGTGGGACAAAGGCAAGCGATTGTTGAAGATACTCCCGGAGTTACTCGAGATAGAATTTACGGCTATTCCGAGTGGAATGGCAAAAGATTTATGCTTGTCGATACTGGTGGCTTTATCCCTGGAAGCGAAGATATTATGGAACGTTCTGTTCGTGAACAAGCAATGATTGCTATCGACGAAGCTGATGTGATTTTGTTTGTTTGCGATGGTCGAGATGGTGTAACCTCCTTTGACATGGATATCGCAAATATTTTGAGAAGTTCCGATAAGCCAGTTGTTCTTATTGTTAATAAATGCGATAATTCTATTCAAATGGCTAATAGCTACGAATTTTACTCGCTTGGCTTAGGCGAACCTTATGCTATTTCTGCGTTAAGTGGTTTCAATACAGGTGATTTTCTTGACATAGTTGCAGAAAACTTGAAGGAAGCAGATATCGAAGAAACAGATAGTCGCCTTAAAATCGCTTTGGTAGGCCGACCTAATGTTGGAAAATCAAGTCTTTCTAATGCTTTACTCGGAAAAGATCGAAGTATTGTAACCGATATCCCCGGTACAACAAGAGATTCAATTGATTCCGTTGTTAAATATTATGGCGAAGAAATTGTTCTGGTCGATACTGCTGGACTTCGAAAAAAAACTCACATTAATGAAAATGTTGAAATGTACAGTACTATGCGTACTTTGCGTGCTATCGAACGTTGTGATATCGGAGTTGTTCTAATTGATGCTACTCGCGGATTGGAAGATCAGGACAAAAAAATTATAAATCTTGTTAATGATGCTCGAAAGGGTATTATTATTGCAGTAAATAAATGGGATCTTATCGAAAAAGACTATAAAACTGCTGATGAATTTACTAACATTATCAGAAAGGAATTACGAACTTTCGACTTTGTCCCAATTGTATATATTTCTGCTCTTACCAAACAAAGAATTACTAAAATTATTGAAATTGCCAAAGAAATTGATTTACGTCGAAAAACTCGAATTAAAACTTCTGAACTTAATGCTATATTGCTGCCATTCTTTGAAAAAACTCCTCCACCAGCCGTAAAAGGACTTGATTTGAGAATTAACTACGTTACACAAGTCGGCACCGAACCACCTGTTTTTGCATTTTTCTTAAACCATCCGCATTTATTACCAGATAGTTATAAACGTTTTATGGAACGAATACTTCGCGAAAACTTCAATTTTGATGGAACTCCTATCTCTTTTGTTTTTCGTAGAAAGAATGTGCCTTATGAGGAATTACACTAAATATGTTACAAGTTAATAATCTCTCAATTCAATTCAACGGAAATTATTTATTTGATAATATTTCTTTTATTATTCGACCCAATGATAAAATTGGATTAATTGGTCGCAATGGCACCGGTAAATCTACTTTGTTCAAAATTATTGCTGGATTACAAGAACCAGAAAAAGGGACTGTTTCTAAACCTAATGACTATCGAATTGGATATCTGCCGCAAGAAATGGATATTCATTCTTCAATGTCAGTTTTCGAAGAAACAAAGTCTGCTCTAAACGAAATCCAAGAATTAGAAAAATTAGTTGATTTTCTTACTCTCCAAATTTCAGATTATTCGGACCATCAATCCGTTGAATATTTAAAAAAAATTGAAATGCTATCTGCTGCTAATGAACGGCTAAAAATTCTCGGTGCCTTTTCCATTGATGCTGAAATCGAGAAAGTTCTTCTCGGTTTGGGTTTCTCTCAATTCGATATGCAAAAACCCGTCTCTTCGTTCAGTGGTGGCTGGCAAATGCGAGTTGAACTCGCGAAAATTCTACTGACAAAGCCTAATTGCATCCTTTTAGACGAACCTACAAACCATCTCGATATCGATTCTGTACAATGGCTCGAAGAGTTTTTGTCGAGTTACTACGGTGCGATTGTTATTATTTCTCACGATAAATCATTTTTAGATAATATCACTAATAGAACTTTTGAACTTTCTCGCGGGAAATTGGCCGATTTAGAATTAAAATTTTCAGATTTTATCGAGACAAGGAAAAAACAAAGGGAAGAGCTAATTGCCGCTGCAAAAGCCCAACAAAAACAAATTGCTGAAACTGAACGTTTTATTGAGCGCTTCCGTTCCAAAGCTACTCTTGCTTCTCGCGTGCAATCGAAAATCAAAGCACTCGAAAAAATTGACATTATCGAAATTGAAGATGAAGATAATGCAACTTTGAATATTAGATTTCCCGAACCGCCTCGCCCGTCTCGTCTTATTGTTGAAACTAAAAATCTTACCAAAAAATATGATGATAAAATTGTATTCGAAAATGTAAATTTTGTTCTTGAACGTGGCGAGAAAGTTGCTTTCGTTGGTAGAAATGGCGAAGGCAAAACTACTTTTTCTAAAATAATTGCAAATACAGAAGATTATGATGGTGAATTGATTTTTGGTAATAATCTCTATATTGGATATTACTCTCAACATCGTTCGCTGATGCTTGATGAAAATGCCACTGTGTTCGAAATTATTGATAATGCTGCTACTGGCGATATGCGCACCAAGGTTAGAGGCTTGCTCGGCGCTTTTCTTTTCAGTGGTGATTCAGTTTATAAAAAAGTCAAAGTTTTATCCGGTGGCGAAAAGTCTCGTCTCGCTCTTGCAAAACTTCTTCTTGAACCAATTAATTTTCTTATTTTAGATGAACCGACCAATCATCTTGACATATTTGCCAAAGATATTCTTAAAAATGCTTTGATGAGCTTTTCTGGTAGCCTCATTATCGTTTCACACGACAGAGATTTCCTCAAAGATTTAACTCAAAAGACATATCATTTTGCAAATAAATCAATCAAAGAATATCTTGGAACAATCGATGATTATTTGCATAAAATTAAAATCGATAATTTAAAAGAAATCGAGAGAAAAACTCCTAATTATCAAAACTCGTCAAGCTCTCAAAGCCAAACCCAATTAGATAGAATTAGAAAAAAAGAAATTCAACGCCAAGAAAACAAACTCAAAAAACTTATCGCAGATTGCGAAACTCAAATTAGTGCGCTGGAAGAGCAAATTGCCGAAATTGAACAACTTTTTGCGGATCCTGATTTCTTTTCAAACAAAGAACTATCTATCGAAAAGCGTAACCAATACAACTATCTTCGCCAGCAACTCAACCAAAAATATGCTGAATGGGAGAATTTAGAAAATAAATTAATTAGCTTTTAGCATATTAGCATATAAGCAATTGGAAATAATTTTTTGATAAAATTTATTGTTTGATTGTTATTATGGGCTATTAGTATAAAGAACATTAAATCTTAACATAGGTGAGAGAAAGAACTATCTTATTATAGCAAACTCACAATACAAAGAGAAGCGAAATAAATAGAAGGGTTATTAAAGAGTTTGAACGAGATATTCCAGTAGAACTGTTTGCAACATACTTCATCAAAGAACAGTTGAAAAAAGATAATTACTGATTACTGTAAAATTTATAAAATTAATAAAACTATAAAAAACCTGTAAAAATATTTATAGCATATAGATATTTCTATAATTATTGAAATTATAAACTATTCAAAATTTTGACTATGTTTTTTGCTATATGCAATAAAAATAAATATTATTTTATCGGAATTATACAATATATTTTTTTCAAAAAAAATATATTAAATTTATAATTTGTATGATTGTAATTGGTAATTGTTTAATTAATTAGAGTCAATATATGGACGACCCTGGCAGTATAAGAGAACTGACCGTAGAAGTTGATTTGGAAGGGGATAGATTGGCTTCAAGTATTAAACAATATCCCTTATCCCAGTCTGCTTGTTAGAGTGTTCTTTACTCCAGCCATTTCTAATCACACCATTTCAAACTAACTTGCTTTAACTCAAATCTGGTAGTTTTCTTTATCATATAAAATTTGAGTTAGATTTCAAATTTTATATGATGAGTTGTTCATATTATGCCTCAAAAAAGGAGGTTCATATGGTTAATTTTATCAAACCAAAAAAACTTTTCATTAACCATAATAATGGTAATGCAAAATTTGATGACATATTAATGCATAAGGTGTCATTAATGGACGAAGAAACACTTTTCTCTTTTTTTAGCAGCAATCCTTTAGGTTTATCAAATGAGGAAGCCGAAAAACGTATTGAGAAATACGGATTAAATGAAGTGTCGCATGAAGAAGTTATGACATGGTATAAGCAATTATTCAAGGCATTTTTAAATCCTTTTGTTTATATTTTGTCATTTATTGGAATAATCTCATTTATTCTTGATGTCTTGTTAGCAAATGTAGGTGAAGAAGATTACAAGACAGTTATTATAGTATCTGCTATGATATTGATAAGTGGTTTACTTCGATTTATTCAAGAGTTTCGGAATAACAAGGCTGTTCAGAAACTCAAAAGTATGGTGAAAACCACAGCCACTGTGATTAGAAAATATGATAATAAGAAAGAAATTGAATTCAAACAATTAGTTCCTGGAGATATTATTTTACTATCAGCAGGAAATATGCTTCCAGCTGATTGTAGGATAATTAAATGTAAAGATTTATTTGTTAGCGAATCAATGCTGACAGGCGAATCGATGCCAATCGAAAAAAAAGATTTGGCAATGACTTACACAGGTGAATTACAGGTAACTGAGTTAAATAACATCTGTTTTATGGGCACAAATATTCTCACAGGGACAGCAGAAGCTATTGTTATTGCAACAGGTAACAATACGTATTTTGGAAACATTAGCAAAAGTATTGTAGGTAATAATCCACAAACTGCATTTGATAAGGGTATTAACCAAGTTAGTGTGTTATTAATTAAATTTATGCTGTTTATGGTTCCTATTGTTTTTATAGTAAATGGTATCGTAAAACATGACTGGATGGACTCATTGTTATTTGCAGTAGCGGTTGCAGTTGGATCAACTCCAGAAATGCTCCCAATGATAGTTTCAGCCAATCTGGCAAAAGGGGCAGTTAATATGAGTAAATTTAAAGTTATTGTCAAAAGGTTAAATTCGATACAAAATATTGGCGCTATTGACGTACTGTGCACAGACAAAACTGGTACTTTAACTTTGGATAAGGTGGTCCTTGAAAAATATTTAAATGTTCTTGGTGAGGATGATGTTGAAGTTTTAAAATGGGCTTATTTAAATAGTTTTCATCAAACTGGTTTAAGAAATCTGCTTGACATTGCTGTCTTAAACCATACAGAAGTACATAATTTTCTTAAAGTTGAAGAACAATACGAAAATACCTTTTGATTTCCATCGCAAGAGAATGTCTGTCATTGTTAGAAAGAGTAATGATAAACAATTATTGATTTGTAAAGGAGCAGTTGAGGAAATGTTGAATGTCTGTTCTTTTGCTTTCGACCCAGGAGATGACAGAGCTTTGCAAATTGAAACCGATGAGATTATTCTATTTGATGAAAAACTCAGAAATAATATTGTTAGCATTTCAAGGGAATTAAATGAAGATGGATTAAGAGTATTAATAGTAGCTATTAAAGAGTTTGATGTTGATCATGTTGTAAATTACACAACAGATGACGAAAAGATGACGAAACTGATTTAATCTTATTATACTAAGTTATACTATATATTGTTAATTTCTCTATCTTCTGATAATATTTTTTCATCGAACACGGCTTTCTTTATTTTTCCTATATAGTATTATTTTATTTTTTTTATCATTGTTGTGACTCCTGTAACATTTATTAACCTGGAAATAAATGATGGAACTTTAATATGTTTAACAGAGCGAAAACCCAATTTTTCATATAATTTTTTAGCTTTAGGATTTTCATCGATAACATCAAGTTTTATAGAATCCATATTTTTATTCATTGCATATACTTGAAGCTCATGTATGAGTTTTTGACCAATACCGTGACCTCTAAATCCATCTTTTACAACTATACCATTCAATAATAATTGGTTCTTATTATCCTGTTTTCTGTCAAATATCAAATATATGAGCAAAAACTTATAACTACCTTTTACTACACCGAAATAATTAACGAAGTCGTGATACTTTAGATTGATAAGAGGTACCTTTTTTATTTGAAAACCTGCAATTCCTACAATTTCACCATTTTCAGTTACAGCTGTAATTGCTTGGTTTAAACAAAAATTATCTTTTAATAATGCAATAACTTGCTCTGTATTGCCTAAAATATTGACTAACTTTTTTTTAAACGCTAATGCAAATAATTTTGCAGCGTCCTCTTTATGTTCAGGTTTAATACCTAACCTTATTGAAATGTTCATACTTATTGAATTATATATTATTAAATATAATCTATTGATGCAAAGGTTCTACGGATGCCTTTATTGTACTTTACAGCCGGATAGCCTATGGCCAAGAACAACCCCTCTTTGCTTTTATGTTTAATCTTATGTTTATTTCGAAATTCATCAGCTTTTTTCCCATTCTGGATAAATGGATGGATTGCCCCTAACATGCAAGTGCCAAGACCAAGAGATTCAGCTGCAATCATTGCATACGTAGCGGCTATAATAGGATCGGCAGGGTCTGAATAAGGTGAACCATAAAAGTACATCAACAAAGGAGCATCATACGTTATGTAATTTTTTCCTTTATCAAATTCTGAGGTATATACATCAAACAGTGGTGCAATGAAGCCATTAAATAGTTCATATATTGCTTTACCCGAAAAAAGTCGCATTAATAGCAATGCAGGCTTTGAAGTTATTAACCGTAGTCCCTTTAGATAATTCGAAAAATCAGATGTGAAGGCTCTTGTTTTTTCTCTCCCATTAATAATCAATATATGAACATCTGAGGGGGGGATGCCCATTGGAGCAGTTAGAGATGCATTCAATATTTTCTCAATTACTCCGGATTCTATTTCCTTATTAACAAAATTTCTAATACTGCGACGATGCTGTAATAAAGAGAATAATTGCTCATACGTTGCATTGTTCAATTTATGAGGTAATTCAATAATTGCATCTTCATTTACCTTCCTTCCTGCAATTTTAATAGCATTGGTAGGGCAAATAGCCATGCAATGACAGCATCCGTAGCAGCCAAATACAGCCTCAGGGTTAACTTTCACTTTTTTCTTTTCAAGCCTTAAGCTATTGTCTTTACATACTGATATGCACAACCCGCATCCCGTACATTTGTCAGGAGTAATTATAATTTGTGCATTTGCTTTTGTTCTTGATGTTGGGATAGCCATATTAACCTTTTTTTATGTTGTTATTATTTAGTTTGTTGAAAGCTTTAAACCAGTTACAGCAACAATGATTAGAAATAAAAATGCTATGTGCATCAGTGTCACGAGTTTTTTGAAAATAAGAACTCCACATAGTACGGTTCCTATAACCTCTATTCCAGTCCATACCGCATAGGCAGTACCAATAGGGATGTTGCTTAAAGATTTATATGAAAAATAAAAACTTCCAAATGTGCATACCAGAAAGATTATTGCCCACAGTAGGCCTTTATGCTTGTTTAATAACTTCAAGGATAATGCAAATCCTATTTCAAGTAACCCTGCAATAATTAAATAAATCCAGCCCATATTAGTTAGAAGTTTTTACATCTTTATTAATAAATCGTCTGATTCTTAAAAGACAACTCTAAAAACTTATTTATATTAAGATTTTTAAAGTTGAATACAACAAAATTATTAAATATCAATTTAATAACATTTGACTTACATCAAATATTTTATATATTGGCTCTAATTCTGCTTAAGGTTTCAAGCGATATGCCAAGGTAGGATGCAATGATGGTTAATGGGACAGTTTTTATCACTTTATGATGCTTTTGTAATAGATGTAAATATCTTTGCGTAGCATTTAAAGTTTGAAATTCTATAAACCTATTTTCAAGCCATAAAGTGTAATACTCTGTTATCATCAAATCTAATTGCAATAATTTGGGATTATTTTTTTTTTTGCTTTTTGAAATAAAGTATAATTTGTTTGTAAAACAATAGTATTTGATAAAGCCTGAATAATCTCATTACTTGGAACTTGCAGCGTATAGCTGTTAAAAGCAACCGCTATTTCATTTTCAAATAATAGTTGAGTTGTAATTTCCTTCCCATTAAATAAATGATATTTTCGAACAGTACCTTGTTTAATTAGAAAGCTATTTTGACAAATGCTACCATGTTTTAATAGGTAATCGTTTTTCTTAAATTCACGTATAGTAGAAATATTATCTAACAAATCTAATGTTTCTTTGTCAAGGGATTTTATAAAATTGTCTATTTTGTTAAAATAATCTTTCATTGGTAAACTATATTCTTGCAAACTATTTACAAAACGAAAAATTGTAAACCGCAGTACAAGGTTTTATGTTGTTCTGTTTGGCGTATGCAAAGCAGAACAACATTGGCGGCTATCGTATATTATGCGTAATTTTTTACTGCCATCAATTCTTAAGTAATGGTAAAATATGTTTTCTAATCAGTTCAATTCTGTCCTTGGCTCTTGGTAAAAAACGAGAAGTAATCGAAATTACGATTTTCTTTTTTGAATCCACATAAAGTATATTACCTCCATCACCTATAGCTGCGAAACAATTATTATTCAGGTTGTCAATTATCCACCATAAATAGCCATATGTCAAATTACCACATTTGCTATAAATCTTGGTGCTTTCTTCAATCCATCTTTGAGATATAATCTGTTGATTAGCCCATTTGCCTTTATTCAAATATAATTGTCCAACTTTGGCCAAACCTCTGGTAGTTAATGTCAATCCCCAACCTGCCGTATTTGTTCCGTTTGGGTCAATTATCCATCCATTTACATACTTAATCTTTAAGAAATGACATGTATTCGTCCCTGCTGTTTATTCTAATATTTTTGGGTTTATCAATGTTGAGAGGCTGAAAAAGGTTTTCTGCTGCAAAATCAAGTACTGGTTTTCCCGATGATTTTTCAATTATTCCTGATAATATTTGTAATCCTATCGTTGTGTATTTGAAATCCCCACTTAAAGTTTTACCTCCTAATAAATCCAATGCTGATTGAGTCCAGTCTTCACTTGAATATACTTTAGTATATGGTTCATGTTTGTATTTATATGGAGCGGTCATTGTCAACAAATGCTGAATTGTTACTTTTTGAATTGTCCTTTCTCTTTTCTTAATTTTATAATCAGGGAAAAAATCCAACACATACTGCTCAACACTACGTATTACTCCTTTATCTATGGCTATACCAATTAAAACGGATATTATACTTTTAGTAACCGATGCTATATGAATCGTATCATTCAGATTGTATCCCTGAAAATAACTCTCAAAAATTGTTTCGTTATCGTCTTGAACAACAATTCCTGCTATATTATGATAGTCATTTTCTAGTAATTCAATCAAATTATTAGGAAGCTTTTTCGTCATTTTTCTATTAAATTTTAAGCAAAGTTCTTATTTATCTATAAGCTTTTATGCTCCTGCAAATTGCATCTGACTCTCACTGGTATGAAAAATTCCCGATTGCGAACGATTTCCTATCAATCTGAACAGAGATTAAAACTCGCTAAAAACCCTTTAAGAACACAATGTACCGACAATTTTTTATACCATATACTGGCAATAGTATTTATTTAAATTCTTTTTTACAAAATTCTAAATAATCTTTTTCTATATCATCATATTCAATATTAAACAACTCCCTAAATCGCCTTTTAAAATCTTGTTTATCTACCATATAGAGCTTATTAATTTGCTCAACACCAAACCTATCAAATAACCAGTTTATAAATGTTCCTACTTGTGGATAATACGTCCCTTCAGGTATATAATTACCCTCAAGTAATTCATTAGGTGTTAATATTGAGTTATTTGCAACAAATATCTTCATCCAATCTCGATTCATTGTTCTAATCATCTCACCATTGTTCCCAAAATGTCCACCATAAGAATTCTCTATTGCCACTGCATATCCTTCAATCATCATTCTATTTTTGGGAAGCCCAAATGCATCATAAGTAATAAGATGTACCAATTCATGTAGCCCTAAATATGAATACAGGTTCATATCAGGATAAAAAAAAGGCTTCTCAAAAAAGGTATAATATATCGAGGCATCCTTTGGATTTGCATATCCACCGGTGTTGGTACCAATTAAATCTTTGGCTTCATCCCTATTAAATAAGTAAATTTTAAACTTACTTGTACAATTAATATGTAATCTTTTATTAATAGTATCAATAAATGAATTCTGGTCAATCAAAACAGAATTAATTGTTGTCGAGTCTGGAGATTTTGAAGTTGAGAAATTATTGGGTCGTGTGTAAAGTTCAATATTCTTAAGTGTACTTACAACCCAAGGACCTTTAAGAAAGTCTATGGATTCATCTTTTTCACAACTCAAGAGCAATAAACTAAAAAAAAGTATTATCAAATATTTCATAGATATGCATTTTATATTTTGTTATCCAACATCAAATTATATGTAATTTATCATTATTTATTTTAATTATTGCGTAAAATTTTCTAAAATTTTAAAACAAATAACTTTAGTAAACAAGAGGCACTTGACCTAAATAGAGGTCCAAAGCTCCAATTTTGCACGTCACCCCGCCTGACGCAAAACCCGTGTTAGTGGCTGGCATTCTATTCTGTCGTCTGTTGGTTAGCATAATTGTCAATTCGTTTGTTACGTGCTTTTATGAAGTTCATTACTCCTTTTTTGTAAGTCAAATATTCTTCAACGTCCGCAAATGTTGGTCTTGTTTTGAAATTGTCAAACGGTAAGTAAAACTTAACATTCTCGTTTTCGTCAACAAGGTCGTTGAGTAAGAAAAAGTCAATGTAACCTTTAAAGCTGTCAAACAAGTCGAAGAAGTTTTTATATCTTAAAAAAGTGTCGAAAAGTGGGCTTTGTTGTCCTTCGTAAAAAAGTCTGATACATTCCAAAGTCAAGTCGAACCTATCATCAATTAAGCTGTTTACTCCACGAGCTTGATTGATTGTAAACTTGTTATCTATTTTATTTTTCGGAAAAAGTGTATAAGCACCAATTGTCGAACCAATGTCAAAGAGTTCGTTTACTTCGTTTGGAGTTTGTTTTATCAACCATTGTTTTCTCGTCTGGTTTCTGTACGAGTGAGTTATAGCATCACTTCCCAAATTGAATTCTCCAAGTTTTGACTTGTGATATAAATACGTACCACTTTTTTTGTCGGTTAACTCTAATTTTTCTCCGTTTGGCAATTTCTTACTCCATAACATTTTATGGTAGGAGCGAAGTGTCGGACTTGTGCTGTCCGGGTCGCCACCGTTTGCGTCTGTATAAACGTTAAATGTTATGTCAATTTTCATTTTTCCTGTTTAGTTTCTCTTTACGTGTCTGTCGTTTATGCTTGCCACTAATTATATTTTTATACGCAAAATTAAAAAAAATATTGTTTTTATTGTGTTTTAATTGCGTATAAATACTTAATTTTGTATATTATTATCTATAATTGCGTCGAACTGAATATGAATTATTTAGATAATTTTAAAAAACTTTTAACTATTAAAAGATATAGCTATAGTACTATCAAAGCTTATTCAAATGCTTTGAAAGACTTTTTATCATATTTTCCAGATATGAAAGCTGAGAACATATTAGTCCTATTTTAATTGAAAATTATATTAATTCTTTGGTTCATAAAAAAATATTTCCCAAGCTTATCAAAAGATTCTTGTTGGTGCTATCAAATTATTTTACAATGAATTATTACGTAAAAATTTTAAGCTTAATTATCTTTATCCTGACAGAACCGAAAAGAAATTGCCTATTGTTTTAGATAAATCAGAAATCCTTCTTCTTCTGAATGCTATTGAAAACATCAAACATAAATCTATTATATCTCTATAGTGCAGGTTTACGACTTGGGGAGGTTATTGAACTTAAAGTAAAGGACATAGACTCTAAGCGGATGGTGATCAGAATTACGACCGCTAAAGGTAAAAAAGATCGTTATGTTATGCTTTCCAATAAACTTTTATCCCTTCTTCGTGATTATTATAAAGAATATAGACCGAAAGATTATTTATTTGAAGGGCAAAAAGGTGATAAATACTCAGCTCGTTCAATTCAAGCAATCTTGAAACAAGCACTAAAAAAAGCAAAGGTTACTAAAAAGGCATCGGTTCACACTTTAAGGCATAGTTTTGCTACACACTTACTCGAATCAGGAACAGATATTAGAATAATTCAGCAACTTCTTGGTCACAATTCTATTAAAACTACTCAAATTTATACACAAGTAAGTATCTCAAAAATTACAGAAATTAAAAGTCCGTTGGATTTGTTATAATAAAATAAAAGGATATTAGCCGTAAACTATAACTTGCAATTTGTATTTATTATTTTTCAAAATATATGTAGAAAATAAATATTTTTGATGAAATCTTACTAATTTGAGAACAGATAAAGGTAAAACATTTAGAAGTTTGTAATAATAAACTCAAGAAAGTGAAAAATAAAATAAGAGATTTAAAAAATCTCTTAAAATTAATAGCGAGTTTTATTAAATCATAAAGCCTTTTTGTGGAGATGGCGGGAGTCGAACCCGCGTCCGGAGAGCTTCACCAAAAGCGTCTACATACTTAGTGCATCTACTGGTTTTCGTGAGATGGATTGCCGATGCACAGGCGCCACCACCTTATCGAAAGTTGAATTTTCACAAAGCATCCTTTCGAACAATGCTTTGTTATCCTGCCTCAGACGACGTTTTCGGAAAGCTCAGCAGGAGAAACTTACCGAAAACGTGGCTGTCAATTATTAAGCAGCCATTGCGTAATCATAGTTGGCATTTGTTTTTTGCCCGGTTGTATTTACGTGCAGCACCGAACAAGCACGGTATGCAGCTTTTAGTTCCATCACCCCGTCGAATCCAGGTCATCCCCATTTTTCAAAGAACAAATTTAATTAATAAGACGGCTTTTTAATTGTTTTATTTGAAAAATAATCTCTTATCTTTTCTGCTGTTGTTTGAGATGCGCTTGTGGAACACAGTCTATCACGAATTTCGGAATAAACATTTTGAATTAGCTGTATTTTTTCTTGACTTGTCAGCATATCTATTAGTGATTTAGAAATTTTTTGCGGATTTGCGTCTTGCTGTATGATTTCAGGGACAATTGTCTTATTTTTCAATATATTAACTATCGAAATATATTCCAATTCAATTAATTGTTTGCTCAAAACATAAGAAAAAAATGAAGTCTTATAAACCATCACAAATGGCATCCCTGCAAGTGCTGCTTCTAAATTTGATGTCCCGGTTTTGACTATCCCGATTTTTGCTTTTTTCATTAATTCCAGCGAGTTTTCTTCAACTAAAACATTATAATCTTGCAAAAATTTATAGTATCTTTCAATATTTGTATTTACATTTTTTGCCAATACAATTTTAAAGTCAGTATATGTCTCTTTAAAAAGTACGGCTGACTGAACGAATAATTCTAAATGTTTTTCTATTTCCTGTTGCCGACTACCCGGTAAAAGAGCAATGATATTCTCTCTTTCTGAGAAATCAGAAGATTTTTCTTTAAGTAAAGGATTATCAAGCAGCGGATGCCCAACGAATTCGGCATTTATTCCAAATTGTTTAAAAAAATCAACTTCGAATGGGAAAACAACAAAGAGTTTATCAACACCCGATAATTTTCGGGCTCGATTTTTTCCCCAAGCCCATAGCTGAGGAGCAATATAGTACGCGACAGGAATATTCTTACTTTTAGCAAATTTAGCAAGCTTGATATTGAAGCCAGGATAATCGACAGGAAGAAATAAATCAACTTTTTTATTTGTAAAAATATTTTTGCAATTCGACATTAAATTTCGGAAAATATTTATTTTTTTTAGTACTTCCCAAAAACCTACTACTGAGATTTCTTGAATTGGAATAATGGACTGCAAACCTTCTGTTTGCATCCTGTAGCCGCCTATTCCAATGAATTCAATATCTGGAATGATTTTTTTCAACTCCTTCATTAAACGAGCAGCGTGAATGTCGCCCGAGGGGTCACCAGCTGAAATAAAGATAAGTGGCATATTATTCGCCTACAACTCTTCGCCAGAAACTTGACGATATTTTAGGGTCCTTGTATTTAGCTAATTCTATCCATTGAGGATAAAACGTTTGAAAGTCTTCTCTGCTCATTCGTGCATCTTTTGCTGGGTAAAGCACACCACCTGCGTTACGCACTAATTTATCGCATTCTTTTAATACTTCGAGTGTGCGACTGCTTATACGAAAATCTACAGCCATTGTTATTCCTTCTCTCGGGAACGACATTATTCCCGGCGATTTTACATTTCCAAAGGTTTTAAGCACTGTAAGGAATGAAGACAACCCCGAATTAGATATTATTGTCATTATCTGCTTGATAGTAGACAAGTCTTTTCCAAAAGGAACTACAAATTGATATTGTAAAAAACCGTTTTTCCCGTATGCACGATTCCAGTTATTAACTGCATCGAGTGGATAGAAAAATGGGTTATAATGTACAACTTGCTTCTGTTTTTTGTGAGTTTGTTTATTGTAATAAAAAACATTAAAAGCATTGACAGAGAAATTATTAATAAAAGGATAATCTAATGGGAAGGGGAGAGGTGGCTTATCTTTTACCTCTTTGGGTAAATCAAAATCTTCTGGATTTGCGTGGTTGCCGCGATTATATATTCCCCTTCCTAAATTTGCCCCAGATGCTGTGGTATCTATCCACGAAACAGTATAATCATATCGGCTTTCCGATTCAGCGTTGATTTCAAAAAATTCTTCTATACAATCAAATTTTATCGATTCCATAACAATAAAAGGGCTTGGACACCTTTGCAATTTGAAGCGTGCCCAAGTAATGATTCCTGTAAGCCCAAGTCCACCAATGGTTGCTGCGAAAAGTTCAGAATTTTGTGTTTGAGAACAGATTATGCTTTTGCCATCAGTGCGAACAAGTTCAAATTCAAGTACATGGCATCCAAAAGTTCCACCTTTATGATGATTTTTGCCGTGTACATCATTTGCAATTGCTCCGCCAATCGTTATTTGTTTTGTTCCTGGTGTAGAGGCAAGGAACCAACCACGTGGAACAGCAAAATTGAGGATCTCAGAAAGCGTTGTGCCGGCTTCGCAAGTAATTATACCTTCCTCATCATTGAAATCTATCAATCTATGATAACCTGACATATTCAGTAACGTATTGTCAAAATTCAGACAACTATCTCCATAACTTTTAAGCAACCCAATAGGAAGTACCGAACCGTTTATTCTGCTGAAATCATGCAGTTCATCTCTCCAAAAAACGTTAATCATCTCTTTATGAATTCCTCTTGGATAGCGTCCCCAAGATTCAATATTATCTATCATAAACTTGCTCCCAGAACAATTAAAACTATTAAAGCAAAAATAAATAATCCTGTTTTATCACGCAAAGTAAATACAATTGGGTCATCTGTCATTTTACCACGTACGGCAATAAACCACATTCTAATTATCCAATACAATAAAAAAAATGCAACAATGTATAAATATATTGGGTGCTTGTATAATACCAGAACTTCTTTACTATTGACATAAAGTATAAACACTAAAATTGACATTAGCCCACTATTTACCCCAATAGTTTTTATTAAGTTAATATCGTCAACTAAATAACCTCTTCCTGAAACTTGTTCTACATTCCCGGTATTCATTGAATATAGTTCAGTGTATCTTTTTATACAAGCTAAACTTATAAAAATAAATACTGAAAAAGCAATAAGCCAAGGAGAAATCAAAACGTCAACGGCTGCCGCTCCTGCAATTAACCTCAATGTATATAGTAACGATAAAATAAGTATATCAACAACATAAACCCGTTTCAAATAAAAAGAATAAAATGTAGTCAAAATAAAGTAAACTAATAATATTATGTTAAATTCGCTTGGTAATAGTATTAAAGCAGACACAAATCCCAAAATTAGCAAAAGATGAAAAAGCAAGAACCCAATTTTTACTGATAATTCTCCAGAAGCAAATGGTCTATTTTTCTTTGTAGGGTGTTGTCTATCAGAAGAAATGTCTAATAAATCATTTAACACATAAACCGATGAAGCAACAAAGCTGAATGACAAAAATGCAAGAACTAACTTTATTGCGTATTCTCCAATCGGAATAATATGCGCAAGTAAAATTGGTAAAAAAATGAGAATGTTTTTAACCCATTGATAAATCCTTATTTCCTTTAAAATATGTTTAATTAATTCAGATTTAGTTTCAAAACAATTCTCCAAATTTCCTATTGCTTTTGCTTTTAGTAAAACATTTTTGCTTGGATAAGCAAGGTAAGATTTTCTTGCGACTCGAAAAACTTCAATATCAGCAAAGCTATCTCCTATATAATCGAATCCTTTCTCTCCAAATAATTCGACCAATTTATCTTTTTTGTTACTACTACGCAAATTAACTCCATTACCTGAACCTAAAACAAGATCAAAAATTCCGAGCTCGTCAGCGATTTTCTCAGCAATTTTTTGTGAAGAGGCTGTGGCAAGAACAATCATACGTCCTTTGAACTTTTCTGCTTCAACAAATTCGAGCACTTCATCTCTGAAAACTAATGTTGAATAGTCAGGCTCAGCAATTTCGTGTATTTTTTCTTTGAAAAACAACTTGCCTTTTATAATCCAGAAAGGAATAAACAAAAGAATAAACGGCTTTCTTTTTATTGCAATCAAAGTTGCGTCTAAAAGTGTATCTCCTGCAATCAACGTACCATCTAAATCTACGCAAAGAGGTATATCAACAAATTCTGTATCTATATTATTCATAATTATTTTTTCTTGTTCAACAAAACTTTGATTTTTTCTAAGTCTTCTGGTGTATCCACACCAATTAATTTCCTATTTAAAGGGATACATTGGAAATGGTAGCCGTGTTCCAATAATCTTAATTGTTCAAGTTTCTCGGATAGCTCAATTTTTGTTTGTGCTGTTTTTACAAAAAATTCAAGTGCTTTTGCTTTATATGCATAAATCCCTATGTGTTTCCAGTAGGTTTGTTTTCTCAGCCATTCCTCCATTTCAAGATCACGCAAATGAGGAATTGCAGAACGTGAGAAATATAAAGCTCGACTGTTTTCTCCAACAGCAACCTTAACATTGTTCGGATTTATTAATTCTTCTAAGCTACCAATTGGCGAAATAAATGTAGCAACATCAAACTCTCTGACGTTGAAATTATCAATTAGGTTGTCTAAATCACTTCCAGAAAGTAAGGGTTCATCACCTTGAACATTTATTATTATATCAAATTCTTCTTTTATTTGTTTATAAGCATTAAAAATCCTATCAGTTCCCGTTGGGATTTGCGGGTTTGTTAACACGAATGGAATATGGTATTTATTAAGTATGTGAGCAATACGTTCATCGTCTGTAGCAACTAATACATTATCAATCAGTTGTGATTTTCTAATATTCTCCCATACCAGAACAACCATCGGTAGTCCATTTATTTCGGCAAGTGGTTTGCCAGGAAATCTACTCGAAGAATATCTTGCGGGAATAATTGCTATGCTTTTCATTCTTGTTCAATAACTTTTGGCACTTTGAAAAAGTTTTCGTTCTTTTTAGGTGCATTCTTAAGAGCTTCTTCTAAAGATACGGAGGATTGTGTGACATCTTTCCGCAAAACATTTTCAAAATCGGTAATTTGAGATAGTGATTCTACATCACCTAATTCAACTTCATTTAAAGTGTCAATATATTCTACTATTTCTTTGAATTGTTCAGAAAATATGTCAATTTCATTATCTTTAAATTCGAGTTTAGCAAGTGCTGCAATATGTTTGACAGTATCCTTGAATTCCATAATTCCACCTCTATAAAACTAAATTTTTTCAGAATTTATGCTTTGTTCGATATCATTATTAACAAAATCTTCTTCTTTTGGTAATATTTTAATGTTTTCGCGGATGAAAAACAAAGCACCGACGATTACCTGAATAATCATATTAACTGCATGAACCAATATAGCGTATGCAAGAGCATCTTCGTTAGAAATTTTATATAAATTCATCATTGCAACAGTTACAAGATAGTGATAAATACCAATAGCCCCCGGAGTTGGTGCAATAGTTGTTCCAATACCGACAACTATTAGCAAAAGTCCAGCGTCCATAACACCAAGGTTTAATTGCTTTTGGAAATGGAATGTATAAAACATAATATACATTGGCAAAGCATACAAAAACCATAAAAGCAATGATTGAACAAATGTCATAAAATAATCAGAAGGTGATTTGATGAATCCAAATCCTTTGAGAAAAGATGACAAAATTTGTTCAATTCTCTCATATTTTTTTGGGAAGAATGGTTTTACAAATATTTTAAGTATGTAATAACCCAATTTTGTGTAGACGCTAAGTAGAATGAGGACCAACAATACAACGACAGGTAGAATTATAAATATTGTTATATTTTGATCCGTCATCCACGGGAATGCTTGGGAAATTATATCTCTACTAAAAAAGAAAACAACAGCAAAAAGTATTAGCAAAAACAAAACATCAAGAAAACGTTCGATAATTATAGTTGCGAACACTGCCGAGCGCGATATCCCTTCCCGACGTGCATAAACAAAAGGACGAACAAGTTCCCCACCACGTGGCAAAATGTTATTTACAGCATAACCGACCATTACTGCTGAAAATAAATTCCACGTAGATTTTGCATTCAATATTGGTTTAAGCAGGATTTTCCACCGAACAGCTCTTACCCAATGAGATAAAAGAATAATTGGAATTGATACTATTACCCACAAATAATCAGCTGTACGCAAAATCATCCACAATTTGTAAAAATCAATATCTTTAACAACTGAATATATACTCCCGGCAACTATTGCAACAACAAGCGTCCATTTTATTATTTCTTTGTAAATTCTATTCATCTAAACTAATATATCCGTCACAAAATATTCACGCACAATTTTATAAATTACAAAAAAAGTATTATTCATTGAAATAAATAGTTTATTTAATTATAAATTTGGAGGTGGAACGTTGAAATATCCATCATTTTTAATGATTGTACTGACAATTTCTGCTTCATCAATAATGTTATCAATTACTTCCAGATGCTTTAGCAAAAAGTTCAAACGCTCATTCTCGGACCGTATTTCCATTAATTTTTGTTTTTGCTCTATCGTAAGACCTACTTTAGGAGCAATCTGAAACGATGGTTTTTCTTTATTCAAATCTTCAAATATAATTGGCTTAATTTCAGGATTTTTCAGTTTATTCGAAATGTTATTGAATAACTCAATAACAGTATTTAACTTCTCGGCATCTATAGAATTATCAATATCTTCCATAATTTGAACATTTGCAAGATAGTAAGGTTTCTCTCCTGAAATAAAGTTTTGAATTTTGACACGATGAGTCCCAACCACCAAAATATCCATTCTTCCATCTTCATACTTGTTTATAATATCAGCAATAAGTACCATACACCCAATATCGTATAATTTTTCATTATATGATAAATTTATTACAAAGGGAGATTTTGTCTTCCAGCAATCGTTTATAAGCAATTTATATCTTTCTTCAAAAATATGAAGAGGAATTGCACTTAAAGGAAATACAATCGTATTTAACGGGAAAAGCCCAAATTGCATCGCTTGAACCTTTTTATGTTTAAACGATAAATTAATAAAATTGTTTGAATTACTCTTTCAAAAAATGAGCGCCACGATTAACTCTTTGTTCAAGAGTAGCATTAGTAACAGCAATTGCAGTTTGAACTCCATTTCTAAGTTCGATAATCGAACGAGTCATTTGGGCTTTTCTGTAAAATTGCTCAATTTCTGTTTGCAAATGCCGCAGAATTTGCTGAGCTCTTTGAAGCCTTTGTCTTGTTCGGATTAGCCCAACGTAATTCCACATTGTGTTTTTAATTGTAAGCCAATCTTGAACAATTAACGCTGGGTCTATGTATTGATCCTCATCAACCCATTCAAAAATATCAGGGAAATAATCAGAATCATCTGTATCTTTCGATATATCCAATCCAGCAGTCCAACCCCAAACAACGCATTCAAGTAATGAAGTAGAAGCTAGTCGATTTGCTCCGTGAACACCTGTGCAAGAAACTTCTCCTACTGCATATAGTCTGCGGAGTGAAGTGCGACCATTTAAGTTGACGCCAACTCCACCACAAGAATAATGTGCCGCTGGGACAACTGGAATTGGCTCACTTGTAATATCAACACCAGCTTTTAAGCAACTTTGATAAATTGTCGGGAAGCGATTTTTTAACCAATTAGGGTTTTTAAACGAAATATCTAAGTACACACAAGGATGACCTGTTTCAAGCATTACTTGGTGAATAGCACGAGCTACAATGTCTCTTGGAGCAAGAGATTTGAGCTCGTGAAAGCGTTCCATAAATGAATTGCCTTTATTATCAATAAGTATAGCCCCTTCACCACGTAATGATTCTGAGATTAAAAATGTTTCTTTTTCGGAATAAAATGAAGTAGGGTGGAACTGTATATATTCAAGGTTAAAACATCTTGCACCAGCACGCCAAGCAAGCGCTATTCCATCACCGGTTGATTCTATTGGGTTTGTTGTGTGAAGATATATTTGTCCAAGCCCACCTGTGGCGAGGACAGTGTACTTTGCGTAAATTGGAAATGTTCGTCCTGTTGCATTATTAAGCACTAATGCTCCAAAACACGAAGGTTTTTTATAAATGTCCAATGAGTTTCTTGAATGATGAGATAAAGTGAGTAAATCAACCGCTGTATGATTGTTCCAAACAGTGATATTTGGATGTTTGGTTACTACTTCGATAACTGCTTTATGAATAGCTTTGCCTGTGTGATCTTTAGAATGAATAATTCTTGGCTGTGAATGAGCTCCTTCGGCAGTTAAATCTAAATTATCGTCGGAAGTTCTATCGAATTCAACATTAAACTTTTCTATCAGCAATTCTTTCACTAATTTGGGACCTAAATTTGATAACTGGTCTACTGCGATTTCCCAACAATGACCATCCCCTGCATCCATAATATCTTTTTTGAGTTTTTGCGGTGAATCTTCTTCACCTGTGTAGATAATTCCTCCTTGTGCATAAGGAGTATTTCCACTCATTAATTCTTCAGTTTTTGTAATAATTAAAACATTTCTTCCATGGTCTGCAGATGTTATTGCAGCAATGCAGCCAGCAAGTCCCGACCCAATTACAAGGACATCAAATTTTTGAATTTCACTACTCAAATTCGAACTCCATATGAATATCAACAGACTTAGCACTATGAGTTAGTGCACCAATCGAAATTGCATTTATTCCTGTTTCTAAATAATTATCTATATTAGAAAGATTAATTCCACCGGAACTTTCTATAAAAATTAGTTCACCATTTGGATATGAACGAATGAGATTGACTGCATCAATAGTTTGTTCTCTATTCATATTATCAAGCAAAAATCCGTCAACACCAATTTGCATTGCTTCTTTAATTTGCTCCATGTTTTCTACTTCAAGTTCTATCGGCAATCCTAAATTCATCCTTTTTGCATTCAACAAAGCTTGGGTAATCGAACCAGAAGCAGTTATATGATTATCTTTTATTAGCATTCCTTCTTTTAAGTTAAGTCGGTGGTTCGTTCCGCCACCGCAATAAACAGCATATTTTTCGAAAAGACGTAATCCGGGGGTTGTCTTTCGTGTATCAAGAATTTTGATATTGCTTTTTTCTACTTTTTGAACAAATTGACGTGTAATCGTTGCAACTCCAGACAATCTTTGTAAAATATTGAGCAATACACGCTCTCGTGATAAAATATAACGAGCATTTCCTTTAAAAGATGCTATTATTGTGTTTTTAGGAATTAATTCTCCATCCTTATAATTAATATGAAGATCAATACAGTTTTTAAGTATTTTCTTAATAATCGGATTCCCACATAGCACAAATTCAGATTGTGCTTCAATATATCCACTTACCGCTTTGTCTTCAGGAACGCAAGCTAACGTTGTAATATCTTCATAAGCAAAGTCTTCGTATAAAAATTGCTCAATTCTATCATCAAGATAGTGTTCGGGAATCTCAGTGATTTGTTTATATTGAATCATTTTTTACTTATCTCCAACATTTTTTCTAATGGACGAAGAGCTTTCAGACGTAATTTTTCATCTAACATAATTTGTGGTTCTAATTTTTCGAGACAGTCAATTATTTTATCAATCGTATTAAGCTTCATATATGGGCAATTATTGCAGTTGCAACCATCAATATTTGGCACAGTCAAAAAAGTTTTATTAGGAGAATACTTACGCATTTCATAAATAACACCTGGTTCAGTTAAAATAATAAATTCGCTTTTGTCAGATTTTTTTGTATGATTAATTAAAGCAGTTGTCGACCCAATAAAATCAGCATAATCAAGAATGTTTTCCGGACATTCCGGATGTGCTATGACTTCCGCATCTGGGTGCTGATTTATTATTTCGATTAGTTTTGTTTCAGAAAATTGCTCGTGAACTTGACAAGATCCATTCCAAAGAACCATTTGGCGTCCAGTTTGCCTGATCAAATAACGTCCTAAATATTTATCAGGGGCAAAGAGAATCTTCTTATCTTCTGGTATGGAGTTGATAATTTTCAAAGCATTCGATGATGTACAAATAATATCAGACATTGCTTTTACTTCTGTCGAGCAGTTTATATATGAGACAACAACATAATCTGGATATTTCTCAACCCATTCTCTGAATCGCTCAGCTGGCGCAGAATCAGCAAGGGAGCAACCTGCATTCAAATCGGGAAGGAGAACGATTTTATTAGGATTAAGGATCTTGGCTGTTTCTGCCATAAAATGAACGCCACAAAATACAATAACATCGTTTGTGACTTCTTTTGCTACTTGTGCCAATACAAGAGAATCACCTTTGAAATCAGCAATTTCCTGTACAATATCATCTTGATAATAATGAGCTAAAATTATTGCATTACGTTCTTTCTTTAGTCTTAATAACCTATCTATTTTCTTACTCATTTTTGACCCTTTCAGATTTTTTCAACAACTAAATTAATCAATATTAATCAATTTTTTATATGATATTTGCTTGATTTTAGCTTTATCATTTTTATTGAATTCAAATTTTGATTTACCTAAAATAAATTAATTATATAGACGATAAATAGTTAAATATTGTCTTTTCTAATTTAGGAGTATAAAATGAAAGTTAAAGATATTCTATCAATCAAAGGACCGCAAGTATTTACAATCGGAGAAAATATGTCAATAAGCACAGCAATAGAGTTACTTGCAAATAACAAAATTGGTGTTTTATTGGCGCTTTCAGATGATGGAAAAATTTGTGGAATAATTTCTGAAAGAGATATCATTCGTGAATTCGCAAATAGTCATGTTGAAACATTTAATAAAAGAATTGCCGATGTAATGACCCGTCAGGTAATATTTGTCGAACCAGATGATGAAATTGAGTACGTAGAAAAAGTATTTACGCAAAATAAAATCAGGCATTTACCTGTTTTACAAGAGAAGAGATTAGTCGGACTTATTTCCATTGGTGATGTTGTCAAAGCTGCATTGAACGAAACAAAAACTGAAAACAAATATCTGATGGAATATATTGGTGGAAATGTAAAATAATTTCTCGATTGATTTTTCACGAAAAAAGTATAAATTGCTTTTTTCAAAATGTGGCTTTAAAATGGGATATACTACAAGAGATTTAGAAGCAAAGAAAGTTACTACCTTACGTTTACAGGAAATGAAACGCACAGGTAGAAAAATAGCGTGCCTTACTGCTTATGATGCTTTAATTGCTGAAATTTTCGATGAATGTGGAATTGATTTGATTCTTGTGGGCGATTCATTAGGCAATATAGTGCAAGGACACGACACTACCATACCTGTAACTTTAGAAGATACAATTTATCATACGAAAGCCGTTGTTAAAGGCGCTTCTCGAGCGTTAGTTGTTGCTGATATGCCGTTTATGAGCTATCAAGTAACAGCCGACGAAGCATTTCGCAACGCTGGTAGAATTTTAAAAGAAACTGGCTGTGCTGCTGTAAAGCTTGAAGGTGGAAAGAATGTAACAGAAGCAGTTTCTCGTATGACTGACGCAGGGATTCCTGTTATGGGGCATCTTGGACTAATGCCTCAAAGCATACATAAATTTGGTTCTTATCGAGCTCGTGGAACGGATCCGGAGGAAGCCGAGAAGATTTTCAACGATGCTTTACTATTAGAAAAAGCAGGATGCTTTGCTATAGTTTTAGAGAAAATCCCTGCTGAACTTGCAAAAACTATAACAGAAACTGTTAAAATTCCAACGATTGGTATTGGTGCAGGACCACATTGCGACGGACAAATACTTGTATATACAGATATGTTGGGATTAACAGTTGATTTCTCACCTCGATTTGTTCGTCGTTACGCCAACTTGCTCAATATTATCAAAGATGCAGTTGCCAATTATTGTAATGATGTTAAAAATTCCAGTTTCCCAAATTTGGAGGAAAGCTACTAGTGAAATTGTTGAAATTCATTATATTTTCTCTTTCTTTAATAATATTATTCGCTTGCACAGAAACAATTGGCACAAATTCCAAAGATATCATTTTTCCAGATGAAAATGTTAGTTTTCAATTTCACGTGTATCCATTTTTGAAATTAAATTGTTCGTACGCAGGCTGCCATAGTGATGAAAGTGCGGCAGGTGGAATTATTCTTACTTCATATAGCACTCTGTTTGCTTCTCCTGGAATGATAATTATTGGTGAACCTGATAAAAGCAGGTTAATTCAAATTATCGAAAACAAATTGCCTCATTTTACTTTGTTTTATCGTGGCAACATTACTGAAAATCACAAAAAAGGGATGAGAATCTGGATATTGGAAGGAGCAAAAAATAATTGATTTTGTTTTGTTATGTAAAAAAAAATACATAATTTTGTAGTTTATTAAGGTGTCGTAGCCAAGTGGTTAGGCAGCGGTCTGCAAAACCGCGAACGCCGGTTCGAATCCGGCCGACACCTCTTTTTTGTGAATATTATTGAAACAAAGGAACAATATGGGAACAACAAGTGACCTTCGTCCAGGTGCAGTTATCAAATTTAACGGCGAAAACTGTTTGGTTCTTGAATCCGAACATAGAACACCTGGCAATCTTCGTGCTTTCTATCAAGTTAAAATGCGTAATTTACGAACTGGGAAATTGCTCGAAAACCGTTTCCGTTCGGGAGAAACTATTGATTTTGTTCGTGTTGAAAAGCATGATTATCAATATCTTTATCGTGAAGGAGATAACTTAATCTTTATGAATAATGATACTTACGAACAAGTTCCTGTTGGTGCAGATATTTTAGGTGATGCTATTAATTATTTAAAAGAAAATCAACAAGTTCAAATTGCATTCGAGGATACAACTGTTTTGAGCGTTGAACTTCCTCCTACCGTTAATTTGAGAGTTACTCACACTGAACCGGGATTGAAAGGCGATACCGCTACAAATGTATTGAAGCCTGCAACTGTTGAAACAGGTGCGCAGGTAAGTGTTCCATTATTTGTAAACGAAGGCGATTTGATTAAAGTTGATACTCGTACTGGCGAATACTTGGAAAGAGTGAAAGAATAGTTTTCTTCGCTAATATAAATAAAAGCAGTCCTTCAAATTGGACTGCTTTTTTATTTACAATCTGGTTGTATTACTTTATCAATTTCTTATATTTAATTCTATGTGGAGTGATATCACCAAAACGTTTTTTTCTATTTTCAACGTATTCTGAATAAGTTCCTTCGAAGAAATACACCTGAGAATCACCTTCAAATGCAAGAATATGAGTTGCGACCCTATCAAGAAACCATCTATCGTGTGTAATAATTACTGCACAACCAGCAAAATTGTCCAATGCTTCTTCTAATGCTCTTAGAGTATTCACATCAATATCGTTTGTAGGTTCGTCCAACAACAAAACATTTGCTTCTTTTGTCAGCGTCATTGCTAAATGCAAACGATTACGCTCACCGCCCGAGAGTACACCACATTTTTTTTGTTGGTCTGAACCTGAAAAATTAAACCTGGCAAGATATGCCCGAGTATTGATTTTTCTTCCGCCGAGTATTACTTCATCGAAACCGTTTGATACGACTTCCCAAACAGTTTTTTCAGGGTTTACTGCTGTATGCTGTTGATCTACATATGCAATTTTTACAGTATCTCCAATATTAATACTTCCAGTGTCTGATTCTTCAATTCCCATAATCAATCTAAACAAAGTAGTTTTTCCTGCACCATTAGGACCAATCACGCCAACAATCCCAGCAGGAGGCAGCTCAAAATTTAAATTTTCGAATAATAATTTATCGCCGTAACTTTTTGAAACATCTTTTGCTTCAATAACTTTTGCACCAAGTCGTGGACCATTAGGAATATATAGTTCTAATTTTTCTTCTTTGTCTTTTACATCTTCATTTAATAATTTTTCATAAGCAGCAAGGCGTGCTTTCGATTTCGCGTGTCGAGCTTTAGGCGACATACGAACCCATTCAAGCTCGTTTTCAAGAGTTTTGCGGCGTTTTGCTTCTGCTTTTCCTTCAAGTTCTAACCGTTTAGCTTTTTGGTCAAGCCAAGAAGAGTAATTTCCTTTCCAGGGAATACCTTCGCCACGATCTAATTCGAGAATCCAGCCAGCAACATTATCGAGAAAATACCTATCGTGAGTAACAGCAATGACGGTTCCTTTGTATTGCTGTAAGTGCTGTTCTAACCAAAATATGCTTTCCGCGTCAAGATGGTTGGTCGGTTCATCCAAAAGTAAAATATCAGGTTGTTTGAGTAATAGCCTACAAAGAGCGACCCGACGACGTTCTCCACCAGAAAGATTAGCAATTACCGCATCAGGTGGGGGACAACGCAATGCGTCCATAGCGCGTTCGAGCTTATTATCTATTTCCCAAGCATCGTGTTTGTCGAGCAAATCTGCAAGTTCGCCTTGCCTTTGTACTAATTTATTCATTTCTTCATCAGACAGCTCTTCAGCAAATTTTGCGTTAACCTGTTCATATTCTTTTAATAAATCTGCGATTTCTTGCACTCCTTCCATAACAATTTCTTTAACCGTTGCATTATTATCCAATACGGGTTCTTGTGGCAAATATCCAACAGAGTATCCTGGTGAGAAAACTATTTGTCCGTCATAATTCTGGTCTTCGCCTGCAATTATTTTAAGCAGCGAGGATTTCCCTGAACCATTTAAACCAATAATTCCAATTTTTGCACCATAAAAAAAAGATAGGTAAATATCTTTCAGTACTTGCTTATTGGGTGGATAAATTTTGTTTACACCAATCATTGAAAAAATTATTTTTTTATCATCTGCCATATTTATTCCCTTATTTGTTTTTTGTTATTTACAAAAATACACATAAAATATGCGATAATATAAAAAATATTTGTTTATTATTTGATAATATATTATTTTTGTAATTCATTTATGATCTTTTTAGGAGAGGTGGCCGAGTGGCTTAAGGCAACGGTTTGCTAAACCGTCGTAGGGATAAACTCTCTACCGCGAGTTCGAATCTCGCCCTCTCCGCAAGAAATATCTTAAAAAGTCCTTATAATTGCATCAATTCATTCAATTTTCTTTATCACTCAAAAATAGTTTCGAAAATCAAATATTTTAGTCTCAATATTTTCGTTGTTTTGTTAAGTGTTCAAAACAACTATCATATTTACAATTAACTATAATTTTAGGAAAAGTGAATTGACAAAATCGTTGTTGAGATGTTTCAAATAAATAAACATTTTGTTTTTTGCAAACAACAATTTACGTTTATGCGCAGTGGGAGATTTCGGAGCACAAAACTGTCATTACACTACAAAAATTGATGCGAGGTAGAATATTCAATTAACCACGTCAGCCCCCATTGCGGCAAACGGCTGTTATAGCCAGTGTTTCTTTCTTCGTCATTACTTTGTCGTTTTGTATGATTTTATTACAAAGTATGTCAGCGGAATAAAAATTAATCCTAATGTCATAGGTAAAAACCAAACTCCAAGTCCGTCCGCTTGTCCGTTTGCATTTTGAATTGTTTTGAATGCAATTAGTCCGAAAATGACAACAATGATAAGTTTCAAATATCTAATCATTCTTGTAGCATTTGTATATTGTCTTAATGCGTTGTCTTGTGTTATGTTGGTCGGATAATTAAAAATGTGAGGAAACTTATTTAGAATTGTCAGTCCAACAAATAGAACTGTTGCTATCAGTGGCAAAGTCAAAATAGTCGCCTTTCCACCAAATCCGTCTGCTTGTCCTGCACCGTTGTAATGGATTGGAATTGTGTCGGGTAAGTTTGTATAGTTCGTAATTGTCAAAACCCAAATTACGAGAATTGAAGTCCAACCAAGAATTTCAAGTGTTTTGTCAAATGTCGTAAGTTCTAGTTTTAATTTCGGTTTTTCACTCATTGTTTCTGTTTTTATTGGCTATATTGTGTGTTGGGTGCTGGCATTTTTATTCTTTGCACGTTGTCTTTTCATCAAATTTATTTTACCGACATAGCAAGTCTCATAATTAAACGAATAGGAAGTCCTGGTTTTGTCATTTGATTAGTATCCCCTACAAAAAACAAGTCTTTATGAGGATAATAAAATGCAAAAGAACCTGTTGAGCCAGAGTGTCCTAATAATTCCCCTTTTCCCATAAAAAGAGTCATTATTGAATTGAGAGGTGTTTGCATATATCCTCCGCCGTAATAAATGGGACCCATTGATATTTGGAGTTTTCTGTAACTCGATAGTTTTTCAAAAATGGTTTGAGGGAAAAAATATCCGTTAAAAAATGCTTTTAAGAATTTCATCAGTTCTCGTGATGTTGTGATTGTGTTGCCTCCTCCACGCAAACTTATAATCAATTTTGGGCGGTATAAGGATTGATTTTTGTAAAAAACATTCGGAACAAAGTCGTCTTTAATTGGCACATATGTTGATGTCAAACCTAAAGGCTCAAAAATATAATTACGAAAAACCTCCTCCAATGGAGTTTGTGTTACTCTCTCGATAATTTCACCTAACAGCTGAAAATTGAGGTCTGAATAAAAAGCTTTTTTTCCTTGAGGTGAAAAGCGCGGTTTTAGGGTCTTTGTAATTTCTATTAATTCTGCCGTGCTTATGTGAAAATCTTCTTTAATTGCTCGTTTAGTGATGCCTCCTTTCGCTTCGTAATCTGGAAGCCCGCTTGTTTGAAACATCAAGTCAGAAAGCGTAAGTTTGTAGGAATAATCTACTCCCTTGTATTTGTGCAATCCTTCGAAAGTGTTTTTATCAAAATAATCCACTACAGGATTGTCCAACGAGAGTTTTTTTTGTTCCTGCAGTAATAGAATGCAGGTAGTTGTAAAGAGTTTCCCAACACTTGCTGCCTGAATAGGCGTATCAATCGTTTTCCCACCGTATTCGAGATTTACGGAAAAATCACCACTGCCGTTCTCTACTAATAAAACCGCTTCGTGAATTTGTTTAGAACCAATTGAATTGTAAAATATTTTCTCTATTTTCTCTTTATTTTTCTCTTTATTGTTCATAATATACCCTATTTAGTTTTCCACTTCGCTATCTCTTTGAGTTGTCCTTGCTCATGCTTGCACCCAATGGTCGCGTGTATAAAACGTTGGGGATTGCGGACTTCGTTCCTATCCGCCGACACAAACGCCGATATGGGGTAGAATATTTCAACAACTACTTAATCCCCAATGCTTTGTACCACTTGTTGTGTGCCATTTATTTTTTTGTTTTCTTGAAATCCCCATATTATCGTTATAATTCCGACTGGTATTAGCACTAATCCACCATATAATGTCATTGAATTTAATATCTCATTCTCTATCATCAGTCCAATAAATGCTATAATGGATAGAATTGAAGAAATTACATATATGAAACTTAAATATTGAATAATCCCTTTTTCTTTAATCAGTCTGATAAATAATATCATTGCACCAATACCCCAAAAACAATATCCCATTTGATTTATAAAATATGTAATAGAAGTTGAGGACATAAAATACCAAACTCTAGCTTGCTCAATTAATCCAGAATTCACAAATTTTGGAACTATTATAATTTGAGATGCATAAGAAATACTACTTAAAACAAAATATCCTGTAATGAAAAAATATCCGAGTCTTTTTGAGACATTATTCTCATTAGGGTATTTTTCAAGTTGAGAAAGCATTAAATAAATAATTGAAGGGCTAATTAAAAAGGCGAAAAAAAACTGTATTTTATAAATAATGGAATGGCTTTTAATCCAATTTAATTGTTCTATTTCACTACCTTGAGGATGAGAAATCCCCATAAATACAGGCCAAAGGAATAAAACAATAGTAAAAATTATTCCACTTGTAATCAATTGTTTATTTGTTTTCATTTTCATTTTCATTTTGATAGTTTTTTTGTTATTGTCTAATCTACCCAAGCAATCATTAAAAAAGGCACCCATCGCTTTTCGTTATGAAACGTGCCGGAATGCGGAGCTGTGTTCGTATCCACCGTTGAAAAAGCTTGAGGCGGGGGACGGAATGCTTGAAAACCAACTGAAACCAGTAAGTTTTATGACCGCGTGTTGTGCGTTCGTGCATTTTATCAATCTATTATTTCCCTTATTCACAATTCTTTTCTAAAAAACAATTCTTTTTCTTTGATTAAAACTACAACAGCAATGATAAGCAACAACAAAGTTTGAATCACTTTGCTGTCTGGATGTGTAGCGAATATCTCATTTGTTACATTTGCCGAACAATGGAATATTATTGTTAAAAAAATATTCCGTTTTGTTTTGTAATACAACCAGTTCATCAAAACCACAAAAACAAAAAGGCTAAAAACAAAATTTAAAAAATACAGTAGCCCTTCGGCCACTACTTTGTTATGATAATAACCATCAATAAAGGAAAGTGGTAAATGCCAAAAAACCCAATACAAGGCAAAAATCATAGATGTACTAAAAAGATTAAATCTTTGACGCAAAGTATCAGTGCCGTATGAGTGCCATGCCAATTCTTCAACTACCGGCGCAAATAGCAGAATAAACCAGGGTGAAAATACTGACGAGGTAAAACTTGGCGTTCCGGAAATGTTAAACTGATCAATACTATGGCCAAACAATAATGAGATGAACTGGGCTATAACCATTGAAATAAAAATCAATGAAAATGCCAAAAAAGTATATATTGGGCTGAATCCTTTTTGACTGATAAATCTTTTTTTTAGATCGTTGTATAAATTTTTATCTGATAAAAATAAATAAGCAGCAACAAACACCGGTGCTAATAAACCAGATATTGCTAATACTCCTTGAGAATAATCTAAAAGATCGTTTTTTTCTGGCAAATGGCTAATATAAGCAGCAGTAAACCAGAAAATCCAAGGAATTAACAAAGATAGGCCGTAAAAGAGAATGGGCCTGTTGTACTTTTCAATAATATTAGTTTCCATTTTTCCTCCTAAAGGTTACAGTGAAATTTCTTTTATTTCCATATTTTGCACTCATTACAAAATTATGCTTTTCAAATAGAGTACATAACTCTTCAATACTCATCTTGTCCGGGTCTCCTGCAAGTTCGGTTACTGAAACCACTCCATCGCTTTTCAGTATCCGGGCAAATTCTTTAATGTAGGCTTCTTTATTTTCAACTTCTCCAAGTACTGTAACTAAAAAAATTATATCAAAGAAATCATCATCGAAATCAAATGTTTTTCCGTTACATAAATAATATTCAACATTTTCTATTTTTCTTTTCCTTAGTCGTTTTTTTGCATACGCCAACATTTCTGGCTGAATATCGGCCAGATACAATTTTCCTTTTTTTAATTTTTTGGCAACGGGAACACTGAAAAAACCTGGTCCTGGTCCCACTTCAAGAACTGAATAATGTTCCTTGAGATCAAGTCTTTTAATTAATTCTCTGCTCGAAAGAATGATGTTTCTCAAAGGAAAAAGAAGAGTAAAAGCCCATTTGTGAGGAAACACACCTTTCGTTGCGAAGCTTTTTTTCATCTCGTTTATGTTTTTATTTGTTTGCATATGTTTTTCAATTATGGTTCTTTATAAAAGAATGCATAACACTCTGCTGCTATGTCCCGTTTTAATAGCCTATACCCGCTGTTATGTTCTGTTTGAAAACCTGCCATAAGTTCCGTTGTTGCCATAATTTTTTCTTATTTTCTATCATTTTTCTTCAAAACTAAAAATGTAGGGCTTTTATTTTCTTTTCAAAATCAACAAAGTTGTCAAACCAGTATCGTTTGTAATTTTCTAAAACTTCCGCTATCCCTC
>Ga0116210_1000212_pt1 | contig 62758 bp, 58 predicted proteins | sample TshhotsprinmetaG_FD_94483 | JGI IMG/M metagenome (GOLD analysis project Ga0116210, IMG submission 94483) | Hot spring microbial communities from South Africa to study Microbial Dark Matter (Phase II) - Tshipise hot spring metaG | ecosystem: Environmental > Aquatic > Thermal springs > Hot... | reverse complement strand
TTCGAGCGGAAACAGCTTGCTGATGCAACAAACAGACGTAGCTAAGGATCGCCAAAATAACCTTTCGTTTAATTATTTCGGTCGTCAGGATGACAGTTTGCACGTACTGAGATCGAGGCAAGCGCCTGAGAGGGTTGCCACACTGGCCGCAAATACAGAGACAGAAGAAGCAGGTCGATTTCATAACAGAACGCCAGCTTGAGAAAGCTCTGGACAAAGGGACACGTAAGGGCGTGCAATAGATGGAGTCTGGAAATAACGATAGCCGGCTTTATTCTCAATTGCTCTACACTGAAACGGGTAGCCACTGCCGGACAACCGGTGCCTCAGCCTGTTACAGTCAGCGCGTATGGCGTGACATATTCTTAACCGGCAAGCAATCACCTGTAAGGTTTTTGTTCGCTTATTGGTATATAGTAAAGCGCAGAGAGTTTTAGGAGGTACCAGGATGATGAGCGCACCAGAATTATCACCACTTGACGAAAAGAGCCGACGCATGCTGGAAATTTTTGCCGAGCGCCGCTTTCAGCGCACCCGCGCAAACCAGCGCCTGCGATTCACCCTCTCACTATGGGTTATCCGCACCAAGTTGCTCGCTCGTCTCAAGCGGGTATTAGATGTTACCGTCGCCTCAATGGCGATTGTGCTGACTTCGCCGATTATGCTGATCACGGCAATTCTCATCAAGCTTGAGTCGCCGGGACCGGTGATTTTCAAGCAAGTGCGCGTCGGCAAAGACGGTGAACATTTCTATTGCTACAAGTTTCGTTCGATGTACGTTGATGCGGAACAGCGACAGCGCGAATTGCAGACCAAAAACGAAGCTGACGGTCCTGTCTTTAAAATGAAGCACGATCCAAGAGTGACGCGAGTAGGCCGCGTGATTCGCAAGCTGAGCATTGACGAATTGCCCCAACTCTTTAACGTATTGAAAGGTGAGATGAGCCTGGTTGGGCCCCGTCCGGCCCTGCCGAGTGAGGTAGCCCGCTATACCTACGAGCAACTGGGTCGCCTGCACGCAATTCCAGGGATTACCGGATTACAGCAGGTCTCAGGGCGAAGCGATCTCGACTTCAAGCGCTGGGTCGAACTTGATTTGCAATATATCGCCGAGCAGAGCATCTGGAAAGACATCGAAATCCTGTTGCGCACGATTCCGGCGGTGTTGTTGGGGCGTGGGGCATATTAAGGGTAGCAACCATGCGCAAACTGCTTGTCATTCTCGGTGTGCCGGTTGACAACCTGACGATGGCCGAAGCGCTTGATCGCTGCGACGAGTTTATTGCAGTGGGGCGAGCTACCGGTCGTCTACATCAGATTGCCACTGTTAATGCCGATTTCGTTGTCAATGCGCTGCATGATCCCGAACTGCGACGCATCCTGCAAGAAGCCGATATGGCGACAGCCGACGGCATGCCGCTCGTCTGGGCCTCACGCCTGCTCGGCGGACCACTGCCTGGCCGGGTAACCGGCGCCGACATGGTACCGGCGCTGGCCGAGCGCGCTGCCCAACGAGGGTATTCAATTTTCTTCCTGGGCGCGCGCGAAGGTGTCGCCGCCAAAGCTGCGGCTATTCTGCAAGAACGTTATCCCGGTTTGCGCGTGGCCGGCGTGTTGTCGCCGCCACCCGGATCGGTGCTGGATATGGATCGCTCAATCGTTGAAACCGTCAAAGCAGCCCGGCCAGACATTCTGCTGGTGGCGTTTGGCAACCCCAAACAAGAGAAGTGGATCAGAATGTACGCGCATGAATTGCGCGTGCCGATTGCGATTGGGGTCGGTGGCACATTTGATATGATCGTGGGAGTTACCAAACGGGCGCCGGTGTGGATGCAGCGAGTCGGCCTGGAATGGGTATACCGGTTAGCGCAAGAGCCGCGCCGATTGTGGAAACGGTACGTTCACGATTTCATCTACTTCGGGTACTTCTTTGCCCGACAATGGTGGGCAATGCAGCGGGGAAGAGCGCTCACCATTATTCCCACTGCTCCTGCCGCACCATCGGCTGCGCCGGAAGCTCCCGCTGTGCCGGAACCTCCCGCAGCATCATTGCCATGGCCTGTGCTGACCGTTGAGCCACGGCTCGAAGTCGCTAACCTGGAACCATTCACCGTTCGAGCCAATCAATTGTTGGAAGCACACCCTTTTTTGATCCTTGATCTAAGCGCAACCCGGTTTCTCGATAGCTCGGCCCTGGGCGCATTAGTCGCACTGGCCAAACGCGCCCGCACAAAGGGAGGCGACCTCTTCTTGCTCAATGTGCAAGAGCCTGTGCGGCAGATCCTTGATTTGCTCAAACTCAATCGCTTTTTTGAGCAATTTTCCGATCTAGCGGCAATTGCCGAATGGATGGAACGTCAACAACAACCAGCGCCAATCCAACCCGCGCCAACACTTTCCGGCTGGACGATCATCCCGGCGCCGCGAGTGTTCGACGCCACTACAGCGCCAGCACTGCTAGAGCAGACTGGCGCTGCGCTCGCCAGAGGTGAACAGGTCGTCATCGATTGTAGCCAGACAACATTTATGGCCAGCGCCGGAATGGCTGCACTGGTAAAACTCGACCGGTTGGCCCGTGAGCAGGGGAGCGCGCTACGTCTGGCCGGTTGCGCACACGATGTCTTGCGCACCCTCCAACTGGTACGCCTCGACCAGGTATTGGCGATCTTTCCCGATGTATCGGTGGCGACTGCTACGCCAACAAAGCCAGCTCCGATTGCAACTGAAGGGGGCTTAACTCGATGACCATTGCGTTGCTGATTGCGACTGCTGAAGAGCGTCATTTGCCGCCATTGACCGATGTCTTGCCGGATGTCTTGTTGCCGATCATTGATCGACCGGTCATGGCAGTTGCGGTCGAACTGCTGGCCAGGGCCGGTATCAAGCGCATTCTGATCGCGCTACACGAACAGAGCGCCCCCATTACGGCAGCCTTCGGCAGTGGCAAGCGATGGGGTGTTGATATTGAATATGTCACGTTACAAGAAGCCTGGGGTGATGGCGGCGCCTTGCGTTGGGCCGGGCCACTGATAAATGAAACCTGTCTGGTATGGCCGGGCAACGCGATTATCGACCTGCCAATTGAAACGGCGCTGGCACACCATCAGGCTCATGGCGGGCCACTCACGGTCATTACTCACCCGGCGCGCGAGTACGCCCACCCGGAGGCTGCTATTGCTGAAGATGGAACCCTGCGCGCCGTGTTGCCGGCTAAGAGCGATGGCAATGTTGTCACTCTCACCGGAGCCTACCTCATTGAACCGAGCTTGATCGCACAAATTCCGCTGCGCAAGCGATGCCAGATTGTCACCGATCTGTTACCGCACTTATTGGAACAACACATACCGATACACAACTTTACCTTTAGCGGCTACTGGAATCCTTTGACAACACTGGCCAGCTACCACGAAGCGCAGCAGGTCTTTTTGTACAGTGCCTACCGGACTGCCGACCCGACAGTCACCGATGGCCCGCGTGCCACCGTGCGATACCCTTCAATCCGGGGTCGCCAGATCGCACCCGGAGTATGGGTAGGACGCAATGACTCCATCCATCCCAGCGCGCGCATTGCGCCACCCCTCTACATTGGCGACAACTGCTGGATCGGGCGCGATGTTGAGCTTGGTCCGGGCACGGTAATCGGCGCCGACTGCATGATCGATGACGAAGCTACCGTAACAGCCAGCACCGTCTGGGCAGATACCTACATCGGTCAACTGGTCAATGTTGATCGGCGTATTGTTTACCCAGGCATGATCATCGATCCAGAGAGTGGTGAACAAACCGCAATTGTCGATCCGTTCCTGATCGGACGAGTCTCGGCAGCAACGGTGAATACAAACCGGCTGACCAGCGTTTTGAATCGGATCGGCGCCCTGCTCATCCTCATTGCGCTCAGCCCACTCTTTTTGTTCACCGGACTGCTGGCCGCGATCGGCAGCGGCGGTCGGCCACTCGTTCGGCTACCGCGCGTTGGCGAGCGCGTGACGCTGGCCAACGGGCAGACCACATTCCGCCCATTGAATCTCTGGCGCTGGCGCACCCGTCATGCCGATGGACGCCCGCTCTGGTTTGGGGCATGGCTCGAAGCCTGCGAATTTCACCGGTTACCAGAACTTTTGAATGTCATCAACGGCGATCTACACCTGGTCGGTATTAAACCACTCTCGCCCAACGAAGTCGAACTGTTGCACGAAGCGTGGCAGCAACGTCGCTATGAAGTTCCACCCGGCATAACCGGTTTATGGTACGTACAGGCCGCCGGTGATCTCGATTCTATTGTGGTTGCCGATGTATACTATAGTGCAACGCATACATGGCAAGATGACCTGAAGATACTGTTGCGCACACCGCGGGCCTGGTGGCATCGGATGAAGGCAACGAAAGTGACATCTGAGATCGGCGTAGCCGTAAAAGCCGACCTTGCGCCACCCAGGTAAAGATAACGAGGTGTGATCGGGGCAGTATCACCAGGTGCCTGGGTTAAAGGAGGATTATACCTATGGAAATCAAGCCGCGAACAGTCGGCAATGTGGCAGTGCTGGCGATTGAAGGTCGGTTCGACGCGAATACCGCGCCTCCCGTCCAGCACTGGCTTGAACAGGCAACTGCCACCCCTGGCGCGCGTGTTTTAGTCGATCTGACCGAAACCACCTTCGTCGACTCAACCGCGTTGGCGACGCTGGTATCGGCGATGAAACGCTGCCAGCAAGGGAAAGGTGAATTTGCGCTCTGCGGTTTGCGCCGACCAGTGTTAATGATTTTCGAACTGACCCGACTCGATAAAGCGTTCAACATCTTTGTTGATAGCGAGCATGCGCTTGCTGTTTTGAATGCCTGAGACCACAATGATGCTTGTTTCGTTGCTCAGCTCACAATACAACCGCATTCAGGCATTAGCCGAAGCATGGCTGGCGCAAGGCGCGCAGGCATTTGGAGTTTTTGAACAGGGACGGGCGCTTGCCTACTGGCCGGCTGGACAGCGACTGTTGCCAGCCGATCTCAGCGCAGCCATCTACTGTTACAACGAAGTCGTCGGCGAACTTCGTCTAAGCGGCATTCGGCACAAAGCAGCGCAACAACATCTGAAAGCCGAAGCTGAGCTTATCGGTTACATGTTGCAGCTCGAATACGAGTTGCAATGCATGACCGCCGATCTGGTTGCCAGTCAGGATCAACAACTCGCGCTCTACCGATTAACGCAGGCGATGCGCGATCTGGTAACAGTGCGTGAAACGTTGACGGCTGTTGTCCATGAAGCGCAGCGTATGTTGAGAGGGCGAGCCGGCTTTGCAACCTACGTGTCAACAAACGGTGGCGATCCGATCGTTGTGCAATCGGAAGAATCGAGGCTCAACGTCGAGACGATCTGGCGACTATTCTGGCAACTACAAACAGAAGATCGTCCGCTCTTACTCAGTGAAAATGATGGCGATCTGCGCCGGCCACCCGGCGTGCATAACCTGTTGGTGGTTCCAGTCCGGGTGCGGGGGATGGTAGTAGCCAGTATCGGGATCATGGATCGGGCAGAAGGTTTCGGCACTCCTGAGCTGAAACTTGGGCGAGCGCTCGCCGATCAGGCCAGCGCACAGATCGAGCGGATCTTACTCTACCAGGAGATGGTAGAACAGGCGCGTCTACGCAGCGAAATGGATCTCGCTCGACGAGTGCAAACCGATCTGCTTCCCCGCGTCCTGCCAGAGGTGACCGGTTTAGAGATCTTCGCCTATTCGCGTCCGGCATTACAGGTTGGCGGCGACTTTTTCGATTTCATCAACCTGCCCAACCATCCATTCATCTTTACCATCGGTGACGTGAGTGGGAAAGGCGTTTCGGCGGCGCTGTTAATGTCGATGACACGCACTGCCTTGCACAGCAAAGCGCAGTTTATGCCATCGCCGACACCGGCACTGGTGATGCGCCAATCCAATGAAGATCTCTACAACGATTTTACCCGGATCGGCGTCTTTGCAACTGTCTTTGTCGGTCAATACGAGGTCGAGCAACAGACTATCACATATGCCAATGCGGGTCACGCGCCGGTCATTTACCGACCGCGCAACGGTCGAGCTGAATTATTGCTGGCCGATAACACGGCTATCGGTATCCTGCCAACCAATCACTTTCAAAATCGTTCGCTCGCGATGGCAGCAGGTGATCTCTTGATCGTTGCCACCGACGGTTTCAGCGATGCCCGTAACGAACAAGATGAATTATTTGGCATCGAACGATTATTGAACGCGGTCGATGAACTGTCCAAGCTTTCAGCGCGCGAAATTGCCGATGGTTTGTTTGATGCAGTGGATCGATTCAGCGCGGGCCATCCGCAAGATGATGATCAAACGCTTATCGTGCTCAAAGGAGTAGAGCCGTGAGCAGGCAACCCAGCGAAGTGATCCGGCTGGATCTACCGGCCCGCCATTCCTATCTGCACCTGCTGAGTGAAACTATTGCCGAATTACTTCGGCAGGTAGGAGCAGACAATGAAACGTTGATATACAATGTGCAGTTGGCTGCGCATGAAGTCTGCACAAATATCGTCAGTCACGCTTATCGGAATCGGCGCGATGGCGAAGGACGCATTCATATCACCTTAACGCTCTACCCACAACCACCCCGCATCGAGATCGAATTGCACGATACGGGAGAGACGTTCGATCCAGAACTGGTGCCGCAACCCAACCTTAGCGAGGCCCAAATCCACGGCTATGGTTTGTTTCTCATTCGCCACTTGATGGATAAAGTCAGCTATACATCGCTTCCTGATGGAAATCGCTGGCACCTGGTCAAGCATTTAAGCTAAAGGAGACTCTGAACATGACCACGATCATGATCGTCGATGACTATATACCGAGCAACCGGTTGATGGGGTTCGTGCTCGAACAACACGGCTATAAAGTGGTTACTGCCATTGATGGCGAGCAGGCGTTGCGCCGACTCAACTCTGCGGAAGTCGCTCTTGTTGTCACCGATCTTACGATGCCGCGGATGGACGGGATTGAACTGGCTCGCGCAATTCGCGAGCATGAACGCTATGCCGACTTGCCAATCATTATGGTAACCGGCAGTGTCAAAGAGCAAGACGAGGTCAAAGCAGCCGGCGTTGGCGTCAACGCTTTTCTGACCAAGCCGGTTGACTCAGACGATCTGATTTGTGAAGTTGATCGGCTCTTGCGGCGCCGCGCGCCCAACCAAAAATTCGCTGCCAGGTGACTGTCTCGTTAGATGAAATCTATGCGTATTTCAGCATAGTTTCAACAAAGGATGATACGCTGCTGACATAAGCTGGTTATTCAGACAAAATGGGCAGCAACTGTATGGATATGTCGGCAGTCGATGTTGTGATTTCAACATATGGACGCGGCGCTGCTATCGACGCTACGATTCGCAGTCTCCGCCAGAACACGTATCCTCACTTTACGATCTGGGTGCTTGACCAAAGTGAAGACGATCGCACTGAACAGTGTGTTCGTCACCATGCGTTAGAAGACGAACGGATCTGTTATCTGCGGCAACCGATACGCGGTATATCGGCCACACGCAACGCCGGCGCTGCTCTGGGCCATGCGCCCTACATTCTGTTCACCAACGATGACTGTGTGCTCGATCCTGGCTGGATCGGCGGGTTAGTCGCGGAATTGCGCGACGAGCGGGTCTGGCTGGCCTTCGGGGCAGTATACCCGGGGCCACAAGAGATGAAGGTCAATGAATTGGTTTTGGGCACGTGCAATGGCTCGCGTCGTATTTTTCGCCACAATCGGTTTAATCTTGCCTTCGGTCACGGCCATAACATGGGCGCGCGGCGCAACGCTTTCGAACAGATGGGAGGATTTGATGAACTGATTGGCGCTGGCGCGCCATTAGGATCGTGGGAAGAGCGAGATCTAGGCTATCGGGTCTTGAAAAGCGGTGGCTGGATCGCCTTTACCCCACAGGCTATTGCCTATCATCACCACTGGCAGAACTGGCAAGGCGTTCGCCGCAGCTTTCGCGCTTACGGCATTGGCGCCGGCGCGGTTGCCGGTAAATACCTGCGCTGCGGTGACCTCGGTGGCCTGGTATTGTTGGGTGAATGGTTATTTAGCCAGGGATTGCGCCAGATTGCTTCGGGTGTGATCAAGTGGCATCGCCTAGATAAGATATTGCTGGGATTAGATCAACTGTATTACCCCTTTGTAGGTTTGCAAAAAGGCTGGAGTTATCAACTTAACCGCGAATTGTGTTGTTATATTGCGCCATTTCGCCTGACCGACCCATCACAGAGAGGAGTAGCGCCGTGAGCGCCCAAGGAGCGCCCAACCCCATAACGCCGCCACCCATTAGCGGGGCGCGGCTGGCCCGAAATGCAAGCGCGATGATGGCAGCTCAGTTGCTCACATGGGCAATGGCTTTTCTGGTTGCCATCTTTCAGCCACGCATCCTGGGGCCGCTCGCGATTGGTCAACTGTCCATTGCGTTGTCGATCTGGATGATTGCCGGCGTGTTGATCACGTTCGGTATGGACACACACCTGACCAAGGCGATTGCTCGTGAACCGCACCGCACCGGTGTATTGGTCGGCACCAGCCTCATTGTTCGGATCGGCTTGTGGGTGATTAGTTGCCTGGTCGTCTTTGGCTACGACCTCCTGGCCGGCAGTGCCGATCCAACGCAAATTGCCCTGATCTGGATTATCGGGCTGATGACCCTCTTTGCAACACTTAGCGGCGGCTTAATTGCGGCGCTGAATGGGCTAGAACAGGTACATTATGTCTCGCTGGTTACGGTTGTCAGCAAGCTGGCGCTGACAGTGTTGAGCCTGAGCCTGCTCTTCGCCGGATTCGATGTCATCTGGATCGGTTGGGCAAATGTGCTGGCTGCCCTGGTGGCACTCTTAGGCGATGCTTTTTTCCTTTTCCGCCAGCATCGACCGCGCTGGAGTTTCGATCTGGCAGCGGCACGAAGTATGCTGCTTGACTCAAAGCAGTATCTGGTGACGGCATTAACGCTGATGGTTTATCAGCAAATCGACCGGTTGTTTATCGCCCTCTTCGCCTCAACCGAAGCTGTGGGCTGGTATGGCACTGCCGTAAACCTGTTTGGCACCTTGATGTTCTTCCCGGTAGCGATTGGCACTGTCATCTTTCCGACATTCACGCGCCGCTTTGCTGCCGGGCAAGATTACCTCTCACAGGCGGCCCGGCCAATCTTCAACATTATGGTTGTGCTCAGCATGCCGATTGGGCTGGGGTTGCTGGCGCTAGCCGAACCGATCACGCTCCTTCTGTACGGCGATGCCTTTCGCCCAACCGGCGCTGTTCTCGCCGTGCTGGGATTGGTGCTGATCTGTACCTACCTGAATACGGTGCTCAGCCAGTTGCTGATTGCCGCCGAGCGCACTGCCATCCTCAACACGATTATGATTGTGGCGACGGTCGCAACGCTACCACTCGACTTTTTCCTGGTACCGTGGACTGATCGCGCCTTTGGCAACGGCGCGCTGGGTGGGGCGCTGGCATACACGATTACCGAGCTAGGCATTCTGATCGCGGCTATCAAGGCCTTACCCAAGGGCACATTTGGCGCTCAAAACTGGCGCACCGGTTTGCTGTCCGGCCTGGCCGGATTGGGTATGGCAGGATCGATCTGGTGGCTACGGACATCACCATTTTTCTTCCTGGCCGTGCCATTAGGCGCTGTTGTGTACATTGGTCTGGCGCTGGTATTGCGCGCGCTGCCCAACAATGATATGGCACTGGTGAAGGAAGCGCTGGTTAAAGTGCTGGAAAAGATACCCTTTGTGCGCCGCAAACTGACAGCAGTGCAACCTGAAGGATAACTACAGCGAGGCAAACCATGCCTACCATCGCGCTGTAGACTCTCAGCATTGTCGCGCAGAGCGCCGTCAATCTTTCCGACTCTAACTATCAGTGTCTCGCTCACAGCACTTCATGCCCGCTCAAGCCGGGTTTCTCAGCACACGCCAGAACATACCTACCATCACGATACGGCCTATCATCGTCATCGCGAAAAGCACTGCCAGCCCCTGCAATGCCACCGGCCCTACCATCAGCGTCACGCCGGCAGCAGCCTGACCTAATGCGCCACCAACCAGGGATGCGACCAACGTGCCAAGACCGGTGATCAGGCTGTAGATCGCCACTGCTGCGCCGCGTTGAGCGACCGGCGCCCGCTCCATCAACAAATTGCCCAACCCTTGATTGACACCCGGCCAGAAGACGCCAGAAAAGATCGAGGTTAACCAGAGCGGCACAATATTGTCAGGAGTAGAGAGGATCCAGCCCAATGGCAACGGTACGGTTCCAAGCACACACGCGGTGATCACCGGACGGTAACCGTAGCGATCCATCAGCCAGCCAACCAGCGGTGAAAAGAAGAGCGCAACTGCACTGGTTACAACACCGGTCAACGCCAGCAGTGAAAAATCAAGCTGAAGCGCGGTCAAGCCGTAGGCGTTGAAAAAAGGCGCCGCGATACCGGTAACCAGTGCCCAGGCGGTAGACAGCACGGTAAAGTGCAGAAATGAAGGATTGCGTAACGGATCCAACAACAACGAACTCATCCCGTTCCAGGGACGAGGGGTGAGAGGTGGTTCTGGTTGACGCGCAATCAACCAGGCTGCGCCAAATGCGGCCAGTGCTGCTACCCCAAAGATGAGCGCATAACCTTGCGCTTCAGCGCCTCTGGCGCGAAAATGGTCAAGCGCGAGACCGGCGGCAAAGACACTGATCATAGCCGAGATCCCACCGACAGTATTGCGAACACCGAAATAACTGCCCCGCCGGTTGGCCGGCACCAGATCGCTCATCCAGCTTATCCAGGCATTGCCCGCCATACCGTTAAGACCGTAGGAAAAACCGAGCGCGATGAAGAAGATGGTCAGTTGCCACGCCGATGGCCAACCGGTAAACGGCAGACAGAGCAACAAGGCCCACACCAGCCGACCGACCAGCGCCGAGTAGAGCACTATCGCGCGTCGGTTGGCAAACCGCGCTTCAAGATAGGCGCTGAGAAACTGAAAGAGCTGACCGATAAACGGCAGCGCTGCCAGCAAGCCAAGCTGAAAATTGTTTGCGCCAAGTAACAGCGCAAAGCCGCTGAGAAAAACACTGCCGCCGACGGCCCCGGTAATACTGATATGAACATTGGCGATGGCGCCTTCCCAGATTGAGATGATCATGCCGCGGCGCGCTTCAGAGGGTAACAATGGCGCCATTGTGGCCGGATCTGCGGCGGAGCGTTCAGACGCAACTGTGGCAAGACGAGAAGTACTGGTACTGGTCATGATGCAAACCTCATTCAGACATTAGCGGGGTTGAATTGCGTTGCGAGACAGGCGAAGAAGCGATCCTTCCGGTTTCAACAACCTTACAAAACACATGCATTACCCCAACGATGCACGTTTCAGCAGAACCAGTATGCTATAATCAGGTAACTTACGGATCTGTCTTAAGATTGAGAATGTTTGCGCCGGGAGATTGGTTATTATGAACGTCATAGACTTCCTCTTCGTTGTGCTCTTCTTCGGCGCGCTAGCGGCAGGTTTTTTTCAGGGAACAGTGCGGATTCTACTGATCATCCTCTCGTTCTACCTCAGTACCGTCCTGGCCAGTCTGTACTACCAGAGCCTGGCTAACGTCTTCGTGCGCGAATTGGGCGGCGAGCGCTTCGTCAGTCAATATGTAGCTTTCGCGCTTATTCACCTGCTTTGTTTCATCGTGCTGACATTTGTCGGTATCTACACCTTCCGCTACGCGCAAATACCACACCACTTTGAAATGATTGATCGGATCATCGGCGCTGCGCTCGGCCTTATCATCGGCGGTCTGGCGCTTGGATTGGCCGCAGTGCTGCTCTGGAATCTCTTTATTGTGCGTGGTTTTGCCAATATCGAGTATCCGATAACGCGCTGGCTCGGCGGCCAGATCGGCACCTCATTGATGTTGCGTTTTTTCGCCAATGCTGTCTTGCCTGGCCTGTACGACTTAGTAGACCCGGTGCTCCCTGACGCCGCGCGCATTATTTTTAAGGTACAGTGATCAACCTTCCGGCTGATGACAACACCCGCGCACTGGTGGTAGGCTGAGCGAGGCAACCATTGGTTTAAACGGTACGAGTATGTCTATCCCGGAATCATCCCTGCACACGCTCGAGTTCGACGCCATTCGCGAGCGTCTGGCCCGTCATACTGCGTTTTCAGCGGCGCGTGAACTGGCTTTAAGTCTGACTCCGGCCACCGATCTGGCTGAGGTGCGCCGGCGCCAGGCCCTTACCGCCGAGTCGCGTCTGCTGCTGGAAGAGTGGCCGGAGATCAGCATCGGCGGGGCACGTGACGTTCGCCGGGCCGCGCAACACGCGGCGCGGGGTGGCATCCTTGATGGCACAACACTGCGTGACATCGCAGCAACCTTGCAAAGTGCCGTTCTGTTGCGCCAGCGTCTTGGCCGGCTCGACGCGCGCTTCCCGCATCTCATTGAGCTAGGAAGCAGTCTACCCGCCCTGCCTCACCTGATCGAGGCTATTGAGCGAGCCATCGCTGATGATGGACAGGTGCTGGATAGCGCCAGCCCGACGCTGGCCCGCCTGCGACACGAGGTACGCATTGCGTTCAATCGCTTGCAAGAGCGATTGCAGAGTATGATCCACTCCAGCGCGCTGGCCGATGCGCTGCAAGAGCCGATCATCACCGTGCGGAATGGTCGCTACGTCATCCCGGTCAAAGCCAGCCATCGACGTGAAGTGCGCGGCCTCGTGCATGACCAGTCGGGTTCAGGCGCAACCCTCTACATCGAGCCGATGGCAATCGTCGAACTGAATAATCGCTGGCGCGAGTTGCAATCCGCTGAAGCGGAAGAGGTGCAGCGCATTTTGGGCGAGCTATCAGATCAGGTGGGGGCGGCGGTGAGCGCAATTACAAGCGCTGTCAACCTGCTGGCTGCAATCGATCTGGCTTTCGCTATGGCCCGCTATGCAATCGCTACCCGCAGTATTGCCCCGGAGATCGTCGATTGGCGACCCGACGATCCGCCACCGGTTGAACCGCCACTGCGCCTGACACGCGCCCGCCACCCACTCTTGCCAGCCGAGACGGTCGTGCCCATTGATATCTGGTTGGGTGGCGAGTTTTCTGTCCTCTTAATTACCGGTCCCAATACCGGCGGCAAGACGGTGGCACTCAAAACGACCGGCCTGCTGGCTCTGATGGCGCAGGCTGGAATGCAGATACCAGCCGACCAGCCCTCTCGGCTGCCGGTATTTCTGTATATTTTCGCCGACATCGGCGACGAGCAGAGCATCGAACAGAGCCTGAGCACCTTCTCTTCGCATATGGCGAATATTATCCGGGTCTTGCAGACGTTGACGGCGGCGCAAGATCTGCCACCGGTGGCCGATGATCAAGCGCTCTTTGACTATCGCCGACCGGCAGCGCTAGTGCTGTTTGACGAACTGGGCGCTGGAACTGATCCGGTTGAGGGCGCGGCTTTGGCGCGGGCAATTATCGGACGGCTGTTAGAACTAGGTGTGCTCGCGGTAGCCACCACCCATTACGCCGAGCTGAAGGCATTTGCCTACTCAACGCCGGGTGTGCAAAACGCTTCGGTCGAATTTGATGTCGAGACTCTGGCGCCGACGTACCGTTTGAGTATCGGCATCCCTGGCCGCTCGAACGCGCTGGCCATTGCCGCGCGCCTGGGGCTGGATCCGGCATTGATTGAGCAGGCGCGTTCGTTTATCGACCGCAAAGAGGCGCAAGTCGAAGACCTGCTGGCTGGGATCCAGCGCGAGCGCGATGCGGCAGCGGCGGCATTGCAACGAGCCGAAGAGCTGCGCGCCGACGCTGAAAAGTACCGCAATCGACTGGCCGCCGAACAGCAGGCCTTTGCCGCCGAACGGGAAGCGGCCCTGGTCGCTGCCCGTCAGGAGATTGAAGCCGAACTACGCGAAGCGCGCCAGCAGTTGCGCCGGTTACGCGAAGAATACCGCTCGGTGAACATCTCGCGGCAGTGGCTGGAAGAAGCCGAAAAACGCCTGGCCGCCGCCACCGAGCAGGCGCAACAGGTGACCGAACGTTTGCGCCAAAAGCATGCGCCGGCCACCCCGCCCCCCCCCGCTGAACGTCCGTTGCAGGTGGGCGACCCGGTACAGGTAACGTCAATCGGTCTCAACGGCGAGATTGTGGCGATTGATGAAGAAGACGACACCGCTACTGTGCAGGTAGGTGGGTTTCGGATGACGGTGAAGCTGGCCGAACTGAAGCGCGTCAAAGCAAAAGTGGAAGATGAGCGCCGTTATACGCCACCCGAACGCAGTGTCACATTGCCTGCCGTCGCTGACGTGTCGATGAGCTTCGATATGCGTGGTTGGCGCGCTGCCGAAGTGAGCGACCGCCTCGACCGCTACCTTAACGAGGCCTATCTGGCCGGTCTCCGCCAGGTTCGCCTGATTCACGGCAAAGGCACCGGCGCGCTACGCCAGATTGTGCGCGATATACTGGCTACGCATCCGCTGGTAACATCATTCAGCAGCGGTGGACGCGATGGCGGCGATGGCGTGACAATTGCCACGCTGGTGGAGCGGTAAGCGCCGGCCAGAGGTCAATAAAACGCGTCGTGACGGAATGCAACTGATGCGCAACGTTTACGTTGTCGCTCACAAACTCGCCAGGACAATTCGTTAGAGCAGCGAACGTTCCACTGTTCACGTTCGCCCTGACGGTCTTGCAACCTGCCACAGCCCTCGTTACAATAGCAATTGTTCATTCTGCCCCGTCAGAGAATATCTATGAGCGAATCAACCATTCTGGAACAAATACTGGCCCACAAACGGATCGAAGTGCGTCGCCAGCAGGCAAAGATTCCGCTTGCGGCACTCCAGGACAAGATTCACCGCGCTCCGCCAGCGCGTGATTTTGCGGCGGCGCTGCGCCGAGCGCCGGCAACTGCGCTGATCGCTGAAGTGAAGAAAGCTTCACCTAGCCGCGGTGTCTTGCTGGCTAATTTCGATCATCTGGCCCTGGCGCGCGCGTATGTCGCCAATGGCGCTGCCGCAATCTCGGTGCTGACCGATCAACGCTTCTTCCAGGGCAGTCTGACCTATCTGGCCGGCATCCGCGCTTTGCCAGAGGTAGAAGCAAGCGGAACGCCACTGCTGCGCAAAGATTTCATCATCGACCCGTATCAGGTATACGAGGCCCGCGCTTACGGCGCCGACGCGATCTTGCTCATCGTGGCAGCGCTCGATGATCTGACTCTGGCCGAACTCTTTGCGCTTACCGGTGAACTTGGGATGCAGGCATTGATCGAGGTGCATACCACTGCTGAACTGGAACGAACGCTACGCCTGCAACCGCCGATCATCGGCGTCAATAATCGCGATTTGCACCGGTTTTTGACCGATCGAACGACGACCAAAGCGATTGCCGAACGCCTGCCTGCTGAGCCGCAACGTCCACTGCTGGTAAGCGAGAGCGGAATCTTCTCGCCCGAACATGTGGCTGAAGTGCGTGCTTACGGCGCCGATGCTATTCTGGTTGGCGAGGCATTGGTTACAGCTCCTGACATTGGCGCACACGCGCGGGCATTGGCGAACGCTTGAGCGGACGAGCCAACGCAGGAAGGTATCGGATCAAAAAAACCTGACAGTAACTTTGGATCTTGCTGTCTGACATCAAGGAAGGTCTGTTGTGCAACAGTGCCCTACCTGCAAGCATATCATTACTGGTACCGAACGATTCTGTCCTGTTTGCGGTCAAGCATTAGCCGTTGTCGCCTGGCAACCAGCCCCGGCGGTAGAGACGACGATACCGGTGATGCCGGCGCAGAATAGCCGCCTGGCAATTGCCAGCCTGGTCTGTGGAATTGTCGCCTGGATACTCTTCTTCGTCCCGTTGTTGCTGGCAGTGCCGGCCATCATCTGTGGGCATCTAGGTCATGGCGCAGTGAAACGCAGCAATGGCGCGATCAGCGGCGGCGGTCTGGCATTGACAGGACTGATACTCGGATACGCCCACCTCGCACTGACAGGTGTAGCCCTTTGCATCGGCGCGCTGATCCTGGCGCTAACCGTGTAGAAGTTTTAATGGCTAGAAGCCGCCAGGAGGGCTTTAAGGTTCTGTCGATAGAACTACATCTATCCACAGCCCTTGCGCGCATTTCCTTGCAACCAACCAAAATAAACGGGGTGACTGCCTTGCAGTCACCCCGCGAACGTCAACGGTGCTTACCGCAGGCTGCGGCGCATCACCATTCCACCGAGCGCAACCAGCGCCAGCGCCATCAGAGCGAGCGCCGCCAGCGGTAATGTTTCACCACTGGTCGTTGGCAGTGCCGCCGGCGCCGCAGTGGTCGCCGGCGCGGTCACCGCAAGCTGCGGTGTGATGCTGGCTACAAAATTCGTAGCAAAGACGCTGTAGATTTGGCCGGCGTCCACGCGTGTGCCTGGCAGATCGATCACTACCGCGCTGCCACCAGCCGGAGTCACCTGAAGATCATACGTGCCGGCGTCAACCTCAAGATAGCCGCTCGCATCGGGGAAAGCCAGATTGCTAATCAGCGTAGCGCCACTCGCCAGCTTCACATCAACCGCCGGCGCATCAGGCGAGAAGTGATAGACACGCACCTTTGCCTTGCCAGCCGCAGGCGCACTCAGATCGTCAACGATCACCTGTGGGCGAATGCTGGCTACCGGGCCAACCGCTGCAATCGTATAAGCGCGGCCAGCTTCGATTGTCACATTGGCATCGATCACCGCTGAACCTGCGCCAGCACCCGTTGGCGCCACCTGCACCCGGTATGTTCCCGCCGGCAGATCGAGGTAGGGGCTGGCAGCAAAGAAGCCAACATTGGTCAGAGCGGCATTGCCGTTAACAAAGACATCAACCGCCGGCGCGTCGGGTGAAGCGTGAATGACACGAACCTTGGCCGAACCACTCTGGGCGAAGGCAGCCGGCACAACCAGCAAAGCGAACAACAGAGCCGCAGTGAGAGCAATCGACAGCTTGCGAATCACGGAACATTCCTCCCTACTGATATAAACGGTTCCTCTTGCACCGGAATTGGCAGCTATTTGCAAACTTCTTGCACAATTTCCGGCTTCATCTCTCTTTACGCGCGGGAGGAACGAGTGGATGTATCGAGCCAACAATTTCAACTATTCAGAACTAAAGATATGGCGACCGGCAGAAATAGTGTGGTGATGGGCAGACCTGCTCAGTGCGTGCAGGGCATAGCGAGACTGATGGCGCGGCAACCGGGGTACGGCACCGCGCCCGGCCTTAATCGGCATGGGCCTGACTGCCCCAGAACATTGCATCTTGCTCGGCACGCAACTGATCACTCAGCCGCCCGGCTGGCAGACGAACATCAGCGTAAGTGATGATCCCGTCTTTGGGAATATCGCGGAGCAGGGTGCAGCCTTCGGCCAACCCGATTGGCAGCAGACGTTCAGCCTGGACGACATCAGCATTCTCGGCCAGTCCGTAGGTCATGTATCCGCCAAGACCGTCGATAACTTGCCCGGCCTTGAGATCGGTCTTAGCAGCAGTAATAACTTCGACTGCAGGTCGGCCAGCCGCTGCCAGTACGGTATCGCCAAACAGAGCTGCCCGCGCAATCGAGTTCGGCACTTCAAAGTGGCAGAGGTGATAAGGGGTATAGAAGAGGTAGAGCGGCCCTTGACCAAGCTTGTACAGATGGAGATAGTGTTGCATGCGCGGATGATCGTGAGTGCCGAGCACAAACACTCCCGGCCCTGGCGTGGCGCCAACGACGTAATCAACGATGCCAGGCCCAGAGAGTAGTTCTTCCAGCGGATAGAGTTGATGCACAACGTCAGACAGCGGCGTTCCAGAAGGCACCGTTGGCCCGAACATACCGCGACGCGCTACCCGCATACCGGTAGCATTGGCCACAACCGCCTGCTCGAACGAGATTTTGGTGCCATCGGCGAAGCTGGTCACCATATACGGATTTTGCCCCCACTGACGGGCGAAGTTAGCCTGGGTGGTCGGATTACGGTACGGGTCATGCAAGCCCTTAATATTGCCGCACAGCACCGGCTTCACCCCCAACCCGCGCACAAAGCGATAGAGGTTCATCGTCACGCCAGGCTGATCGCCATCAGAGAGGGTGAAGATGACGCTGTGGCGGCGGGCATACACCTGCAAGATAGCGCCGAGAGTGCCGTCAAGTTCAGCATTCATTGTCACGACATGTTTGCCATGACGCATGGCAGCTAATGCCACCTGCGCGCCAAATTCTACCGCGCCGGTCACCTCCAGGATGACATCGATCCCATCGGCAGCGCAGAGGAGTAAGGCATCGTCGGTCACTGCCGGCGCGCCGGCGGTGAGGGCAGCATCGAGCGCCGTAGTCGAGTCAACGCGGCGAATTGCCTCGACCGGCACATCTGCTTCGGTGTAGGCCTGAATCGCCCGGTCAAGTGTGCGGTTGGCAATCGCTACGAGCCGCATGCCCTGAGTGTAGCGAATAATCTGGAGCGCGATCCCCCGCGCCATGAAACCGGCGCCAACCATGCCAACCCGAATCGGGCGCCCTTCGGCTTCAGCGCGAACCAGTGCGGTATCAACGAGTATCATATCGGTGCCTTTACGTATTGTCTTTGGTTGTGTTGCCGGGAACGATCCTGTAGCGATCCGGTTGCTTGCTGATTGGATTCCATTGGGCCGCAAAAGATAAAAGGGATCAGGCAACTGGAAAAGCCTTTTCCTCCCACACGATATGGGTGAAATGACAGAAGATCGCAACTATACGCTGAAGGTATTAGCTCAGGTGTATATCGTAGGATGCCAGGCGTTACCAGAATTCACTACTACCCACATTCTATTGTTCGGTAACTGTTGCGCGCGACAATCGCGCGCAACACCGCTATGCCAGATCGCTCCGGTAGCGTCTGCGCATCACTTCCCTGATCGCTAATAACACTGGCTCCAGTATTACCCGTTAAACAACGGCCAGCGCCTGTCTTTCTCGCTCATCTCGGTCACCGGTAGCGGCCATTCGATCCCGAAAGCCGGATCATCGAACCGCACACCTCCCTCAGCAGATGGCGTGTAGTACTGAGAGACCTGATAAAACACCTCAGTCTCATCTTCCAGAGTCTGGAAACCGTGGGCGAAACCTTCGGGCACATAGAGCGCCAGGCGGTTGGCCGCAGTCAGCTTGACACCAATCCACCGCTTGTAGGTTGGAGACTCAGGCCGCAGGTCGATAATCACATCGTAGATCGCGCCGCGAATACAGCGCACCAGTTTGGTTTCAGCGTAAGGAGCGTGCTGAAAGTGCATTCCGCGCAAGGTACCGGCCAGCCGATTGTACGAAAGATTCATCTGCACTACCCGGTCAACCAGGCCGTGCTCGGCGAATTCATCTTTGGCCCAGACCCGCGCAAAGAAACCTCGATTATCCTCGCGCGGCTCCAGCTCGATGATGTACGCATCTTTCAACTCAGTAGGAAGAAACCGCATTGTCTAACTCCTCCAGAATAGCTCGGCGTCAAGCTGATTGGTCGCGATCAGATGGCGCAACATCTTAAGGCGGGTATAGGGTGGCGCCTCGAAGATTTCGCGCGTCATGCCGATCCGTTCAAACACAGCGCGTAGTTGCCGAGCGCCGGCAACAGCGTCATACCGGCAGGCAAAACCGGGCAGACGAGTGGCAATTTTGGTGAAGTCAACCCGGTAGCTCCGATTATCGCCATCGTTGCGACCGAAGGTCAACTCGCACCCGGGAAAGACCTCGGCGACAATCTCAGCAATCTCGCGCACACGGTAATTGTACCGGCTATCGCCGACGTTGAAAACCTGGTTGTGGATGGCATCGCGTGGCGCTTCCAATGCGCACGCTACAGCTTGCGCAATATCGAGAATATGCACCAGCGGTCGCCAGGGCGTGCCATCGCTGGTCATCGCAATCTTCCCGGTTGTCCATGCCAACCCGGCCAGATTGTTTAAGACCACATCGAACCGCTGTCGCGGCGATGGCCCGAAGGCAGTTGCGTTACGCAGAAAGACCGGTGAGAAGTCATCATCGGCCATCTGAGCCAGATCGCGTTCGACGAGCACCTTGCATTCAGCATAGGCAGTCTGCGGGTTAACAGCCGACTCTTCGGTTTTGATTTCACCTTCAACACCGATCCCGTAAACCGAGCACGACGACATATAGACGAAACGGGTGACACCGGCAGCTTTGGCAGCCTGAGCCAGCCGCACGCTGCCTTGATGGTTGATCTGGAAGGTCAGATCACGGTTGAGTTGACCGAGCGGATCATTCGACAGCTCAGCCATATGAACGATAGCGTCAAAGCCGACCAGGTCTTCCGCAGTTAACCGACGAATATCTTGCACTATCAACTGCGGTTGGCGCTGACCGCTGTGATAGAGCCAGCCGCTCTCGTAGTAGCCGGTATCGACTCCTACCACCTCATGGCCGCGTTCCATCAGGTAGGGAGCAGTGACGATGCCGATGTAACCGCCGCTACCGGTGAGGAGAACTTTCATGCCTGGACTCCTGTGCAGTATATCTGAATGAGATCATTTGACATCAAGCAGGTCACGAGCTGCATTTCCGCCGGCCTGCTCCGGTCGCTTCGGCGCTTACCAGATCTTCCACGGGGCATTACCGCTCTGCCACAAGCCTTCAAGATAGTTCTTGTCGCGCAGAGTATCCATCGGATGCCAGAAACCGTGGTGGCGATAAGCGGCTAATTGACCGCTCCGGGCCAACTGTTCGAGCGGTTCACGCTCCCACACAGTCTCATCACCGGCAATGAGATCGAACGCTGCCGGTTCAACGACGAAGAAACCACCATTGATGTAGGCGCCATCACCGCTCGGTTTCTCTTTGAAGCTATCGATTAAGGTCTGATCTTCACCCAGCGTAAAGGCGCCAAAACGACCTGGCGGCTGAACGGCGGTCAGGGTGACAGTGACGCCTTGTTCGCGATGATAGGCGATCAGCGCGCCAATATCGACATCGCTGACGCCGTCGCCATAGGTGAGGCAAAATGTCTCGTTACCGATATATGGTTGGATGCGCTTGATCCGACCTCCCGTCATCGTGGCTTCGCCGGTATCGACCAGCGTCACCTGCCACGGTTCGATCTGAGTTTGATGGACGGTCATCTGGTTAGCGCGCATATCAAAGGTCACATCGGCATGATGCAGGTAGTAGTTGGCAAAATACTCCTTAATCATATGGCCTTTGTAGCCGCAGCAAATGATGAACTCGTTGATGCCGTGAGCCGAATAGATCTTCATGATGTGCCAGAGGATCGGCTTACCGCCTATCTCGACCATCGGTTTAGGGCGGATTGCGCTCTCTTCGCTAATCCGAGTGCCGTAGCCGCCAGCCAGGATGACCGCTTTCATACTCAGATCATGCCTCCCGTGAAATTAGAGTTCGCCACGTCGTTGCAACTCTTGCCGAAACCAGGGAATGGTCTGTTCCAGCCCTTCGCGCAGGGTAACTTTTGGCTCCCAATTGAGAATGCGGCGCGCCTTGCTGATGTCAGGCTGGCGCACCTGTGGATCGTCTTTCGTGCGGAGATCGCGGTAGACAACGCCGGCTTTATTGCCAGTTATTTCGTTGACGATCTGGGCAAACTCGGCAATCGTGAACTCGCCTGGATTGCCGATATTGACCGGCTCAACTTCATCGCTGAAGAGCAGACGGTAGACGCCCTCTACGAGATCAGAGACGTATTGGAACGATCGAGTCTGGCTACCGTCACCGTAAATTGTCAGCGGTTCACCACGCAGAGCTTGCGAGATGAAATTCGGTACGACTCGCCCATCGCGCAGACGCATGCGCGGGCCGTAGGTATTGAAAATGCGCACAATCCGCGTCTCGACGCCGTGGTAGGTATGGTACGCCATCGTCATCGCCTCGGCGAACCGCTTGGCTTCATCGTATACACCACGCGGCCCGACCGGATTGACGTGACCATAGTAGCTTTCCGGCTGCGGATGCACCTGCGGATCGCCGTAGACTTCCGAGGTTGAGGCGAGCAAGAAGCGCGCTCCTTTTGCCCGCGCCAGGCCGAGCGCCTTGTGAGTGCCCAGCGCGCCGACTTTGAGCGTTTGAATCGGTAGTTCGAGATAGTCAATTGGCGATGCCGGCGAAGCAAAGTGCAACACGGCGTCAATCGGGCCATCGATATAGATATAGTTCGTCACATCGTGATGAATGAACAGGAAGCGGGGGTGACCGGCCAGGTGTGCGATGTTATCGGTGCTGCCTGTGATCAGGTTATCCATCGCGATCACCGTGTGTCCCTCGGCTAGAAAACGGTCGCACAGATGGGAACCGAGAAACCCTGCTCCGCCGGTAATTAGCACGCGCATAACTGATTTCTCCTTTCAGCTTGCATAGTAGTCGGTATTTGTGAAGGTCTGATGAATCTCTGACTGAGATTTTTTAAACTGTCTCAGCCGCACTCTCCCAGTAATGCTTATGGTGTTGACGGTAGAAGGCAATGGTAAGCGCCAAACCGGTACGCAGATCGATGCGCGGTTGCCAGCCTAGCAGGCTGCGGATCCGACGATCATCGGCGTAGTAATCGCCAATATCGATCGGCTTGCGGTCGGCAGGGTAAGGAATGATCTCAAAACTGCCTCCACCGGCGACTTCGACGGTAAGCGCGGCCAGATCGCGCAGGCTGATCACTTCCAGCCCGCCCAGATTAAAAATTTGTCCTGCGGCAGCCGGATGGACGGCGGCCAACAACATCGCTTCCACACAATCGTCAATGTAGGTAAAATCGCGCACTTGGGTGCCATCGCCCCAGACCTGGATCGGTTTGCCTTCAATGACCTGTCGGATCCAGATACCGAGAAAGGTCTGGCGCGCATCCTTCACGCGCATGCGCGGGCCGTAGGTATTGGTCAAGCGCAAGGCGCAGGATCGAATGCCGTAGACGTTGTTGTAGAGGATGTGATACCACTCGCCAGCCATCTTGTTGATACCGTTCACATCAACCGGATGCAACAGATGCCGTTCGTCAACCGGCAGATAGTCAGGTTTGCCGTAAATCTGGCGAGTGGAAGCGTAAACAATCGTAATCCGAGGGTTGTTCTTGCGGCAAGCCTCGAGAATAGAGAGTTGCGCCCGGCAATTGATATCCAGATCGATATACGGATTGCGCATCGAGTCGAGATGACTGGTCTGACCGGCTAGATTGAACAGGAAATCCTGCCCTTGCACCAGATAGTTCATCGAGTATTCATCACGCACATCGGCGATGTTGACACGCACTCGTTCCTCAATCCCGGCGATATTGTAGAGATTGCCACCGTATTCGGGAATCAGTGAGTCGATTAATGTCACCTGTGCGCCAAGTTCGACCAGGCGACGAGCCAGGTTTGAGCCGATAAAACCCAGCCCGCCAGTAATCAGCACGCGCGCGCCCGCAAAGGTTTGCCCGTTGATCATACCAATCCCATTCGTATGGTTTTAGCGACAAGCGCCACCTCATCGGCGCTCAATTCAGGGTACATCGGCAACGAGAGGATTCGTCCGGCCAACTCTTCGGTCACCGGCAGACTGCCCGCCCGATAGCCGAGATTGGCGTAGGCTGGCTGGAGATGGGTTGGGACGGGGTAGTGAATATCGCACCCGATACCGTGGGCAAGCAGGTGTTCGCGCAGGCGGTCGCGCGTCGCCCGATCGGGCAGCGTGATCACGTAGAGATGGTAGACGTGACCGGGTTCGTCGGCGGGCAAACCGAGCGGCAGATCGGTCAGCGCAGCGGCATACCAGCCGGCTCGCTCGCGTCGCGCAGCATTGGCAGCGGCGAGGCGAGTTAATTTCACCCGCAAGAGCGCAGCCTGTAACTCATCAAGTCGTGAGTTGCGCCCGCCGCTTTCGGTAGTGTAATACTTCCGCTCCCAGCCGTACATCCGCAAGCGGCGCAGACGTTCGGCCATAAAAGCGTCGTTAGTCACGACTGCCCCCCCATCGCCGAGCGCACCCAGGTTCTTGCTCGGGTAGAAACTGAACGCTGCCAGGTGCCCCCACTGACCGGCCATGCGTGGTTGACCGGCATTATCCAGACACCAGGCGCCGTGGGCCTGCGCCGCATCCTCGATGACGATGAGGCCGTGTTGTTCAGCTATCGCCATAATTGCCGGCATCGCAGCCAGCCGACCAAACAGATGCACCGGAATGACCGCTCTGGTGCGTGGCGTAATCGCGGCAGCCAGCGCCGCTGGATCTATATTCTGCGTCACCGGATCGACATCGACCAGCACCGGCTGTGCCCCGGCCTGCAAAATAGCCGCCACGTCGTACATACAGGCGTTGGCGACCGTAATCACTTCGTCACCAGATTCGATGCCGGCGGCAACCAGCGCCAGATAGAGCGCTTCAGCGCCGCTGGCAACGCCGATACAGTGATCAACGCCGCAGAGCGCAGCAAATTCGCGCTCGAAGGCGCTAACCTCCGTGCCCAGAATGTACCAGCCACTCTCGATCACCCGGCTGGCTGCGGCGAGCAATTCGGCTTGCAACGCTTGATGGCTCCGTTGCAAGTCACCAAACGGCACTCGCCATTGTATGTTCATACTGGCCTCCTTGAAATGAGCGAATACGCCAATACACGAGTCACGCCCGGCAGAGCGCAATCGTGTCTAGCGGTACTATAGCGTAATAGTACCTGATCCGTGTTGCGCGCCGCCAGGGTATACGATACAGTAGAACCATCAATACCAATCAGAAAGGAGGTGAAATGCTGATGATGGCAATCCAATTAGCAATCTTGCTGATAACGGGAAGACAATACCGCGAGCGCGGACAAGGCCTGGCCGAATATGGATTGATCATTACTCTTATCGCACTAGTTTGTGTTGCAGCTATTAGCGCAGTTGGTGGCTCTCTGTCTGATATGTTCAATACGGTCAGGGCAATCTTCCCGAACTAGGATCCGGGTTCATTTCACCGTCCAAACGCAAAGATGTAAAGACTTAAGCGAGCAAGCCTGAAACCTGCATTCTCAGCTTTACATCTTTGCGTTTGCCTCAACTATTCTTCAGCCACTTGCGCCAGCCGCGCCCGATCAAGCACGATGACTCGTCCTCGCTCCAGTTTCACCAGCCCTTCTTCCGCCATGCGGCGCAAAGCGCGCCCGGCAATTTCACGCACGGTACCGGTGCGCTCGGCCAGTTCTTGCTGCGTAACCTCGGCGGCGCCTTCGGCAGCTTCGGCCAGCAATAACCGCGCCAATCGCGCTCGCACCGAACGAAAGGCCAGATCTTCAACCAGCGTGACCAGTTCGCGCAATTGACCGGCCAGATCCGAGAGCGCCGCCAACGCCAGATCGGGATGATTACGAATGAGTGCCAGTAAGTCTTCGCGGGCCAGTAACAGACAGGTGACGTGACTCATCGCGCGCGCCGTTGCCGGGCTTAGCCCACCATCAAAGATCGGTACCGCATTGAAATATTCACCGGCCCTAACCATTGCCAATACCTGTTCACGGCCATCTGGCGCAGTGCGTGCCAGCCGGACACGCCCGCGCGTCACAAAAAAGATTGCCTGCGCCGGCTCATCTTCGCGTATGATATGCTGACCAGGTCGATAGTGACATATCTTCACGCGCCGGGCAGTTTCGGACAGTGTTGCCTCATCGAGGCTGGCAAACAACGGGAAGGCGCGCAGATCGGCGATGGTCATCGAGTCTCTCACAATGGTAAAAAACTTTATTAGCGCCTGAAGCGGGTGCTTCGATCACCATTATAGATACTTTTATGCTTCACAAAGTCACTCTATCTGATCGAGCAACGCTTGCCTACCTCGATACCGGTAACGGTCTGCCAGTCTTGCTGATCCACGGCTTTACCGACACAGCGCGCAGCTATATGGAGTTACTGATTGATGAACTGCGCCACGATCATCGCGTGATCGCGCCTGATCTATGCGGTGGCGTCAGCCGGCCACCCAATCGCGCCTTCCCTCTCGATTTTTACCGGCGAGATGCCGCCGATATGGCCAAACTGCTCGCCACCATTCAGCCGGGGCCGGTCGTCGCAATCGGATTTAGTGATGGCGCCGAGAGCGCGCTGGTGCTGGCAGCGCGTTATCCCAACCTCTTGCGCGGAGTCGTGGCCTGGGGAGTATCTGGCGTGATCAGTTAGTTAATGGTGGAGACGGCGCGCGCCTGGCTGCCGGTGTCAGCCTGGAACAAAGGACGCGCCGCCTGGCGGCAAGAGATTATCGACTGGCACGGAGCAGAACAACTTGAACCGATGATCGCAGGTTGGGTGCAGGCAGCGCAGGCGATTGCCGCCGCCGATGGCGACATCTGCCCTGGCCTGGCGCCGCAGATCCGATGTCCGACGCTATTGATCAACGGCGATGGCGAACAAAACCTCCCGGAAGATGTGCAACGGCTGGCAGCCACCATCCCCAACTGTCGCCTCGAGTTTGTCGCCCGCAGCGGTCACAGCATCCAAAACGATCAACCGGAGGTCTTGATCCGGTTGATCCGTCAGTTTTTAGCCGGTTTATCGCCGTCGTGAACTAAATCGGTATCCTCTCAGAATTCGTTTCTCCGGTTCCTTTATGGTTGCGCTACCAGCCGATACACACCGCCAGCCCGATCCAGCAGGTAGATGTCACCCTCTTCATCCACACCGAACGAGGTGGTCTGAATGCTTAAACGCGCGACCAGCGTATTGCGCCATTCGTTGCCGTCAGACCACAGTGCCCAGAGATTGCCGGTGCAGAAGTCGGCGTAGAAATAGACCCCGATCAGCGCCGGCTGGCGCGTGCCCCGGTAGACCTCACCACCCGTAACCGAACAACCGCCACCGGCGCTATTGTGATTGTAGACCGCTACCGGCAACACCAGACCATCCGGTTTACAATCAGCCGGTCGGTAACATTGCGCGCCTTCCATAATTCGCCAGCCATAGTTGAGACCGGGCGCGTCAACCGGCGCAACATTCACCTCTTCCCAGGCATTTTGCCCCACGTCGGCAATGAAGAGCCTGCCGGTAACCGGATCAAAAGCAAAACGCCATGGGTTGCGCAGGCCATAAGCCCAGATCTCCGGCAACGCATCGGTCTGGCCGTTGAAAGGATTGTCCGACGGAATCGCATACGGCTGACCGCGATCAACATCGATCCGCAGCAATTTACCCAACAGCGTATCGAGCCGTTGCCCGGCATCGAGCGGATCGCCAGCGCCACCGCCATCACCGGTGCCAATGTAGAGATAACCATCAGGTCCAAACAGCAACAGACCTCCATTGTGATTGGCAGCCGGTTGCTCGATCCGCAACAGTTCACGCGCGCTACCCGGATCAGCTCGATCAGGATCGGCGCTGACCCGATATTCGGCAACGACCGTGTCGCCGCCGGTATCGGTGTAGTTAACGAAGAACCGACCATTGACGGCAAATTGTGGATGAAACGCGATACTCAACAGCCCCTGCTCGTTCCCGCGTGACCCAACCCGATCGCGCAGATCGAGAAACGGAGTTTCCAGACGCTGCCCATCACGCAAAATCCACACTCGACCGGCCTGCTCGACCACGAACAGGCGGCCACTCCCGTCACCGGCATGGGTAATATGCGTGGGACGAGTAAAACCGGTGGCGATTCGTTCGAGCGCATAGGTAAGCGCAGCCGGATCAACATCAGCCACCGGTGCAGTCGGCGAGGGCAGGGGTGCCAGTGTCGTAGCAGTGACAACCGGTGTCGCTACCGGTATCACGGTTGGCACTGCGGTCGGCGGCGCTGCAGTCGGGGTCACGATTGGAGCGGTAGCCGGTAAAGGCGGCGCATCAACGGGATTGCTGGCAACAGAGGCACAGGCAGTTAAGCCGAGCAAACAGACTCCGATGATCAAGCGTAGCATGCGACTCCTGTCTAGCGTGGGGAACTGATCACTTCATATGTGATTCTTACCACACCTTGGCGTCGCTCTGCCACATTCAGGCATCGCTTCGAGCCGGCCAGATAGCCAGTGATCGGCCTAGCCGCTGCCATTCTTTGCCTGCAAAAACCGCGTCACCAGTCCTGGTAAATTGGCCAGCGGCCCGGTGCGCACTCGCGTCGGCGGCAGCGAGTCGAGGAACCGCTGACCATACTTCTTGGTCAGCAACCGCCGGTCGAGCACCACCACGATCCCGCGATCTTCGCGTGAACGGATCAGGCGACCAAAACCTTGCTTGAAGCGCAGAATACTCTGCGGCACGCTGTATTCGTTGAACGGGTCAGCAAACAACTCGCTACGCGCCGCCACAATTGGGTCACTCGGCACGGCAAACGGCAGCTTGGTGATGACCAGCACTGACAGCGCATCACCAACCACATCCACCCCTTCCCAAAAGCTGTTGGTGCCGAGCAAGACCGAGCGGGGAAACTCTTTCAACCGATCAACTAACGCGCGTCGCGAGCCATCAATTCCCTGCGCCATCACGCCAATCCCGCGATCTTCGAGCTGATCTTGAATGGCGGCATATGTCTGGCGCAGCGCATTTGCTGCTGTAAACAGCGCCAGCATCCTGCCGCCCGATGCCAGCGCCAGATCGACAATTGCCTGTTCGATCATCTGCTGATACCCGCGCTGGTTAGGTTCGGGAATATCGTTGGGAATGTATACCAGCGCCTGCTGGGCATAATCGAACGGCGAATCAAGCAGCAGTTCGCCGCATTCGTCTAGCCCGATTCGACTTTTAACAAAACTAAACTCGCCGGCGATACTGAGCGTCGCCGAAGCAAGAACGCTGGTCTGTTTCTGGGCAAAGAGCTGACTCTGCAAAATCTCAGCCACACTCAACGGCGCGGCAGTAAGGGTCAGGGTATCGCGCTGACGGTCATAGCTCAGCCAGCAAATACTATCATCGTCGCCAAAGATCACGTGGCCGCCACGCACCCGCGCATCGGTTGCAAACCGGCGTAGCACTTCCACCCGCAACAACACATCGTCAAGATCACCGCTCGCCTCGTTCAGCTCACGCGCGTGATCTTCGATAACCGCCAGTTCATGACCAAGTGCAGCCAGCATATCGCTCAAATTTTGCCAGGCTTGCTCGATCGGCTGCCATTCCGGTCGCTGGCGCACACCTTTAGTCAGACGAATTCGGGGATCGTACTGGCCCGACTCGGCATCAAGCTGCGCAAAGCGCGTCAGCAGATTAAAGCATTCATAGACCGCAGTGCGCGCCCGGATCAAGGTTGGTCGCATGCGTTCAATCGCGCCGGTAATGCGCTCACCGGCAGCTCCACCCCCACCCAACTCGGTCAGCACTGCCGGCAATTCACTCAGCAGACCGCTCACCACCTGCGCGCCGCCGGTTTGAAAGAGGTCATCGAGAAACTTGAGCATCCCGGCCTGATCGAGATTGAAACTGAGCTGATCGGTCGCGACATCCTCAAGGTTATGCGCCTCATCGATAATGAGATGATCGTAAGGCGGCAAGACTTGCGACGCCGCAGCCAGATCGGCAATCAGCAGCGCGTGGTTAACCACGACGAGATGAGCCGATTCGGCTGCGCGGCGAGCGCGGAAGAAGTAGCATTCACGGAAATGCGGGCAACGCGCCCCGATGCACGTCTCGACCGAGACACTGACCTTATTCCAGGCCGCCTGTTCACGCTCAACCAGCGGTAATTCAGCGCGGTCACCGCTGGCGGTAGTAGGTAGCCAGAGCTGAATCTTGAGCAGCGCGCGCACCTCTTCCGCAGTGAGGCTCTCGCTGCGGCGTAGCTCGTGGTAGCGCTTAAGACAAAGGTAATTACTGCGCCCTTTGAGCAAAGCCGCGCGAAAACCCGGCAAACCGGCAGCAGCGAAAATGCGCTGTAAATCGGGAATATCCTTGTGGTAAAGCTGATCTTGTAGATTGATGGTATTTGTCGAAACGACCACCCGCTCACCGCGCTGGATCGCAAAGATAGTAGCTGGGGCCAGATATGCCATGCTCTTGCCGGTACCGGTGCCGGCTTCAACGATCAGTGGTTTGCTTTGGTTGAAAGCGGCAGCGACAGCGCGGGCCATCTCAACCTGCGGCGGGCGCGGTTCGTAGCCGGGAAAAGCGCGGGCAAACGGCCCATCGGGACTGAAGAACTGCGCGATCGTATCGAGATCGAGTGGGCGGGAATCACCGGTCGGACGCAGCGGCGACGGCTCAGGAGCCAGGGCATCATTCGTTTCGGCGGGAGCGGCAATCGGTTCCAGGAAGGCATTGCGCGCCTTCTGACGCAGCGCCTCTTCAAACAGATCGCGCAACGGCAAACCGATCTTACCCATCAACCGCACCATCTCACCCAGTGTCGCCAGATCGAGGTGCAGCATGCGTTCAGTCAACGCCATGAAGAGGCGCGCCGTCGCTTCAGCATCGTGCAGCGCGCGATGCGCGTCAGGATGGGGAATACCGAGACGAGCCGTCAGCGCCGAAAGTTTATAACTTGCGACCTGCGGCAACAACAGGGTCGCCAGCTCGAAGGTGTCATACACCGGCTGGTTGAAATGCATCCCCTGCGCCCGCAGCATCGCCAGATCGAAACCAATTGAATGACCGACAATTGGGCGGTTGCCAATAAACCGGGCCAGGTCAGCGCCAATCTCGTTGAAGGAAGGAGCTTGCGCCAGCGCCGCCGGATCGATCCCGGTCAGACGGGTTATCTTGAGCGGCACCGATTGGCGCGGACGCACCAGCCGCTCAAAACGGTCGAGAATCTCATTGCCGCGAAAAGTGACCGCCGCAACTTCGATGATCTCATCGAGGCCGCTCTGCAAGCCGGTAGTTTCAACATCAATCGCAACGTAGATACGGTTATTCATGCGCAGATCACCCGTGTGCCGGTATTGGCGAGCGCCGACCGATTTCTCATCATTGTAGCATGAGGCCGACGCGCTGCTGCGTCATTACGGCGGCCAAACGGTATCGCCTGCGCCACGAAACCTTTAAGTCGTCTACCACCTCGCCACCTTCGTCCCGGCGCATGTGAAGCCGGGTCATCATGACCGCAAAAACGGTGTCACCTGCGCAACAAATGCTTCCGGTTGTTCATCTTGCACCAGCAAGCTGGCCCGATTGATTGTTACCACCTTCGTCTCAGGGCGCGCGCGAACAAAATTACTGGCCAGACGCAGCGGGCTGATTGTCGATTCACTGCCCCACACCAGTAAAACAGGTATCGTCAGAGCCGCGAAAGGAGCGGCAATGTCGCAGTTGAGCAATCCGCTGAGAAAGCAGATCGGCGCGTAATAAGCGCCTGGCCGACGACAGGTGTAATAGAAACCATCAATTCGTTCGCGCGTAACATTGGCCGGATCGGCATATGACTGCTGGGTTAGAAACCAGCGAATACTGGCGCGCGAGGTCAGCAACCGGTAGATGAGTTGACCGAAAGGGCTGCGCAACATCTGATAGACGGTGTAAGCCGCCAGACCGGGGCCGCGATCGAGCTGACCGATTCCGGTCGGACAGACCAACACCAGGCGTCTTACCAGCTCTGGCCGGCGCGCCACAGCCATCACTGCGTAGGCGGCGCCGAGTGAGCTGGCAATCAGCGCGATTGGTTCGCCAATCCGCTCAATGGCAGCAACGATCAGATCGACATAGATCGCGGCTCGATAACGCCACGGTGGCCGACTCGAGTTGCCATAACCGACCAGATCGATGGCATGCACCGCAAAATGCTGGCTAAGCCGCTGAAATGGCTCACGCATCTCGAACACTGACGCAGCAGCATTGATGCTATGGATCAAGAGGACGGGTTGACCGGCGCCGGAGTGGTAGGTAGCAATCTGTTGATCGCGCCAACAGAACCAGGTCGGTGATACCGGCAAGAGCGGCAGCGGTGTCGCGCTCATCATAGGGAGTTCCTGTTCATTAATACGCGCATAAACCCGGCTGTAACAGAGTGAGTTCTAGCGCTATTATGCGATTGAATCAAATGAAATGCAATGATATGTTTTATATGCAAAGACTGAAACGCCGCGTGAGACGCGGTATAATAAATTTCGTGAGCGTTGCGATAGACAACAGCTTCACGCATGAAAAACATCCACACGGTGGGGAATTGAGCGCGCAAGTAGCAGGGTGCTATTTGCCTGACTGAGAAGACAGCCGACGCTACTAAACCCGTAACACTGACAGGCATGTAGGTACACGACCGGTCTTCACCCCAATACCAGAGCACTCAAACCGCCGTTCAGGCCGAGAAAACTGCCGGCGCTGATACATCTGCAACACCGGCTGTCACAAGCGCGACCGGTTTTAGCTCCTGATGCTGGAATACTGCAACCGCCGTCCGGGTAAAGTGATCTGTTCGATGACTCAGTGAAGGAAAGCCAGTATGTCTTTGCCGTCTTCACCCATCCGCTTTGCCGCGGCTCCACTCGATGAGTACGCCGGCAAAGTAACATACGGTCTCGCGTATGTAGGTGGCCTGTTAGTGCTGCCCCAATTCTTCGCCTACCTTGCCAACCTGCGCTGGAGCGGCTTGCAGGTACCGTTAGGGCTGGCGGCGGCGTTAGCCTTGTTCTTGTTGTTGAGCTACGCCTTTCAGCCTAAGGCGTATCGGATTGATCCCGATCGGCTGGTGATCGAACGGCGCTGGGCGCCGGCAATCCGCATCCCGTTTGAGCAGATCAGTGGTGTCTCAACAGCGACTGCGCTGGCCGATATGCCACGCTTTGGATTGCGGTTTGCATTCAATGCCGGCGTCTTCGGCTACCAGGGCCCATTTCGACTCGACCCGTATGGCCGGGTTACCCTCTTCGCTACCAATCGCCAGCGTCTGGTCGCCATTGCCCGCTACGACGCACCGGTCGTGATCATCAGTCCTGATCGGCCTCGCGATTTCATTGCGGCGCTCAACGAACAGCGGCTGGCTTCGGCGACACGGCAAATGCACGAGTCAATGGAGGTTAGCAATGCGCTTTAACGCTCTCAATCAACTCTCCCTACGCTGCCGTTACGAGCAATTTATCCCTGGCGCGTTGCACGCCGACGGACGACGATACCTGCCACAAATTGTTGTCACGCCACTCGCCGCCGGACCAAACACGGCCCCGTCCACCCGACTCTGGCTGGTTGATCGCCACCATCGCGCCGACCCGACAATGGCCGGACAGAACGTTATCGTTCGCCTGCTTTGCGCGCTGAGCGTCATTCAGCTACAGACTTCTCCTTTTCGAGCCGGTTTCGCGCCACCGCCAAATGTTGCCCCAGAAACCCCTCTCAGTGAACCCATCGTTTATGGGCGTGTCGCCGATGTGTTGACCTGGGAAGTGCAGCGCGAGCATCTTCCTTTTGAAACACTCTACACCGAGCTGGTTATCAGCCTGAGCGACGAGGCAACGATTGGTCTGCGCACCACCCTGAGCGCCCCGCGCATTGCCGATCTGATCGGTTGTGAGCGCCTGATGACAGGTCATTGGATCGAGGCGCGGCGGTCACGGATCGATATTTTGATGATGGAAGCTGACACGGTGACCGCTTAAACGGTAGGATAGATACTTCTCTCACCCGCTCTTACGCCACGGGTGAGAGGAGAACTACATCGCGATGAACTCCGATCCGTGTTCCGCCAGGGGAAGATTGTACCCTTCAGCAGTAAAAAGGGGGTAAGCGGAACATTGCCACTTTGATCAGGCGACCTGCCGCCAGGCCAGCCGACGCCGCTGCCTCACCCGGTTGTAATACCCCATCAACTCAGCCATCACGCTTGGCCACGAGCGCCGCTCGGCAGCGGCCCGACCGGCCAAACCCTGCGCGACCCGGCGGGTATCATCGGCCAGCAATTCGCGCAGGCGAGCGCGGAGATCACTGGCGACACCAGGAGTAAAGAGATAACCGGTCTGACCAGGTTGCACCAGATCGAGCGCGCCGCCTGCGCGCGCCGCTACGACTGGCAAAGCTGAAGCCATCGCCTCCTGGATCACCTGCCCAAAGGTATCGGTGTCGGAGGGAAAGACAAATGCATCGGCGCTGGCATAAGCCGTGGCCAGCATATCACCTTTCAAATAACCGGTGAAATGCACCGGCAGACCAGCGCAACGCCGTTGCAACTCGGCCCGGAAGGGGCCATCACCAACAATCACCAGCCGGGTATCGGGGAGGCCGCGGATCGCTTCCGGTAATAATTCGACTCGTTTCTCCGCTGCAACTCGCCCGACGTAGAGCACAATTCGCTCGTCAGGGCGAGCGCCAATCGCCGCGCGCCACGCTTCGCTACGATAGCGAGGATGGAAACGTTCAATATCAACACCGCGCCCCCAGATCTGGAGACGACGGAAACCGGCTGCTCGTAGTAAGTTTAGCGTAAAGCGCGAGGGGCACAGGTTGATTCGACAACGATTGTGGATCCAGCGTAGCCAGGCATTAACGCCATGTTGCAGAAAACCAAAACCGTAATGGCGACTGTACGCGCCGAAGTCAGTATGATACGAGGCGATCAAAGGTAGACCGAGACGGCGCACTATCCCAGGAACGATTGCGCCCAACACCACCGGCCCAACCAGATGCACCACATCAGGCCGAAAACTGCGCAACCGGGCAGTCAAACCGGGTTGCGGCGGCGTCAATTTTACTTCCGGATACAGTGGTAGCGGCATCCCACTCAACGGTACAACCTCAGCGCCGGCATAACTTTCCGGCCCACCTTGTGGCGCAAACAATACCGCTTCGTGCCCGGTATGCTGCAAATATTCGAGCAGGCGACAAAGCGTAGTGGTTACGCCGTTGACATCGGGCAAAAAGGTTTCAGCAATGAGCGCCACTCGCATGCCGGTTACTCCAGACGAAAATAACATATTTTCTGGTCTACTGTACACTGGCAGGATTAAGCCGGTATGCGCTTCAGGTTAAGCGTAGGCTAACCGATCATAAAATTGTGGCGATCGGTGAGATTGTTCACATCACCGGTTACGACAACCCGGTATAATGAAGAGTGGTGATTGCTGGCATCAGATTCGCCGGTCGGCGGGAAGATCGTAAATTTGTTTCCCGCCGTCATTGTAAAAACCATACTCTGTGCCCACTATCGCCATCTATATCAGGAGAGCGAGCCATGACCGACGCCAACGTCACGAGCCGCACTGCATGTCATCAACGGCTGGCAACCCTCTTTCACGCCGGAGAGCTGGTCTGGATCGAATCGGAAGAGTATAGCGAAAATGACCTGTTTTGGCGCGTAACATTACTCTGTCGAAATGCATCTGGTCAATGGGAGCGCCGACGTTATCGCTACGACACGCTGAGCGCAGCCCTCTTTTTCATGGGAGCAACTCCGGTAAGTGATGAAGAAGCGGCGCGCATCCGCCGCGCCGCGCGACAATTACGCGCCACTACTGCGCTAGAAGAGAGGACTGTATGACGCCACAACCAATCGATTCGCCTGGCCGGTTCGGCAAGCGAGGCCTGATCACGCTCGGCGCGATCGGCATTCTGGCGCTGCTAATCTTGCTCGCTTTGAGTCTCGATCCCGGCGAGCAGACTCGTTTTCTGACCGGCGGCAGCGTGCTGGTGCTGGCCCTCCCCGCCTTTCTGGCCGGTGTGCTCAGCTTTTTGTCACCCTGTACTCTGCCCATCCTGCCAGCCTATTTCGCGTTCACTTTTCAGGCTAGCGGCCACGGGCGGGCGCGCGTAGCCGCTATGGGCATCGCGTTTTTCTTAGGTCTGGCGACCACAATGACGCTGCTCGGCGCGAGCGCCACTGCGCTCAGCGGCCTGCTCTTCGCCAACCGCAGCGCGCTCACCTTTTGGGGCGGTCTGATTATTATCGGTTTCGGTCTCATGGGTATGTTCGGCAAAGGATTCGCCGGCCCACAATTGCAAGAACGTCCGGCAGCCACCTTCGCTGGTTCCTATCTTTATGGCGCAACGTTTGCCCTGGGATGGACGGCGTGCGTCGGCCCGATTCTGGGCGCGCTGCTGACTCTCCTGGCCGCCACCAGCGATGTCGCGATCATTCAGGGCGCCGTGCTGGCGTTCATCTATTCGCTAGGCCTGGGATTACCGCTCATTCTGATCGCAACCTTCTTCCAGCGCCTGGGCACCGGCTCGCGAGCCTGGAAGCTGCTGCGCGGGCGTGGCTTCACCGTCAATCTATTTGGGCGCGAATTCTTCTTCCATACTACCAGCCTGCTTAGTGGCGCGTTGATGGTCGCAATGGGCCTACTCCTGGCGACCGGGCGGTTGGAGTGGATTTCGCAGCAAGCCAATGCCACTCCGATGGCGCAATGGTGGGTGGAAATTGAAGCGGCAATTGGCCGACTCTTTGGCCTCTGAGGATTTATGACCGATACACCAATTCACGCTGCCGGTTGTGTAGTGCTGGCCCGTGACCAGACGGGCCGCCTTCTGGTTTTATTGATCCAGGATCAGCAGGGCGTCTGGACCCTGCCCAAAGGCCATGTTGACGATGGTGAAAGTGACGAACAGGCAGCAGTGCGCGAAGTGGCTGAAGAGACAGGTATCAAGTGCGAGATTGCCGAACGCCTCGATCGGGTCATCTATCCAGTGTATCGGCGCGGTCGCTGGCGTGACAAGCAGGTAACTTTCTTTCTGGCCAGCGCTACGCCTGAGCCACCGGTGCCGGCGCTTGCCGAAGGGATCCGGGCAGCATCCTGGGTGCCGCTCGACGAAGCTCCCCGTCAGGTCGGCTATCGTCAGTTACGCGCGCTGCTCCAGCGCGTAGCTCGTCGTCTCGGCTACGCAAAATGACGATTGAGCCAGCGCTGACAAGAGCCGCTATCAGACTGACGCCATTCCGCCACGACGGTCAGACGCCTGCGGCTCGGCGACAACAATCGATCGATCGGCGCAGAGCGCGATGACTGGCGGGTTTTGGCGCTTTCCCTGGCCTACCCCTTCGCAATCAACAGGCAGACATGCTATAATGCAGCATACGGCGCGCTGACATATGAGCGCCTTCATTGACTCTCTGCGCCTCGATTGCGGCGCAAAGCGATTTGTGTTAAGGATACCACCGTGAAAGTTACGACCGCAAAACTGCCAAAGAGTCTCGTCTCATTGCAGATTGAAATCGACCGGGATCAATTCGAGCGTGGCCTTGATCAGGCGGCGCGCCGTCTGTCACAGAAGTTTCCTATTCACGGCTTTCGTCCCGGTAAAGCGCCCCGCTTTATTATTGAACGCACCTTTGGGCGCGCTGCGTTGATCGAAGAGGCGACTGAAGACCTGATTAATAACGCTTACAAGAAAGCGATTCAGCAAGAACAGATCGAGGTCGTTGGCCCGCCCACCCTCGAACGAATCGATTCGCTCGAACCGTTCATCTTTACCGTCAATGTGCCGGTGCCGCCGACGGTTGAACTCCCTGATTATCGCGGCATTCGCGCGCCGTTCCAGGTCGCACCGGTCACCGACGAAATGGTTGAACTTGAGCTTGAACAGTTGCGCGAAAAGCACATTACCCTGCAAGAACTCGACGAACCGCGTCCGGCTCAGCAAGGTGATCGGGTACAGGTCCGGCTCATCACCAGGGTAGAGAATGAAGAGGACACTACCGCTGAGACTGCTGAAACGGAAACCGCTCAGGACGAAGCGGCAACCAAACCTGATGGTGATGATGAAACAGAGAGCGAAGGCTCAGAAGAATATCTCGATCTTGAGCCAAATCGATTGGTTGATGAGCTATATGAAGGGTTGATCGGGATGAAAGTTGGCGACAAGAAAGAGATTGTCGCCATCATGCCCGCTGACCACGCCGAAGAGTCGATCCGCGGCAAGCGGGTCACGTTCAAAGTTGAGGTTTTAGGCATTCAGAAACGGATCGTGCCGGCCTGGGAAGAGCTGCCGACGCTCGAGAATTTTGCTGGCACCCTCGAAGAACTGAAAGCAAAAGTGCGCGCCGACCTCGAAGAGGCCGAGCGCCGTCGCGCCGAGCAGGCGTTACTGAACTCTTATCTCGAGCAGCTTATCGAGCAAACCAGCTTCGATATTCCGGACGTGATGATCCGCGAACTGGCTCACTCGATGCTGCACGATCAAGAGCAGCAATTTGCCCGCTATGGCATCACGCTCGAGCAGGTGTTGCAGTACCGCGGCCTTACCCACGATCAGGCCGTTGAGGAGTTGTTGCCTGAAGCGGAAAAGCAAACCAAAGTGACCCTTGCTCTGAGCGAGGTGATCAAACGGGAAGGGTTGGCAGTCCTCGATGAAGAGATCGAGGCTGAGATTGAACAAATTCTTACTGGTTACGAGGAAGAGCGCCGACCGCAGCTCCGCGAGATGCTGCAAACCCAATTGCGCTCTTCGGTAGCAAATGTCGTCCTTGATAAGAAATTGCGCGCTCGCTTCGCCGAGATTGCGCGCGGCGAGCTAGATGATGCGCCGTCTACGGCGCCAATAACGACTGAATCAACCCCGGCGGATGAACCATCCAGCCGTTCAAGCGATGATGCGTGAGGAGAACGATATGACCTGGTCAACTCGATCTGGCTATGATTGGCGTAGCATGCCAGGCCCGGAATGGCTCTCACAGCGACCGGAATTGCTCATTCCAATGGTCATTGAGAGTACCAGCCGCGGCGAACGCGCTTTTGACATCTATTCACGATTGCTGAAAGAGCGGATTGTGATCCTGGGCACGCCGATTGACGACCAGATTGCCAATCTCATTGTCGCTCAGTTGCTCTTCCTTGAGAGCGAAGACCCTGATCGCGATATCTGGCTCTACATCAACAGTCCGGGAGGCTCGGTCACTGCCGGTCTCGGCATTTACGACACGATGCACCACATCCGCCCCGATGTGGCAACAGTCTGCGTCGGTATGGCCGGTAGTATGGCAACTCCCATCCTGGCCGGTGGGGCGAAAGGAAAGCGGTACAGCTTGCCACACTCAACCATCCACATGCACCCGGCTGGTGGTGGCGCGCGTGGATATGCGCCTGACGTTGAGATCATGGCGCGTGAGTTGTTGCGATTGCAACAAGTAGTGCGTGAATTGCTGGCGAAAGATACCGGCCAACCGATCGAGCGCATCGCCAAAGACTTCGATCGCGACCTGTTTATGACGCCAGAACAGGCCAAGGAGTACGGTATTATTGACGAGATCCTCATCCGTGAGGATAACAAAAAGTAATGACGCCCGGGCGCGCGCAACTACCTGCGCTCGCCCGCTCGTCTGGAGAACTCCCCATGACTCGTACCCGCAATACTAGCCGTGATCCGTATGCCTGCTCATTCTGCGGGCGCGGACAGGATGAAGTGCAACGTCTGATCGCCGGTCCTGGCAATGTTTTCATTTGCGATGAGTGTGTGGCACTGTGCAGCGCAATCATTGCCGAAGAAAGCGATCAGAAGGCGCCAACTGCGCGACGCGCGTCGTCTACTGGCCCTGCTCGCCTGCCAACACCGCGCAAATTGCGCGAAAAGCTCGATCAGTATGTGATCGGGCAGGATCGGGCCAAAGTGGCGCTATCAGTGGCAGTGTATAACCATTACAAGCGGGTGCGAGCCGGCGCCCGGATCGATGATGTCGAGATTAGCAAGAGCAACATCCTGCTGATCGGGCCAACCGGCAGTGGCAAGACCCTGCTGGCGCAGACGATGGCTCGCATCCTCGATGTGCCATTTGCAATCGCCGACGCCACAGCACTGACCGAAGCCGGCTACGTTGGCGAAGATGTCGAAAATATCCTTCTGCGCCTGATCCAGGCTGCCGATGGCGATGTCGAACGCGCCCAGACAGGCATTATCTATATCGATGAGATCGATAAGATTGCTCGCAAGTCGGATAATCCGTCAATTACGCGCGATGTGTCAGGTGAAGGCGTGCAGCAGGCGCTGCTTAAGATCCTGGAAGGCGGCGTCGCGCACGTGCCACCGTTGCCAGGTCGCAAACATCCGCAGCAGGAATATATCCCGTTTGATACGACCAATGTGCTGTTTATCTGCGGCGGCGCGTTTGAAGGTATCACTAACATCATCGCGAAACGGTTGCGCGGTAAGCAGTTGCTCGGCTTCGGGAGCAATCCGGTCAAGCCGGTCGATGAAGAGGGCGCATTGCTGGCTCAGATCACACCCGACGATTTGATGCACTTTGGCTTCATTCCTGAATTTGTCGGTCGTCTACCGGTCATTGTGGCGCTCGAACCATTGAGCCGCGAGGCGATGCTGCGGATCTTGACTGAGCCGCGCAATGCGATTATCAAGCAATATCAGAAGCTGTTTGCGCTCGATCATTGTGAGCTGGAATTTACTCCTGATAGCCTGGAAGCGATCGTGGATCGGGCAATGAGCGCTCGCACCGGCGCTCGCGCTCTGCGCAGTATTGTCGAAGAGGTGTTGCTTGAGGTGATGTTCGAGATCCCTTCGCAAGAACATATCGGGCGCTGTATCGTCAATGCAGAAGTGATTCAGGGTCGTGGCCGCCCGATTCTGGTGCCGCGAGCCGAGTATCGCCGCCGACTCGATGAGGCGGTGTAAGGATTGGTTGCGAGGTTTCAGCCTCTGCTAGCAAGCCGCGTAGCAATGCGGCAGGTCAGGCATATACTCCGGTAATGTTCAAGGTGAACGCCATCAGGCGCGGATGAACAAAACCTATGTCACTGTTCCACCGCACATCACAACGAGCTGCCGATCAACCGCCACCGAAACGCCGAATTCTGGTCGCCGATGATGATCCTTCCATCGGTCGCCTCATTCAAACTGCGCTTCCTGCCCAGCAATATGAGACGGTGGTTGTCGCCAACGGTATAGAGGCGTTGGAAGCCTTTGACCGCGGTCAGTTTGATCTCGTCTTCCTCGATGTGATGATGCCGTTCGTTGATGGCTTCGATGCCTGCGAGCGGATTCGCGCCAAGAGTGATGTGCCAATCGTGATCATCACAGCGCGCGATGGCACCGATGACGTGGTGCAGGGCTTCCGGCGCGGCGCCGATGAATACATTACCAAACCTTTCAAGGTCGCTGAGTTTGTGGCTCGGGTCGAGGCGATTTTGCGTCGGGTTGACATGCAAAAGTCGCGCACGGCGCCAACGTTTGTGCAGGTCGGCGATCTGGCAATCGACGCCATCGCTCACAAAGTGTCAGTGCGTGGCGCCGAAGTTAAACTGACGCCAATGGAATTTGAATTGCTCTATTTCCTCGCCGCGAATGTCGGTCAGGTCTTTACCCGCGAGGTGCTGTACCGCGAGGTCTGGGGCTACGAATATATCGGTGAAACCAATCTGGTCGATGTGTGTGTGCGCCGGTTGCGCGAAAAGGTCGAGGTCGAGCCGTCGAAACCGAAGCTGATCCTGACAGTGCGCGGAGTTGGTTATAAGCTCGAGCGATCATCATCAGGGTGAGTGAACCCATTTGCGCCTGGTCGCAGATAGCCGTTTGCGCCAGATTGATGCTCCACTCTGCCGATCTGCGCGTCGGTGCGCGTTCATGTGATAGTGTCTAACGCAGGAATTGCCCATGTCGTCACAGGTGTTTGTTTCCCGGCATCCGCTGGTTCAACACAAACTGGCGCTGCTGCGCAGTAAATGGACCGAACCAAAGAAGTTTCGCGAGCTGGTGCGCGAGATTGCACAGTTGCTCTTCTACGAAGCAACCCAAGACCTGGCTCTGGCCCCATTGACGGTTGAAACGCCACTTGCCAATTGTGCCGGCTACGAAGTGGCCGAGCGAATCGGCATCATCCCGATCTTGCGCGCCGGTCTGGGCATGGCCGAAGCAATCGTTGATATTCTCCCCACAGTACACGTCTGGCATCTTGGCCTTTACCGCGACCACGAAACGTTGCAGCCAGTCACGTATTACAACAAGCTACCGAGCAAGCCGGATATCGACCTCACAATCATTGTGGATCCGATGCTGGCTACCGGTGGATCGGCGGTGGCCGCAGTTGATATTCTCAAGCAGTGGGGCGCCCAACGCATCAAGTTCCTCGGTTTGATTGCCGCGCCAGAAGGCGTGCGCGCTTTGACTACAGCCCATCCTGACGTGCAGATTCATCTCGCCGCGATTGACAGCCACCTCAACGAGCGTGGATACATTGTGCCGGGATTGGGCGATGCCGGCGATCGCCAGTTCGGCACAGGCTAAAGAGGTCGTCTCGGTCTGGCAGCCGAATGGCTGCCCCAAATGCGAAATCCGACACTACAACCGCCGCGCGCCGGAAAATCGAAGAGATGACGCAGATGCCGTGAACGCCGTATGCGCTGGTATCGAGTTGCTACCAGACCAATACCAGCAGTGAGTTCACGAACTGAGATAGAACGACGATTGCATGCTTGTTACGCTGGCCTTGCTGGGCGTCTCGCTTATTGCCTTTTCCGTTACTGCGCTGCTGACACCACCACTGATCCGGTTGGCGCGCCACGAGGGATGGATAGCCAAACCCGGCCCGCGGCACATTCATCGTGAGCCAACGCCGATCGTTGGCGGGTTGGCTATGATTGCAGGCCTGGTCGTAGCCCTCCTTGCAAGTCTGGCCTTCGAGGCGCTCGATCCGACGTTGCGTCGCTCGCCATTTGAGCATCTCCGAATCGGTTTACTGCTCATCGGCATTGCTATCATCGCCCTGATTAGCCTGTTCGATGATCTTTACGATCTGCCGGCTCTGCCGCGCCTCGCCGTTCATGTCGTCGCCGCTCTGGTGGCCGTTGGCCCCTATCTATGGGATCACTCGCTCTATCCCGACGCTCTCGGTCAACCGACAGAGGCGCTTGGAATCATCCTCACGGCGTTCAACTTTCCCTTTGTCGATCAGATTCACCTGCACAACCTGAGTCCATGGCTGGCTATCGCCGCAACTATCTTCTGGATTGTCGGGATACAGAATATGGTGAACTGGATCGATGGCCTTGATGGCCTGGCAGCAGGCGTAACGCTCATTGCTGGAATGGTGCTGGCGTTACACACGCTCACCCTCGAACCGCCACAGTTGACTGTTGCCATGCTCCCACTGGCGCTCAGCGGGGCATGCGCAGCATTTCTGATCTACAACTCGCATCCTGCTCGCATCTTTATGGGTGATGTGGGCGCGATGACAATTGGCTATACCCTCGGTATCTGCGCCATTATCGGCGGCGCCAAGCTGGCAACGGTCTTGCTGGTGCTGGGGGTGCCGATTGTCGATATGGCCTGGCTCATCCTCACCCGCACCCTGCACGGTCGGTCAGCAGCGCAAGCCGGACGCGACCATCTGCATCACCGTCTGCTCGATCTTGGCCTGAGTCAACGGCAAGTAGTGGCCTGTTACTACGCGCTCAGCGTTGCGTTCGGCTCAATCGGGTTGCTCGATTTCTTTACTCCGCTAATGAAGCTGATGACACTCCTGATCCTCGGCGGGATCGTCCTGGTCGGATTGCTGGTATTGCAGCCAAAACAGGCCACGGCATAAGCCGGTATGCAAAAAACTTCTTCCCGCGCCTCGATACATCAGTCTCCAGTCGCTTGATCATCTTGCCACCCGGCCTATTATAAGAGATGTGACCGGGAACTCACCCTCGACACTCAGACGGCGAAATGAGCTGGTACCGTTTCGCCATATGTTCCAGACAGGCAACGCCCATGCGAGGTTTTCTAACACTCGTTATTGTGCTCTGCCTGATCAGCGTCGATCACGCAGGACACCTTGCGCAACCGGTGACCAACCGCACATTTCATCACTTTGCGCGACCCGCTCCGCCTACTCGTCCTGGGCCAACGATAGAACCTTTTGTGCGCCCCGATTTCGCCGCTCGAATGCGCCGTTTACGCGATGCAATGCTGGCAGCAGCGGCCCGGCACAATCATCCACAGCTTTCAGGATTGAGCGACCGCGAATTTGCCGTTGTGATGGCAACAATTCTCTACAACGAAAATTTTGGCTGGGCAGAAGAGCTGGCGCCATCATTGCGGATGGTGACACCGCTATACCAGGTTGCCCAACAATACGCCAACCTGAGCGGTATCGGCATGAACTTCAGCGTCTGGCCTGCCAATTTGCGACCTTCAGTCGCGGCAGAGATCCTGTCCGGCGAAGTGCCTTTGGCCGACGGACGAGTGCTGCATGTGCGGCTGCGAGTTGAGGGCAGTCAAATTGATCCGTCGCGGTACCACTCACAGCCGGAGTTGTTTGCTGCCATCACCGCCGAAATCAGCCACGACGAACTGGCAATCAACTACCTGGCTGCCAACCTCGAACGCGGGATTCTGCGCGCCGCGATTGAAAACCAGCCCATCTCATGGCGGACTCTGGCCGCATGGCATAACCAGGGGATCGTTGATCCGGTCGCGATTCGGGATAATCCTACCGCGCGTGACTATGTGCGCCGCGCTGCTGCCTACCTGCCTCTGGCGCGCGCGTTATTCACCTCAAATAGTCAGACCAACATGCGAGCAATATGAAGCGGCGCAACATTACCACTCAAACTCGCGGTTCGCCCTGCGCAACTTTTGTCAATATCGCAGCGTCATACTGGCAGCGACGAGAGATCAGCGTAAGCGAAAGGATATGACAATGTACGGGAACAATGGCAACGGCCCGCGTCAATCGTATGTCCTCATCGGCGGCTATCCGGTCAAGCCGATCTACCTTATTATTCTGGGAGTGATCGTTTTTGGATTGCTGGTCTACTTTCTGCTGCGCTTCTTTAACATCGGTCTCACCATGCACTTTAGCGCATTTGCCGGCATTCTGTTACTCATCGCCAATCTCCGCGAGCTGTTAGGAGCCGGTTATACCCAACGCGGCAGCACTGCTCTACTCAACACACTGGTCGGTGGCGGCCTGATCTTCGCCTGGCTGGCCCAGTTCTTTGTGCTGTTCTGGTTACCCGCGTTGCTGGCAGTCGGTATTGCAACCCCGCTTGTGCTCAACCGCTCAGGCGCCTACACTATCTATCTGACCACAGCTCAGCAGGCTGTTGAACGGGTACGCCGCACGATGGTGCGCTAAAGATGACAGCGGGAATCGAGGAGAAACTTCGGTAGATGATCTGTTCGGAGCGAAGGGACAGACGGGATGGCGTCTGCCGCAGCATCGAATCTGATCGATGATCAAGAATGGGGCGCAGCAATGCTGCGCCCCGCTGCATGAGTTACATACCGTTGCGCGCAAGGGCAACGCGCAGAGCGCGTCATCACTTGCCCTGCCCTATCTTCTACGGATAAATGCGATACAACTGGCGCGGGAACGGGATCGTTTCGCGAATGTGGCGCGTGCCGGTAATCCAGGCTACTACTCGCTCGATCCCCATGCCAAAGCCACTGTGCGGCACCGTTCCGTAACGACGCAGATCAAGATACCACTCATAATCTTCGCGGCGCAGACCATGCTCGCGAATCCGCTGTTCGAGCAAGGTCAGGTCGTGGATGCGTTGCGATCCGCCGATGATCTCACCATACCCTTCTGGCGCAAGCAGGTCGGCGCAGAGGGCCACTTCCGGTCGATTGGGATCGGGCTGCATGTAAAACGCCTTTACCGCTGATGGGAAGCGTTCGACAAAGACCGGTCGATCAAACTTTGAGGCTATCAATGTCTCATGCGGCGCGCCAAAGTCTTCGCCCCACGGCAGTGGATCGGCACCCTCAACTTCACCCTGATGATTGGCAATCAACTCAAGCGCCTGATCGTAAGTGATCCGCGGGAACGGCGGTATCACCTGTTCGAGCAGTGTCGTATCGCGTTCGAGCACTTTAAGATCCTCACGCCGCCGGTCGAGCACGCGAGCCACAATGGCGCTGACAAACTGCTCTTGCAACCGCATATTATCTTCGTGATCGGCAAACGCCACCTCTGGTTCAATCATCCAAAACTCGGTCAGGTGACGGCGCGTTTTGCTCTTTTCGGCCCGGAAGGTCGGCCCAAAGCAGTACACCCGTCCAAACGCCATCATTCCCGCTTCCACATAGAGCTGACCGGTCTGGGCAAGGTATGCCTTGCCTAGATCGAAATAGTCAGTGGCAAACAAATTGGTTGTGCCTTCGGCGGCGGTTGCGGTGAGGATGGGGGTATCGAAACGCACAAACCCCTGTTCATTCAGCCACTCCTGCGCAGCGGCGATCACTTCCGCCCGAATTCGGAGAATGGCATGCTGCTTCGCCGAACGCACCCAGAGATGGCGATGCTCCATCAAAAACTCAACCCCATGCTCTTTGGGAGTAATTGGATACTCGTGGCTCGAACCGATCAACTCGATCTCGGTCACATCAAGCTCATAGCCACCTGGCGCGCGTTCGTCAGCGCGCACGCTACCGGTAATCCGGCATGAACTCTCTTGAGTCAACGCCTGCGCGGTAGCAAACGTGGCCTCACTCACATTCTTTTTAAAAGTCACACACTGAATTGTGCCGCTTCCATCACGCAGCAAAATGAAAATCAGCTTGCCCTTCTCGGTTTTGTGATAGACCCATCCAGCCAGGGTTACTTGCTGACCCACATAGCGGGCAATGGTCGCAACGGTTGCGGTCGGCAACAGCGACATAGACGCTCCTTATCGTTTCACAGCGTGGTTGCAGGCAATCATAAGACTTCACCGGGTGTTGTGCGCCAGTAGAGATCATTGAGCAGATTTTGAGGGAACGCATCAGATCGGCGCGCCTGCATGATTGTATCTCTTTATGGCGTCAGTATGCCACGACTCAGGATAGCTGGCAAATTGACAGTAACCGTTCGTTATCTGATAATGCTGATTGAAGCCCCATAGAACAACACCGAGCGGTTCACAAGGGCGAATCCGGGTTCGCGATTGATGCAGGCACGAAGGAAACGGTGATGAAAACAGTTGTTCAGCACTGGTATACTCATCCAACGGTACGCGCGGCGCTGGCCGACCTTGCCGATTATCGTCCGACCCTGGCGACGACGATTGAAATTCAGCAAGTGCCGGCGCCGACCTTTGCTGAACGACCGCGTTCTTTGCTTGTCAGTCAACGAATGCGCGCGCTCGGTCTACGAAATGTTGAAATTGATGAGCTGGGCAATGTTTACGGTTATCGTCCTGGTCACAGCGATCGACCTGCGCTGCTGGTATCGGCCCATCTCGATACCGTCTTCCCCGCCGACACCGATCTCTCTGTTCGCTACGAAGGCGATCGAGTATACGGCCCCGGCATCGGTGACAATAGCGCCGGGGTAGCCGGCCTGTTACGACTGGCCGAAATCTTCCAACAGTTCAATCTCACGACTGACAGTGACATCTGGTTCGTAGCCAATGTCGGCGAAGAGGGGTTAGGCGATCTGCGCGGCATGCGAGCAGTGGTTGAACGGCTCCGTCCACGTCTTGGCGCGGTGGTGGTGATTGAAGGTTGTGATTTTGGCTCGCTCCACCATCAGGCCATCGGGGTGCAACGGTTTCGGATCGAAGCCATCGGCCCAGGCGGTCATTCATGGGGTAATTTTGGCACGCCTAGCGCGATCCACGTCCTGGTGCGACTGGCAGCCCGCCTGACCGAGCTAAACGTGCCATTCTCGCCGCGCACGACATTCAATATCGGCACGATCAGCGGCGGCACTTCGGTTAATACCATTGCCCAACACGCCAGTATGCTGCTCGATTTACGGTCGGTATCGTCAGCCGCGCTTACCGATCTGGTCAACGATGTGTACCGACTGGTCGAGGAAGTTGCGCTCGAGCAGCCTGAGGTGCGGTTACAACTGAGCAAGGTTGGTGATCGACCGTCGGGCGCCATTCCGCGCGAGCACCCACTGGTACAGGCTGCCGTGGCTGCATACCAAGCCGTCGGCGCGCCAATCTCGTTTCAACAGAGCAGCACCGACGCAAATATTCCGCTCAGCCTGGGGATACCGGCAGTATGTGTCGGCCTGACCGATGGCGGGAATGCCCATCGCACTGACGAATACATTTTGCCTGCCAACCTTAGTCGCGGGATGCAGGCACTGCTCCTGCTGACGCTGGCAGCCGGCGCGCTTGAAGACTCATAATGCATAATGCATATCGATGATAAAACACTCGCATCCACGAGTCCAGGACTGTTTGCGCCTGCCGCCTGCGACATTATGAAACAACATCACACACCTATGCATCTAATCCTGTTCCTGCTGCTAATCGTTCTGATCGCCGTTCCGTTGCCGGTTGCCGCCAATACTGCTGCCGGCAAGCCAATACTCTTTCGCGAAACCGGTCACACGCTGGCCTACGCCTTTCGCGAATTCTACGACCGTCAGGGTGGATTACCGATCTTCGGTTATCCGTTGACCGAAGTATTCATCGAAGATGGGCGTCCAGTGCAGTACTTCGAACGTGCCCGTTTCGAATGGCATGCCGAACTAGCGCTGGTGCAGGTTGGACATCTTGGGCGCTGGGCTGCCGCAGCGCATGCCGAACATGCCGCTTTCACACCACTGGCTGCTGCCCCGGCCAATGCCGATTTCTTCCCCGAAACCGGCCACAGCCTGAGCGGCGCCTTCCGTTCGTTCTGGTGGCGCAATGGCGGCCTCCCCACCTTTGGCTTTCCACTCTCCGAACCATTTGAAATGATCGATGAAAACGGCCAGCCCCGCCTGGTGCAATACTTCGAGCGTGCCCGTTTCGAGTGGCACCCACAAAACCCACCACGCTATCAGGTATTGCTTGGTCATCTCGGTCGAGACTGGCTGGCAGCGCATCCGGCCCCACAATGGGCAACACAACCGGTAACCAGCGCGGATGTAGCCTGGGCCGCGCTGCGACCAACGCGCGTGCGCGTGCCCCGCATCGGCGTTGATACTGAAGTAGTCAGCGCCGGGTTTTCATTCGGCGCCTGGGATGTGCCCCGCTACACCGCTGTCCACTACTGGCCGATCAGCGGCTATCCCGGTGTCAACGGGAATATTGTCATTGCCGGCCATGTGGGGTATCGTGGTATCATCTTTAACCAATTACCGGCAATTTCCATCGGTGATGAGGTACTGGTTACCGTCAACGGTAGCGACCGTCGCTACGTGGTACGGGAAGTTTTGACTGTGTTGCCCGATGAGACGTGGGTACTGGCGCCGACCAGTAGCGAAACCCTCACCCTGATCACCTGCGTGCCGATTGGGGTCTACTCGCACCGTCTCATCGTCCGCGCCGCGCCGGTCGCCGATTCATAAGAAAGGGGGAATTATGGAACAACGCCGCCGTGGATCGGGCTGGATCGGCTGGCTGATCTTTTTATTGTTCATCCTGGGGCCATCAATTCTACCGCCGCTGGCGCGCTGGTTAAGCCAGCAAACCGGTTTGCAAATCGGCACTACCGAACTCTTTATCACTCTGATCGTTTTGATGGTCGTCATTTCGATTGGGAGCAGCATCTTCGGCGCGCTTCGGCGCGCCGGTGAGGGGACAGGTATGCCTCGTATGCCAGAGGCGAATGATCCGTTCAGCTCATCATCGCAGCAAGGCGATGTTTTTCGCTTGCCATCATCAACGCCGGAAGAGGTCTTTCGCATTCCACCGCCACCACCGGAACCCCCGCGTCTGCCCACATCGTCAACGCAATTGCCCGGCGCGCCACGTTTTGATCCAATTATCGACCCTCGGATTTTGGCCTTTGGCCTGATTGGTTTGATGTTTATCGGTCTGGTATTTGGGGTATTGTTCTTGCTGATCAATCCGTAACGGCAGCTCATCTGAACTGCTGACCAATATAGGGATATACCGCCTGTCGCAGCGACTCTGAGTGCTTGCGCCCATTGTTTGCCCGTGGGAATGTCAGAAGTACGCCCATGAATCTCTACGATCCTTTTGCTCGTTACTACGATGCTGATTTTCGCCATTTTCACGACGATGTTCCCTTTTACCGTGAATGGGCGCGTCGTACCGGCGATCCCATTCTTGAAGTGATGTGTGGCACCGGACGGGTGTTGTTGCCGCTGGCCAGCGCCGGCTATCGAATCACCGGCGTTGATATATCACCGGCGATGCTGGCCCTGGCCCGTGAACGGCTGAATGCTGAGGGGCTGAGTGATCGGGTCACGCTGATCGAAGCCGATGTACGTGGGATGGTGTTACCCGAGAATCACTTTCCGCTGGCATTTGTGGCAGTCAATTCTTTCATGCATTTAACCACCATCGAGGATCAACTTGCGGCATTAGCGGCCATTCGCCGCACACTGACGCGCAAAGGGACATTGATCATCGACCTCTTCAACCCCGACCCGCTCACCATCAGCCGCGAAGATGGACGGATGCAACTCGAACGCAGCTATGAGCTGGATGGCCGTTACGTGCAAAAATTTGTCGTGATCGAGAGCGACGCCGCCGAGCAGATCAGTCACGTCACGTTCATCTATGACGAAACGGCTGCTGATGGGAGTTTAACCCGGCGCGCGATGCAGTTTACGATGCGCTGGCTCTACCGTTTCGAGCTTGAGCATCTGCTGGCGCGAGCCGGTTTTACCCTGCGCGCCATCTACGGCGATTACGATTTGGAACCATACACTTCGTCCAGTCCACGCCTGATTGCAGTCGCTTCGCCGCGTCGTTAAGCGGTTTCACCGGCAAAGGAGCTTTCAAACATGCTGTCAATTCAAGAGATTATGGCGCTGATCCCGCATCGCTATCCTTTCTTGCTCGTTGATCGAATCGTCGAGTTAGAACCAGGCGTCCGCGCAGTCGGCGAGAAGCTGGTATCGGCGAATGAACCTTACTTTCAAGGTCATTTTCCGGGTAACCCGATCATGCCCGGTGTCTTGATACTCGAAGCGTTAGCCCAAACCGGCGCCGTCGCCGCGCTGAGTCAACCGGAACATGCCGGCAAACTGGCGCTCTTTGCCGGAGTCGATAGCGCGCGCTTCAAGCGAGTCGTGCGTCCCGGTGATACACTTCGACTTGAAGTTCAGCTTGAACGAATGCGACGCGGGATCGGAAAGGGGATGGCGCGCGCCACGGTTGCCGATCAGGTAGCGTGTGAAGCTGAACTGTTGTTTGCGCTGACCGATCCAAAGTAAACGTTGGGGAACCTGCGGCACATTGCTGCCCTGGAGAGGAAGCGGGCAGGCGGGTTTCGCATTGACGTTCGCCAGCATATTGAACATTGACGGTAGGCTGCGCGGATCGTACCAACACTGTCATCAACACCTCCATAGCGCAGTGATGCACTTTCAGCGCGGCGAACAGCGGGGGGTTACCGCATTCTGCATCTCTCGTCTGGACGCTCGCGCAGCGCAAGGCGGCGCTAGACGCTGCTATCGGGGTAAACTGACAGACTGATTGCGCAGCAGTGCGCCGGGAGCGCGAGCTGAAGAGGCGCATCGTTCAAGACGAGATAGTGGCGAATCGCCGGACTGATTGCGCGTGTGGTCTCTCGCTCGACCGAGACCACACCACCGCGATCACCATCTCGAACCGATTTGGACAGATCCGTTGAGAGTCAGGCTCGCAGGTAGGCGGATCTGTCCGAGAAACTGCGCGGCGTTAGCCGCTGCGGAGTGCCACAACTAACACCATCAAAAATCACTGCGAAGGATCGATAAACCCTTCATCAGGCGGCAGATCAGGTTGTTGCGCAGCCGCAACGGCCAGTTCGTGACACCGTTCGTTGTCAGGAATACCGCTATGGCCGGGCACCTTCACAAACTCAACCTGATGGAGGTCGCACAACTGCAACAACTCAGCCCACAGATCGGCGTTCCTGGCGGACTCTGTTGCGGTGCGCATCCAATTTCTGGCCTGCCAGCGCTGCGCCCATCCTTCACGCATTCCGTTGACGACATACGCCGAATCGCTGTGGACGATCACCTTTGACGGATGCTTCAGCGCGCGCAGACCGACAATGCAAGCCATCAGCTCCATCCGATTGTTGGTAGTGAGACAAAACCCGCCGGAAAGCTCTTTGTAGTGGTTCTTGTAGCGCAACACGACACCGTACCCTCCTGGCCCTGGATTACCAAGCGCGCTACCATCGACATACATCACGACCGTCGGAGCCGACGAATCTGCCTGATCATTCTGATCATTCGCCGGCTCGGTTGCCTCCGGCGGCAGCAACGTCACGGCCTGCGCGCGATCAGCCGGCGGCAGCGTTTCCGCCCAGGCACGCGCAGCTTCGACTGACGGAAAAGCTTTGTAAAGCGCATTGGGAAACCCTTTCACCTGCGCTTCAGCGCCATCTTGACCGTACCATTGTCGGTACCATCCCGGCTGACGACCCCGCACAACGAGGTAATACTTCTGTTTTCGGTTCATACCCGGTCTTAATCTAAACAGTGACAGATCGCGCGGCATACTATACCACCTTTAGGAAACGGCAGGGCAAGAAAAGAGCAAGATCTGACCGTAAAACCCTTGACTTTGCCGACAACCTTAGGTATAGTACCAATGTCGATATTAACAACATAGCTTGCCGATCAGGCACGAAGGAGGTGATGCCCATGAGTAGTAAGCGTATGGGTGTCACCGCTGGTAAAGTAGCTTAAGCTTTACCGAACCGGTGACCCCTTCTCCGAAACGTATTCCCCGCCTTCCCGGCGGGGAATATTATTTTGTCGGCGATAACGCTCCTAATGACGCCGGGCATTCGCGTCTGTTATAATGAATAACAACGTAACAATACATCACTCATCAGGTGAGTGAAGCCCCACCAAACGGCACACTCGCGCCTCAACGCATGGTAGTTACCATGCCAGCGCAGAGGAGACAGCCATGAGCCACTCGCAACCGGTCACAGCCCTACGACGCCGGCAGATCAGCGCCGCTGGCGAGCCAACCGCGAAAGAACGCGAATATCTTGAAGTCATCTACTATCTGGCAGCGCGCAACGAGCCGGTCATTGCGGCCCGGCTGGCTCGCTGGATGAAAGTACAACCGCCAACCGTGACCCATGTCGTTTCGCGCCTGCTTGAGAAGGGATTCATCGAGCGTAACGCCCATGGCGAAATCACATTGACACAAACCGGCCTCCAACTGGCCGAGGCAATGGTACGTCGGCACCGAATTCTCGAACGATTTCTCGTTGATGTTATGGGATTGCCGTGGCATCTGATTCACGAAGAGGCAGTGCGCCTGGAACACGCCCTCTCTCCGGTTATGGAAGAGCGGATTATGGCGCTGGTCGGGCAGGCCACAACATGCCCCCACGGTAATCCAATCCCTGGTCAAAATGAGGTCTACGCCGGCAATACCCGGCTCGATACAGCGCAACCCGGTCAGGTCTTCACGATCCGTCGCATTGCCGAAGAGGCCGAAGAAGAGACACCAATTGTCGCATTTTTAGAAGCTAACGGACTGGTGCCAGACGCCGAATTTACGATTACCGATAACATCGCGTCCATTGGCGTCACCTTGCAGCGTCCCGGGTTGTCAATTACCGTGCCGACCCATATTGCCGAATTGATCTGGGGCGACATTGCCAGCTAATCCGGCAGCAGTGTCAATCCTCCCGGAGCACACCTATGGCGCGAATTACAGTCACTATTCACGGCGAACAGCGGACTTTCCCGATCACCGAGCGCGGGATCACCATTGGTCGCCAGCTCGACAACGAGATCGTGTTAAATCATGCCATCGTTTCGCGCAAGCATGCGCGGGTAGAGCTACGCGATCGCCGGGCCTGGGTGATTGACCTCAACAGCCGCAACGGGGTGACGGTCAATCGCCTGCGGGTGAAAGAAGAACAGCTCAATGATGGCGATGTGATCGGGATCGGCCCCTTCGAGCTAATCTACGAAGATCGCGCCGCCCAAAGCGTTGTGCTCGACGATAACCGCTACTTCCCGGTCGCCTCAGAGGCACAGGCAGTCGCCGCGCACGAATTGCAGTTACAGCCGGCAGATTTGCAGGCCTTTTATCAGATTAGCATGCGGGTAAACCAGGCGCTTGATTACCGCGAACTGCTCGATCTGGTGATGGAAGAAGTTATCCGGCTAGTGCCGGCGCAGCGTGGCTTCCTGCTCTTGCGCAAAGGTGATGAACTGGTGCCGCGCGTGATCTTCCCTCCCGGCACCGGCGACGTGGCCATTGCCGGTAGTATTGTCCGCAAAGCAATTGAGCGCGGCGAAGCGATACTGACCCATGATGCCCGCATGGAATTTGCCGGTTCCAAAAGCATTATCGCCGCTAACATTCGCTCGGCCATCTGCGTGCCACTACTGACTCAGGGCGGCGCGATTGGCGTGATTCTGCTCGACTCACCCGGTCGCGAACAGTTTAGTCAGCGTGATCGCGACATCGTGGTCGCAATTGCCAATCTGGCCGCCGTGGCAATTGAACGCGCGCGCCTGACCGAAGAGTTGCGGGTGCAAGGGCAGGTTCGACAAAATCTCGAACGTTTTCTCTCGCCCAATGTGGCGCACGCGCTGGCGCGTTACGTGGCGCAACACGGCAAACTGTGGGAAGCGCAAGAGCAGATCGTCACCGTGCTGTTCGCCGATGTCAAGGGGTTCACCGCCCTTTCGGAACGGCTATCGCCGCGAGAAGTGCAGGATCTCCTCAACGAGTACCTGCACGAAATGACCGAAGTCATTTTCCGTTACAATGGTACAGTTGATAAATATATCGGCGATGGCATCATGGCAGTCTTTGGCGCGCCGCGCCTGCCCGAGGATCCACTCGATGAGCAACACGCTCTGCGCGCCGTGGCAACCGCAGTTGAAATGCAACAAGCCCAGCAGCGGCTGGTCAGCCGACTCGATCCCGATAAAGCGTTTACCATCCGTATCGGCGTCAATACTGGCCCGGCGTATACCGGTTTCTTCGGTACCCGTCATCGGCTGGAATACACCGCTATCGGCGATACGGTCAATACTGCTTCCCGGTTGGAATCGGCTGCCGAACCTGGCACGGTCTTCATCGGTGAAGATACCGCTCGCCTGGTAAGCGAAGATTTTGAACTGCAAGAGATGGGTGAGTTGCAGCTCAAGGGGAAACAGCAACGGGTACGCGCTTATAAGGTGCTCGGCCCACGCATCAAACCCGGTGGCGCGGCAACGATTGTCTACACCGAACCGTGATTGCCCATCGCTCATCACTGAACGGCAGAAAGAAACGCTATGCCTACCGTCGTTGGCATTCGCTTTAAAGATAGTGGCAAAATCTACTACTTCGATCCAGGTGATCTTGAACTTCATACCGGCGATCCGGTCATTGTCGAAACAGTGCGCGGGCTGGAACTGGCCAGGGTAGCCTTTGAACGCCGCGAGGTCAGCGATGATGCTATCGTCGGTGAATTAAAGCCGGTAGTGCGGCGAGCAGAAGCAGACGATCTCGCTCGCATGGCCGAATTGCAACAGTACCACGCCGAGGCGCTTGCTCGATGCGCCGAGAAGGTGCAAGAACACGGCCTGCCGATGAAGCTGGTCAAGGCCGAATATTCCTTTGATGGTTCGCGACTCACCTTCTTTTTCACCGCCGATCAGCGGGTTGATTTTCGTCAACTTGTGCGCGATCTCGCCCGCATGTTCAAAACTCGCATTGAGTTGCGCCAGATCGGGCCGCGCGACGAAGCGAAGATGCTGGGCGGAATTGGGCCATGCGGTCGTATCCTTTGCTGCGCTTCTTTCCTGCCCGATTACGCGCGCGTCTCGATCAAGATGGCGAAAGACCAGGATTTGCCGCTTAACCCGAGCAAAATCAGCGGTGTCTGCGGACGCCTGTTGTGCTGCCTCGCTTACGAACACGAACAGTATCTCGAGATGCGCAGCCTGCTTCCCAAGCGCGGCACCTGGGTGATGACACCGGATGGGCCAGGGGAAGTAGTCGGCCAGCACGTGCTCAAGCAACAAGTGCTGGTGCAACTGGCTAGCAGCGGCATGATCGAAACGTATGATCTGCCCCAAATTACCCTGGCAACCGAGCAGGTAGCCGCAATCGCCCGCGCCCGCGCCGCAGAAGGTATTACGCCGATGCGAGCGAATAAGTCTGACCGCGGTGAACGTCGCATGTTGCGCGATGAGATAGAGGCTTTTGAGTGGAGCGACGATCTGAGTTTGCTGGAAGATGAAGATCAGCCCCCTCCACCACCACCGATGCCGATGTTACCGCCGCCGGTAGAATCAAACCGGGATGCAGAGCAGAGCAGATCGCGCTCGCGCCATCGGGGCGGAAATACCAACAAGAGTCAGCCGGCGCCGGCTACATCGCCACCAAAGCAACAGCGCAAGGCTTCAGCCACTGCTAAACCAGCATCACCGCCGAAACCAGCATCGCCAACAGCAACCAACACCACTGGCGGTAGTAGCGGAAAGCAGCGTCGAAGACGGAAGAACACCGGCAAATAGGCCTGCGCACTTGGTCTGCCTGCGTCGCCACATACCCCACAGCCGCTTTGCAACGGGCGGGCGGCTTTTTGCACATTCAATCCACAACAACGAGGGAAGGGATGGAGATCTTTCAGGTTGACGATCACATCTGGGCAATCGATCACGAGCTACTTGGCTTGCCCGGCGTCGGGGTGACGTATGTCGCGCGGGGTGAAGAGGTTGCATTGATTGAAACTGGCACGGCGCTAACTGCTCCACAGACACTGGCCGGTCTGGAGGCGCTGAACATTCCCCGCGACGCTGTGCGGCACATCCTCTGCACGCATATCCACATGGATCACTGCGGCGGCGCCGGCCATCTTGCGGCGGCACTACCCAGCGCTACGGTGTACATCAACAGCAGCGTCGCCGAACATCTGGCTAACCCAACCAAATTGATGGCCAGCGTGCGCCGGGCAGTGGGCGAAGAGGCCTGGCCGCTGCACGGTGAATTACTGCCCATCCCCGCTGAGCGGATTCGGCCTGCCGAGACTCTGCAGCTCGATCTCGGGCGCGATGTTGTGTTGACGGCCATTGCCACGCCAGGCCACTCGCCTGATCATCTCTCCTACCGCGATCACAAGAGTGGCGGTCTGTTTATCGGCGATGCCGCCGGTCTGGTGATGGAACGGTGGGGATTGATCTTTCCGGTCACGCCGGTGCCAACTTACAATCTGGTCGCGCATCAACAGACCATTGCTATGCTACGTGAGCTAAACCTGCCCCGGATCTTCGTCACTCACTATGGCCCGCATGATGATGTGGATCATCAGCTTGGCTTTGCCGCCGAACGACTGGACGAACTCGTTGACCTGGTTCATCGAGCGCTGGCCGATGGCGATCCCGATGTCGATGCGCTGGCGGCGCGCTGGGTGCCATACCCCGACGATGGCCCAGCAGGAGTCGTGGCGCGGAGCTGGTCGCGGATGAGCGTGGCGGGGATGATCCGGTATGAACTCAAGCGGCGGCAGGCCGCCGAAAATGGCTAAGAATGCGATCAAACGCCTTCTACCATCACGCTACCGGCAGTGTCACATAGAGCCAGCCATCTTCTACACCGCTACCGACTCAGCGGTCAGGCGCCACGACCTTCAGAACTGAAAGCGTCCGGGGGCGAGCCGACAACTCGCCCCCACATTGTTCCCGTCATCACCGGCGCCTGTTTCAACCGAGTAATACCTGCCCACTCGTTCCGATGCCCGATTGGCAGCTCATCATCGGCGCTGAACGATCGCGATGTGCTATACTACCACCAATGCCAATCAGCGCATCGGGATCTGCTATGACCACCGATCTCCTCGCCAATCTCAACCCACAACAGCAGCGCGCCGTAACCACCGTGACCGGGCCGGTACTGGTGCTGGCCGGGCCGGGTAGCGGGAAAACGCGCGTGCTCACGCACCGGATCGCCTATCTCGTCACGAACGCCAACGTCGATCCGCTTCAGATCCTGGCCGTTACCTTCACCAACAAAGCGGCGCGCGAAATGCGCGAACGACTGGTTGGACTCTTGGGCGAATCGGTTGTAGCCGATCTGACCGTTGGCACCTTCCATTCCATCTGTGCCCGCTGGCTACGACGCGAGATCGTGCATCTCGGTCGCGAACGTGATTTCGTCATCTACGATCCCGATGACCAGGAGCGCTTGATGAAGCGGATCCTGCGCGAACTTAACCTCAACGAGAAGCAACATCCACCGCGCGCAATCTTGAGCGCCATCTCGAGCGCGAAAAACGAACTGATCACTCCTCAAGAGTATGCGCAATCTACCCGCAGTTACTTTGATGAAATTGTAGCGCGCTGCTATGCGCGGTATCAGGCCCTTTTGCGCGAGAGCAATGCTCTCGACTTTGACGATCTACTCGGCGAGACGGCGCGACTGTTCCGTGAACACCCTGCTGTCCTTGCCCGTTATCACGAACGTTACCGCTTTCTGCTCATCGATGAGTACCAGGACACCAATCGCGTTCAGTATCTGCTGGTGCGCGCGTTGGCCGAGCGCGAGCGCAATCTATTCGTTGTCGGCGACGAAGCGCAGAGCATTTATGGGTGGCGCGGCGCTGATATTCGCAATATTTTGCAATTCGAGCAGGATTATCCTGATGCCACTGTGATCATGCTCGAACAGAATTACCGCAGCACGCAGGCCATTCTTGACGTAGCCCAGGCGCTGATCAACGCCAGTCTCCAGCGCAAATATGCCAAACGGCTGTGGACAACCAACGGCAAGGGCGAGCAGGTGGTGCTGTACGAAGCAACCAGCGATGAGGAAGAGGCGCAATTTGTCGTTGGCGAGATTGTGCGCCTGATCGCCGAAGGGGTTGCCCGTCCCGGTGACTGCGCCATTATGTATCGCACCAATGCGCAATCGCGTCTGATCGAAGAGGCGCTGGTACAGGCCCACCTTCCCTATCACGTGGTCGGCGGTGTGCGTTTCTACGAACGCAAAGAGATCAAAGACACGCTGGCCTACCTGCGGCTGGCCGCCAACCCGTATGATAGCGTGAGCTTGCAGCGCGTTATCAACTGGCCGGGTCGCGGCATCGGCGAGCGCACCGTCGGCGAGCTGATTGCGTGGGCGCAACAGATGGGCGTGCCCCTCTACCAGGCGTTGAGTGAACTGGCCAGCGCTAGCGTCGATCATCCATTCACAGGCCGCGCCCGCGCTGCGCTGCTCGAGTTTTATGAGTTAATTGCCGATCTGAACCGCTTCCACGAAATAATGGCGCTTGGCGATCTGATCGACTATCTGCTGAACCGGGTTGAGGTACAGGCGACACTCAAACGCGAATATGAAGCCGAAGAGGCTGAGGATCGCTGGCGCAACGTGCAAGAGTTACGCAACGCAGCCCTGGCCTACGCCAATTTACCGGTCGAGAACCAATTGGCCGCGTTTCTGGAAGATATTGCGTTGATCGCCGATGTTGACTCGCTCGACCGCAACCACGATGTAGTAACCTGCATCACACTACATCAGGCGAAAGGGCTGGAATTCCCGCATGTCTTTGTCATCGGTATCGAAGAGGGTCTACTCCCACATAGTCGATCAACCGATAACCGCGATGCGATTGAAGAAGAGCGTCGCCTCCTTTATGTTGGCATGACGCGCGCCCAACGGCGGTTATACCTCTGCCACGCCGCGCAGCGCGCCATGTTTGGTCGGATCGCAACCAGCGCCCGCTCGCGTTTCCTGGCCGACATTCCCCCCACCCTGTTCAAATCACTGCGTCGGCGCGGCTACCGAATCGTATCGGCGCCACAAGCAACCATGTTCAATAATCGCTCCCTCCGACAGTCGGAACTGCGCGTTACCGGCGGACGCCCCGCGCCGCTACCAACCCCGACCAGAGCAAACTTCTTTCCCGGGCAGCGAGTGCGCCACGCCACATTCGGCGAAGGGATTGTCGTGAGCAGCCGCCTGATTGAAGGGGATGAAGAAGTAACGGTGCGCTTTACCGATCGTGAACGACGGTTACTGGCCAGCTTTGCCCGGCTTGAGCCACTCACGGACGGATCAGCTCAGTGATCGGGCGTTGTTGCAATTCGCTCACCAGAAAATCACGCAAGGCGCGCGCCGCCGGGGAAGCAGTGCGATCGCTCCGCCACACCAGACCGAGCGAGCGCGTCAGGCTCTGATCGCGAATGGTCAAAGACGCCACACCGGGAAAATTAGCCACGGCCAGCGCCGGCGCCAGCGCAATCCCCAAACCCGCCGCCACAAAACGCACCAGCGTTTCGGTCTCGCCGCCCTCCAGCGCCGTCTGCGGAGTAAAACCGGCTTCTCGACAGGCTTTGAGCGTGGCTTCGCGCAGCTCATAACTGGCTGGCGACAAAATCCACCGTTCGTTGCGCAGCTCGGTCATCGCCACTTCGCCGCGCCCCGCCAGCGGGTGTGATGGACTGACAATCAACACCAGTGGCTCATTCAACAGTGGCGTTACAGCCAGCGACTCATCGTTCACCGGCAACGCCACCACTGCCAGATCGGTTAATCCAGACTCAAGCAGATCGAGCAGCGAATGGAGACCGGCCTCATGTAAACGGAGGGTAATTCCGGGGTAGCGTTGATGAAAAGCGGCCAACAGTGGCGGCAACAGATGAGCGCCAACCGTCGGCGGCGCGCCAATCGCCACCCGTCCGGCCTTCAACCCGATCCGTTCGGCCATTGCCGAGCGTGCCTCTTCGACCTGGGCCAGAATTGCCCGCGCATACGGCAGCAAGGCCTCACCGGCTTCGGTCAGCCGCAAACTGCGACCGACCCGATCAAACAGCGTAATGCCCAACTCGCGCTCAAGCTGACTGATCTGCTTACTGAGTGCCGGTTGTGCGATGTGCAATTCCGCCGCTGCCCGCGTCACATGGGAATGACGGGCAACCGCCTCAAAGTAACGCAAATGGCGAAGTTCCATAATCTATGCCCTTCTGCTCAGCGCCGAACTCTGCATGGTATGATACCAGACACCAGTATCAAGAGCACACGTTGCATCACGCTGCCGAAGGGTCTATAATCTTAGGCAGCATATGCGCGCGCGACGCGCCAGACACCCAGGAGAATCGATTGTGGCAGGCGAAGAACTTCGACAACGTATCAGCGCAGCTATCCAGGCCTACCGGGAAGAGATCCAGCGCATCCAACGCGAGCTTGGCGAGATTGAGTCGATGTTGCGGCAGAATATGGCCGAAGTTGATCGACTCTCGATGCGTGAAACCGCAATTGCCAACCGCGCCCGCGATCTCGATGTCAATCTTGAGCGATACGAAAAGGCAGATATTCGAACCCTCTACACCACCATGATCGAAGTGCAGATGCGCCTGCAAACGATGCGAGAGCAGGTCAAGCAACTGCAAATGCGGCGGGATGCGTTGCGCGAGCGCCAGACTCTACTAAGCGAATTTGTCGAATTACTCGAGCCGGCAACCCACGAACTCGAGCGCAGCAGTAAAGTGGCCGATCTGCCCTTCGACCCGCAAACAATGATTGCCAACATCATTCAATCGCAAGAGAGCGAGCGGCTGCGCATTTCATTGCAGATGCACGATGGCCCGGCGCAAGCGATGAGCAACCTGGTACTGCGGGCTGAAATTTGCCAGCGCTTGATCGATCGCGATCTTGATCAGGCGCGCGCCGAACTGGTCGCGCTGAAAAATGCGGTCAACAACACGTTGCAAGAGACCCGCAAATTTATCTTCGACCTGCGCCCCATGACCCTCGACGATCTCGGCCTGGTGCCGACACTGCGTCGCTACGTGGCTCAGGTATCTGAGAAACACAAGATAGATGTGAGCCTGATGGTGCAAAACCTTGATCAGCGGCTGCCCAATCACTATGAGGTCACCATCTTCCGCTTCATTCAAGAGGCAATCAACAACGTCGTTCGCCACTCGGGAGCTACGCAAGCCCGCGTAATGCTCGACAACAGCGATAACGCGCTCCAGATTTTGATCGAAGACAACGGCAGTGGCTTCGCCGTGCAAGAGGCTATTGCGAGCGCCGGCGCGCGCAAAAATATGGGAATAGCCAACATGCGCCAGCAGATCGAGGTCTTGCTCCAGGGCGAATTTGGCATTGAGAGCGCAATTGGGCGTGGCACTCGCGTGGCAGCCACCATACCCTTGCCGTAGACTCTCTTTTCATCACAACAGCTATTCCGAAACGAGCAGGGATGGCGGGTAAAACAGCAACTCTTTACCCGCATGGAAACCTTGCTCGTTAACTACTGTCGTTGCAGCGCAGAACGGCCTGCTCGCCGACGCCAATCTACGTAACCCCCTGGAACTCGTTAGATGGCAGCAAGTACAGCGCTCGGCTCAAACACAGAACGTTACGCGATCCCAAAAGCCGATCTGTGCGGTTACGCAAGCTGAAGCGGAGCTGATCGGATGTTGTTCGCCAAACTACGATTTACCGCCAAAACCTGGCAATCATGCCAGCATAGGAAAAAAATCACGGATAACGCGCAGCGCCACTATTCGGGTTGAAACGCTCATTCATCCCTGATCAGAAAAGGAGACAAAAAGGGCGCATGCGACAATATTTCACCGCTGTTTCTGTCATAGAAGCTCTCTGTTTTGCTCATTTGTCTTTGAGTCGAAGTTGTGGTATCATAAAGAGCATTAATACTACTTAATATAGTAGATTTAATAATTGTAACCTTTAATCTGACAATTCATTCATCATTGCGTAGGAAAGTAGTCCCGTTGAAGCGTAGTACTAAACCCGCTCAGTACTGCCACAAAATGGTACTCTCTAGCTATTGGAAATTCATCGATCCAGGTTTATACTGAGAACCGTGGAGAGTTGCTCCACGATATAGTTAAACCGCACTAGTCTTCAGGAGGAACACAATGCTTCGCAGCTTCTTTGCCAAGGAAGAGGGCCAGGGTCTGGTCGAGTACGCGCTCATTCTCGTTTTGATCGCTGTCGTCGTTATCGGCGCTTTGACCCTGCTCGGTGGAAACATCAGAAATCTGTTCAATAACCTCGCCAACACGATCACGATTAGGCCGTAATACTGATCAAGACCGGTTGAGCTAAGTTAATCATCTCATCGCGCCCGGCCAATTGGTCGGGCGCGGTGTTTTTGTGTTTGCTGCGGCTGAGCTGCCGGAGTGCGGTAGAATGCTTT
>Ga0116210_1000206_pt1 | contig 63499 bp, 50 predicted proteins | sample TshhotsprinmetaG_FD_94483 | JGI IMG/M metagenome (GOLD analysis project Ga0116210, IMG submission 94483) | Hot spring microbial communities from South Africa to study Microbial Dark Matter (Phase II) - Tshipise hot spring metaG | ecosystem: Environmental > Aquatic > Thermal springs > Hot... | reverse complement strand
GTCTCTTCGGCTGCCCAGGTTGTGGCGACCAGGCGGAAGATGTCCGATTCGGTGATGATCCCAACCAGCCGTCCGTCGTCCACGACCGGCAGGCCACTGACGCGCGCTCGCACCATGATGGCGGCAGCTTTGCCGATGGAGTCGCTGGATGCGACGGTCAGTGGGTTCGGTGTCATCAATTCAGCGACGGTCTGGCCAGCCAGGTTGAACCGTGCCAGGCGGCGCTCTTCGTCGTCACGCGGATGGCTCATCGCTTGCTCGATGTCGCTCCGGGTGATGATCCCGACCAGATTCCCCTGTTTATCTACGACCGGCATTCGCCGCACCCCGCGCGCTCGCATGCGCTCGTAAGCAGCCAGCGCTGAGAAATCGGGTGACACGCAAATCGGATTTTCGGTCATCCATTCCGCTACGCGCTCAGTCTTTGCCATAGATAGCTCCTCTGCCATCATTCGTTGCTCTCTTCTCATTGTACGCCGCCGGTTACAGCTTCCGGTTCGGCTGCGCGTTTACGATGCTCCCATGAGCGCCAGGACTACGCCGCCAGCCACGACGCTTGCCACCTGGCCGGCAGCGTTGGCGCCCATTGCATGCATGAGCAGAAAGTTCTCGAAGTCTTCGTCATGGGCAATCTTTTGCACGACTCGCGCTGCCATCGGGAAGGCGCTGATGCCGGCAGCGCCGATGATGGGGTTGAATTGACCGCGGCTGAGCAAGTTCAGGAATTTGCCGAAGATGAGACCGGCTGCTGTGTCGAGTACGAAGGCCAGGATGCCAAGCGCAAGGATGGCCAGCGTGGCCGGTTGCAAAAAGCGGACTCCTTCCATTGTCGAGCCGATTGCCAGCCCGAGAAAGAGGGTGACGATATTGGCCAGCTCGCGCGATGAGGTGTTGGTGAGCCGCTCAACGACTCCTGACTCGCGCATGAGATTGCCTAGCATCAGCATACCGATCAGCGGGATGGCAAATGGCACCAGCGTGCCAACCACGATGGTGGTGACAATCGGGAAGAGGATGCGGGTGCGGCGACTGATCGGACGACTGGTGTATGCCATGCGAATCTTTCGCTCGGCTGGCGTGGTGAGAGCGCGAATGACCGGCGGCATGATGACCGGTACCAGCGACATATAACTGTACGCTGCGACCGTGATCGGCCCAAGCAGTTGCGGCGCGAGCAGGCTGGAAACATAGATTGAGGTAGGGCCGTCGATGGCGCCGATAATGCCGATTGAAGCCGCCTCTTCGCGGCTAAAACCAAGCGCCAGCGCCGCCAGCAGGGTGCCGAAGATGCCGAATTGACCGGCAGCGCCGAGTAAGACCATGCGCGGGTTGGAAAGCAGCGGGCTGAAGTCGGTGAGCGCGCCGATGCCGATAAAGATCAAGAGTGGAAAGAGTTCGTTGCCGACCCCGGCGTTATAGAGGATGGTGAGCATCCCGTCTTCACCAAGCAGTGGCGAAAGTGGCAGGTTGGCCAGCAACGCGCCGGCGCCAATGGGCAAAAGAAGCAATGGTTCGTAGTCGCGCACAATCGCGAGATAGAACAAGAGCGCTGATACTCCGATCATCACCAGCGATTGCCAGGTGATGGAGGTGATTCCCTGTGCGAGTCGGATCGCGATGTCATCCATATGTTTATCGCTTTGTCATGCAACATTCGGTGTGTGCCTCTACGCCGGCAAGGTCATACTTGCCTCTAACCGGTTCAGCTCAGGCATCCGCCAGTTGGGCCAGTGGTTCGCCATACCCGACGCTCTGGCCGGTTTTGACCAGAATTGCCGCAACTACGCCATCGCGCGGGGCGCCGATGCTATTGTTCATCTTCATCGCTTCGAGCACGATGATCGGCTGGCCACGCTTGACTCTGGCGCCAGGTGAGACGACAATTTGCAAGATGGTGCCCGGCATCGGCGCCCGAATCAGGTTGTCACCAACCGTTGTTGGCGGGGGTAGGGGTTTGGCTGTCGGTGGCGCAGCGGGCGCGGTGGTCGGTGGCGGCGTGATCGCGACCGGCGCCGGCGCGGCGCGCGGCACAATCTCACTCACCTCGCCGCTCTCGCTCAATTGCACTTCAAATTCACGGCCATTGAGCTGCACGGCGAAGCGGTCGTTACTCAGTTCGGCAATATCGACGGTGTAGGTCTGACCATTGATAGTCAGGTGATAGCGGCGCATTGCAGATTTATCTCCTTCGTTGCCAGCTCTGGTTTTGGCGGGCGCGACCGGCGGCTACCCAGCGGCTGGCGAACAGTAGACTGCCTGGCCAGTAGCTGCGCACTGCCGGCGCAGCTTCTCGACGCAGCATCGTTGCATGGAAGCTGACTGCAACCGCAATCGCTGCCAGCTCCTCGGCGGTAAGTTGTTCGGTAGCGGTTGACGCACTCTCATCTGCGGGCACACTCTCATTGACCGATGACGCCTCAGGGCGATCAAAGCGGGTCAGCAGGGTTAGCATCCCCCACAAGAGAGCCAGCACGCCAAACACCAGCCCCATGCCGAGCGCAGTCATCATTAAGCCGAAACCTGGATTCTCCATTGCGCCTCCAGCTTTGCCTCATGACGGATACAGGCCGTGTTTGCGCGGCGGATTCTGCTGCACTTTGGTGCGCAGGATTTCGAGCGCGCGAATCAGACGTGGCCGGGTCTCAGCCGGTTCGATCACCTCGTCGATCTGGCCCAGATCGGCGGCATGGTATGGATTGAAGAACTTTCGTCGATACTCGGCGACAAACTGCTCCATCAGCTTGCCCGGATCGGCGGCGGCGCGCAATTCGTCGCGCTGCAGGATGCGGACTGCGCCCTCGGCGCCCATCACGGCAATCTGGGCTGACGGCCAGGCGAAGTTGAGGTCGCAGCGCAGTTGCTTGCTTGACATCGCCACGTAGGCGCCACCGATAGCTTTCCGCAATACGACCGAGATTTTAGGTACTGTGGCTTCGCTGTAGGCGTAAATGATTTTAGCGCCGTGCCGAATCACGCCACCGTACTCTTGTTCGATGCCGGGAAGAAATCCTGGTGTATCGACAAAGGTGATGACCGGGATATTGAACGCATCGCAGATCCGCACAAAGCGAGCAATTTTGTCGCTGGCGTCGATGTCGAGTGCGCCGGCCATCATTGCGGGCTGGTTTGCGACAACGCCAACGGCGTAGCCGTCAAGCCGGGCAAAACCGACCACCGCATTCTGCGCAAAGAGCGGCTGGATTTCGAGAAAGCTATCGTAATCGAAGACCAGATCAATCAGGGTATGAATGTCGTACCCCTGCCGTTCGTCAGCCGGCACCAGCGCATTCAATGCCGGTTCCTGGCGGTCGGCGCGGTCGTAAGGCATGATCTGGGGCGGATCTTCGTTGTTGTTCTGCGGCAGATAACTGAGCAGGCGCTTGATCAGTTCGATCACCGCCTGGTCGTCAGGGGCCGAGAGATGCGCCACGCCGCTGCGAGCGCAATGCACTGCCGCGCCGCCCAGTTCCTGGGTCGAGATGTCGCGTCCCGAGACGGCTTTGATGACATCGGGGCCGGTCAGGAACATGTAGCCGGTTGATTCCGACATGATGACAAAATCGGTCAATGCCGGCGAGTAGACGGCGCCGCCAGCGCAGGGGCCAAGGATGGCGGAAATCTGCGGCACCACGCCTGAGGCCAGCACGTTGCGGACAAAGACCTCTCCGTAGGCGGCCAGGGAACGCACGCCCTCCTGAATGCGCGCTCCCCCCGAGTCGTTCAACCCGATGATCGGGATCCCGCTCTCGATGGCGAGGTCTTGCATGCGGCAGATCTTGTTGGCCTGCACCGCCGAAAATGATCCGCCCATGACGGTGAAATCTTGGGCGAAGACTGCCACTCGCCGCCCATTGATCTTACCGAAGCCGGTGACGGTGCCATCGCCGGGAATGCGTTGCCCCTCATCCTCGGTGATACTGGTCGCCAGCGCGCCGATCTCTTGAAACGAACCGGGATCGAGCAGCAATCCTAACCGTTCGCGTGCCGTCAGTTTGCCGCGCGCGTGCTGTTGCGCAATTCGTTCCTGACCGCCGCCCTGCAATGCTCGTTCCCGGAGCCGGCGCAGGGTTTCGAGTTGTGATTCGGGGGTTTCCACTGCCTCACCTCGTTACTGTTGGTTTTGAAGGCAATGGCAGTATAGTATGCCCGGCAACGGTTGTGCAGAAAAGAATTCACTACTGTGCGCAAATGTTTGGTGAAGGCCGGGTGAGGGGATGAGGCTGCGAGCGCTAGCGGTCTCGAGTGCGTGACCGGCACTCGCAGCTCTGGCGATGAGCATGTCAGAGGAAACCGGCGTTAGTTATGCTCCACCTGCTGCCAGTACCAGCGCCATTGCCAGTAGCGCCAGCGTGTTTTGCAGCATGTGGAAGATCACACCCGGCCAGATCGAGCCGCTCTGCTCGCGTAGATAGCCGAGGCACAATCCGGCAACGAACAGTCCGGGCACCAGCATGGGAATGAAGTGAACGATGGCAAAGATCGCTGCGCCTACCACGATAGTGAGTGTCGCGCTGAGATGGCGGCGGAGCAGGTGATGAAGCGCGCCACGAAAGAAGAGTTCTTCGACTACAGGCACGATCCCACCGATCAGCAACCATAACACGACCAGCTCGCCACCGCCGAATGGTTGCCCACCGGAGATCGCCTCGATTTGGGGGTTTTCCATTTCACCCAACAGGGTCATAACGGCGATGTTGGTCAGCCACATCATGCCCATGCCGAAGATGAACACAGGTGGTACCAGGGCCAGGTGTAGAAAGGACGGCCATTGCAGACCAAGGTCGCGCCAGCCGGCGCGTGGGCCGATAATGGCAAGAATAGCGCCGCCAATAATCAGATAGAGTAATGTGCCGGCAATGTAGACCGGCGGACTGATAAAGCCGCGCGATGTGTCCCAGTCGGTTAAAGTAGCCAGGAGGCGCACCGCGCCGACAATGAGCGCGCCACTAAAACCGATGACCAGCAGGGTGATGACAAAATCGCGCCAACCCCACGTCGGCGCGATAGGCGCCGGCGTCTGCGGCGGATCGAGCGAATGATCAAGCATACGAAAGTGCTCCCTGTAGTAAAGCGACGACGTTGATTCCTAATGCATCGATGGCGTAGCCACCCTCTTGCACGAAGAGCGTGGGCAGCCCGAGCTGCGCAATCGCGGCGCCGATTGCGCGGTAGGCTGCGGTTGTCAGGGCAAAATCACCGAGAGGATCGTCGTAGAAGGTGTCAAAGCCTGCCGCGACGATCAGGTAACGCGGTCCGTAATCAGCAATGGCTTGCAGCGCTTGCGCAAGCGCCGAAAGATAGTCGCGATCCGCGACTCCCGCCGGAAGTGGCAGGTTGAGATTGAAACCTTCACCCGCGCCGGCGCCCCGCTCATCAGCATAACCGAGAAAGTAGGGGTACTCGCGGGATGGATCGGCGTGAAGCGATACGGTCAGCACATCATTGCGCTCGTAAAAGATGCTCTGCGTGCCATTGCCGTGATGATAATCTATATCAAGCACAGCTACCGCCGGCGCGCGTAATGTCCAAGTCGCATCACTACCGGTCACACTGCGCGCCAGTCGATCGGCTGCAAGCGCCGCATTGTTGATGTAACAATAGCCGCCGGCCATGCTGGCGGCAGCGTGGTGACCGGGTGGACGACAGAGAGCATAGGCGTAGCGTTCTCCCTGCAAGAGCGCCTCTGCGCTGGCCAGCGCCGTTCCGGCAGATGAGAGCGCGGCGGTGAGCGTTCCGGTCATAATCGGCGCGCTAAGGTCGAACGTATAGCGACCGGCAGCCGCCTGTGGGCAATCGCTGCGCAGTCGCAGGCCGGGCAACGGCCACGCTGACGGCAGTACTGGCTCGCTCAGGCCGGCGGCCTGCCAGCGCGCGACAGCCTGGGCAAGGTAGTCGAGATAGTCGGGAGTATGCACCGCCGTCAGATCGGATAGCGTTGCCGGTGAGGCGGCAATTGGCGAGGCAAAGCCGGCGGCAGCCAGGGCTGCAAGAATGATTGCTACCCGTCTTGGTGTCTCGAAGTAGGGCACACTGCGCCCATCCAGCACTTCAAACGGTGGATCGTGATGATGATGATCGACGCTGTAAAAAATCTTCATAATAATATTGTACTGTAGTCTGAACGTGAAGCAAAGATCTGCGTTCCAAAGAACTTGCTCGCATGCAGCGGTGGCGCGCGCTTGAGAAGAGCGTGCCATTTTCTGGTATACTGGCGCCGCGGCACTGCGCAATGGCCGGAGGAACGCATGAAGATCTACAAAGCCCGCGCGCCGATGCGAATCGGCTTTTTTGGCGGCGGCACCGATGTAAGCCCCTATGCCGAAGAATACGGCGGTAAAGTGCTCAATTGCACGATCAATCTCTATGTGCGTTGCATGCTCACGACCAGCAATACGCCGGGCATTCTGATTCGCTCGCTCGATCTGCAAGAGGTGAGCCGGCAGGTGAGCGACCGCGAATGGGATGGCAAGCTGGCGCTACCCCAGGCAGTGCTCGATGCGCTGCCGCAGTTACGGCCAGCTACCGCCGGTTACAAGATTACGATGTTCAGCGATGCCCCACCCGGCTCTGGCCTCGGATCATCGTCGGCGCTGGTAGTTAGCATGCTTAAGCTGCTCTATGCAGTGGCAGGACAGAACGCCGATCCACACCAGCTTGCCGAGCTGGCGTATCGAATCGAGCGCGTGGATCTCGGCATCCCCGGCGGTCGGCAAGATCAGTATTCAGCCGTCTTCGGCGGCATGTGCGTCTACCACTTCGGGAGCGATCGGGTTATTGTCGAGCCGGTGTTGAGCGATCCAACAGCGTTGCTCGAATTAGAGAGCTGCCTGATCCTGGGTTATATCGGCGATCGCCAGCTACTCACCCGCCACCTGATGACCGATCAGGTGCAGCGCCTGGTCAAAGGTGACACATTGCGGCTGCACCATGAAACCAAAGCCTTTGTCGATACGGCGGCGCGCTTGCTCCGCGAACAGCGAATTGCCGATTTTGGCCGGCTGTTGCACGATGCCTGGGAGGTGAAGAAGGCTTTCTCGCCCCATATTGCACCCCCTATCGTCGAAGAGGTCTATGCGCTGGCGCGCAAACATGGCGCCTGGGGCGGAAAGATCTCCGGCGCCGGCGGCGGCGGTTTTATGGTGTTTGCCTGCCCCTTCGACCGTCGTCTGGCCATCGAGCGCGCGCTCACCGAAGCCGGCGTGGTGGTGCGTCCCTTCTCGTTTGTGACCCACGGCGTACAGTCATGGGTAGTCGAGGAACCGGATGCCTGATCTCGCGTGTTGAGGCCCGGTAGTGTCATAGCCGCGCCCGCAATGCGCGCAACGGCGGCTTGATAGCACTTTCCTGCCCTTTCGACCGTCGTCTGGCTATCGAGCGCGCGCTCACCGGAGCCGGCGTGGTGGTGCACTCCTTCTCGTTATGGGTAGTGGAAGAACCGGATGCCTGATCTCGCGTGTTGAGGCCCGGTAGTGTCATAGCCGCGCCCGCAATGCGCGCAACGGCGGCTTGATAGCATTTGCCTGCCCTTTCGACCGTCGTCTGGCCATCGAGTGCGCGCTCACCGAAGCCGGCGCGGTGGTGCACTCCTTCTCGTTATGGGTAGTGGAAGAACCGGATGCCTGATCTCGCGTGTTGAGACCCGGCAGTGTCATAGCCGCGCCCGCAATTCTTGCAACCGTTTGCGCCATAGCGCCATCCAGCTTGCGCCGCGCAGTCGCCACGTGCCGATAATGCCGTAGGGTAAAAAGAGCACAATCAGAATGTAGATGATACCAAACAGGAGCGGCCAGCTCGGCCCGAAAAAGACGTTCAACCAGTAGCCGAGTAACTGGATCACGCCGGCCCCCAGCATTGGCCCGATGAGCGAACCAACACCGCCGATAATCGTCATCAACAGAGCGTTAATCGTGGTACCAACGCCGAGTACTGCCGGATTGGCATTGAGATTCCAGAGCGCGTTGAATGCGCCGGCCAGCGCCGCCATGATACCACTCACCGTGATTGCGATCAGCTTGAAGGTGAGCGCGTGATAGCCTAATACCTTCGCCCGCGTCTCGTTGTCGCGAATCGCCATCATCACTTTACCCGTCGGTGAGTTGACAACTTGTCGCGCTAACAGGTACATCACGATTGTGAAACCTAATGTGACATAATAAAACCGCAGTCGTTCATTTGTCGGGCTGATCCATGCCGGTACCGGAATGCTCTGCAACCCGTCTTCAGCGCCCGTCCACTGACGAAAGTCGGTCGCTTCGGCCAGCAGGAAGGCCATCTGGGCGAAGGCAAGCGTGACCATTGCGAAGTAGACGCCGCTAACCCGCAGTGAGAGCAGGCCGATAATCAGGCTCTGGACGAGGGCGATGACAATCACGGCCAGCAGCGCCGCGCCGAGATCCCAACCGGCGTGCTTGAGCAGAATCCCGACGGTATACGCGCCGGTGCCGAAAAAGAGGGCATGGCCGAACGATAGAATACCGGTATAACCCATCAGGATGTCGTAGCTCATAGCGAAGACGGCCAGAATGAAGACCTGGATCAGCATCCCCTGCCAGAACTTGGGCACACCGGCATCGACCGGCTGTCCGGTCAGTAGCGCAATCACAAACGGAAAGATAACCAGGCCGCCGATCAAGCCGAGGCCGGCCCACTGCGATGATTTCAGACGCTCCCGCATCACTTACTCCTTTTTGCCAAACAGGCCGGCTGGGCGCAATAGCAACACCAGTGCCATAATCAAGACGGTTGAGGCGCGCGCGATTGAAGGTGAAAAGGTCATTGCTTCGCTCATCCAGGGTAGTTGAATGCCGGTCAGCACAATCTGGTCGCCGAACGCGCGCGCCAGTCCTACCAGCAATGATCCGATTGCTGCGCCGGTGAAGCTGCCCATACCACCGATGACGACGGCGATGAAGGCCTGTAACTGAAACTCCTGGCCGAGGCCAGGACTGATGCCGAGGAAGGGCGCGGCAGCCACGCCACCCAGCGCGGCCAGACCGGCGCCGAGCGCAAAGACGAGGGTAAAGACGCGACGAACGTTAATGCCCAATGCCTGCACCATTTCGCCATCTTGCACGCCGGCACGGATGATCATCCCCAGCCGGGTGTAGCGCAAGAGAACGGCAATCCCGACAAACATCAAGATGCCGAGCGCAATGATGAAGATGCGATAACTGGGGAATGGGCGGCCCAATACGTCAATGCTGGCGCAGTTGTCTTGCAACCATGCAATCAGGTTAGGTGACGGACAGTTCGGTCCGCGCTGGCTGAACCATGCCGGTAATTCCATGAAGTAGCCACCTGGCCCCCAGACCCCTTTGACCAGTTCGGTGCCGACGAAGACCAGGCCGAGCGTGACCAGTACCTGATAGATCGGGCGGCTGTAGAGGGGACGAATCAGGCTCCATTCCATCAAGCCGCCCAACGCGGCGCCGCCGCCGGCTCCGATAAGCAGCGCCAGCAAAAAGCGCGTGTTCGAGTCAAGACTGAGCAGCCACTCTTCCAGGGTGAGGCGGAGAGGAGCGATGAGCAAAGCAAGCGCGAGTAGTATGATCGGTACGATCAGATCGCGCCGTTCTGGTCGGCGGGTGTGCTCTCTACCGGCCAGAAAAGCGGCTCCGGCAATGACGCCGGCAACTGCCAGCCCCAGCGCGCGGGCAATAAAGATCGGCGTTGGCGCTTGCGCCTGCTCAGTTGGCACTCGTCCACCCGAACTGAGGGCAGTGGTCGCCAGTGGAGCCAGCTCGAAATTCCAGATGGCGAAGAGACCAACCAGCACTGCGGCAACCCAGAGTGGTCGCCGATGACCAGATGGCAGACTGTTTGCCGGCAACCATCGCGCCAGGATCCAGCCCGCGACCAGCGCCAGCCCAAACGGCAGCGTATTGAGCAGCAGCCGTGGGTTGGCATAGAGGGTAAAACCGATGTAGGCGCCGATCATGAAAAGGGTGCCGTGGGCAAAGTTGAGCACGTCCATCAGGCCGAAGATGAGTGAAAGGCCAGATGTAACCAGAAAGTAGAGCGCGCCTAGTGTGAGGCCAGAGAGCAAGATGCTGGCCAGCACACGCGGTTCGTACTGGGTTGATGCCCACATGCCAAAGAGAATGATCGCGATAATGCCGGCAATCAAGCCACGCCGGCGCTGGATCAGTTCGATCATGGAAGTCCCTCGTGAGTGATAAATGATCTGGTTGTCAGAACGGCGCTGAACGCTCACAATGCCATTGGTTCACGCCGTTCACTGCCCTGCGCAATGTATAGATGTCATCTTCGTTCCACACCCTGGTCTTTTTCACCCCGCGCCGAGATATTTGTCGATGGTGGCGTGATCGCGCGTCAGGTCTGCCATCCGTCCATGTTGCACACTGCGCCCATCGTCGAGGATGTAGTACTCGTCGGCCAACTGCGCAGCCAGGGCAAAATTTTGCTCGACCAGCAAGATGGTCGTTTCAGTCGCCATCTGGCGTAGCGCGGCCACAATTTGCTCCACGATGATCGGCGCCAGTCCTTCACTTGGTTCGTCGATCAGCAACAAGCGATTGTCAGGCACCAGCGCCCGGGCAATCGCCAGCATTTGTTGCTGACCTCCTGATAGCTTGCCGCCGGGATGACGGTAAAACCGCTTCAGATCGGGGAAGAGCGACATGATGAAGTCACTGCGTCTGGCCAGATCTCCCCGTTTGCGCTCTGCCAGCCGGAGATTCTCTTCAACGGTCAGATCGCGAAAGATGGCGCGATGTTCGGGCACATAGCCAACACCGAGATACGCGATTTCGTAAGCTGGCCGTCCATTGATCGCCTCGCCGCCGAGCCGGATGCTCCCGCTGCGCGGTGGGTTGAGGCCCATGATCGAGCGCAGTGTCGTTGTCTTGCCGGCGCCATTTCGACCAAGCAGGGCAGTGATACTCCCGGCGCGTACCTTGAGTGAGACACCTTCCAAAATGTGAAACTGACCGATAAAGGTATGGATGGTATCAACCTCGAGCAGCACCTCATTCATAGCTGCCCTCCAGCAAAGGCTGTGCCTAGATAGGCTTCACGCACCGCCTGATTGGCGCTAATCTCGGCTGGACTGCCTTCGGCCAGCACGCGACCCTGATGCATGACGGTAATAGTGTCGGCCAGACTCATCACGACTGACATGTTGTGTTCCACAATCAAAATCGTTTTGTTTGTTCCTTGCCGAATGCCACGCAAGAGGTCAAGCAGCATCGGCACTTGTTCGGTGGCCATACCGGCAGTTGGTTCGTCGAGCAGCAGGATGTCGGCATCACCGGCCAGCAGGATAGCCAGCTCAAGTCGGCGTTTGTCGCCGTGTGGCAGGGTGGCGGCGATCTGCGCGGCTCGTTCGTGCAGACCGACCTGGCGCAGGGCAGTGTACGCTCGTTCGATGTAGGCGGTTAACTTGCCGGCATTGCGCCAGAGGCGCAGATTGTCGGCGCCGCGCGCCTGCGCCGCCAGTCGCACATTTTCCAGGACAGTCAGCGTAGGGAAAATATTGGTGATCTGGAATGAGCGTCCGATGCCGAGATGAGCCATCCGGTGCAGCGGAACCCGGGTGATGTCGCGCCCACGCAGCAATACCCGACCTGAGGTTGGCTTGATGTAGCCGCTGATCAGGTTGAACAAAGTGGTCTTGCCGGCGCCATTCGGGCCGATGATAGCGTGGATACTGCCAGCGCGCACCTGGAGATCGACGTGATCAACGGCGCGCAGACTGCCGAAGTCGCGGGTAAGCGCTTGCGTTGTGAGGATCCAATCGCTCACATGCACTCCTTCAGGTTGACGTAATAATAGTGATTGCGCATTGCGCGGGCGGCGCAGCAATCGCATCCGTTGGCGCTGCTTCCCACCCGCGCAATGATTGCCGGACTAACTACTTACATCGATTCAATTCCGCCGGCACTGCGCACGGCGGCGCAGTCTGCTCTGGTGTAAAGAGTGTCACCAGCTCGAAGAACTTGAAGTCGGGGTCATTGGTGTTGAGCAGGCGCACCAGAGTCATCGGTTGCAGCAAGACGTGATCCTCGGCGCGCACGGTGTACGTTCCTTTCGGCCCCTCAAAGGTCATGCCCTCAAGCGCGGCAATCAACCCATCCGCCGCCGGGTCGCCATTCGTTTGCTCGAGCGCCTTAACCAGCATAATGGCTGCATTGAAGCCGCTCTCGGTGAAGAGATCTGGTGGAACGCCATATTCGGCCTTGTGTCGCTCGATCAGCCAGTTGTTGACCGGGTTGTCAAACAGGCTGTAGTGGTAGACACTCACACCCACCGAGCCAATCGCGTCGGCGTAACCGTTCACCATCGTCTGGTTGTCGCCAAAGCCGGTTGCAACCGTCATCACATCAAACACACCCAGTTGCTGCATCTGCTGGAACATCGGCACGAAACCGGTGCCCGACCAGGTTACGATCAACACTTCCGCACCCGAGTCGAGCAATTGGTTGATGTACGGAGTGAAGTCGGTTGTATCCGGCGGCGCGAAGACGGTACCCGCGCCTTCGGCAGTGTCGTTGAGGACAAATTCGCCCCCCAGCGCTTTGACGGTTGCGTAGAATGCGCCAGCGGAACCGCGCCCGAAGGCATTGTCTTGCGCAATCTGAATAAACTTTTTGCCTGTCTGCAAGAGCGCAGCGCTCATCGTCAGCGCATCCTGAACGCTGGTGCGACCGGCGCGGAATGTGTAGATGTTGAAGTTGTCACCGGTCAACGCCGGAGTGGCAGCCGGAGCGGCGATGTACACGATCTTATTCTCGGCAGCGACAGCCGAGATAGCCAGCGCTACGGGTGAGCTGGGTGAACCAACCAGCACATCAGCGCCATCGCTCTCGATAGCCTCACGCGCCAGCGAAACTCCGGTTTCCGGGTTGCTGGCAGTGTCCTTGACGACCACTCGAATCTCGCGGCCTGCCACCTGATTGGTTCCGTTGGTAGCGTACTCTAGCCCCAGCGTAAAGCCTCGCTCAAGCATAGGCCCATAGATCGCAAGCAAGCCCGAGTTGTCGGTCATCAGGCCAACCACAATCGGTTCACCGGCAGGCGCAGTGGTCGGTTGCGGCGCTGCCGTGGGTTGCGGCGCAGCCGTTGGTTGTGGCGCAGCCGTGGGTTGCGGCGCAGCCGTGGGTTGCGGCGCAGCCGTTGGTTGTGCGGTCTGACCGCTGCCACAGGCGCTGAGCGCCATGGCGAGGATAACCAGCAGGGTGATGATTAACCGGCGAATAAGACAGTTACTCTGCATTGAACGGTCTCCTTTGACTAACCTCTTCCCTATGCCAGCGGGATTGTCTCCCGAACGAGATGACCGGTATTAGCGGGGCGCCATTACCAGCGCTTCGCCATCAGCAATGACTTGACCATCGGCGCCAGTGCAAAGAGTGCGTAACGTTATCAGCGGTTTGTCGGCGCGGATGTGTGTGATCGTTACCGTGGCGGTGAGTAGCTCGCCGATACGGGCAGTATCGGCAAAAGTGAAATCTTGTTTGAGGTAGACTGATCCAGAGCCGGGTAGTTCCACACCAAGCAGGTACGAAAAGAGCGCGCCGATCAGCGGTTCGGGCACCGTCTCACCTACCTGGTCACCGCAGAGTTCGGCATAGGCGTTGACCAGGTTGTGGTCATATACACGCTGTACAGAAGCCTGCATCCCAACAGCAAGCTGGTTCACGGTTCTGCCTCCATTTGGCTCAGGGCGCGTTGCCGGTCAAGAAACGCTTTAAGGCCGATGTCCGCTTCAATCGATTGGATCTGGACGCAAAACGTTTCTCGCTCGCATCGTAGCGCCTCAGCTAATTGATCGCGTTCCCGCCAGAGCAGACGGCGGGCGCAGGCGACACTACCGGGAAACTGCGCCGCAATCTGATGAGCGATTGCCTGCGCTTCCTCGGTGAGATGACTGGTCGGGATCAACCGGTTAGCCAGCCCCCATGCCACGGCTTCGGCGGCGCTGATCGAACGTTCGAGTAGCAGGGTTTCAGCAGCGCGTCGCTGACCGATCAGGCGTGGCAAGAGCGTTGCCCAACCTCCTTCTGGTCCCAGGCCAAGGGTGGTGGCATAGGCAGTAAACGTCGCTTCCGGCGTCACCAGTACGACATCTGCGACCAGCACAAAACCTATTGCGCTCCCGTTAACTGGTCCCTGCACTGCGACGATCAGCGGCGCCGGTAAATCGATCAGTTCGAGAATGACGCGATGCAAGCAATCCAGGAGATGCGCTGCGTAGGTAGCGCGATCGGCCTGGCTGACTAGCGCCGTAATGTCGCTCCCGCGCGAAAACGTTTGACCGGCGGCTTGTAACACTACGGCGCGCAGGCCGCGATACTGGCGCGCAACGGCAATCGCGTCAAGCAACGCTGTCAGCAGTTCCGGTGTTAAACTGTTGCCCTGTTCTGGCCGGTTGAGCGTTAAGATTACGACCGGCCCATCAGGATGAATGGTGACCATAGGGTTATGCATGCCTGATCTCTAGAACCGTTTCACCGCTGCACGCCACTTTGCCATCGTTACGAGTCACGATCACAGCGCATCGGATCTGGTTGCGGTTGCTTTCCAACACCTCAACTCTGATCTCAATCTCATCGCCGGCAAAGACAGGATTGGTGAAGCTCAGCGTTTGTTGCCGCTGCGCTGCGGCTGGCGCAAGCGCGCGCAGCGCCGTTCGCAGGTAGCCGTAAAGCAGCATGCCGTGGGCAATGGTGCGACCGAAACGGGTTGTTGCCGCGACAGCGGGATCGATATGGATCGGGTTGGTGTCACCGCTCACCTCGGCAAAGCGGTCGATGTCCGCTTGTGTGACAATGTGAGAACGGTTGTACCGCGTGCCAACTGGAATAGGTGTCATACAGGTGCTTCCTGGTATGATCGGCGCTCCGGTAAAGACCGACGCGCAACAGATGTCATCGCGCGCGCCAATGCGGCACTAACAAGGCAAGCAGTTGGTCAGGCGCTTCAAGATTGGCCGAATGCCCCACACCGGGGATGATATGCGCTTCGACCCCGAGCGCTGCGGCGGCGCGTTTGACCGTCTCGGCGGTCACCAATGGATCGAGTTCACCACCCATGACCAGCGCCGGCGCGCCGATTGCGCGCAATTGATCGCCGGGTTTCCATTCGCGCAGAGCGTTAATCGCGCCATTGGCTGCGCTCAACCGCTGACTGTGGCCGATGGCAACCAGTTCGCGCCAGCGGTCATCGTCGGGCGCAGTTGGCGCCATTGCTTTGATCGCCTGGGCAAAGAAGTCAGGGTTGTCTTTCAATAGCTGCTGTCGCTCTGGCTGATAGACCTCATCCGGCATGCCATCAACCCATGGCGGCGCCAGTACTGCGATCGTTGCCACTCGTTCGGGATGTTCGAGCGCTGCCTGCAAGACGACCGCCGCTCCCAGGGAATGCCCGACCAGATGGCAGCGCGACAGCCCAAGCGCATCGGCGAAATGCCAGAGATCGGCAGCCATTGACGACAGCCGGTAGTCGTGGTCTGGCCCCTGGGTTGAGCCTCGTCCGCGCAAGTCGGGAGCAAGACCGCGGTAGCCGGCTGGGAGCCGTTCGAGCACACGCAACCACCAGCCACAACTGGCCCAGTTGCCATGCACGAAGATGATCGGTTCACCCTGCCCGTAGTCAAGATAGTGAATCTCAAGATCTCCTGCCTGGATGGTGGGCATAAGCCCTCCTTTTGCGCGTAGTGCCAATTACCCTGCCTGCTGCAAATGAGCATGGAATGCCTGATTAAACTGCTCCGGATACTCGAGATACGGCGTATGGCCGCAATTCTCGAAGAGCACTTCACGGAATTGACCACCGTCGGCAGCGTAACGCTCAAGTACCGCCCGAGTCTGACTGACCATAGGTTGCGGCGGATGCGCCTCTGCGCCAGGCCAGTCAGGCAACACGCCAAGCTGACCGAGCGTGCCAACATCGAAGAGTGACATGTCGCTCACAATCTGATCGTCGGCGCCGCGCACCCAGAGGATGGGAGGTTTGGGTTGAGCGGCAATGAAACGAGTGACCGAGTCGCCGACGTAGAGTGGCGAGATGGCATTGATCGGCCCCCAGACTCCAGGGGCGATACCCGGCCAGTTGGGCGAGACCTTGAAGTCGCCAGGGTAACGCTGCGGCCCGATCTTTTCGCTGAGCATCGATGCGAGCAGCGCCTCTTCGCGAGCCGGACGAAATGGAGGTTTCCAGTAATAGGTATTCATCACCACGCGCGGCGCGGCTGGGCCGGCCTCTTCGGTCGTATCACCCGCTGCCATCCGTTCAACAAACGCCTGATTGACTGTTCCGCCACCCGATCCGGCTCCGTCGGGCCAGCACAGTTCGCCGTTTAACCCTTTACACCCCCCAAAGCCGTAAGGCGAACCGGGCGCGACCAGGGTCGCGGTGATGATCCGTTGCGGCGCAGCAGCAATGAGGTTAAAGAGGACGACGCCGCCGAGTGAGTGACCAGCCGCGTGACAACGATCGATACCGAGCGTATCGAGTAATGCCAGCAGGTCATCGACCCAATCACCGCAGCCGCGGGTAGCATCAATGAGCGCGTCTTCAGTCTCGCCGTAGCCGCGCAGATCGGGCGCGATGGCCCGAAAGCCTGCCGGCAGCGCCAGCATCGTCTCTTCCCAGAAGGTCGCCGATGAGGCATTCCCGTGGATGAAGAGCACTGGCGTGCCATCGGTTGGGCCGCTGCTGAGGACGTGCATGTGTAGGCGTGGCGTTTGCACCATCGTCGAGGTGACGCCGGGCAAAGTCGGGATTTTGCTCATATTGTTCTCCAGTCTTTGCTAAACATTGCCGCCAGTGCGCCAGAGCGCCTCAATGGCGCTCTGACTTCCGTCGTCTACTCCTGCTGAAACATGCGTTTTAGCGCCTGTTTATCGATCTTGCCGGCGCCGGTTTTGGGGAGTTCGGGCAACATGATGATCCGTTTGGGCAGCTTGTAACGGGCCAAACGAGTGCTGGCGAACGCGAGCAAGTCTTGCTCCGAGAGTTCGCTCCCGGGACGCACCACCACGGCGGCCCAGCCGACTTCGCCCCAGTGCGGATCGGGCATGCCGACCAGCGCCACTTCTGCAACCGCGGGGTATCCGGCCAGGACACTCTCAACCTCGGCGGGATAGATATTTTCGCCGCCCGAAATGATCACATCTTTCAACCGGCCAACAATCCGATAGCAGCCATCGGCATCAAAACAGGCGAGATCGCCGGTGCGCAGCCAGCCATCAACAAAGGTGGCAGCAGTTTCCGCCGGTCGCCGCCAATAGCCGGCGCAGACATGGGGGCCGCGAATTTGCAATTCGCCGATTTCATCTGGGCCACAGAGATGACCGTCAGCAGCTACCACTCGCAGATCAACGAACATGAGCGGGTAACCGACCGCGCCGGGTTTGACTCGCACCAGCTCCGGTGGCAACCAGAAGGTATTGGGGCCGGCTTCGGTGAGGCCGTAACCGGTCTTGAAGTCGATGCCGCGCTCCCAGAAGGCATGAAAGACCGGTTCAGGACAGGGAGCGCCGCCGCTGATCACGATCCGCATGCGGCTGAAATCGACTTCAGGCCAGCGGGGATGTTGCTGCATCGCGATGAACATCGTCGGCACACCAAAGAAGAGGGTGGCCGGGCCGTGATCGATGAGATCGAAGACTTGATCGACATTGAAGCTGCGGCAAACGATGGAGGTACCGCCGATCTGTACCAGCGGCGCGGTAAAGACATTCATCCCGCCGGTGTGGAAGAGGGGCGCATTCAAAATGGCAACATCGTCGGGGCGCAATCCCCAGCTCATGACCGTGTTGACCGCATTCGCGGCGATGCTGCGGTAGGTGAGAATGGCCCCTTTCGGCAAACCGGTGCTGCCGCCGGTGTAGCAGATCACCCAGGGATCTTCCCAGCGCAGGGTAACCGAAGCAAAGCCAGCCGGGAGCGTATCGCGTTGGGTCATGACCGGATCGGCGGGGACGGCGGGAGACGCGCCATCGATGGCCAGCCAGTGAGTGACGGTTGGCGCCTGATCGCGCAAAGTGAGCGTCAAGGCAGCGTATTCAGGGCCATAGGCTAACACTTTCGGTTCGCCATCGGCAATGAGCTGACTCAATTCGACCGCCGTCAGCCGCCAGTTGAGCGGCTGCAAAATTGCGCCGATCTTGGCGCAAGCAAACCAGAGATCGAGCAGATCAACACAATTCTGAGCCAGCGTTGCCACTCGATCGCCGCGTTCGACTCCTAATGAGCGGAGGAGGTGAGCGGTACGGTTAACCGCCACATTCCACTCGCCGTAGGTGATCGGTCGCATCTCGTGTTGGGCGTCGAACAACGCCACCTTGTGCGGTGACAGTTGCGCGCGTCGGCCAAGCCAGTCGCCAAGGTACATCTCGTCCATGAGTTGTGTGCGGCGTCGCCGCCGCGGTATGCGCACATGCGCAGCTTGCAGCCGGGGATTTGCTGGCGAGAGTAGCAGATGCAGGTTGCGTCGTGGTTACAAATCGGTAACAGGAGGCACGATGAGATCGCCGTGGCGAAGCTGTTCGGCCAGCGCGAGCGTGTTCGGGGCCGGTTCGACATCGAGTTCACGGGCCAGCGTGTCGGCGCAACGCTGGAAAACGCGCAGAGCGGCAGCCCGATTGCCCTGGCGGGCATAGGCCAGCATCAAAAAGCGATAAGCGCGCTCCCAGCAATTATCACAGGCGAGAATGCGCTCAGACAGGGCGATCAGCTCTTCATCACGCCGCTGCTCAGCATACACCTGAGCCAGCCGATCAGCGCTGCGCAGGAAGGTATTGCGCAACCGTTCGCGTTCGGCTTCGGCCCAACTCTCGTACAGCGCATCGGGCAAGAAATCGCCCTGATAGAGTTGCAGTGCCGCATGCAGTCGCTGCATACCGGCTTCAGTCTGGCCTTGATCGAGCAGGCGCACACCGGCGGCGCAGCCAGTCTGGAACTCGGCGCAATCAAGCCAAATGTCGGCATTAGGCCGCAATCGATAGGCGCTGCCGTCGCGAGCGATAAACGAGGAAGTCGCCTCAGCCCGAGCCGGTTCGAGCGCGCGGTAAAGCGCGCTTAGCGCAACTTTGAAATCGCGAACTGCCGCATCTGGACTGAGGTGCGGCCAAAGCATTTCGGCCAGCTCCTCGCGTTGCAGCCATCGTCCCCGATAGGTTATCAGCGCTTGAAAGAGCTGGCGCGCCTTGTCGCGTTGCCATTCGCGGGTTTCAATCTCGCGGTCGCCGCGCCAGACTCGAAATGCGCCCAGGGTTTGCACACGCAACTGATAGCCAGGGTGGACTTCCAGGCCGCGCAAACCGAGCGTCGTGAGCAATCGTTCGATGTAATCGCGGTGCTGATTGCGCGCGCGCGCAGCCAGCATCATCGGCAACGCGCGCCGCGGATCGGGCAATCCCAGAAAGGTGGGACGGGTGAAGAGATAGTCGTAACCATGGGTGGCGCTCAATTCCAGCGCTTCACCGATAGCTGCCGTAGCCGCTGCATCCTGACGCTGTTCGTGATAACAGACGGCCAGCCAGAGAGCGGCGACGGCCTGACCGAACCGGTCGCTACAGGCGCGCAAATCGGCGCGGGTCGTTAACAACAATTCTTGCGCTTGCTCGAGCTGGCCGGCAATCAGGTGACTGACACCGCGCTGGAGCTGGATCATCGCCCCCAACCAGAGATCGCCGGCCCAGCGACAGAAGGCCTGACCTTCGGCGGCAGCGCTTTCAGCAGCGGCCAGATCGCCGGTCAATCCGTAGAGACGGGTCAACCCCCAGAGCGGTTCTACCCGCAACCGCTCGACACCAAGCGCCTGACCTTCAGCCAGGGCTTTGCGATAATATTCAAGCGCGCAATGACGGGCGGCAACGCCCTCGGTGGCACTCTTGAGCAGCCAGGCATGTCCAAGACGGGCATACGCGACTGAGGTGATAAAACGGGAATGGCGCTCAATGCCGACCTGCACCCCCTCGTTAGCCAGGGCCAGCGCCTGATCCGCGTCGCCTTCAAAGGCTGCAATTAAAGCCAGTACCAACACCGCCTCGCGATGTCCACGCGGAGTCGGCGTTGCGCCGCGGGCTGTCGCCAGTCGTTCCTGATCGCGCCATGCCTGCAACAATGCCCGCGCAGCCATCAGTTGACCGGTGCGCAACTTCACCCGCGCGCTGAGCAGATCGGCAGCGGGACTGGCGGCGCGTAACTGGCTTGCCTGCTGCTGTAAGGCTTCAGCTTCGGCTGGCTGGCCCATATTGAGCTTATTTTCCGCTAGCAGCTCAAGCACGCGAGCGCGCGCTACCTGATCTTCTAACCCTTCGCTCACCCGCAACGCCTCTTGCAAAACGCTCTCGGCCTGAGCCGGCTGCACTTGATCAATATACACCTGCGCCTGACCGTAGAGTGCGCGCGCTAGCTCGGCGCGGTCGCCACGCTGCCGGCTGGTCGTCTCGGCCTGCGCATACCAGTTCCGCGCTTCTTCGAAACGCGCGCGCAAGCGGTAAAGATCGCCAAGGTAACACTGTAAACGCGGGCGAGTGGCAATGAGTTCAGCCGGCAGCGCATCGATCCAACCGGCCAGCGTATCAAGCCGGCCATTGCGCAACGCCTCTTCGCCGGCAGACACAATGGCATCAGCGGCAGTGGTCACTTCACCAGCGGCAAACCAGTGGTAGATGGCTTCCTCGGCAGCGCCGGCGGCAGCATAGTGCTGCGCGGCGCGTCGATGACGCGCCGGTAGATCGGGATCGTGACGGGTCTGCTGGCGCAAGAAGTCGCTGAAGAGGTGGTGATAGCGATAATGATTGGCGTCAAGTTCAACCAGAAAGAGATCGCGATCGCGCACCTGCGCAAGCAGTTCGGCGCTATCATTCGCCTGGCGCACGGCATCGCAAGCCGCTGCTGTCAGCAGGCGCAAAGGCGCAGTGGCGCGCAAAAAGCCGGCAATCTCAGGCGGCTGACGGTCAAGTACGTCAGAAGCGAGGAAATCGAACAGCGCTCCCAGCGATGCCGGGCCATTAGCCAGCAACTCAGCGACGCTCCGGGCCTGTCCGCTGCGCAAGCCTTGCCAGACGAGCTGTAACGCAATCGGCCAGCCTTCGGTATGGTGGCTGAGCAGATCCACATCGGCGGCGCTCAGCGGCATACCAAAGATATTGGCAAAGAGTGCAGCTATCTCATCGCGAGTGAAAGCCAGCGCCTCGCGTTGCAATTCCAACACTTCACCGCGAGCGCGCCAACGCACCAGCTCAGCGCTGATGATCGGGTACCGGGTAGCGATCAGCAGGCTCAACCACTGCGGCGCATATGTAATCAGGCGCTCGGTCAAGGCCCGAATCTCGGCTGAAGCGGTTACAAAGTGATAGTCGTCAAGAATGAGCAACGTTGGGCGCGGCGGCGCATCGGCCAGCGCATTGAGCAGACCGTCAAGCGCCTGCGTCCAGGCAGTGCGGTCAGCGGGACTGGCATGCAGCGCAGCCAGCGCTTCCGGCGCGCCTCGGGGCAAGACCGGCGCGCAAGCCGCAGTCAGGTAGGTCAGAAACGTCACCGGATCGCGGTCGTTTTCGCCAATCGTATACCAGCAAACGGTTGCTGCGCTTGCCGCCAGTTCAGCCAGCGCGGTTGTTTTGCCATAACCGGCGCCGGCCTGCACGAGGGTTACCCGATAGTCAAACGCTTCGCGCAAACGCGCGGTTAAGGCCGGGCGCACCAGCCGATGGCGGTGCGGTCGCGGCGGCGCGACTTTAGCCTGTAACAACACTGTCCTCTCGCTTGACATAAGGGTATTTATGTTTTCTGAACAATGAATAGCGGAATAATTATAACAGGATTGAGCGGTTCTCATTCGCAACATCACCGAAACGAGAGAGAAGGGAAGGGGCTTCACTGTTGTGTCCCCTTCCCTACGTTCACCCATTCCACTTTTGCAGCGGCATTGGCGCGCGCTCGCAGTGACACCGAACTGCTGTCACTGCCTTCAGCTTAATCGCGAATGCGTTTATGAGGAACTCCTGCATTCATATGCTGCTGTCAAATCGCCTCACCGTTCGCAACCAACACCGTCACTGTCGCCATCGAAGCGATGAGGATCGCCGTACTGTTGTAACACGCGGAAACGGCGATAAGGAATATCGTCACAATCGAGATCAGGTGGCGGCGGTGGGATGCAGGCATCCGGGTAAGATGGGTGACAACTCTGGCGCGACGTGAATCCTGATCCCGGTCGCGTTGCATCCGTTCGCTCCCACAGCCCGACACCGTTCTGCAGAGCCTCGCGTTGAGCGGCAAGGAATGTTTCGACGCAACGCACGTCGGGCGGGTAAGTGGCGACCTGGGCCATACCCTGTTCAACCAGCGCCAGATTGACAAACCGGTCATCAGCGACAACATAGCGCAGCAAGCGATTATAGCGGTCGCGATCGCTTACATCGCGAGCAAGTCTGATTGGTTTACCTTCCAGCAGAGTGGCATTTGCGTTCGTTGCCTCGCGGTAAAATGGCTGACCGCGCTCTGGGGTATTGACGCCGATATAGCGCACGCGCTCAACGCGCCCGCCAATCACTACTTCAATGGTGTCACCGTCAATAACCTTCCGTAGCGTCGCTTCCTCCCACTTCAGGTCGTTCAGGCACTCTACGTTCGCTGAGTGTGAGCCGTTCGCTAATACGGTAGTTGCGACGCGATAGACCAGATAACCGGCTCCGATCAGCGCCATCAGCACAAGGATCAACAACAGCCTGGTCAGGTTGTCTGGTTTGGTGTTGGTGGATTGGTTCATGGTTGGGTGTTGCTCCGGGTTGTGTTTTGGACCTGATAGCGATATTTTATCTAAAGTTCCTGAACTGAACCAACTGAGTTTTGATGAGGAATCGGTTGCGTAGAACCTGCTCCCCTTTTTGCTCATCTTTTTTCTTAATATACGGTATACTGCATATTGGCGTAGCCTTCTGTAGCAAGGAGCATGCAGCTATGAGCAGCGCAATGATCGGTGTGATCGGCGGCAGTGGTCTCTACGCAATGCCAGATCTGAAAAACCCGGAAGAGGTGCGCCTGACGACGCCTTTTGGCGATCCGAGTGATGCCTTTATCGTTGGTGAACTGGAGGGCCGCCGGGTAGCGTTCTTGCCGCGACATGGTCGCGGCCACCGCCTCAATCCCAGTGAAGTGCCGGCGCGGGCCAATATCTACGCTTTTAAACTCCTGGGGGTGCGAGCCTTAATCTCGGTCAGCGCGGTTGGTTCGTTGCGCGAGGATTACGCTCCCGGTCACGCTGTCATCCCCGATCAGATTTTCGACCGCACAAAAGGGATCCGTCCGGCAACGTTCTTCGAGGGTGGTATCGTTGCGCACGTGGCTTTTGATCGTCCCTTCTGCCCGCATTTGAGCAACATCCTCCTGCACGCAGCGCAAGCGGCAGGCGCAGTAGTGCATCAAGGCGGGACGCTGGTGGTGATGGAGGGGCCACAGTTTTCGACCAAAGCTGAGAGCGAGGAAAATCGCCGCCGCGGCCACAGCTTGATCGGTATGACGGCTTTGCCTGAAGCGAAACTGGCGCGTGAGGCAGAGATCGCTTACGCGACGCTTGCCATGGTTACCGATTACGATGTCTGGCATCCCGAACATGATGCCGTGACTGCCGAGCAGGTGATCAAGGTGTTGAGCGCGAATGTTGCGCTCTCACAGCAAATTGTGCGGCTGGCGGTGGCGCAGATCGACGAGAGCTTTACCAGTCCGGCTCACGATGCGCTCCGGCATGCAATTGTGACCCATCCTGATTATATTCCGGCAGCGGTGAAAGAACGTCTGGCGCCAATTGCAGGTCGCTACTGGTCGTGATCCACCTCTAGCCATGGGGTAACGCTCTCCGTTACCCCTGCATAGCCGAACGAGATATATGACACAAGGTGAAATTCGCATTCTCCCGCTTCATGGCATCGGCGAAGTGCAGCCGGGTGATGATCTAGCCGCCATTCTTGCCGCGGCAATCGATCGCGCTGGCGGGTTGACGCCGGGTGACATCCTGGTTGTGACGCAAAAGATCGTCTCAAAGGCCGAGGGACGGTTGATCGATCCGGCAACGGTCGAACCATCGCCATTTGCGTATCAGATTGCCCGCGCCGGCAAGAAAGATGCTCGCTATCAAGAAGTTGTGTTGCGTGAGAGCAAGCGGATCGTTAAAATGGCCAATGGGGTGCTGATTACCGAAACCCACCACGGTTTTGTGTGCGCGAACAGCGGGGTCGATGAGTCGAATGTTGATGGCGGCAGACGGCTGTCGTTGCTGCCGGTTGATCCCGATGCCAGCGCAGCGCGGCTGCGCGAGGCGTTGGCGGCTCGTTACCATCACGCGCCGGCAGTGATTATCACCGATACGTTTGGCCGTCCATGGCGGGAAGGGCAGGTCAATGTTGCGATCGGTGTGGCCGGCATGGCGCCGCTGCGCGACTTTGCCGGGATTGAAGACCACTACGGTTATACGATGCAGGCCACGTTGATTGCGGTTGCCGACGAGGTGGCCGCTGCCGCTGAATTGGTGATGGGTAAGATTGACCGGGTACCGGCGGCAATCTTGCGCGGTTACCAGTATGAACCGGTTGAGACGGGAACTGCCCGCCAGTTGATCCGTGATCCGCGGTTCGATCTGTTCCGGTGATCTGTGCTCTTGCCGGATGTACCCCGGTTTCCTCTCGGTGTTGCGCTCGTTCCCTTATTCCTTTGTGTGTCATGGATATGGATTTCTTCACTCTGGTTCAAACACGTCGCACTGTGCGCGCTTTTCGGCCTGATTCACCACCGCGTGAGGCTATTGAGCAAATCATCGCCGCTGCAAGTTGGGCGCCATCACCGCACGGGCGGCAGCCGTGGCGGTTTGTAGTGGTCGAAGCGCCAGAACGTAAACTGGCATTGGCGAATGCAATGGCCGAGGCATGGCGTTACCATCTGGCGCTCGATGGTCTCGATCCGTCAACGATTGAGTATCGCCTGTGCCGTTCGCGCGAGCGGGTGGTGACCGCGCCGGTGATCATTATTCCCTGTCTGTATCTCAACGATCTTGACCGGTATCCTGATCCGGAGCGGCAGGCTGCCGAGACTACAATGGCCATTCAGAGTCTGGGCTGCGCAGTGCAAAACATGTTGCTGGCAGCATTTGCGCTCGATCTGGCCGCGGGCTGGATGTGCGCGCCACTCTTCGCGCCGGCAGCCGCGCGCGCTGCGCTTGGATTAGCCGAAGATTTGCATCCGCATGCCCTCATTCCGATTGGCTATCTGGCCCAAGAGCCAAAGCGCCGCCCCCGTCGCCCGCTGAGCGATCTGATCGTTCAGTGGCAGTAGCGCCTGGAAAAGGAGAGTAGCTTGCAGACATTGATCTATCTGGCCGGTTTTTCGGTGATCTGTCTGGCTTCGCATCGAATTGGACAATGGTTTTCCCACCTCCGACTTCCTTACATTACCGGCTATCTTTTCACCGGTGTGCTGGTTGGTTCCTTCGGTCTGCAACTCATCCCCTCAAGCGTGAGCGAACATCTGCGCTTTGTTGACCAGATTGCGCTAGCAGTCATTGCATTTGTTGCCGGTAGCGAGCTGTATTACAAGGATTTGATCAATCGGCTGCGCTCAATCCTCTGGTCGGTTGCGCTGATCGTTGTGAGTGCCTTCGGACTGATTGGCCTTGCTCTCTTCAGTTTGCTCGATCTGATTCCGTTTACCCAAGGCCTGGATACCGGCGAAAAGGTTGCTATCGCGATCCTTGGCGCAACGATCTTGCTGGCACTTTCGCCGCCATCAACCATTGCTGTGATCAAAGAGTTGCGCGCCCGTGGCCCGGCTACGCGCCTGATTCTAGGTGTCACTATCGCCATGGACGTGGCGATTATCGTCATCTTCGCGATCGGCTCATCGGTGGCAGTAACCCTGGTCGAGGGCAGTGCCCTGAATCTGGCCTTTCTCGGTTTGCTTGGGCTTGATCTGGTATTGTCGTTCCTGGTCGGTCTGGGGGTGGGGTGGCTGCTACGACGCTTGTTGAGCCTGAGCTGGCCACACTGGCTGAAGCTTGGCCTGATTCTTGCTATCGGCTATAGCATCTTTGCCGGCACTGCCTGGCTCAAAAGCTTTTCCGCTGACTACTGGCCGATCAAGATCGTGATCGAACCGTTGCTGGTGACGCTGATCGGTGGATTTCTGATCACCAACTTTTCGCCGTTCCGCGATGAATTTGCTGAGTTATTGCACGACATTGGCCCGGTCGTGTACGTCGCGTTCTTCACTATTACCGGTTTGAGCTTAAAACTCGATATCCTGTTAACTGCGCTCATCTTTGCCGCAGCGCTGTTTTTTGTGCGTATTCTGGCCATTTTTATCGGCAGCAGCCTTGCGCTCACCATTGTCGGTGAACCGAGCCGGCTTCGTCGCCTGGTCTGGTTAGGATTGATCACGCAGGCCGGCATTGCGCTCGGCCTGGCGCGCGAAGCTTCGTTGTTGCTGCCGGCTCAAGGCGAGGCGTTTGCGACCCTGATCATTGCCGTGATCGTGCTCAATGAGATCTTTGGCCCGCTCACCCTGCGGTTTGCCTTGCAGCGGCTGGGTGAGTCCAATTTGCCCGAGCCGGGCATTCGCGACGATGTGCGCGATGTGCTGATCCTGGGAATCGAACAGCAATCGATTGCGCTGGCCCGCCAGTTGAGCGCGCGGGGCTGGCGGGTGCGAGTAGCCGATACCGATCCTGAACACGTGCGCCGTATGGCGACTGAGGATGTCGATGAGCGATATATTCCAGAGATCAGTCTGCAAACCCTGTCGGGCTTGATCGACCGCTCTACCGATGCGGTAGTAGCGCTGCTGGAAAAAGATGAAGACAATCTGCGCGCCTGTCAGATTGCGCTGGAGAAATTTGGCGTGCCTCGCCTGATCGCGCGCCCCAATCGCATGGATCAGCGAGAACAGTTCCGTGAATTAGGCGCAATTATCATCGATCCGGCTACGGCAATGGTCAATCTGCTCGAGCAGGCAGTGCGCGCGCCGCAATCACTCTCATTGCTGCTCCATACCGATCCGGTCTACGATGTTGTGCAGATGACGGTGACGAACCAGGAGATCGATGGTCGATTGGTGCGCGACCTGCGATTGCCGTCGGATGTGTTGTTGCTCGAAATCAGCCGCAGTGGGCAGGCGATCGTGCCCCACGGATACACGCGGCTTCGCCATGGCGACGAGATTACCGTTGTCGGCAAGCCCGAAAGCTTACGCGAGGTGAGTCTGCGGATTGGCTGAAATCAATTCGCCCCGCCAATGTCTTGCCGGCTGAGAGTACGATAGGCGCTGTAGCCGAAGATCGCGCTATAAATGACGATCAGGCCAATTGCCTGCCACGACGATGGTAGCAGGTTGAGATCGAGCGCCGGAGTTAACACGCTCTGGTTAAGACCGAACATCTGACTGTTGTCAACGATCAGGCGATTGATATTCGGCTGCAAGAGGAGATTTACCAGAGCGCGAATCAGCGGATCGACAGCGCCGATGGTATTGAGCGAGCCGGCGCTGACATCAAAAGCGAGAAAGATTAAACCGCCGCCAACGCCGGCAATGACCGAGCGGCCAACAATGGCGCTGGCCGCAGCGATCAGCGTGTACGGCAACATAACCAGGAGCGCGCGCAGCATGCCAACTGGCAAGAGCAGAAATGCTATCGCGTCAATCTGCTGTGACAAGCCGAGAATAGAGCCAAACATCAGCGAAAGCAGCGTGCCGACAACGATGGTAATAACCATCGCCACCAGCAGCGCCAGTTGCAACGCTGCCAGTTTGGCCAGCAAATAGATGCCACGATGCGGCGCGCGCGTCAGCAAGACACGCAATGTTCCCCAGTTGAAATCACTCCCGAAGAAGCCGGCGGTCAAGATGATGGCGAGTATCCCACCGGTGCCGTTGATTGCGCTAAGCATTGCTCCAAAGACGCCGGGCAGACTCAACTGGCGTTTGACCTGTTCAATCGCCGCTTCGCTGAGAATGGTAAAGGTAACGTTGCTGCTGCTGAAGGTACCCTCTTGCAACGCCACCACCAAAAACCAGAGGGTCTGCTGGAGCGCTGTCAAAGCTAAAAAGATACCGAGCAGCAACAGCGCCATTGGCCGACGCGAGATCTTCATCCACTCGGCAGCAAGGAGGTTGGTAAACATTGCGCGTGTATCCATTGCCCGGCTACCTCTCAGAAGCGCAACCTGATCGGCGTCATGTGTCAGATCGCGTTACCGTCAGGAAAAACTCTTCTAACGAACTATTGCTGGCTCCAATTTCAGTCACCACAATATCGGCCTTGATCAAGAGCTTATTGATTTCGGCAGTGCGTTCGACCGGCGCATCGATGAGGATGGTATCACCCTGCACGGTGACGCTCGCCACCCAGTTCAGCGCTTTCAGCAGTCTGACTGCCGGCCCGGGATCGCCTTGCACTCGCGCGCGCACGCCTTGCCCGCGCCGAAGCAGATGCGCTACATCGCCAGCAGCGATCAGTTTGCCTTCTTTCATAATCGCCACCCGCTGGCAAAGCTGCTCGACTTCGTGCAACAGGTGGCTGCAAAGCAGAATGGTGCGCCCTCCGGCAGCCAGGTTGCGGATCAGATTACGGATCTCGACCGTGCCGGCTGGATCGAGACCGTTGGTCGGTTCGTCGAGCATAATCAGCTCGGGATCGGGCAGAAGGGCGGCAGCGATTGCCAGTCGCTGCTTCATCCCCTGTGAGTAAGTGGCGACTTTGTCGCGCGCCCGATCGCGCAGCTCAACGATGTCGAGCACCTGCGCTACCCGCTCAGTTGCAATGCCGCCGGCGCGGGCCAGGACGCGCAGATTGTCGGCGCCACTCAGGTAGGGATAGAAGGCCGGCGCTTCGATCATTGCCCCCACCCGGCGCAGCGCCAGGCTCGGTTCGTGTTGCACATCGTGACCGAGCACAAGAGCGCGACCTTTGGTCGGCTTGACCAGGCCGAGCAGCATCGCAATGGTAGTGGTTTTGCCGGCGCCATTGGGGCCGAGAAAGCCAAACACCTCGCCCTTGCCGACGGTTAAACTGAGCTGATCGACGACCACTCGTTTACCGTAGCGTTTGGTGAGTTCAATCGTTTCGATCACATTCATAGCACATTCCGCCGCAATTGCGATCCGTGCCTTATGATACCACAGTGGCGAAGTTGACACAGATGAGGGGAGGGATGGCAGCTATCGGCGATGCTACCCATCGAGCAGACGCAAGAGGGTCAGATCACCGCGCGCTACCGCCCGCGCAGCAGCCCGTCCACACAGAGCACCGATCACATTGCCGGTGCCGTTGTAAGCGCCGATCGCCCACACCTGCGGTCGAATCTGGCGCGCGATGGGCAGAATGCTGTCGCGGCGGTAGGCTACCTGCGTGGCCCAGCGCCGTTCAACCGGTGCCTGGCTGCCGACCCGCTCGCGCAAGATCTGTTCGAGCGCGGCCTGCACTGGCGCCGATGGATGCGGTGGCGCGTCCCATTCTTCGGCTGCGAAACGGTCTCGGCACCCACCCAGCGCAATCCGGTGATCGGGTAATTGTTGCCAGTAGTCGTAACCCCAACGGGTATATACCGGACACGGGAGCGCGAGCGTCGGGTCGGGCGCGGTTGCCAGCATCTGAAGTCGAGTCGATCGAACGGTATGGCGTAGTTCCGGTACCAGTCGCTCAAGTCCCCCATCCACGGCGATAATGACGTGGCGGGCAAGGATGCGTCCGCGCGGGCAATGCACAGTTGTGCCCTCGATTGCAAGCGCTGGCGTATGGGTGAAGAGGAATGCTCCATTGCGGCAGGCTGCTTCGGCCATCAACCGGCAGCGTTGGAGCGGTTGAAACACGCCATCGGTAGGCAACAGCAGACCTTCGCCTTCCGGGCCGCGGTATGGTTCAACCGGCAGACCATCGGCGCGCATTGCCTGTAGTTGCGCCTCACAATCGGCAACCTCGCGCGCAGAAGCGGCGATACGAAGCGAACCGACCTGACGCACTATCCCGGGCAACGCTGTAGCCATCCGCTCAATCTCGGCCATGGTCTGGCGATAGATGGTTGCGGCACGCTCGCGGCCAATCGCCCTGACCGCCTCGTGATAAAAAGCGGCCAGACCTGCCAGCAAAAACCCACCGTTGCGTCCGGCAGCGCCACCGCCAACGGTTGTAGCATCAATTCCGACCACGCGCACACCCAAATCGAGTAGGCTCGTGGATGCAGGTCAGGCCCGAACCACCCAACCCGATCACACAGACATCGACGGCAATCGTCTCAGTGAGAACGGGATAGACAGGATCGGGCGAGTCGTGCCAGATCGGGTAGGATGGTGGTAATGAAGACATGGCGCAGTGTGATGATACATCAGGTCGCGCAAAGGATCTTACTGCGATTCTGGCAACGATAGTGACACACCCTGATCGCGTGCCGGCACCTGCAACCCCTGGCGAAAGATACGCACTACCAGTTCAGCCGTTGCTTCCGGGTCAGCAGCCGGTGGCAGGTTGCGTCCACCAACAAACGGGAAGCAGAGGAGCGACGAAAAGGTGCGAATAACATCTACCGGCTGTAAATCGGGAGCTACTTCGCCAGATTCAATTGCTGCGGCGGCCAGACGCATCACCCGCGCCTGGGCCTTCAGCAGCTCATCGCGCGAATGAGGATGTTTTTCCAGCAGCTCAGCTACCTCTGGCAACCACAACTGAAATGCGGCAGCGTGATGCTGAATCTGGAATACCACGCTCGCCCGCAACAGATCACAAAGCTGTTCGAGCGGCGAACGGTCACCTGGTTCGCCGATAGCAGCCGCAGCAAAGAGATCGCGAATGAGGCGGGCGATCATTGCGGCCAGCAAGTCTTCACGGGTGGGAAACTGATTGTACAGCGTTGGTTTTGAGATTCCAACGCGGGCCGCCAGCTCATCCATCACAAGGGCAGCAAACCCACGTTCGGCAATAAATTGCTGCGCTGCGGCGAGGATCTCGTCGCGCAGCATCTGGCGGCGGCGTTCGCGGAGCGTCGTGCTCATAGGAGTTTCAATCAACCGGCCAACAACATCGTTGATAGCCGGCACTATACCACAAATCAGACAACTATGCCGCAGCCGGCATGACTGTCACGGCTGCGGCAACCATCGATACCCGTCTTAGCGATCGGTGAGGATCGTAATCCGAACGCTCATGCCGGCGCGCAATCCTTCCTGCTCATTCAGCTTGACCCGCACGGTAAAGGTGCGCACATTGCCGACGACATTGGCAATGGGAGCAATAAAGTCAACAGTACCCTGGAAGACCGTGCCGGGCAACGCATCAACCCGCACTTCAACCGACTGACCTTCGCGCACACGCGATACATCGGTATCACTGATTGCAGCTTCAACGTGCAATTCACTCATATCGACAATCTGGACGGCGGGAAGCGCGCCGGTACCGGCCAGATCGCCGGGATCAACATTCACTCTGGCTACAATTCCATCAAACGGCGCGCGCAATACTGCCTTTTCGAGGTTCAATCTGGCAGCATTGAGGGCCGCTTCTGCGATCTTGACGGCGGCCTCGGCTGCGATGAGGTTTTGGCGCGTCGGTGGAGCGGTAATCCGTTCAAGATTGGCCTGGGCCGCGGCGACACCAGCCTGCGCTGCCGCCAGCGCGCCTTCCCGCTGCTCGCCGCGCAAGCGTTCGAGCGTGGCCTGGGCCTGCGCCACTGCCGCATCAGCCGCCGCGATCAGATCGGCGGTAGGCCCATCGAGCAGGCGCTGCAAATTGCTACGCGCCGCGCGCACCTGCGCTTCCGCCGCTGCAATTCCGTCGATCTCGTTCTGACGGGCCTGTTCGTAAGCCAGTTGCGCCTGCTTATACCGCGCCTCTGCCGACTCAACGGCGCGTAACAGTTGCTCTTCAGCGTCCTTCGCTTCTTTCGGCAGTTCAAGGCCAAACTTTGCCAGTTGCTGCTCGCGTTCGCGATTATCCCAGTACAGATCAGAGTACGCCTGTTGAGCGTCGCGCAACGCATTGGCCGCCTGAAGCATCTGCAATTCTGCATTTGACTTCGCCGCCGAGAGATTGGTGCGCTGAATGTTCAGGTTTGCTTCCGCCTGCTCAACAGTGGCTCGCGCTGCCGTCAGGTCGGCATCGCTCGGCCCATCGAGCAGATCGTTACGCCGCGCAACGGCCTGTGCCAGCGCGGCTTCGGCAGCAGCAAGATCGGCGTCGGTCACGCTACCGCGCGCTTGTCGCAACGCAGCCTGCGCCTGCGCCACCTGCGCGCGTACTGCCGCAATCTCTTCTGGCGTAGCGCCCTCGATCAACCGTTCGTAGTTGGCCTGAGCCTGGGCCAGACTGGCTTCAGCCTGCGCAACCTGCAATTCCAGTTCACGGGCATCAAGGGCAACCAGCGGATCGCCGGCCTTCACCCGATCACCCTCCTCGACGAAAACCTCGGCCACCACACCGGGGATGCGGAAGCTCAGATCGGCACTGCTGCGAGCAACGACTTCGCCGCTAGCGGTAACGCCGAGGCTGATGGCGGGCGCGCCCGCCAAATCGATGGTAGTGACCGGCGCGGTAGTGGGTAAAGGAACCGCCGTTGGGCGCGTCTCAGCCGCAGCCGTGGGGACGGCAGTCGGCGCAGGGGCCGGAGCAGCGCAGGCGGCCAGTAGCGCCAGAGCGCCGCCGATCACTGTTGATGCAACCACTCTTCGCATTGTGCGTTTACTCCTGTCACAAAATGGCTGGCAAATTACAGATAATCAGGAAAAGGGGGAAGGAGCGACCGGCAAACGGCGTACTCCCACCCCTTTTTCTTCTACGCTAGTCTGCCGATGGTTCACTGGCGGGTGTTGCCGGCGTAGTTGGCGGGCTTGCTGGCGCCGGTCGGGTCAGCGCCGATCCGCCGGTCGGAGCCGATGTAATCGTCACGCCGGGGCCAGGAGCCGGCAACTCGAACCCTTCGTGGGCTTGCGCGCCGCTAAAGCGCCGCTTCAACCACGTCACTGCCGCATCCATCAGGCTATACACCGTCGGCACCACCAGCAATGTCAGCAGCGTCGAGGTCAACATACCGCCGATCAAGACCCATGCCAGCCCTTTACGGAACTCATTCCCTTCACCGGTTGCCAGCAAGTGAATGCCCAGCGCTGTCGGCATTGCGCCAGCTACTAGCGAGAGCGCCGTCATCAAGATTGGGCGCAACCGGATCGCGCCGGCGAGCTTGAGGGCCGAATGCTTATCGAGGCCGAGATCGCGCAACCGGTTAGTAAAGTCAACCAGCAGAATCGAGTTTTTCACCACGAGACCGAGCAACATGATCAGACCGATCATGCCGGTGATGTCAAGATCGATGCCGACCAGGCGCAAGGCCAGGAACGCGCCGATGAAGCTGAACGGCATTGCCATCATAATCACCAGCGGCTGGGTGAAGCTGCCGAACTGTGAGGCCAGTACCATGTAGACGAAGAGTACCGACAAACCCATCGCGAGGTATAGCGACGAGAAGCCTTCATTGGTCTGGGCAAAGGTACCGACATAGCTGACGATCACATCAGCCGGAATATTCAGCGCATCGAGTCGGGCCTGCACGGCTGCCTGGGCATCGGTCAGATTGACCCCTTCGAGATTGGCGCCGATCAGCACCTGGTTGAGTCGGTCGTAGCGGCGGATCGAGACCTGACTCGAAGCCAGCTCAACTGTGCCGAGCGAGCTAAGCGGCACCACACCGGCGCGCGTGGGAATGCTAATCGCGCCGAGCGTCTCAACCCCTGTCCGATCTTGAGGTGCCAGTCGCACAACCACATCGGTATCGCTACCGTTATTGCGCAGTACCGTCGCGCGGTCACCGTTGATTAGCGCGCGCACCGACGTGGCAATATCCTCATTTGTAATACCCAGTTCGCCAATGCGAGCCGGATCGGCGCGCAGGCGCAACTCGGGCTTGCCAACCTGCAAATTACTATCAATATCGACTAACCCCGGCACCGATGCCATCTCGCGCTTAATTGCCTCGACGAGCGGCGCCAGCTCAGTAGCAGGTCGTGTCGTCTGAAGACTGACCTGCAGTTCGCGCCCTTCCACACCGGCGCTAGAGGGCTGGAAGCTCGGCACCGAGAAGCTCAGACGCGGCAAAAAGTCCAATTGGTCGCGCAAACGCTCCTGCGTCGGCAATGTCGGCGTGCGACCCACCAGGGTCACGGAAAACTCAGCTCGCTCCGGGAAGCCGGCTGCGCCAACACGGGCAATGACATTCTCAACTGCCGGATCGCTCAACAGGATTTGCTCGGCCTGGCGGGCCAGACGGTCGGTTTCAGCGAGAGTCGTTCCTGGCGCAGCTTCAAACCGCATCACAAACTCGTGCGGATCCTGTTCGGGGAAGAAAGTCAGCTTGAGACCGCTGGCGACCCAGACACTCAGCGCCAGCACACCAATTGCGACACCAACAACGATGAACTGGTTGCGCAAACTGGCCAGTGTCCAGGCGAGCAGTTTACCATACCAGCGTCCTAGCCGACCGGGATCTTCGTTCGCCTCTTGTAACAGGCCGATGTCGCGTTCACTCACTTCATCAGAGATTGGCACTTCGACAATCGGCTCATGCTTCCCATGATGAGGCTTGGGCTTGATCTTGATATTGGGGAAGAGGTTGGCCGACATCATCGGCGCGAACGTAAATGCTTCGGCCAGCGAGAGCAGGATAGCAATCGAGACCACGAGGCCGAACGACTTGAAAACAATGCCGGCCACGCCTTCGGCAAATGTGACCGGAACGAAGACGGCCACGATGGTAAGAGTCATTGCCACCACTGAGAGCGCAACTTCCCACGTGCCGCGTGATGAGGCGACTCGCGGACTTTCACCCCGTTCGAGGTGGCGGAAAATATTCTCACGCACAACAATCGCATCATCGATCACCAGACCGACGCAGAGCGAGAGGGCCAGCAGGGTGACGAGATTGATCGTTAAGCCAAAGATCGGCATAAAGATGAACGTGCCGATCAGAATGACCGGTAGACCGGCCATCGTGATGATCGTACTGCGCAAATTGCCGAAGAAGAACCACACTACGAGAAACGCCGCAATCGATGCAAACATCAACTCTTCGAGCGATGAAAGCACCGATGAGCGCACCGCTTCCGAAGTGTCGAGCGGAATGGTATAGGTCAGTTCGGGGAAGGCGGCAAAGGCCTGATCGAGCGCTTCATACACGTTATCGGCCACTGTGACAGTATTGGCACCCGACTGTTTGAGCACGTTCAGGATAATTGCCTCATTGCCGTTCAAGCGTGAGATAGTTGTAACATCGGCAACACCCTCCTCAACCACTGCCACATCGCTGACCCGGTAGGGAGTGCCTGAAATTTGCACATTGGCAATATCTTCAACGCTTCGCAGCAACGATGGCACGCGCAAACTGATCTCTGTATTATTCTCGACCAGCGTACCAAGACCGAGATCGGCGTTAGCCTGCTGCAATGACCGACTCACCTGCGCCGGCAACAAACCGTAGGCCTGCAACTTTGTCAGATCGAGCCAGACATTGATCTGGCGTTGCTGTCCACCACTCACCGTTACCGATCCCACGCCGGGCGCGCGCTGAATCCGGGGCACAATCTCGTCTTCGATCAGGGTACGCAGCTCGAGCGGAGTCCGACCACCTGTATCGGCAACAGCGATCTGCATGATCGGCGATTGGTTGGGGTCAAAGCGCTGGAAGACCGGCTGGCGCACATCGCGCGGCAATTGCGGTAAGATACTATTGACGCGCTGTCGCACATCCTCTTCAAGCTGTCTGGCATCATTGCCGGCTTCGAACTCAAGGATGATCAAGGCCGAGCCTTCATTGGCCTGCGCAGTGATGTGCTGCAAACCGGCCAGGGTATTGACCGCGTTCTCGATCGGCCGCACGACCTGGTCAACCACGCTTTCCGGGCCGGCGCCAGGGTACGTCACGCTGACCGCGATAATGGGAACATCAATTTCCGGTAACAGGTTGACGGGGGTGGAGCGGAATGAGAGAATACCGAACGTGATGAACGCCAGCATCACCATGGTGATGAAGACTGGCTGGCGAATAGAGACATCAGAGATCCAGATGCCGTTTAGCTTTTCCCGACGTTGCGGGCCCATGGGTGATCCTCCCACAAGACGTTGTTGCACAGCTTTTGTCACGTACTTGTTTTTACTATAACGTAAAGTTTTCTGACGGTCAAGGATGAAAAATGCGAATCCATCTGTGGTTTATCATCCTCTTCGTCGCCTGGTGTGGATGGACGACGCCGGTGGCGGCACAGCCGGCTGAGGTTTCTCTGGCCGATTACGACCGTCTGCTGCGGGCAACCTATGCTGCGGCGCAACGTGGCGATCTTCTCGATCTTCAGGTCCTGGCGCGCGAACTGATCCCGATCAATCGGGTACAGATGCCTGACGGCCAGATCGCGCGTGTCGATCAGCGCTGGCTGGCAGAGGCATTGGCGCAACGCGATCCCGATCTGCCGGCCATTGCGGCGCGATTAGGCGCGTTGATCGATGCGCTTGCTATGCCCGAACACGGAGTCCCGGCAACGGCATTGCAACAATGGGAGCAGGTGTTGAATGAGCCTCCCTTTAACCAGACCCGTGATGAGAGCTGGCTGACTCATTTCTTAAACTGGCTGCTCGAGTGGTTCGCCCAATTGATGCCTGAAGTGCCGGAAGTGCCTGTTGCTAACGAACCGGAAGCGATCTCCGGTCTTACCCCACTCGTCCAGATCGGATTGATCGTTGCCGCAATGCTGCTTGGTGGAGTGATCATCTTTTGGGCGCGCGGCGCGCGCCGGGTGTTGCGCGCGCCGGTCAAGGCTCCTGCTGAGGCGACGGACGATCCGGTCACAGTTAGCGAAGCGCAGCGCCTGGCTGCGGCAGCGCGTCAGGCCAGCGATCGGCGCAGCGCAGTGCGCTATCTCTATCTCGCTGCCTTGCTCTGGCTCAATGAACAGGGTGTATTGCGCTATGACCGTTCGCTTACCAATCGCGAATACTTGCAACGGCTGCGGTCTTCGTCGCCAGCGCGTGACCTGCTCGAACCGGTTATCGCAACTTTTGACGCCGTATGGTATGGTTTTCGACCAATCGACGATCAGGCGTTTGCGCGTTACGAAGAACAGGTAGCGGCGGTTCAATCGTTAACCAGGCAGGCGGGAACAAGCAATGAAGCTGCGACTTGAATTGATCGTGCTTGGCCTCCTTTTCGTCGGATTGGCGCTGTTTGCCGCCTTCAATGTCGAGCAGAAGAGCGGTCAGCGCTTCTTCGACGCGCGCGCGACATCGTTTAGTAGCGACGACAATGGTACCCTGGCCCTTTACCGTTGGCTGAATCGGGTGTACGAAGAGGTGGAACGACTGGCTTATCGGCCATTTACTCTGAACGCGCGTGATGGGATGCTCTTTGTGTTAGGGCCGAGTGAGCGCTACGAACCGGATCAGGTTGCCCAGGTAACGACATGGGTGGCAGCGGGTGGTGTGCTGGTGGTTGCCGATAATGTGCCTGACCCGCGCAGCAATGTATCGCCATTACTGGCTGCATTTGATCTCAAGCTTGAGCGGATGGGACGGTTTGTGACCACCGCTGAAGTATTGCATCCCGCTCTTGGCGCGCCACCCATTGAGCAGGTTTCCGTGCAGACAGGAGTGGCGGTAGCATCATTAGCGCCGCTGCCGGCCTTTGCGCCGCTGGCAGTGGCCGATGCGCAGCCGATCATTGTCGGTCAGCGCTACGGAGATGGCTACGTCATCGCCGTCGCGAGCCTCTATCCGTTCACAAATGAAGGGTTGCGCGAGCCAGAATCGGCGGCCCTGATTCTCAATCTGCTGCGTCGATTACCTGCCGGGAAACAGATCGTGTTTGACGAATTTCATCATGGCTTTGGATCAACAGCCGATCTGCGCGCGTTGCTGCTGAGTCATCCGGCAGGTTGGGCTATCATCTATAGCGTGGTAGTGGTTGGTTTGTTTATCCTGGCCGGTAGTCGCCGTTTTGCTCGTCCTCTGCCGTTGCGCAGCGAAGCGGCTCGCCGTAGCAGCATCGAATACATCGACAGCGTCGCCGGCATGCTGCGTCGGGCCGGGCATCTCTCGTATGCTGCGGAACACTATCGGCAGACGCTACGACGGCGGCTTGGCCAGCCGTATGGACTGGCGACGACGCTTGACGATCAGGCTTTTGTCTCTGCGCTGGCTGCCGTTCGCCCCGTCGATCAGGAAGCGTTACTCCGGATGTTGACGGAATTGCGCCGCACCGATCTGCGTGAAGCGGAATTGCTGCGCCTGATCGGCGAAGCAGATCGGCTTGCTTGAATCCATTGAATACGGAGATCACGGGATGCGCCAGGCGTTTCGCACAACCCTACAGGAGGTCTTCAGCCTGCTTGATACCGGCGTGAGCCTCTACCGTCGCCACCTGATCGTCTTTGCCGGGCTGGCAGGTTTGTTCAGTTTGCCGGCTATGCTGGTCACGTTCAGTCTGCTTTTCTCAATTGGCGATCTAAGCGACGCCACGTTCACCGATTTCCTGCTGGTCGTATTTGGCTTGCTCTTAACCTCGTTGCTCATGATCCCGCCACTGACGCAAGCGACTAGCGTTGCGCTCGCCGGTCAACCACTATCAATAGCTGGAATTATCTGGCGTTGGCCCCGGATCGGGCGCTGGCTGATAGCGTTTGGGTATGGCAGCGTTCTAACATTCATCTGGGGCTTTATTGTTTTGACGGCAGGCGGTGTATTGTTCAGCGTTATTGGCTGTATGGTGTTCTTTTCGCTGGCTGTTATCACCAGTACTACAAGTAGCCTCACTGCGTTCGTCTTGCTCTTTCCACTGGTTATTGTGGCAGCGATACTGACATACTACCTGTACCTGGTGCTGTGTGGTTCCAGCCTGATCGCGGCGCTCTATGCCGTCCAACCGGTGCTCGATGATTCTATTTCCCTGACTCAGGCAATCGGGCTATCGTGGAGTCTACTCTTTCGTCGTTTCGCCTATAATATGCTTGTTTTTCTCTGCGCTGCGCTGATTTTTAGCGTAGTGGCAACGATTGTCACGTTAACAGTTGGCGTTTTGTTACCGGCTCCCTTCGGTCTGCTACTGGGTGCCGAACATCCGCTGACCCGCGGTCTCAGCGCTGTTGCCTGGGTGATCGGCCTTGCCGCCGCGATGCCGCTAATCCCAATCTGGAGCACGCTGCATTACCAGCAGGCGCTGGCCGAGCGCAACGGAGCCGATCTGGCGCTGCGTATACAGCAGTTGCAGTATCTGGTTACCGGGCATGCATCGATGAGGTAATCTTGCCGGTGGTCATCCAGCTTCGCCAATCCGAAAAAGCGTTAGAGGCGCGAAAATAGTGCGAATCGCTATATTGCAGTCTGTCCAGGCAAGCAAGGTGAAGCAATGAATGCAGTCAGTGTTATCAAGGTCAGCGGGCACGAACTCGACGATCCCGCATTTTTGACCGGCATCGCCGCAGCGCTGCGAGCAATGAGCCAACCGGTTGTGCTGGTGCATGGCGGAGGCAAAGAGATCAACGAAGCCGTTTTGCAGGCTGGCCTGGCGGTAGAATTTGTTGATGGTTTGCGCGTGACCTCACCCGAAGTGATGAATATTATGCAGATGGTTGTCTGCGGTACGATCAACAAGCGTATCGTGACGACTTTCGTCAATGCCGGAATGCGCGCAATCGGCCTGAGCGGACTGGATCTCGGTTTGCTGCGCTGTGAGCCGTACCGTCCTAATGGCCGCGATCTGGGCCGGGTCGGGGTCGTGACTGCTGTTGATAGCGAGGTCTTGCGCCATCTCCTTGCAGCAGGTTGGCTGCCGGTCATTGCGCCGGTTGCCATGGGACAGGCCGACGGTCTGAGTTACAACGTCAATGCCGATATGGTAGCTGAAGCGATCGCCGGAGCGTTGCCCGGCGCCGAATTGGTCTTTGTCAGCAATGTGCCAGGGGTATTCATTGATGGTCAGATCGCGCCGATCCTGACTCCTGCGGCGGTCGAAGCGCATATCGCGCGGGGTACGATCACCGGCGGAATGATCCCAAAGGTGCGCTCGGCGCTGGCCGCTCTCAGCCGGGGCGCAACAAGCGCGCGCATTGTGAATCTGGCCGGTTTGCGCGATGGTGGGACGCGCTTTGTGGCTGAGGAAGCACGATCATGACCGGTTTACACGCTCTTTTCCCCGATCTCGATCCGGCGGCACACGCTGATCTGGAGGCGTTCCTGCAAACCGACTCGTATCCTGCCGGTCACATTTTTCATATGCCGAATGAGATTGGCAGGTATGTGTTTTTCTTGCAGCAGGGTCGTGTGCGGATCTATAAACTCTCGCCAGAGGGTCGGGCGCTGACCTTACTGGTACTGCATCCTCCCAGTCTGTTTGGCGAGATGGCCCTGATCGGTGATGGCATCCATGATACGTGCGCTGAAGCAATGACCGATTGCGTGGTGGCACGTATCGACCGCGAAGTATTGCGATCCTTTCTCGGTCGTCAACCCCGCGCCGCTATCGATCTGATGGAACTGATGGGTACGCGCCTGCGCGCGATGGAGCAGCGACTGGCCGACATTGCCTTCAAGAGTGTGCCACAACGTCTGGCCGCGCTCTTGCTCGATCTGGCCGGTGATCCTGTTGATGGCGCAGCGCCGGCAACGCTCGTGCGCTATACGCATCAACAATTGGCCGAAATGATCGGCGCCTATCGCGAAACGGTTACCAAAGCGTTGGGTGATATGCGCGAAGCCAATCTCATCCGTATCGCTGATGATGCTATCATTTTGGTTGATCCGGTACAATTGCGCCGCCTGGCTTCTTAAGTCGCATTGTTGTCAGCCGCGTCGTCCAGCGCGGCAGGTAATGATTCTTCACGGAATTATGGCGCAACAACGAAATTCTCGTGCTACAGTAATATCAGAAACTGTCCTCCAAATGGAGGTTGCTATCGTTGACAGAGTGGGGTACAATCGAACGGTTATAATACCGTTTCTAAGGAGTGGATTTGATGGTAACGTATGACGATCTCGTGCTGGCGCTGGAAGATGCATGGCTGAGCGCAGGTCTTCACGAACATGCGCTGATAGAGAGCGTCATTCCGGCCACGCACGATCGTACCTGCAAGATTGAACTCTTCCCCGAACACGGCGAGCCGCTGACGCTGGCCACGATGCCGCCGTGGCTAGAGATACATTTTACCTGGTCGCCAGTGCATCAGTTGATCAGCGAAGGTCGTGATTTGCCCGCCGATCCGCTCGAGTTGACCATGACCTATACCGTCACGCTGACCAATCATCGCGAACGTAGCGATATTGAGCTGGTGCGCATGTTTCAGCGCGCGGTATATCATGCTTTCGAGCGCCATTTCCCGACAGAGATCAACGATGTTGAACCGGTAGCTGTTGAAGTGCGTCGGATCTATCAGCCGGCGGGACAGCGCGTGGAATTGGAGACAGTGCAGTTGGTTAGCTCAACGATGGTCGATCTCTTCGAGCAGTGGGAAGATCGTGACTCGCAGAGTTTGCGCCGCCTGTTACGCTCAGAGCTGAGTCTGGCGCGCACGATCATCGCTAATTTGAGTGAAACCTTCCATCCCCACGGCAACGGTGGCTACCGTTCAGTTGATGCCGCGTGAGACAAGGCTCGTTTCCCCTACCTGGTGATCCTCCCCGCCAAATGCTTCCCGCTTGATCCTCTTCCCGGCAGAGTCAGGGAGCTATTGATTTGTGATTGGGGGTCAGCGGCACACAATGGCTATCGGGGAGCGGGGGCCTCAGCGCGCAAAGCAAGCCCTCGCGTCGTTCCGGTTTCATGGAGCGATCAACGCATCTCGACTGCTGCCACACCAGCCGACACCAGCGCCAGACCTGCTAGAAGCTGCACTGCCCATTCAGGTAAACGACCGGCGCCGATCAAGGCGCCAGTAGCAATGCAGACAGCGAGTGCTGCAATCAGCCAGGCTGGCGCAGAGTCGGCGAGCGGTGTGGCGTTGAGTGCAGCGATAAGGGGTAGCGTGCCGATTAACATCAATCCCAGGCCACTACAGACCATGGCTGCATCAGGCGATGGCGGCGCAATGCGCGGCACGGCGACGATCCATGCGGCGGCGCCAAGCAATAATGTCGCCTGCCGGGTTGGTTCTGCCGGCCAGCGCAGTAGACCGCCGAGATCGAATGTTGCGGTGGCGCTGGACAGCGCGATACCTCCCAGAACAAGGGGAAGATACACGCTTAGTTGATGCGCAGAGTGACGTTCAGTAGCCGCGCGGCGCAACCCAGGCCAGATGAGCAGAGTCAGCGCAGTTGGCAGATCGAGACTGTACGGGAAAGTAGTTGCTAGCGGCAGGGGGAGCAGGCTGATCGCCCCAAGAGGCAAGATCAGGTCGATGAGCCTGTTTGCCGACGGAGGGTCAATCAGACGAACACCGCGCAATCGCGCCAGCAGCAGCGCCGCCAGCGCTGCGCTGACGCCACCGGGATAGCACAGCAGGCGCGGCCATGCCTGACCGATTGCGCCGAGGAGATCGCTCATAGTTTTACAACTCGTTCCGTTCGGGAAGCATAATGATAGCCTGTGGAAAGAAGTCTTTGTTTCCGAAAATTGCTCAAATCAGCCAGTCTAAGCCATCACTTAGATCCATTTGCGCCAGCGACTCAGTACCCAGGCCAGCGCGCCGATCACGATCATCAATCCCAACAAAGCCAGGCCAGGAGCGGTCGCTGTGGTGCGCGATGCAGCGTTGAGCGCCAGCAATCCGGCCCATCCCCACGGTTCGATGGCGCCATATGGGGTGAGGCCACCTTGCAAATGATCGCTGAGCGGACGGAGCATCCAGCGGGTCAGTATCGGCGCAAGGAGGCCAAGAGCCAGCCCAACCAGCGCGCCTGTTGTGCTACGCCATCGACCGGAGCCGGTAATCTGGCGGCCAGCCGCCAGCATGAGCAACAACGCTGCTGCCCACACCCCCATTGCCAGCGCCGCCACGCCAGCCGTCATCGCGGCAGCGCTGACCGACCAGAGAGCGACGAATCCCAGACTTCCCGGCACAGCGCCGGCCAGCAACCAGCCGGCCCAGGCATTCGTACCGGCAGCAGGTTGGGCCAGCCGACGCAAGCTAACGTGCCACAGCAACAGGCCAGCGGCCACCACGCCAGCCGGTGACGCGCAGCCAGTAGCGGCTAGAATCAGTCCGCCAATGCTGCGCTGTATCCACTCTTCAGCGGACGATGGTTCAAGAGCATTCACTGCACGCCATGCTGCGCTAAGTGCCAGCGCCACACCGACCAGCAATGTTGCCAGTTGCCAGCCCAGATTCCATGGCCCGACGCTAAACAGTCGCAGCAAGGCAGCAAACCCCGCCAGCGCTACCAGCGGATCTAATGTCACCGGTTGATCCGATGGCAGATCGAGCGCTCCGCTTGCAAGCGCTGCTCCGGTCAATAGTAAGAGGAAACTGACGCTATTCAGTCCATCACCACTGAACGGCAGACGCCACGATGAAGCAAACCAGCCAATCAGCAGGTATCCGCTGGCCAATCCTATGCCGGCTAAACGATTCCATATATGTTCGGACAGAAAGCATACCAGCAACAAACCTAACGCTAACCCGCCGAGGTGTCCGCTTACGATCGCAACGCCTAATGCGAAGAGCTGGCCTATCCGTCTCGCATGAACCGGCGCCGCCACAACCAGCAATCCGGCAGTGCCAAGCGCAAGACAGCTTAAACCATCAACGAGGATCAAACCGTTGGCGGTTGTGAATGGCTGGCGTTGGACAGGAATAAGCAGCAATATCCCACTGATTGCCAGCGCTATTCCGATCAGGCGCGTGAGAGCGAGGAGCGGATCGAATGGTAACAGGCGCATACATGATTGGAAAGGTAAATGATTTGTCAAAAAACTGCCATGCCATTATAATTTGTAGCCAGTCACTTTTGCAACCGTCATTCTCAACTACAATGATAATGATGCAAACCTTTATCAACAACCTGCTCGACGTTCGCTCTACCGATGAAGAGATCCGCCAGCGTGGGCGCAATATTATCATTATTGCGCTGGGTTTAATTGTTATTAATGTGCTGGTGTTTTTTAATGTGTTATTATCGTTCTCCTTTCTGTTTGAACTTCTGATTCCTGTCCTACTTGCGGTAGTTTTGTATGGTAGCACTATCCTCATAGCCCGTCAAGGGCGGGTTGATCTGGCTGGATGGATAGTCGTTATTGCTTCATTGATAGGGACAATTGGGGCTTCGGTGATTAATCCGCAACGCCCTGTAACTATGTTTTTGGCTATACCGGTATTGTTGGCGGTCACTATTTTGCGGTTATACCATCTTGTCATTGTATTTGGTATCGTATCGCTCGGTTTATTGACATTTTGGTTGAGAGGAGCGCCAACGCCAACCGGGTTAACCGCGCGTGATCTCATTCAAACAGCTATTGTGCTGAATAGTTTTGTGGCTGTGATTGGTTTTGTTCAGAGCGCCGGCAACGAAGCGTTACATCGCCGCTTACGCGCAGCACTGGAATCGGCCAGGCAAACAGCCGGACAATTGCAGGCACTCAATACCGATCTTGACGCGCGGGTGCGGATGCAGACAGAAGCCTTACAGGAGGCGATGCAGGAATTGGAAGCGCGCGCCATGCAGCAAGATCGCTTGCTGGCCGAAGTGATTGCTCAGCGTGACGTGATTCGCCAGCTTAGCGTGCCGGTCTTGCCGGTCGGAAAAGATGCGCTGGTGATGCCACTGGTGGGTGTCATCGATCACGACCGGCTGCGTATGATTGTGCAACAAGCCCTTGAGCAGATCGAACGTCAACGAGCGCGCTGGCTCATTCTCGATGTGACCGGGGTGCCGGTGATCGATACCGAGATCGCTGCCGGCCTGGTGCAACTGGTACAGAGTGTGCGCTTGTTGGGGGCCGAAGTAGCGTTGGTTGGCGTGCGGCCAGAAGTTGCCCAAACAATGGTGAGCCTTGGCGTTGAGTTGCCGATTTCGCGCGTCTACAGCGATCTGGCGGCTGCCATCGATTATGTGCGTAGTCGTCAGGCCGGCTCAGATGCCGGGGTTGCTCGCTTCTCTTGAGTCGCGCGGTGATAGCCAGCCCCACTCTCTCATGAGATCTCTGCGCTGAGCGCCATCTCAACAGGTCAGCGGGAGCGCGTACTCATGGCAAACGAGTATCGTCCATCCCCGATATGGACTACCGCTCGTTGCGAATTAGCTCCTGGCGGCGATAGCGGCAGTTCAGGCAGTAGGTGATTCGATAACCGGCAACTGTCGCTCGTTGTAGCGCATGCCCGCAGTTGGGGCATGCGCTCATCTGCTCTTCACCGTCGCCGGTCACTAACGGTTCGCCGCGGGGCACGCCTGCAATCGCGCGAATCTGAGGTGAGCGCGCAGGCGATGATGATGCTGGTTGAAAATTCCACTCTTTACTTAATAATTCAACAATTTGAGCGTAATCAAGTGCGCCACGCGAGCGCGGATCGTGCTCGTAGATGGTTTTCCCGACTGCCGAGGCTTCCGATAGACGCACATTGATCCGCACCGGTGGCATGACCAGTCGTCCATAAATGCGGTTGAGGTGGGCCAGCAGTTGGATCGATTGCTTCATGCGCGGATCGACCATGGTAGGAATGATTGCGCGCACTACGCCAGTACTGCCCTTGATGCGCCCGATCTGGGTAATCAGTTTCTCCAGACCAGCCACTGAGAATGGTTCAACCGTTGTCGGCACGATAATTTCGGTCGCTGCAATCAGCGCATTCTGGTTGAGCACTGTCAATGATCCGCCGCAATCGAAAAAGATGAAGTCGTATTCCTGGCGCAGTGGTCGTACCAGTTGTTCAAGCACGCGAACCCAATCGGCGCGACCGGCCATCGCTTGCTGGGCAAGAAGCAGCGATTCATCGGCAGCGACGAGGTCGAGGTTGGGGCGAGCGGTGATGCGCAGGTCGGCAAGCGGTTTGTGATCGACAATTGCTTCGTAGAGGGTGCGCGGCGAGCGCACGCCAAGCGCCATCGCCAGATTGCCCTGGGCATCGATGTCGATCAACAACACACGAGCGCCTTTCAGGGCAAGTCCGGCGCTCAGGTTGACGACGGTTGTGGTTTTCCCGATGCCGCCCTTGAGATTGATGACTGCTACGATTCGTGCCATGCGCCGATCCCTTTCTGGCGCCGATTGTGCCTTGCCAGTGTAGTGGAGCGGTGGCGGTGTGTCAAGTAGAAAAGCAATACATTGCCCCCATTTCGCCGGTGACCGGTTGCGGGAACCATCCCGATACATTGCATGCGTCGCCAACGACCGTTCCGGGGCGTGCCGGGATGGGCCGTATTGTGCCGGGATGGAATCGTATTGTGCCGGGATGGATCGTATTGTGCCGGGATGGATCGTATTGTAACGTACCGTAGGGGCGAATAATTATTCGCCCCTACGGTACGTCATTCATCATTCATCCGGCGTCATCCATCATTCATCCGGCGTCATCCATCATCCGGCGTCGGGCATCCATCATCCATCATCATCCAGCGTCGGGTATCCATCGTCCATCATCCGGTGTCGGGTATTCATCATTCCATCATTTCGCCAGTGACCGGTTGCGGGAACCATCCCGATACATTGCATGCGTCGCCAACGACATGGCGTTATGATCCTAGCGCACTCCTTCCAATCGATCTTCAAGATCGGCATAGATCTCGCGCAACTGCTCTAGCGTCGCCTCGTCAGCCTGCCAGAAGCCGCGGCTGTGCGCTTCGAGCAGGCGACCGGCAATGCCGGCAGTTGCATGCGGGTTGAGACGGGCCAGCCGCTCGCGCATCTCTGGATCGAGAAGGTATGTTTCGGCGACTCCCTGATACACCCAGTCATCGACTGCCCTGGCAGTTGCGCTCCAACCGAAGGTATTACTCACCCGAATCTCAATCTCATGCACGCCTTCATAACCGTGCTTGAGCATTCCCTCGTACCACTTCGGATTGAGCAACTTGGCCCGACTCTCGATCCGCACCATCTGTTCCAGTGAACGCACGCGGCTGGCACCCGGTGTAACCAGTTCAGCTACTTCTCCCATAAGCGCTGATGGCCGCGTGCCACGCACTTTTTCCACACTCTTGGTCAGGCCGCCGAGGTATTCGTAGTAGTGATCAATGTCACTGATCCCATTCTCGACACTATCGACATTTTGGAAGGTGACGCTCACCGTTGCCAGCGCCTTTTCCATAACGGCTCGCGCCTCGCTCCACTCACCGCCAGGTTGAAATGCAAAGCTCTTGCGGGTGATAAACGCTTCGGCCAACTGGCCGTCTTCCTCCCACGTGCTACTCTCTACCAGATGGTTCACATTAGCCCCATAGCTACCGGAGGCATTCGAGAAGATGCGGGTTGCCGCTGCTTCTACGCTCAAGCCCAATTCAGCCGCCTGCGCCAGCGCGTGCGCGCGCACAAAGTTTTGCGAGGGTGGTTCGTCAGCAGTGGCTGCCATGCGGATGGCGCGGTCGAGCAGGGCTGCCTGAGCAGCGAACAGATCGCGGAAGATGCCACTAACTGTCAGCACGATATCGATCCGGGGACGGCCCAGCTCGGCGAGTGGGATCAGCTCAACTGTGGTAATCCGCCCCAGCTCATCGGCGACGGCGCGTGCGCCGACCAGCGCCAGCGCCTGCGCAATGCCTTCACCTTCTGTTTTGATATTATCGGTACCCCAGAGCACCATCGCTACCGTTTCAGGGTACGAGCCTTGCTCGGCCCGCACCCGCTCGATCAGCTCGTTGGCGACGGCCATACCGGCTGCAGCGGCGGCTGGCGACGGTACATGGAACGGATCGAACGAATGGATGTTGCGACCGGTTGGCACAACCGACGGATTGCGCACCACATCATTGCCCGCCGAAGGCAGGACATAACCCCCATTGAGGGCACGCAGCAGGCTACTGATCTCACGTTCGGTTGTCAGACGGCGCTGAATATCAAGCAGATATTCCCAAAGTGGCGTAAGCTGCCCGGCTGGGATCTTCGCCATCCGCATCAGTACCTCATCGGCAGCGTGACCGGTGCCACGTTCGACCAGCGCAGTCACGGCGGCGCGGCAGATCGTTTCAATCTGACGGTATTGCATCTGCGCAGCCGGATCGTGGCGTAGTCGTCCGGTAAGAGCGGCATAATCGACGCCGAGCGCGCGGCCAACGATGTGAGGCAGCGGCTCAAGCGGCGACTGCTGCTGACCGCGGGGAACGCGGGTAAACGCAGCGATCAGACTGAGCACATCAACTTGCTCGCTCGCCTGTGGTGGCTGACCTAGCACGTGCAGACCCACCGGGATCATACGCTGCTCGACCTGCAACAACTCGTGGCTAAGGGCCGCCACATATGCATCGCCTTCTCCGCTCACTACCAGATTCAATGCCTCAGCCTGGGCACGTAGATCATCAATCAGGGTCGGATCAGGATTGGAATGGTACCGGTCGATACTATCTTTGAGCGCGCGTAGACCTTTATACAGACCGGCCTGCTGCACCGGCGGCACCAGATAGCTGATCAACGTGGCCATACCGCGTCGGCGAGCGATGCTTCCCTCGCTGGGATTGTTGACACAGTAGTAGTAGAAATTGGGCAAGCCACCCAGCAGACGCATCGGCCAACACCGGGCGCTCAAACCGGCCTGCTTACCGGGCATAAACTCGAGCGCGCCGTGCGTGCCGAAATGGAGTACCGCGTGAGCCTTGAAGACGTGGCGTAACCAGACGTAATAGGCGGCGAAGCCGTGGTGTGGCGCTGCATCCTTGCTCATGAGCAAGCGGATCGGGTCGCGTTCATAGCCGAAGCTGGGTTGCAGGCCGACAAACACATTTCCGAAACGGCGTCCAAGAATGTGCAGTCGTTTACCGTCACTAAGCAACTGACCGGGAGCCGGCCCCCAGTATGGCTCAATATCGACATAATCCGGGAAGAGGCGTCGATACTCCTCAACCGGGAGCGAATCGGCGACATTGCCATCGGTGCCGTGCAGCAATGCATTACCTTCGACGACCAGTCGGCGCAGGTCATCGGCGCTGGATGGTAATTCAACGGTATAGCCAGCGGCGCGCAGCTCTTGCATCAGACGGAAAACGCTGGCGAAGACATCGAGATACGCGGCAGTGCCGGCATTGCCGAGGTTGGGAGGAAAGTTAAAGAGCGTGATCGCGATCCGCCGTTCCGCCAGTGGCGTATGGCGCAGCGCTACCCGCCCTGCAATCCGATCGGCTGCCAGCTCAATCTCGGCGGGTAATGGAATGACATCCTCGCGACCACGTGGCATCCCGCCGATCACCAGTGGATCGGTTGCGCCGTCAAGCTCAGGCAACGAAACATTTAACGCCAGTTGGAAGGGAGCGATCCCGCGGTCATCAGCGCGCCACTGCTCGATATGTTGAAACACTAGCGGGAAGAGATCGAGCACAGGTGTATCTAGCTGGTCAAGCATTGCGCTGGCCTGCGCCGGATCGGTGCTGGCTGGCCCACCCACGAGCGCGAAACCGGTTGTATTCACGAGCAGATCGACATCAGCAGCCGGCTCGCCACGACGAGCGCTACTGGTATCAACGAAGAAACGCTCGACGGTGGGACGCATGTCAAGGGTTGGACTGTAAGCGGCACGTGCTTCGATGCCGCGCGCCTCAAGCGCGCGAATCAGCGCGTTGAGGTGAGCGCTGTTGCCTGACAGAGCAAATGGACGCATCGTCAACAGGCCGACTGTGCCCGAAGTAAACCGGGTGCGTTGTTTGCGTCGCCAGGCCCGATACGTGGCGACATCGGCGAACGGCGTTGGCGCATCGGGGTGAAAGATACCCATCTCGGGAATATCTTGCGGATCAAGTACTGGTAGCTTGCCCTTGTAACCGGGAACATACCGTTCAATCAGCAGTAACAGCAACCGACGCAGATTTTCCGGAGTGCTGGCAGCCCAAAACTGGTGCGCCATTACATAGGTGTGAATGTCGCGCGCTTTGCCGGGCAAAAACTTCAGCATCTTGCTCAAGCCGCGAACCAGTGACATCTGGCGTTGAATTTCGCCGTGGCCGTGCTTGGGCTGAAACTGGCTCAACCATTGACGAAATGCGCTCTGCTCAGTGGTCGGCTTGGGGCGCAGATCGAACTTACCAATGCGGGTTTGCCTGATCAGCGATGGACTGCTCATAATCATGCAGACCGGGCAGCGTGTTTCGGCAAGGATCTCGCTCAACGGTCGCACATACTCTTCGCCAAACAGCATCGAGCCGAAAACGAAATCGGCTTGTCTGACTGCCGTTGCCAGCCGTTCCCAGTCGGCAGCAGTACGCATATCGGGCGGAGTGAAGAAATCAATTGCCAGTCGCAGACCGTATTCGCGTTCGATTGCCGCTGCCGCCTGTCGCAAGGCGGGAGCGTTGTTGGCTTCGATACACATAAACACGAAGCGCATGGCTCATCTCCTCGAACTAGTTGATGCAGCGGTTTGCAAGGTGGGAACAGCCAGGTGTTGAGTCGATCGGTATCAGCTACTGCCGCATTGCATTGTTGTATGAGAAGCTGTGAATATTATATGATATGTCACTATAGAGATAATGTATCAATTTGTAAAGAGGCTTTCATTCAGAAGGGGTAAATAGTGAAGATCTCGCAACGATACAATTGATAGCCGATAGCCGATAGGCGATAGCCGATAGCCGGGAGTAGGGTGTAGGGGCGAAGCGGTGCTGCGCCCTCCATCTGCCAGAGTGCGGCATGCGCGTTTGGCGATAGCCGATAGCCGATAGCCGATAGCTGATAGGCGATAGCCGATAGCCGGGAGTAGGGTGTAGGGGCGAAGCGATGCTTCGCCCTCCATCTGCCAGGGTGCGGCATGCGCGTTTGGCGATAGCCGATAGCTTATAGCCGATAGCCGGGAGTAGGGAGGTAGGGGCGAAGCGGTGCTGCGCCCTCCATCTGCCAGAGTGCGGCATGCGCGTTTGGCGATAGCCGATAGCTTATAGCCGATAGCCGGGAGTAGGGAGGTAGGGGCGAAGCGGTGCTGTGCCCTCCATCTGCTTCGCCCCTACTCTCCGGTCGGTTTATGTACATTTATGCTTGTTTGCACGAATATTATCTTTCGTGTATAATACGCTGCAAGGAATTTTCATGAATAAAAATACGGGAATAATATGGGTTCAGGCGTCGCGCTCATCCTCGATCGCAACGGCAGCACGCGCGCGGCACTACTCAATTGCCTGTGTAAATGGCATTGGCCGGTGCTGGTTACTTCCAAAAAGGCATCGATCTTATGCCATCTAGCCGATCAGCGTGTTAGTCTCTGTATTATTAATACTAAACTTTTTTCTAATCCGTATCACGATCTGCAAACGTTCCTGAATGCCCTTTTACCTCATCAGATCCTCATCCTGGCCGGAGATCTATCCCTATCGCCAGAAGAGGCAGCGAATATTCAGTCAACACAGCTTTATCAGTTGCCTTATCCAGTGCCGGAAATGGCATTGCAGACGATCATTTCATCGCACTTTGCCGGATGCGGCGAAACCACCAAATCGTACACGCCTGCCTCTTCTGCTCAAGGCCATCGTTTCGAGATCGACACCCAACGACGGCGATTGCTTCTGCGTGATCGTGAAGTGCGCCTTAGCCGCGACGAGCTGAAGCTGTTGCAGTATCTCTACGAAGCAAAGGGGCGGGTCTGCCGGTATAATGAGCTGGCGCGCTTGCTTTTCCCATCAACGTATACCGATGATGAAGCGCGCCATCTGTTGCGCGGACGAATGTACTACTTGCAGTCAAAAATTGAACCCAATCCAAAGAATCCACAATATTTGATCTGTGTTCGTGGTGCGGGGTATCAGCTTTTGACGAAAGGAAAAAGCGAGTATTACGCTTCCTGGTTAGCAACCTCAATCTATTGGACATTTCAGCAAAGACGGCGCGCTCGCCGAAACTGGTCATATTTCCGGCCACGGGGCCGGCGCTGAGGGTAACGGTTATGACGTCGTGACGTGAGTAGTCATCGACGCTTCCGCCAATATCTGCCCGTTCGCCGCGCCAAGTGCATGATCATGCCGGCAATCCCCAAACTACCGGCTAATCCGAGCATCCACAATGCACTACCTGCTGCCGGCAGTGTTGCGCCACGAACGGCAACCATGACCACGTTAATGTCACTACGTGGCGCATTGCCGGTGATCACCGGAATCAGGCTGGCAGTCGTGAAGAGCGTGCGTCCCTGCACCTGAATGCGCCCCTGGAGTGTGTAGACTCGTCCGGCATCGATCAGGGCCGGATTGTACGCGAGGTTAAATCGAAATGGCGGCTGCGCGCCGTTGGTGGCGAAGGTCTGTTCGACTATCACCCGTCCCCCACTACCGGTTGGTGTCACTTCGGCAATCTGTAACGTAACCAATGCATCGGCGGGTAACAGCACACGTTCACGGTAAGTAATAATGCCGGTCAGGTTTGCGGTACCCTGCGCCACTGTTAGCGCAGGTATTGTCAGCCACCACAACCCGATCAAAACGACGAATATCCGGCGACAACTCTGCATAGTTTACTCCGTAGTGCAACATCAGCAAGAGAAGATGGTATACTCAAGATTATAAACGATGTAAACGCGCGAAATCTGGCGCAACTGCGCGAAAGTAGAGTGGTTGATGGAACAGCTCGACAGACAATGCCTGGTATACAGCGTTAGGTCCAGGGTATAGATGCGACTCGGGCACGTCCGTAAGATAGTCTGTGGTCAACCTTCCTTTCGCGACGCTGCGTCGTTGCACCAATTGCTGGAGTTCCTATGCCGCTCTATCTTGTGACGGTGGCTACCCGCGCCGCCGCTTCACCGCAGATCCTCTATCTCCTTGCCGGGAATGATCTGACCCCGACAGCGGTTTCTCTTGTCGTTGATCAGCTCCTCCATGATCCAGTAGTTCAGCAGGCGCATTGGCAGTTGGTAACCACCGGACAGCCTTTGAGCGATCCGCTGCTACCGGCCACTGATGTACTGGCATTGGAAGTTGCTTATCGGCCCGGTGTTACCGATAGCGAGGGCGAAAGCGTGGTCGAGGGCGCGCGCCGGTTGGGGGTGCGCGGGATCGAGCATGCCCGCGCGTTGCGACGCTATCTCTTGCCGCCAGCAACCGATCCTGCGCAGGCCGTGGCCGATCGCTCAATTGATGTGGTGCATACAACCCTTTGCTATCGGCCTGGCGAGGGCGATGCAAGCCGCGCAGCGTTCTATGCGATGCTGGTGGCCGATCCTTCCCCTATCAAACCGGTAGTGGCTTCGGTGCCGTTACGCGATGCCGATGAGGCTGAGTTACTCGAGATCAGTCGGCGCGGTGTCCTGGCGCTCGATCTGTCCGAAATGCGCGCCATTCAAGCCTATTTTGCCGCGCAAGGGCGTGATCCAACTGATGGCGAACTCGAGACGATAGCGCAAACCTGGAGTGAGCATTGTTCCCACAAGACATTCAAAGCGCGCGTGCTCTACGAACAACCGCCGGAGCAGGTGAAGGTTGATCCAACGCTATACCCAATGCTAACCTGGCTGGCGAGCGGTACCGTGACGATTGATAGCCTGATCCGCACCTTCTTGATGGAGGCGACCAGACAAACGCTGGCTGGACGTGAAGACGAGTGGGTGCTGAGCGCATTTGTCGATAATGCCGGTATTCTGGCGTTTGGCCCACATCACGAGGTTTCGTATAAAGTTGAAACGCACAACCATCCCAGTGCCCTGGAACCGTTTGGCGGGGCAAATACCGGCGTGGGGGGAGTGATCCGCGATGTATTAGGGGTATCAGCCCGTCCAATCGCTAACATCGATGTACTGTGCTTTGGTATGCCTGAGTCATCACCTCCACCCGGTGTCTTGCATCCGCGCCGGATCGCCAGTGGGGTTGTCGCCGGAATTCGCGATTATGGCAATAAACTCGGTATTCCTACCGTTGGTGGCGCAGTGCTGTTCGATCCCGGTTATATTGCCAATCCGCTAGTTTACTGTGGCACAGTCGGATTGGCTCCACGCGGCATGCATCCCCGGAACGTTCGCCCAGGTGACATCATTGTCGTGATGGGTGGACGCACCGGGCGCGATGGCATTCACGGCGCAACTTTTTCCAGTATCGAACTGACTCATACTACAGCCAGCGAGGTGGGAAGTGCGGTACAGATTGGCGATCCGATCACCGAGAAGAAGATGCTCGACGTGTTGTTACAAGCCCGCGATGCGCAGCTCTACTCCGCGATTACCGACTGTGGCGCGGGCGGGTTGTCGTCGGCAATTGGTGAAATGGGCGCCGAACTGGGCGCTGAAGTGCATCTCGAACATGTGCCGTGCAAGTATGCCGGTTTGCAGCCATGGGAGATCTGGCTTTCAGAGGCGCAGGAACGAATGGTGCTGGCCGTGCCCCCGGATCGACTGATTGCGCTGCTTACCCTCTGTACCGCCGAAGAGGTGGAGGCAACGCCGATCGGACGCTTTACCGATGATGGCCGGTTGCGCGTCTACTATCACGATCTGGCGGTGGTCGATCTTGAGATGTCATTTCTGCACGAAGGGCGTCCTCAGCGCGTTCTCACGGCGCGTTGGGAACCATCGCCGGCCCTGCTGCAAGCGCCGCAGCTCGATCATGTGCAGCCGGAAGCTGCGCTGTTGGCGCTGCTAGCCCATCCCTCCATCGCCTCAAAGGAGCGGATTATTCGCACTTACGATCACGAGGTGGGCGGCGGAACGGTGATTAAACCCCTGGTCGGTGTTGCGCTCGCCGGGCCATCAGATGCGACTGTCATCAAACCGCTGCCCGGCGAACCTGCCGGATTGGCGCTCGGCTTCGGGATCTGTCCACGCTACGGCTATCACGATCCCTACTGGATGGCGCTGGCCGCAATTGATGAAGCGCTGCGTAATGTGGTGGCGGTAGGTGGTGATCCTGATCGCACCGCAATCCTCGACAACTTCTGTTGGGGTGATCCGCGTCAACCGGATCGTATGGCCGGGTTGGTGCGGGCAGCGGCTGCCTGCTATGACGGCGCTGTCGCCTTTGGGACGCCATTCATCAGCGGCAAAGACTCGCTGAATAACGAGTATCGTGATGCCGATGGCCGACGAGTCGCGATCCCACCGACTCTCTTGATCTCGGCATTGGCGCATGTTCACGACATCAGTCAATGCGTAACCATGGATTTGAAACAGGCGGGTGACGTGATCTACTTGCTCGGCGCAACCCGCGCTGAATTTGCCGGGAGTCACCTGGCTGCGATTGGCATGATTGCAGACACCGGCGCGCTGCCGCATGTCGATCTGGCGGCGGCGCGGGCTACGTTCCGCGCTCTCCATAGCGCGATCCGCGCCGGATTGGTGCGTGCCTGCCACGATCTGAGCGAGGGTGGGCTGGCCGTGGCGGCAGCCGAGATGTCCATTGCCGGTGAGCTGGGGCTTCAGCTCACGTTGGACAGCGTTGATCTCGATCCGATTGTGCTGTTATTTGGCGAAACCCCCAGCCGGTTTTTGATCGCCGTGGCGCCGAACCAGACTGCCGCATTCGAGGCAGCAATGTCCGGGTTGCCGTTAGCGCGGTTGGGAGTTGTCACCGCGACGCCGACGATGCAGGTGTCCTGGCGCGATCAGGTATTGCTCAACTTGCCTGTTGCCCGTTTACGCGAAGTCTGGCAGCATAGTCTTGATATGATTAGCGTAAAGGATGGTGAATGATGAGTGGGCAAACCCCACTGGATCGGGCAGCATTTGCTGCCGAAATCGAACACCGGTTGCGCGCCGAACCGACTGTTGATTTCCTTGGTCGCGAAGGCGACGTGGTGCAGGTGCGCGTAACCAATCAGCGCATGCGAGTCGATCTGACCAATTTCTATCAGGCGTATATTCAGGCTCCAGAGCATTTCGATCTGGTATACGCAACGTTACTGCGTCTATTGCACGAACAGATACCAGAACGCGCAGCAAATACCTTTGCCGACATCGCCGATCGGGTGATGCCGATGCTCAAGCCAATTACGCTTCTCAATGCGGTTTTCGAGCGGAAGTTACCGATGCTGGCCTACCGGCCATTCCTGGCCGACCTGATCGTCGCCTACGTGATCGATGAACCACAGCGGGTGTCATACATCAATGAGCGCCATCTCGAACGGTGGGGGATTGGCGAGCATCAACTTCACGAGCGAGCGCTGACAAATCTGGCTGCTCGCACGCAAGAACGGGCCCATTTCCTGATGACCGGCGACGGCCCGCAGCGCTTGATTGTAGCCAACACTCATGACGGTTACGATGCGACACGCCTGCTATTGCCCGACCTGCTGGCAAGCTGGCAGCCGCACTTTCCAGGCAAAATGGTCATTGGCATTCCCAATCGCGATTTTTTGATAGCGTTCAGTGACGCCGATGAGAGCATCTTGACCAGCGTTGCCCATCAAATTCAGCTTGATGCGGCTCAACGGGAATATGGCTTGACCGATCAGCTCTTTACGATTGATAATGGTGAAGTGCGTGAGTATCAGTGGGATTAGCAGCGTGTTGCCGGCACAGTAATGCGGTTTCCCGGTTTACAAGAGCCTGACAGTGCGCGTTGTCAATGATGACAATGCGCAAGGAGCAAGCGATCTGCTGACCATACTGATAACATTTCTGCTGTACGGGGTAGCGCTCTGGCTCTGGTGGCAGCAGCGCAGTCCGCTCTATGTGTTAGCGCTGGCAGCAGGCCAGCTCAGTATTTTACTCAACCCATTCTGGCGGTTGCTGTACAGTCTGCAAACCATCCCCTCGCCCGGCTCGTTACTGGCGGTATTTGCTACTCCGTTTGATATAGTCGCTTCTCTGCGCGCTGCGTGGCCTGATACGCTACCGGCGCTGATTATCGTGCTGCTTTATTCGTGCCGCTGGTGGAAACCAGATTTGCTAACCGGTCTGTTGACGTATTTTGTCTTCGTCAGTCTGCAACTTTTGTTCGGACTGCTCGGCCTGCGTGATCCGGCGCCCCCGGCGTTAGCAGGTGATTTGCCGTTTGGGTTTAATCCCAGCCTCCTGGCAGCGCTCATGAGCGCGACGATCACATATGGGTTATGCTATGTCTTTATGACGGTGCAGCGCTACTCGTGGCCGAGTATGGCCGTCGCAATCCTGCCGATGCCATTACTCTTTGGAGGCCTTGTCTACGGAGTAGTCGGCGCGCCGTTGCTCGTTGGGCAACTGCTGCCTGATGGTGAATGGCCATTGCGAATCGGTTTACTGCTGACGTTAGCGCTATCAGGCTGGTGTGTCGCCATCATCTCCGCTGGGTTGCAGCGGCTTGGTCAGGCGATGTAAGGTAACCTTCACCGCTTCACAAAGGCATTGAAAGAGCGTCTATGCCATCACCACAGCTCACGCCAGAATTGCTGCTGGCCGCTTACCGGCAAGGCATCTTTCCAATGGCCGACGAAGATGGCTCAATCGGCTGGTATGAACCGGTGCGGCGAGCAATCATCCCGCTTGACGAACGGTTTCATGTGCCGCGCCGATTGGCGCGCACAGTGCGATCTGGAGTGTTCACCGTAACGTTCGATACGGCCTTCGCCGAAGTGATCAATGCCTGCGCCGAACCGGCGCCGGGTCGAGAAACAACCTGGATTTCAGATGAGATCGTTCGCGCCTACTGCGAGCTACACCGGCTTGGCTACGCGCACAGTGTCGAGTGCTGGCGTGATGGCATGCTGGCCGGAGGTCTTTACGGGGTCGCGCTGGGTGGGCTGTTTGCTGGCGAAAGCATGTTCCACCGCATTCGTGATGCCAGTAAGGTGGCACTTGTGCATCTGGTCGAACGGTTGCGGCGAGGTGGGTTTGTTTTACTCGACTCTCAGTTTATTGCCGGGCCGCATCTATTGCAATTTGGCACGATTGAAATCCCACGCGCCGAGTATCACCGACTGCTGCGAGCCGCATTACGGGTACAGGCAGTATGGTGAAGGCGCGTGGGAAAACGATGACTACCGCTGTTTGCGCTTGCGTTCGCGACGAGCTTCGCGACGACTCGTGGTGGGAGCAGGGCGGGGGGTGGCGGGAGCAACGCTGGTTGACGCCTGGCGCGGCGCCAGCGCGCGGGTGCGTGAATTCCGAACCAGTTCAGGCAGCACATTACGCCAGTAATATACAACATAGCCGCCCAAAATCAGCTCAATCACAAACTGAATGTAAAACCAGAAACGCTGGTTAAATACTGGCGTATTGAGCATACGAGCCACGCCGAGCGCTACCCCAAAACCGCCTACAATCATCAGCGCAATCCCTAACTGGCGAAAAAACGTCGCTCTGGCGACATTCCGCTCGGTGTGCAGCCAGATGAAGTAGGCTCCGCCCGCGACCAGCAAAATCTGAAGAATGAAGAATGTCCAGGCATACGAGCCAAATTGAGGACTGACAGTAACGAAATATTCAAAAAACCCCATGATGACAAGCCTCTCTTAACGGTCGCAGAGCGTCTGTAGTGCTTGATTGTGGCGGCGATTATAGCAGCGCCTGAGGTGATCGTCAAACACGATCATTATAAAGCAAGCGGTCTGGAAATGCTCTCCATGCCGCATACATGGGCCGCCGATGAGTCGCGGCCACCCACAGTTGCTTACATACCCTCCATCAGCCCATGCCAGATCGGTGCCGTGAGGCATTGTCCGGGCAATGAAATGACCCGCTGCACAACATTCGCGCAGGAAACATGCCATTTCTTTCGCTAGACATATACAGCAAAATCATTGTATAATGTGCAAAACTTCGCATAATTTGTGAGGGAGAGCACTATGCCCTACCGCATTCGTCGCCGGGCCCATGATCTGATCTGGGTGGTGATGGAGGATCATCTACACTTGGCCGAAGCGGAACGGTATTATCACGAAATGTGGCGCTTACTCGATCAGTGTCCGAAGCCGACCGATCTGCTGGTCGATGGTCGGCGCGTCTCTGGCGCCGATCGGGGGGCGCGCCAGCGTACTGAAGCGATTGCCAGTCACAAACATCTAGGGCGAATTGCGTTTATTGTCTCTGAGCATCATTTGCTTCTTTTTGCTCCTCTTGTGCGTTTTGTCAGTGGAATTGGTCTGTTTGGCACTGAACAAGAGGCTTTGCGGTATCTTGGCACAATTATGGAGTATGGAGATTGATGGTTTTTTTTGTGCATTTTTAGCGCAAAACCTGTGCAATTATGCACAGGTTTTGTTCGTTTTCTGTTCAGATTGTTTTTTGAACCACGATCTTGCATAATATACGCAGCGGATTGATGATATGACTGACTACAGGAGCAAGGAAGCTATGAGCCAGCCGACAGAGTTTGTCATGGTGCTCGGCATGCAACGCTATAGTCAGGATTTCTTTCGTCGCGCTGAAGCCGAGGTGCGCAAAGAGGTGCCTGATTTCCGCTTGCATATTTTCGAGGATCGCGATGTTACTGCGCGTCCAGTCGAGGTTGAAGCAGCCATTGCCCGTTGTCAGTGCCTGATTCTTTCACTTATCACCCTCAACGAGACGGCGGAAGTGCTGGTGCCGATGGTTGAACGGCACGATCCGCCAGTGGTTTTTTCGTTCGAGGGGCTGCCAGAAGTCATGCGCCTGAATAAGGTTGGTTCGTATAATCTTAAAGCGGGCAAAGGTATGCCGAAGCCGGTGCAGAATGTGGCCCGGTTGCTTGTCGGTGGGCGCGAGGAAGATGCTCTGTATGGCTATGTCAAACTGCAAAAGATTACTTCAAAACTGATCAATTTTTTGCCTGGCAAGCGTCTCAACGATTTTCGCAACTGGACGAATGTTAATAACTATTGGAACCACCGCAGCATTGCCAATGCGACCAATATGTTTAAGCTGATCCTGCGCGAGTATAGTGGGATGAGTCAGTTGCGCGTTGATCCGGTGGTTGAGCTGCCGAATATGGGTTTTGCCCACCCTGATGCGCCGCGTCTCTTCTCCTCTCCCGGTGAATACGAGCGCTGGGAAAAGGAGCGCAATCGCGCGCGCAAGGGTATGCCGGCGCCGCTCGGCACAGTTGCCGTGCTCTCATTCCGAGCGCATATTCTTAGCGGGGCCGATTATCACCACAAGATTGTGCAAACCCTCGAAGCCGCCGGTCTGCGTGTCCTGCCGATCTTCGTGATGGGCATTGAGAGCCATATCGTGGTGCGCGAATGGCTCAGCCATATGAAGGTCGATTTGATCATTAACACTATGGGCTTCCCGCTTGTCGGCGGCCCGGCTGGTTCAACCAAGGCCGGATTGACTGTTGACGTTGCGCGTGAGTTGCTTAGCAAACTTGATGTGCCCTATATCGTCGCCCAGCCACTGTTTGTTCAGGATGAAGATGACTGGCGCGAGCGTGGCGTAGGCCCATTGCAGAGCACGTTCCTTTATAGTCTGCCGGAAATGGATGGCGCAGTTGCGCCAGTTGTGCTGGGTGGTATGCGCGGGAGCACGATCACGACCGCGCAAGACCGGATCGACCGCCTGGCGCGCATCGCCCGTAGTTTTGTCCGTTTGCGCAAGAAGGCTAACCGCGACAAGAAAGTTGCGATTATTGTTTACAACTATCCTCCCGGCCAGGGTAAAGTGGCTACCGCTGCCCTGCTCGATGTGCCGGCCAGTCTGATCGCAATCCTCGACCGACTGGCTGCTGAGGGGTATCAGGTAGGCCGCTATCCGCGCGATCCTGCCACCTTTGCCCGCTGTTTAGAGGGGCTGGTGAGCGATCAGCCACTGCCATCTGGCCATCCGCCGGTAGTCATCGGGGTGAGCGCTGACCGTCAAGACTTCTACCGCTGGATACGTCCGGCTGATCAAGAGCGGATTAACGCGCGCTGGGGCGACTTCCCTGGCGATATTGCCCCTCTCGGTCGTGACAAAGTGCGGCTGGCCGGCACGCAGATCGGCAATATTTTCATCGGCGTGCAACCGATCATCGGTATGCCCGGCGACCCGATGCGGCTGCTCTTCGACAAAGAGAATACGCCACACCATCAGTATGCCCTCTTCTACCGTTACCTCATCGAGAGCTTTGGTGTCGATGCCATCATCCATCTCGGTATGCACGGCACTGCTGAGTGGATGCCCGGTCTGCAACTCGGCCTGACCGATCGCTGCTGGCCTGATGTGTTGCTCGGTGAAGTGCCTAATTTCTACGTCTACCCGATCAATAACCCGGCTGAGGCCAATATTGCCAAGCGGCGTGGTTATAGCACGATCATCGGCCATGCTATTCCTCCCTACGGTCGAGCCGGCCTCTACCGTGAATTACAGGCTCTGCAAGATCTGCTGGCCGAGTACCGCGAACGCCCGGCGTTAGTGGCCGATGATGACCAGAGTCCGGAGGCAATCGCGATTATGCAGAAGATCGCGTTGCTGAATCTGGATAACGATCTGGCGCGCCAGCCAGGCGAGCCATTCAGCCGGTTTGCTTCCCGCGCTTACGCCTATCTGCGCGATCTGGCGTCAACGATGATTACCGATCGCTTGCATGTGCTGGGCAGCGCGCCACCACCGGAAGAGCAACTGACCTTGATCGTTGAGACGCTGAAAGTGCCACGCGATGAGTTGCCCGGTTTAGCGGATCTCTTCCTGATGGCACGCAACGCCAATCTCCGCTATAGCGAGGTGTTGTCGCGGGCGCGACAGGGAGATGCTGAGGCTCTGGCTCTGCGCGATGAGCTTGAAGCTCGCTGCACGGAGTTTGTGCAACAGACGGTCTTCGGCCATCTTTCACCCGATCAGGCTGCGCGCCAGTTTGGGCTGCCTGCCGGTAGCGAGGCGCTCGGTCTGATTCAACACGGGCGAGCGTTGCTGGCTGCGCTGCGCGACAATACCCAGGAGCTTGATTATCTCATGCGCGGATTGGCCGGTCGCTATATTCCGGCTGCGCCCGGTGGCGATATTATCCGCGATGGCGCGCGAGTGTTACCGACCGGTCGCAATATTCACAGCCTTGACCCCTTCCGGGTGCCAACCGATAGCGCCTACGAACGCGGCGCGCGGATTGCCGAGGCATTGATTGCCGCCCATCGCGCTGAAACTGGTCAGTATCCTGAAACGATTGCTCAGGTGTTGTGGGGCCTCGATGCGATCAAGACCAAGGGTGAGTCAATCGGTATCGTGCTCGGTCTGATCGGGGCGCGTCCGGTTAAAGATGGGCAGGGTAAAGTGGGCCGCTACGCGCTGATCCCGCTGGCCGAACTGGGACGGCCACGGATCGATGTGCTGATGACGGCATCGGGCATCTTCCGTGACATCTTTGCCGGCACGATGGACATGCTCGATCGATTGGTGCGCGATGCTGCGGCAGCAGATGAACCGGTTGAGATGAACTATATCCGCAAGCACGCGCAAGAGATGATGGCTGCCGGTAAAAGCTTTGATCAGGCGACAGCGCGTATCTTTACCCAGGCCGCCGGCACTTATGGCACCGATGTTGACGAAGCGATTGAAGGGAGCGCGTGGGAGAAGCGGGAGGAGCTGGAAGAGCTCTTTATCAAGCGCAATGCTTACGCATTCGGCGGTCGCCAAAACGGCGCGGCGCAACCTGAAGTCTTGCGCGCCTTGCTCGGTACTGTAAGTCGGGTTGCGCAAGAGATTGACAGCGTTGAGTACGGCCTGACCGACATGCAGCACTACTATGGCTATTCGGGCGCATTAAAAGCCGCTGCCGAACGAGCCACCGGTCATCGCGTGCCGCTCAACTTTGTCGAGAGCTTTACCGCCGAAACCAGGCTGCAAACGCTCGAGCAGACATTGCGGGTTGAATACCGCACCAAATTCCTCAACCCGAAGTGGTATGAAGGGATGTTGCGGCACGGTCACAATGGCGCTGCTGAAATTGCCAGCCGCTTTACGTATATGCTGGGTTGGAGCGCGACGACCGATGCAGTCGATGCATGGGTGTATGACGAGGCGGCCAAGACGTTCGTGCTCGACGATGCGATGCGCACCCGTATCGAGCAGCTCAATCCGGCGGCTGCGCGCAATATGGTCGGTCGCCTGCTGGAAGCGAATGCGCGCGGTATCTGGCAAACCGATGAGGAGACTCTCGAACGGTTGCGTGAACTTCATGCCGATCTCGAAGATCGGTTGGAAGGTGTAGCCTGACCAGCGCAGGCTGATATTGGGAAACGATCCCCTGGCGGGGATCGTTCCCATTCCCTCATTTCTCCCCGTAGCAATACGCGCGTTGATCCGACCGCCGAGGTCGCAGAGATCGCAGAGGGCCTATCGCCTATCGATCTTAGCACAGAGGTCGCAGAGAGAGGGTAGAGACGTTGCAGCCTATCCCCAAACGCGCCTGCCACCACCTGGCGGATGGGGGGGCGCAGCAGCGCTGCGCCCCTACCCCTACCTCCTTCTCGCTCGCCGCTCCCCGTCACCCGCAATGATTGACCATCGCCTATCGCTATCACCTATCGGCTGTCGGCTATCGGCTATCGGCTATCGCCTATCGCCTATCCCCAAACGCGCCTGCCACCCGCTGGTAGATGGGGGCGCAGCAGCGCTGCGCCCCTACCCC